>Ga0302253_1000011_pt1 | contig 386083 bp, 262 predicted proteins | sample AAG_RA_Trp_MG_FD_193537 | JGI IMG/M metagenome (GOLD analysis project Ga0302253, IMG submission 193537) | Enriched activated sludge microbial communities from anaerobic digester in WTTP, New Holstein, Wisconsin, United States - AAG_RA_Trp | ecosystem: Engineered > Bioreactor > Anaerobic >... | reverse complement strand
CGTCCGAGCATATTTCGCACTCGTTTGCCGTCGATTTTATCATCGGTGGTCTGATGATAGAAATATCCGTTTACACCCGCCTCAAACCATTTTGTGAAATTATAGCCGACAGCGTAATCGAAATGAAATTCCTGTCCGGGAGAAAGTTTTTTCTCTGTACCCACAAGATCCATTCTGTTTAAATTGATCGCCTCATAAGCGTTTACGATATGGTCATTGTTATGGGTACTGAAATCGTACATGAATTTCGATGAGATATCCAGCGGGCCGAGAAGAACCGTAACCGCTGTAGCCATTTCGAGCGTCCAGACTTTTGAGCTGAGGTTGAGCATATCCGATTCGTGATCATACCTGCCTGTGGGTAAATAAATGTCCGGCCCCATAGCGAAATGAACATATTTCGAATGCCATGCCATAAGCAAAGGGCATACAATTATGTCTCCCAAACCGCCTTTTTCGTCATCAAAGGAATTGAAATCATGCCCGAAATCGTATTCGCTGTAAGATACTGGAATCAGTGTATGCACTCCAAGATCGGCTCCGAATAATTTGAGTTTGCTAACATAGATGAACCGCATGGCGTTAGCGGTTACGTTTATTCGCATATCGGACAACGGGCCGAAGTTGTAATCGTGGTTCTGATTGTTTTTAAAACCGTTTGCATGGTAATGATACAAATAATTGATATAATAAAAACCGGGAGGGGGCACAGCGCCAGACATGAAATCCTCAACCCCATGCGGATACGATGTAGCGCCGCCGGCATTGATGTTTTGTGAAAACGCGAGAATGACTGCAACGATGATCGATACAAAAAAAAGCTTCATAATTGTGGCACCTTTTTTAGTATTTTAAAGGGTAACTGATTGAATATGATTTTTATAAAATCAACATGTGTTAATAATTCTGTAAAAATATTAATGTTTGTAATTTATATCAGGATATCGATTATATCAACATTTTTCTTCGAAATATTTGAACAGCAAAGAATATAAATGGAAAAGGCAACATGCGGTGCATTTATACAAAAAGTTTTTGGCAATGGGGTAAAAAATCAGGTACAGTTGTCACTAAATTCCACATTTGATTCAGGCCTCAATAAACCCCATGCCATTATTTATTATGAAGATACAAATAGGTTATATGTAAATTCTTCTGACAATAACATTATGCAGTATGATCTTTCGGGTACCAAAACATTGTTTGTTTCAGGTTTAAACAATCCAAGTTCTATGATATTTAATACTGATGGATTTATGTATATTTCTGAATTTTATAATAACCGTATTCTCCGGTATAACTTTATTACAGGAAGTTATTATGACGTATTCGCTTCAAGCCTGAATTCACCTACATTCATGTTTTTTGAGCCAGGCGATAATATTATTCCCGAACCATTAACGCTGTTATCAATGCTGATTGGTTTTCTTCTTTGCAGGATAAAATTATTTTTCCGGCAAACAACCATGCAATAACAAATCATCGTACTATTTTGTGACAGTTTTTCGGAGATGTTTCGCAAAAAAACTCTTTACTTCGATGATCTTCGTAAGAACACAGAGGGATTTTAATTCAATTTGCCATCCCTAATTTATTTACATATAAAAAGGTGAAATAAAGATAAATATGTAAGATATTATCGAAATTTGTACATTGAGCCCAAAAATAAAAAGCGTTTTTTGTGCAGGGAATATACAATAATAAAAGATAAATTTACCCATGAGTATTTTACCACATTATTTACAAATTCAGGGTAAATCTGAAATCAGTTTATCTTGAAAATATCTCAAAATAATGTATAATAATATATAAAAGAGTTATGTTTATGAGATACTTAATTGGTCATTCAATTAAAATTATTTTCACAATATTATTTTTTTTCGCTATAAACAATTGTTTGTACGGAGAAAATGTCAAATTTACCGTATCTGAAAAATACGGTACAATCGAAGAAACTTACAATGGTATAGGAAATAAGCTAATAGTTTGTATAAAAGATTATCATGCCGATGGGGAAACTCAGCTTAATATTTTCCGCATCATAAAAGAATTAAGGAAAAATAACCGATTCGGTTTAGTATGTCTTGAAGGAGCTTATTCACAGTTAGACGTATCATTTTATGATCAATTTCCTGACAAAAACATTAAAGAAAAAGTATCCAAATATTTTCTGAATAAAGCCATATTCACGGGATCAGAATATTATAATATTGTGGAGTCTGATCGTGCGCTAAAAATGTATGGAGTTGAAGATAGATTGGATTATCTGCAGAATATAAATCGATACCTTGATGTTCAACTCGTGAAAGATAGTTTTGAACCTGATCTTGAATTGTTAAAAGAGAATATGCTGGAAATAAAAAAGCATGTGTATTCCGAAAAACTTAAGCAATTCGATGAGAATGCAAGTAAATACCATAAATCCGAAATAAATCTTGATCAATATTTGGCAATATTAACTGAAGTTGCAAAGAACGAAAATATCCCGCTTATAAAACATAATAATATCAATAAATATATAAAACTGAAACGAATTCAGGAAAGAATAAATCCTGAAAAGGTTGATTTGCAAATATATAATCTGGATAAAAACTTTTCTTGTTTATTATCTGAAGGAGAACTTAATAATCTTAAGAAATATATTCAGAAATACAGAATAGATACAATTTCCGGCGATACATTTCTCAATTACATATATTCTCTTCATACATACTCGACAATTATGGATTATTCTCCAGCCGATAACGCATTGGATCATTTAATGCAATACAATGAATATAATTCGGTTAAAAATAGTATTGATTTTTCGGCAATTCAAAAAGAAATTGGCAATCTGGAAAACGAAATTTATATAGCATTATGCGATAAAGAATTACAAGTGCAGGTCTACAAAAATAGTACATTTTTAAATATTATTGATAAGTTATGCGCGAATAATCTTACACCGCATGAAATAGAATCTTTATCCGAAACTGATGATATTATTGATATCAAACCGCTTGTGACTTTTATAAAAGATGTATCATTAAAGTTGTGTTTAAAGATAAATGAAAGTAAAGACAATTATAATTCGGTTTCACGGGTTTTGTATCCCGCATGGCAGTTTTACAGGTTGGCTATGAGGAGAAATAACCATTTTGTAGACAATACATTGGAAATAATGAGCGGACAGGGTGCTAATGAGGCGGTTCTGATTTCAGGCGGTTTTCATATCGAAGGGATAAAAGAAATCCTGAAACAAAAAAATATCTCATATATAGTAATCCGCCCGCAAATAAAATATGATAATTATCTTTCGCTTTATAACAGTAGAGTTACCGGTGAATTTACCTCTATTGATACTATTATGGATTTTTTCACACAGACACTTGGGTTGCCGTTAATTACTTCAGAGACATCCAATGAAGATCAGGTCAGGTTTGCCAAGGTTGCTTTTGCCACACTTTATGGTATATCAGAACAGCTTGAAAAGTTTAAAAACGACCATCAATGGCAGCCGTTTACGGATTCAGACCTCAGGCTTTTGACAAAATCAATACAGGAAATACTTTCTACTCATGAATCAATCAAATTAGATGAACTTCAGAAAATTGTTCATCACGTGATTCTTGGTTCGAAAATGGGTGATGCGGCTCCAATAAATGAGGCTGAGCATGGAGATATTCTCGATAAAGCAACAAAAAAATTAAATACTGGGTTTGGTGAAAACGGTAAACTTGCGGCTTTGGAACTTACGAAACTCAGAAAAAACAGTCAGATATTTACTATTGAGAAATTCGGCAGGAATTCAATTGGATTTAACAGTATAATGGGTATGTTTTTTAGAAAATCCAGCATATCTTATTATGAAAAAGGAGAATCTAATATAGTTTTGCAAACTTTGCGATATTGTTTTGAGCTTGATCCAGATATCACTCTCGAAGATATTAAACATAACCCCGAACTACTTTCCAAACTCAATTTTAATCCTGTACCGGAACGGATTTTCGCTGTAAATACCACGGGCAGTAAACAAGAAACAGATAACGCGCGCGTATTGAGTTACGCTCTGGATCATCTTGATTATGAATATGATAGTTATTACGCAAAAATTACAAATGAGCAAATGCACAAAGCGTTGATGGAAGAAGACGAACAAACCGCGAAAGAGATATTAAAGACTCTGGGTGCCAATGTATTTATTATTCAGAATTCAAGAAATCTCGCTCGAAAATTTGCCTGTTCCGGTCAATGCTGGTATTGTCTTGCCTGTACTGAATCGTTAAAAGAGAGGTTGAAAACTACACAGCCTTCCAATCTTGATTCAGCAGTTCAGGTGGTAAGAAAAGCTATAAAATTGGGGCTGAATAATATTCAGATAACGGGTGATGATACGCTGGATGACGTGGAATCATTCTGGAAAATTCTTGATGCCGCTGTTGAGGCAAGCAATACATTCAACGGCAAAGATAAACCGATAAATTTATCTATAACAACAAACGGATTATATTTCCTCCGAAATATTAGCGGTATGGAAGATTTTTTTAAGGAACTGAAACGTCGCTGTGGAAAATCAATTAACCCAAGCATAAGGATAAGTTTCGATTCCGGCAAAGTGAAAAAAGTAAAAAATTGGATAATGTTTAAGGGTGATGAAGAGGCTGTTTACAAAACATTTGCGCGGATAATTCATCTTTTCAATAAAGAGTTTAAATTTCCATCAACATTAAATATCGTTTCAAGAGACATGGATACTGGAAGCGATAAACAGTCTGTTGAGAATTATAAGGCGTTTCATAAAAAGATTCAGGATATTCTTGAATATGATTTCGGATGGAAAGAACCTGAGAAATTATACAGTTATTCAGGGATGCCAAAAGATGCTATCATTTATTATAATACCGAAGCTTTGCTTCGCGGATTAAAACAGGGCAGAATTTATAAACAAGAATCAACCGTTGAGGATTTATTCGATTCAATTTACACTCCGAAATTTGATCAAAGGTTTATGAAATACAGGTTGTTTTTTAATATGTCGATGAATTCAATTTCAGACGGTGACCTTTTTCTGGAGTATCCATTGAAAGAAGCTGATCCTGACAAACTTATTAACGTATTTTTGCGTTCTTTATCATATCCGATGTCACGGCGTTTTATAATGTCCATGGATGAGGAAGGCCTTGATGTCATTCAAAAACAATTGGGATTCGCTTTATCACTTAGGCCGGAACTAAAATCAAAAAAACAAGTAACTTATGAACAGGTTCTGTCTCATTTAGCAGGCGATGAATCTCTGATGACGCAAATTGAGCGAATGTTTCTAATGGAAGACGTGTTATATACTTATAACCCTTCGAAATTCAATCTGACAGATAGCATCGGCGCACAGAATTTCAGGTTACGCAAATTACCCCAGGAATTAGCTATATCCCTTGATGATGAAGAATTAATCATAGCATTCCTCACATACTTTGCGCGATACAGAATGAGTATTGCTGTTGCGGAAGGATTAAAACCTTTTATAGAAACTTTTTATACCAATCCGGCAAAAGCAGTGGAAGATTTCAGATATTTTTTGAATGAAAATGTATTAACAGACCTTATTAAACGCGAAATCATCATTGCCGATCCTCTAAATCCGGATGTAACGGGAAAACTTTCTAAAACAGCGATTGATAAACCTGTTGTTGAACTGATCGATATCAAAAAAGACCTTAAATTTGATCTGAAAGAAGAGTTGCGCAAAAGATTACTGTCAGATAATATTCGTCAACGTAAAACCGGATTAAACCTTATAGGAACAATACTTAATGACCATTACGATTTAAATGAATTCAAAGATACACTTCTGGAATTCGCGTTTCTGGAAGGATTATCATATGCTGAGAAAACTGAGTTTATCAACCTGTTATCTGAATGGATGTCTGATTATTCTGTAAAAACATTTGCCGATAAAAACTTTTTCTTGCAGGTAATGCATTCTTACGCTTTAAACCAGCCTTATGGAATTAAAGATAAAGCTCTTGACGTTCTTATTGAAGTTGAAGACGGAACAGGAGTATTTCTCAGTAAAAGATTCATAAAAGGTTATCTGGAAAAAATAGATGCGGAATTACCATATCTTGATCCGGCAGTAAGCCTGAAATTTTACGTAAAATGTTATGAGAATAAACTGATCAAAAAGTCCGAACTATCGGAAATCGTTAATAAACTGCCCGTAGCGAAAAATTCCGAACATCTTGCAGGTGAACTTTCAAAACAATGGGAAACATTTGAAAAATTATTTGATTTCGAAGATTATTTCATTAATCTGTTTAAAATTTCAGATATCACACGTACGGATATAGATACCCGAAAATTTATTTTGTCGTATTTGCTTGCAGAACCTGAGAGACAGAAGAAACTGCTGGATTTGATCCCCGCATTGAATCATGAACGATTTATTATTATATTGGATACACTGAAAGAGATGTTTTTTTCTTCATTTAACAAGAATACTATAAAGTTTGTTAATTCTTTACCGGTAGGGTATTTTGAAAACCAACCTGTGATGGATGCTGTTTTCGGAGATGAAAGTTTACAACATTTTATGGAATTGCATAAATCCGATAACATGATTATATATTTGTCTTTTATGAAAGAGAAAGATTCCATTACCGCATTACGGAACTATTTCAAAAAAGCGGGATTATCGCCTGTTAAATATCCAAAGATACCATATAAGGATGTAAAAAATCTTTTAACTGAAATAATAAGAAGTATGGGAGTGAGTTTTACCGCAAATCAGGAAAATGAGTTGGCATCCTCGATAATGATACGTCTGGCGCAACATATGGATCAATTTAATGATGTTGCGGAAAAAGAACCTGTATCCATGGCTGATATTGTTATATCAGACCCATCGATTCAGAATCCGGTGCGAAGTTTTGTCACAAAGATTATGGTTTCAAGTGAACATTCTGATGATATTAAAACTTTTGTTCAGATTTTTTTCATTGTGCAAAATGAAACGCTCAAATATGTTGAATCAATTAAAACTCAAAAACCGTCCGCCATATCAAATATAGCTTTTTCTAATGAACTGATAGAAAGCAGTATATAGTATATCCAAATATGAATCGCTATTATTATTCACGATAAGATTATTGGAAAACGAGATCAGGGTTGATTCTTGAAATTGCCAATCCAAATATATTACAAAAGTATTCACATTTTTGTAATATTTATATTCCATTCCATGTTTATATATAACATAAGTTGTTATTTATATTTTTTTGGGGGGAATCATAATGATTAAGTTTTGTTCTTCAATTTATTATGCGATTTTGGTTTTTCTTTTTATATCGAATTTACAAGTCTCCGCCGAAGAAACCAAATCCGGCGATATCTGGACATGGGGAATGAGCGAATATGGCGAGCTTATAAACGGAACCACTCCGTCTAAGTTAAATTTAATTAAATCAGTAATACAAGCCGACTTTGGTTTGATGCATGCGGTCGCACTGAAAAAAGATGGCACGGTTTGGGCATGGGGTGATAACTACTGTGGACAACTTGGTGATGGTTCAACAAACGACAAATCTTCTCCAGTTCAAGTGCAGAATCTGACTGGAATAATTCAAATATCCGCAGGTATGTATAATTCATTAGCTCTTAAAAATGACGGCACAGTTTGGGCATGGGGTGATAACTCCTGTGGACAACTCGGCGATGGTTCAACAAACAACAAATCTTTTCCAGTTCAAGTGCAGAATCTGACTGGAATAATTCAAATATCCGCAGGTATGTATAATTCATTAGCCCTCAAAAACGACGGCACGGTTTGGGCATGGGGTGATAATTGGTGTGGACAACTTGGAAATGAAACAATAGATTTTACATCTACACCCATTCAAGTGCAGAATCTAACTGGAATAATTCAAATTTTTGCAGGTGAATATCATTCCTTAGCTCTTAAAAACGACGGCACGGTTTGGGCATGGGGTGATAATTGGTGTGGACAACTCGGTGATGGTTCAACAAACACACCCATTCAAGTACAAAATTTAACTGGAATAATTCAAATAACTGCGGGAAAAATTCATTCATTAGCTCTTAAAAATGACGGCACAGTTTGGGCATGGGGTGATAACTCCTCTGGACAACTTGGTGATGGTTCAACAAACAACAAATCTTCTCCGGTTCAAGTACAGAATCTGACTGGCATTATCCAAATATCCGCGGGTAGATTTCATTCCTTAGCTCTTAAAAACGACGGCATGGTTTGGGCATGGGGTGATAACTTCTCTGGACAACTTGGTGATGGAACAACAAATAATAAATATATACCAGCACTAATACAAAATCTGACAGGAATAATAAAAATAAATTGTAGAAACGAGTTTTCAACGGCAATAAAATATGTTGAAAGTTATCCTCCCGAAATTAAAAATATAAATCTATTTTCACGAGTTGGAGATATAAATTTAAATTACGATCTGTTCGATTTTGAAAACGATGGTTGTTCATTGGAAATGGAATTTAAAAAAGATGGCGATAGTCAAATGTGGTCAAAAGCAACTATTCAGGGAAATATATCTAACATATTGCCTGCTGATGGATTGAGCTTCATATGGAAATCGGCTGTCGATATACCCGAATCACAAAGCGGCATGTATTATATACGTATAAGAGCGTTCGATAATTATGGTGTGGGTGACTGGATAGAATCCGGTCCCTACTTAATCCATGATTCAGATTTAGACATGATGCCCGACGACTGGGAAATCTTATATGGATTAAACCAACTGGATAACGACGCTAATAGTGATAAAGATAACGATGGATTAACGAATATCGATGAATATAAACTTGGCATTAATCCATCTAATTCCGATACTGATAATGATGGTATGCCTGACGGATGGGAAATCAATAATAACCTCAATCCGGTTATCATCGATTCCACAAAAGATAATGATAATGATAAATTGACTAATCTTGAAGAATATAGACATGGATGCGATCCAAATAAAGCGGATACGGATAATGATGCCATGCCCGATGGATGGGAGGTTGCCAACGGATTTAATCCTCTTGCAAATGAGGCGAATTACGATTCCGATAACGATGGATTAAAAAATATCGATGAATTCAAAACAGGTGCCGATCCTCATAATCCGGATACTGACAACGATACTATGCCCGACGGGTGGGAAATTAATAATAACCTCAATCCACTTATTGATGATTCAACAAATGATAAAGATAATGATGGGTTGACAAATATTGAAGAATACATTCATGGGTACCGTCCAGACAAAATAGATACCGATGACGATGTTTTGCCCGATGAATGGGAAGTTGCCAATGGGTTTAACCCGCTTGTAAAAGACGCAAATTACGATTCCGATAATGATGGTGTCTCAAATTTATTGGAATTCATAAATAAAACCGATCCCCGCCTTGTTTCAAGTTTTGAAAATATAACATATGGAGATATTTGGATATGGGGGGAAAGCCCATCTGAACAAGTTGGAAGTTATTCTTTTATTCCCAAAATATGGAGTCAAATTCGAGCGATAAAGCAAGTATCGTGCGCAAGGGATCACACTGTTGCACTTAAAGTAAATGGAACCGTATGGACATGGGGCAGTAACTACTTTTATCAGCTCGGAGACAGTACAACAACCTATACCTATAAATATACTCCAGTTCAAGTACAGAATCTAACTGGAATAATTCAAGTAACTGCGAGAGAATATCATTCATTAGCTCTTAAAAACGATGGTAATGTCTGGGCATGGGGGCGTAACTTTAATGGGCAACTCGGTGATGGGACAATGATTGATAGATATACTCCAGTTCAAGTACAGAATATAACGGGAATGATTAAAGTTGCTGCGGGACTCAATCATTCATTAGCCCTTAAAAATGATGGAACTGTTTGGGCATGGGGTTATAATAATTATGGGCAACTCGGCGATTGGACAATAAAACCCAGAACTACCCCTGTCAAAACATGCAATCTAACTGGAATAATTCAAATTGCTGCGGGACTCAATCATTCATTGGCACTTAAAAACGATGGAACTGTTTGGGCTTGGGGTTATAATAATAGCGGACAACTCGGTGATGGTGGAACAGCAAATAGAGTTTTTCCAGCTCAAGTTAAGAATCTAACAGGTATAATTAAAATAACCGCTGGCTCAAATCATTCATTAGCCCTTAAAAATGATGGAACTGTTTGGGCATGGGGTTCTAATAGTAGAGGAAAACTCGGCGATGGTACAATAAATGATAGATATACCCCGGTTCAAGTTAACAATTTAACAGCAATAACTCAAATATCCGCCGGCTCAAATCATTCATTTGCTATTAAAAGTAATGGTACCGTTTGGGCTTGGGGTTATAATAATCGAGGCCAACTTGGTAATGGTGGAACAGCTCATATTTATACCCCAATACAAGTACAGAATTTAGCTGGAATAGTTCAAATTCAATGTGAATCTTACTATTCAGCCGCCATAAAACAGGTAATCAACTATTCACCGGAAATAAGTAATATTTGTGTTTCCCAGTTATCCGGTGTTATTAATGCAATTTATGATCTTTATGATGAAGAAAATGAGGGCTGTTCAATTCAAATTCAATATAAAAAAGCTAACTCTGATGATATATGGAAAGATGCCGCAATAATCGGAGATTCTTCCAATATCTATCCAAGGCAGGGATTGACAACTCAATGGAAATCGGCTGTAGATATTCCTGCTTCACATGGAGGCCAATATAATATTAGAATCAGAGCAAACGACCCAATAAACCAGACTGCGTGGGTTGAACTTGGAACATATACTATCCCCGATCTTGATAATGACTCAATACCTGATGATTGGGAAATTGCAAATGAATTAAATCTTAATCGAAATGATGCCTATGACGACTCAGACAATGATGGATTAATAAATATCGAAGAATATAACCGCGGGTCAAACCCTTGTAAGACAGATTCAGACAATGATGGGCAAAAAGATGGCGCCGAAATTATAGCCGGAACCGATCCTTGCGATTCACAATCGTGCTTCAAAATATCCTGTGTAAACGAAGAAATATCGCCTGAAGGTAATATCGGATTAAAGATAAGGTTTACTACAGAACCCGGCAAAGTCTATTCAATATATGTTAAATCTGATCTTATCGGACCGGATTTTGTTTTAGTTGAAACTATTATTAATGAAGGAATAAATGATATATTTTTTATCGATTGTGGAAATCCAAAGAAGAATATCCCACCACCAGGTTCTGATCCCGGTCCAAGATTATATAAAGTCTGCGTAAAGAATTGATATAATTAAAATCCTAAGCTAAAATAATATTGGTTATGCAGAGGCCATTAATAAGTAAATGCAGAAGATCTTTTTCTTTTTGAAAAAAGAAACAAAAACTTTTTGTAAGGATGTTTCGCATCCTGTTTTTTTAAGGCATATCATATCAGGAACCGTAACTTTTCGCGTGGCGCAAAAGAAGCCAGATAAAAAATATGCCTCCCAGAAACGCCGTAATTATACCTACCGGCAACTCCGATGGGCTCATCACAGTCCTCGCTACCCCATCGCAAACCGCAAGGAAAACTCCGCCCGATAAAAACGACGCCAAAGCCAGCATATTGTGTCTTGGCCCAAGTATCATCCTGCAAATATTAGGTATGATCATATCGATAAATGCTATTGGCCCACAGATAGATACAACATAGCTTATCATAAACGATACCAGCACGAACATGAACAGTTTAAGCCTTGTTACATCAACTCCTTTGCTTGTGGCAATTTCATCGCCTGTCAGCATTATGTCCAATTCGCCTGAATAAAGAAGAATTACCGCCAGTATTCCAACCGCAAACGGAACCATTTTCAATAAAGTAAGATACGATACACTCTCAAGCCCGCCTATCAGCCACCGGAAAATCAGAAATGTCTGGTGGAAATTCGATACGTACTGGATAATCAAAACCATGCTTGAGAAAAAAAGCGTAACCGCTATGCCCGCCAGCAACATATAATCCGTATGAAACGCCTTTTTTATTCTGGTGAGAGAGAATATAAACATTGAGGCGACGGTTCCACCTGAAAACGCGAAAAACGAGATTGGATCTATACCCGCTACCGATTGCAACCCGAACCTGCTGAATAAAACAAGATACACTGCCGCGCCGAATGAACATCCGCTTGAGATTCCAAGCGTAAACGGAGTCGCAAGCGGATTGCGGAACATCGACTGGAACACCATTCCGCCCAGAGCGAGAATACCTCCGGCGCAATACGCCAGAATCACTCTGGGAACGCGCATCTTCCACAACACAAAAGCGTCTAAAGAATCTCCGGAACCGGAAAAATATAATTTAAGCTTATAGATTGTGGCGCCGAAAAGCGGCAGACCCAGCATAAATGCCGCATAACCCAGAATTAAAACAACAAATACCGAAATTCTTAATTTATTCGACTGAATCATGGATTTTCCAATCAGGTATAATAATTGTTTTGCCTGTTTGCTCGTATTTTATAAAACTGAACTCAATTTTGTATATCGATGACAATATTTGCCTGTCCATCCGCGCCGCATCGCCGAAAAATATTTTTTGCCCGCCGGATAACGCCAGGATTTTCTGCGGAAACAACATCGTGAAACTCAAATCGTGTGTTACCGACAGGATGGTTATCTCTTTTTCTTTGTTGAGGTTACGGATCAGGGTGATTATTTCTTCCTGGTAATGAGGGTCGAGATAAGTCATAACCTCATCAAGAAGCAAAACTTTCGGTTGCTGGGCGATTGCGCCAGCGATTACCGCTTTCTGCATCTCTCCTCCGCTTAATGTGGTCAACAACCGGTTGCGCAAATCACCAAGGCGGGTTAACTCTATCACCTCATCGACTATTTCCCGGTCGGTTTTGGAAATTACCTCGAACGGTGAACGGTAAGGGTATCTGCCCATAGCAACAAATTCCTCAACTGTAAACGGATACATAATATTGTATTTCTGCGGGATATAAGCTATTTCGCGCGCGAATTTTTTGTGCGAGAATCTTGACGATGGTTTACCGAGAAAAAACAGTTCGCCGTCCGGTTTTAAAAACCGGGCGAGACATTTGAGCAAAGTCGATTTTCCTGCTCCGTTGGGGCCGATAATACTTATAAAATCGCCTTTTTGGGCGGAAAAACTTATCTCGCGGATAATTTTTTTGTTATCTATGGTTACGCTAAGGTTTATCGCGTCAATAACGGTTGTCATTTGATCCTGCTTTCCAGTTGCGGATGAAAAAAACGCAGAAAATCCCCGGCTATTTTAATGAATCTTGGGCCGGGAATAAAAGCGTAATCGGAATTCATTACAAAAATCCGGCCGTTTTTTACTGCGTTGACGTGGCTAAGGTTTATCCATTGTTTATCCACATTGCTGTAGTTTTTGGAATCGATACGCGAATGGAGTTCCACAATCACGTCGGGGTTGAGCTGCATCACTCCCTCGGTAGTTACAAGAGGGTACGGTACTTTTGAATCGCGCACGATGTTTTCACCGCCCGCAAGTTCAATCAGCGGATTGTAAAAAGTGTCTTTTCCGATAATATACATCTTATTTTTTTCTTCTCCAGCCATATCTTGTCCGAAAACCACCATTACTTTTGGTTTTGTAACCTCTTTTGTTAGATCGCGTATGAGATCCATCCTTTTGTGTGTTCGGGTTACTATTTTGTATGCGATATTTTCCCTGCCGAATTTTTTTCCGATAGTCAGTATGGAATTCAATATATTTTCCGGAGAACTGTTGTCGACCATTACCGTATTGATATTGAGTTTACGCAATTTTTCATCAATAAGTTTATGTTCAGTACCCACAATAACATACGCTGGGTTAAGACGTGTTATCTCTTCGAGATTCGGATCGTAATAACCGCCGATTTTTTTTATCGGTTTTGCTTCAGGAGGATACTCGCAGTATCTCGTAACGCCAATCAGGTTTTTTTCCAGACCAAGAAGAAAAACAATCTCGGTAACCGCCGGCGACAATGAAATTATAGTACACTTGCTCTTCGGAACAGATACATTATTCTCCTCAACATATATTTTGCCCGCGACATATTGTATCATAAAAACAAATAAAAATATTAACGCGACAATAGCAAACTTTTTCATAGATCTTCCAGCATGAATTTAATATTCAGTTCTGTGTCCGAGTTTACCGCCACACCGTTTTTTCGAGCGGGTATAAATTCGGCGTTCAAAACCGAGTTTATTGCTTCTTCATCAAGCTTTTTGTATCCGCTTGATGTAACAACATACGCGTTTATCGGTTTCCCAAAAGTGTTTATGAAAACTTTTACTTTTACGGTACCCTGTTCGCCTCTTCTTCTGCAAACAGCCGGATATCTGGGTGTTACCGGAGAAACAAGTTCCGATCCCGTAACCGCTCCTTTTATTCTTAAATCACCGTCTTTTTTTGTGGAATTTATTGAATTGACCGATCCGGAAACACTTTTTGTATTCGGTTCTTTATTAATTTTCGATGGTTCAGCGGTATCAGTCTTCAATGGTTTTTTATGTGATTCATTAATAGCGGATTTAGCGGTTTTGTTTTCAGGTTTGGTGATTTTGCCTGGCTTTTGCGTATCTTTTTCCGCGATCGGTACTGCTACTTTCGATTTATCTATGGGTTTTATTTCCCGAGATACTTCTTTCTTCAATACAGGTTGAGATTTTTGATTATTTTGCTCTATAGGTTTGGGTTCGGGATTCTTTTGCGAGAAAATTTTTTCAGGTTTTGGTTTTTGTATATTAATTTCCTGTTTTTTTGTTTCTTTTTTTTGTTCTGTCGAGACTTTTTTTATTTTTTTGTCAACCGGTTTGATTTTGCTGATTTGTGTTGAGGCGCAAGACAACCTGCTTGCTACAGACGGTATCAGAGTAAGTTCCAGGGAAGAGAACCCTGCTTTCATCTTCATTCTCGCGTCGGTAAACTGGAACGTGAATCCGAATTGAAACACGAGAATATGCGCCAGCATCGCCGTGATAAATGAAATTATATAAGTTTTTCTCTCATCAAAAAAAGTTATCATTATTATCCTCAAGGGAGCGCAGGGTTACCCCGCGCTCCCGATATTGTTCACAACTCAACTTTAACTCCTCCATAAATGGAGAAAGGCTGGTTTTCGTATCCGTAAACCGTCTCATAATAATTATCGAGCAAATTGTTGATTTTGCCGAATACCTCGACATTTTTCGTGACAGCATATTTTGCTGTAACATTAACCAGTGTATATCCTTTTAACCGTACTCGTGTAGCGGGCCATGTGCTGAAATCGTTATCGAAACTGCCTCCGACATATTTTATTTCGCAGTTTATGTTGGCTTTATCATCGAAAAATCTGTAATTGGTATTGATGCCGATAGAGTTTTTCGGGCGGCGCAGAAGGTTTTGTCTTGTGGCAAGGTCTTTGGTATTTAAGTATGTGTAATTAAATCCGAGGTCAAGGTTTGTTATCATATTATAGTTTGCAAAAAACTCGATCCCTTTTGTTGTTGCCTCGGCGATATTTGTATATTTTGATGTGCCGAAATCATAATCGATAAGATTTTTCAGGTTATTTTGAAAATAAGTTGTGCCGAAAGAAATTTTGTTATTGCAGAAAAACTGTTCAAACCCGGTTTCCCACGAATCGCTTTCTTCAGGCTGGAGGTTCCTGTTGCCGTAATCGGAGAAAAGCTGATATAGAGTTGGAGCTTTAAATCCGTTGCCATAAGATACTTTAAGTTTAGTTCCCGTCTGATTGACGAATACCGACGGCACAATCCTTATTGTCGGATGTGTTCCGAACTGTGAATGTTCGTCCCAGCGGGCGCCGAAAGTGGTGAAAACGGTATCAGCGATAGATATTTTGTCCTGCAGAAACAGGCTGTCGATTCTCGCTTCCTGGCGGGGTGTTACGGATGAAGACAATACTTTCGAGAATGTCCACCAGTCGAAAGAATCGTACATTGATTTTGACCGGCCCGCTTCTTTTTCGTGTTCAAGCCCGGCGGTGAAAATATTGTTTATTTTCTGATCGAATACCTTGAATTCAGGAAAATAAAGGTTATGCTGGTAATCAAATTTATAAATTTTTGAATCGTAAGAATATTTTGAAAAATAGATGTCGATGGGATCGGATTTGTCGCGCAGGTCACGGTTGTAATTGCTGAGCGAAAATCCGAAAATCTGTTCGTACATATCGTCAAAAAGAAGAAGTTTCCCTTCGTTTCGCATGAAATACTGTTTTATATATGAATAATAGTTCGGATCGTCTCCTCCTCGCCCGCCGCTGTCATCGAGTTCAAACTCGGAGTCGGTATAGCGGATAATATTAGTAAACTCGAGGCAATCAAGGGGTGTAACTCCAAATCTTGTGGATAACGTAGTGTTTTTGTAACCGTCTTCTTCGCGGTTGCCTTTGGTATGGGTAGCGGCGCTGAATCCTTTGCTGTCTGTTCGTGATACGCCGAATGAATAGTTGTACAGATCCGTGCCTCCGGATACTCCGCCTCCTTCTCTGAAAGTTTCAAACGATCCCATTTCCGAAAACCCGTAGAATTTCGGTTTGCCGGACCCTTTTTTTGTACGGATATTGACAACGCCTCCAATCGCGTCGGATCCGTAAAGGGTGCTTTGCGATCCGCGAATAACTTCGATACGGTCGATGTTTGTCGTCTCGAGCTGTCCGAAATCAAAAGTTCTTCCCGGATTAAACGGATCGTTTAGTTCGATGCCGTCAAGGAGCACAAGAGTATGTTCGGATTTCGCACCGCGTATAAACACGGATGCGGGTTGGCCCGCACCTCCACTGCTGACAACGTTTATTCCCGGTTCTCCGCTTAAAAGTTCGGTAACAAAACTTTTCTTTTTCTGCTCTATTTGTTTGGAGTCTATTACCGATACGGAACTGCCTATTTCTTTTGTGGGGGTAGCAAGTCGTGTGGCGATTACCACAACTTCGTTATCAGGTTTATCTTTTGATTGCAAAGATGAGTCGTTATCTTTTTCCGTTTTTTTATCGGATGCGGTTTGATTGTTTTTAATTTCTATGGATTGGTTATCAGTGCAATAACCGAATTTAGCAATGGCTAAAACCAGTATAAATAAAATAAGAACTTTCTTCATGTTTTCCCTTTCTCTCCCGCGAGACAAATTCGGGGTTGGTTATCCGTCAGGTCTCCTGGCTTTCGGTCATCCTAATTTCCGCGCCTTCCCGGTTTAAACCAGTGGCGTATTGCGGATTTCGTCGCGATTACAGTCGCGGGGCGGCAGGGGATTTTAACCTCATTTCCCTTAGCGGCAACCAATTGTTTAATTAAAATTTTCCAATGTATTCATTCAATTCACCACAAAAACTCTCTTTTTTATGTTCCGTGCGCCTCCTTTTTTTTCATCGATACCAAAAAACAAAAAACCTCAAACCGGAAAACAAACTTTTCCTGATTTGAGGCTTATCCCAATATATCGCGTCAAATATAAAATTCGCCGTCTTTTGACCTCGAAAGACAACTTCATTTGACCGGGCAGTTCTTCTGACTCTCGGATTGTCCTCCATCCGCTCCTTCCCGGATTTGGTATCCAGTGGAACATTGCGGATTTTGTCCCCGATTACAGCGGCGGGCCCGTTCTCGAATTTAACGAGATTCCCTTTTAATCTCTTAAAAGAACCCGATCTTTTACAACAATAATTTTTTTCAAATGATTTGTCAATAACAAATATGAATATGTTCAGTATTTAAAAACAGGATACGAAGTATCCTTAGAAAAAGTTTTTTGTTTCTTTTTTTCAAAAAAGAAAGAAGTTTTCAATTTTTAAAACTTTTTCAATAAGCTTTCAAATGTCACGGGAAATTTATCTAATTACAGAGCATCAACGACAGCCCCTTTTTTTCGGACATAATTGATAAAGATTCGTTCTTTTTGAAAAAAGAACCAAAAACTTTTTGTACTGATGCTTTGCATCAGGTTTTTAAAACTTTAGGGCATAAGCAATCAGTTGGAACTAAATTTTAGGTTTAACTTTTTCTATTTCCCTGCCAAGTTCGATATCTATCAGCTTTGATTTTTTAAATAGCAGAATTTGAGATGGATACACACTTCTATGCCCTGTCATGAGAAAACTAATCACACATACCAGAGCCGCATACGGTGCAATCTGAGGGCCGAACAGCTCAATTGACATGATACTCGCGGCAACCGGAGTATTTGCTCCGCCCGCCAGAAGCCCAACAAACCCCAGAGATGAAAAAAGCGCCACATCCGACCGCATTACTTGCGCAAATAGGTTCCCCGCGCTGGAACCGATAAAAAATATTGGTGTCAATATGCCTCCGCTTCCCCCGAAATTGAGTGTAATGCTGGTTGTAACCGATTTGAGGATAAATGAATACCAGGGCAAAACCTTACCGCATAAAGACGACTCCATTACATTCAGGCCCAACCCCAAATAATCGGTAGAGAACACCAGAGCCACCATGATTAAAACCACACCGCCTATCAATCCTTTTATTGGTTTCCAGACATTAATTTTACCTGAAATTTTTTTGCCGATATTCAATATTTCAATCAACAGAAACGAACAAAACCCAAAAAATATTCCCGCGAGAATTATCTGATAAAATAATATCGCCGAGAAATTCAAAGGCACTGACAGAGAATGATGAAAATAACGGATTCCAAGCGCCGATGAGACATTGTAACTGATCACTCCGGCAATAAACGACGGCAACATTACATCATAAAGGATACTGCCAACAAAAAGAACCTCGACTCCGAAAATCGCGCCCGCGATAGGTGTGCCAAATACAGCGGCAAACCCCGCGCTTATACCGCAAACTACAAGTTTTTTGCGGTCATGCGCGTCAAAACGAAACAGCCGGGCAAATGTGGAAGCGATCCCGGCGCCTATTTGAGCACAAGGCCCTTCTTTACCGGCAGATCCGCCTAAAGCGATAGTTATGATTGTGGCAACAAGTTTTACCGGTACGACAGCCGCCTTGACTATACCCTCATTCTTGTGAATCGCTTCTATTACTTTTTCGGTTCCGTGCCCTTCGGCATCAGGCGCAAAAAACTTGATTATGAGAACACTCGAAAATAAAGCTAACGGCAGAAGATAAAAATAATATTTCTGTGATTCTGCAAAATTTGTCGACCAACCCAATCCCTTCAAAAATATAACCGTGGATATACCGACCAGACATCCGACTATCACTGATAGAAAAACCCATTTCAATACACTGTAAAAGATAATACTTTGTTCTTTGATTCGCCTTTTCATTAATTAACCCCAATCGTTTAAAAACCGCACTGGCGTAACGATTATATAAGAATATACCGGTTTATTTCAATTTTTTTAGTTAGCCGAAGCAGAATTGACGATTTATTACGCGATAATATCCATTGCGTTTCTAACATCCATACCGGCATTAATGCCTAAATCTTTTGCTCTTGAATTTACTTTAACGATTGTTCTGTTGGGAAACCGATCAAGATTGCCGATAGGGTTTTCAGGTGTGCTTTCAACAATAGCCGCCGCGCCTCCAAAAGCTTCTATTGCTTCCAAATCAAATACCCCGCATGCCAGGAAAGCCTTTTTGCCTGTGACCAACAGTATGCCAAAACCCTGCCATTTAACCTGGACTCCCTCAACCAACCCGTTTTTTGTCTCATATGATTTTGTTATAATTTCCATATCGCAGTACCTTTTTCTATTTTATTTTTCTTCTCTTTATCCGCGATTTTTTCCGCCATTAGATCAAAAAAACAATTTTGTTTCGTTTTCCGGTTTATCCCCAAAGGAATATATCAAATTACCGGCGGTAACGGCTTAAAATTATATTAACGCGGTTATTCTTTGAATTTTACGTATACCCTTTGCCCGATAAGCAGATCCTGGTTATCAAGGCTGAGCACGCATTCAATAACCCTAACATCCGCGCGTTCCTGTGGGTCATCCTGCGCCTGGCGTTTCGGGCCGAATATATGCCCTAATCTTATAACTTTACCGCAACATTTCTGTGATTCGTCCGCTTCGGGCACAATTTCCGCCTGCATACCTTTTTTTACTTTACGCACAAAGTTCTCATCGAGTTCCGCGCGAATTATGTGAGGTGTTTTGGGGACAAACCAGAACAATGGAGTAACATTGAGCGTGCTTGCACCGTCTCCCGGACGGGCCATCCGGCGAATTATAAAACCATCGAGAGGTGCGCGTACAACACGTTGCTCAACTTCATATTCCGCTATTTTTTCTTTTGCGTCGCAGACTTTTGCCGATGCTTCATTCACTGCTATTTCTGCATTAAGTTCTTTGATCTGATCTATAATCTGATCGAGTTCTTTTTGCGATACGACATGGTTTTTATTTAGTTCCACCAACCTTGTTTTTTCTCTTATTGCCGCTTCAAGTTTAACTTTCAGCGGTTCAAGTTGAGCCCTGGCGAGTTTCGTTTCCGATTGGCTGAGGATATGGCTTAGTTTTGCCTCATTGTTATCGAGTACGGCAAGTACCTGTCCTTTTTTTACCGGATCGCCTTCCTCAACATATACTTCATTTATTACGCCGTCTCGTTTGGCGGCAAGCTGGACAACGCCCCCTTCAACATCTACTCTTCCTTTTGCCACAGCTACATAAGATTGATCTGTTTCTTTTTTTCCCGCCTGCAGGTTTGAGTCGGTGTTTTCGCCCATATAATAGAATAATAAAACTGATATTATTGTTATACAAACAACAATGAATTTAAATGATTTTAGCTTCATTTTCCTCAGCCTCGATTTTTAGTTTTGATATTCGTTCATCTTTGATTATTTTTCCGTCCTCAAGGCGAACTATCCTGTCAGCGTGAGACAACAGACGCGGATCATGCGTTACCGCCAGAATTGTGGTGCCGTGAACCTGAGCCGCTTTGTGAAGAAGGCTGATCACAATCTGGCCGTTTTCTTTATCCAGAGCGCTGGTAGGTTCGTCGGCAAACAGCAGTTTGGGTTGTTTTACCAGAGCCCTCGCGATCGCCACACGCTGTTTTTGCCCGCCGGATAATTCTATTGGTTTCAGGTTGAGGCAATCATCAAGGCCCACTTCGGTTATAACGCGCTTTGCGGCGTCCATAGCGTCTTTATCGCTGAAACCCATATATTTTTGCATCAGCATTACCTGTTCTATCGCTGTTAACGATGAAAACAGATTGAATCCCTGAAACACAAACCCGCAATTGTTCATGCGGAACGATTCTATCTGATTAGGGGTCAGCGACCATAAATCTGTGCCAAGCGAGAATACTTTTCCGCTGTCGGGTTTTAGCAATCCGCTCAATACAGATAAAAGCGTGGTTTTTCCCGAACCGGATGGGCCGACAATCATTGTCAGTTCACCCGGATATATTTTGAGAGTGATCTCTTTTAGCACAACATTTGTTATCTTGCCACTGCTAAACGATCTAACCACTGTCTCGCATGATATTGACGGTTCACGTAATTCTCTTGTATTTTGGCAAATATGTAAGTTCATCTTAACAACTCCGCCGGTTCGGATTTATATAATATTCTCAAGGCGAGCAATCCAGACAACATCGCGATAAGCATGGTAAAAATCACTGTGAACGATACAGACCAGATAGGAATCTTTATGGAAATCTGATAGATATTTGCTATCATTAAAATACCGCCGGTTAAAATACCCGATACGCAAAGCCCGGTCAACCCGACCCAGAAAGATTGTTCAAGCACGACATTGCGCAAACATCCCAGCGGTACCCCCAGCGCCCTTAAAGTGGCGTATTCTCGAATAGACGCTAGTATTGCTCCCCGCAATGTCTGGCTTGTTATCGCTACTCCAACCAGCAACCCCAGCAAAGACGAAAATCCGAATCCCACACCCGCTCCCGATTCAAAAAGCCAGTATCTCTGCGATTTGCCCGATAATTCCTGCGGAATCCATACGGAATATTTATCGCGGCTATTTTTGTTCAATTCATCTTTAATCTCCACAGCACGTCTGTGATTGCGCAGTTTAAGCAGGAAAAACTGAGTACGGTCATAATCTAACGCGTTGCCAAAAAGTAGTTTTGATGTGTATCTGGATACAAATATATACACTCCGCCAATATTCCTGAACCCGGAAACAACGCTTGCGACTTTGATCCGCTTTTTGTTAAGTTCCGCGATATCTCCTGTTCTGACTTTGAGTTTTTTGATATCAGCCGAATCGACAATAACAGACATTGGTTCCTCAAGCAACTTTCTCTGGCGCTCGGTAAAATTTACAGGCAGGCTTAAACTGTCGCTATCTGTGTCCAGAGCAATAACTACCGCAACTGCTTTCGTTCCATCCGGTGCTCTCCAATCAGCCATCGAGAAATCGAGTTTCTGGACCTTTTCAACCTCAGGATGAAGACGCAAAAAAACCTCGTTGCGGGCAGGCATCTCCCTTGCCATATCAAAACTCGGTATATTTAAGGAAGATACCCACAGGTCCGCCCTCGATTTGTCTACCACCACCGATACCGTGGAAAACATCCCCAGAAGCAATCCCAACTGCACAATAACCAGAAGCGCGGAAAACGATAATGCCATTACCGCCGCCAAATACCTTCTCCATTCGTGTCTTAATGTCGAGCGAGCAAGTGAAATCATATTTTTTTTTCCTGGTAAAAGTTTTTCGATATTTTTTTCTTGAAAGAGAGAAAATTTTTTGAGATCATAGCGAATGAACGTTCATTCGCATATTTAATATAAGGATACCGCATTTATGGCAAATGTCAATAAGAATTTATTTGAGGAAAGGCGAAAACAGATTCTGATCGCGGCTGGAAAATGTTTTTTCAATAAGGGGTTTCATGGTGCTTCAATGAAAGAGATTTGCGATACTGCGGAATTGAGCCCCGGGTCTGTTTACCGTTATTTTAAGAGTAAGGAAGATATAATTGAGGCGATGGTTGAGGAGGACAGAAAAGAGCATCGTGATATTTTTGAGCAGATAAAGAAACAGGACAATGTGTTTGAGTCTTTTTTACGGTTGGTGGATGAGCATTTTAATCATAATTATACCGACGAATATTTATCTCTTAACTGTGAAGTTATGGCTGAATCGGCAAGAAACGCCGGTGTTAGAAAGATTGTGGAATCGTACAACGAGGAAATAATAAATCACCTGCGCGATATTTTTAAAATCGCTCAATCAAAAGGTGAAATCAACAATGGTATAGACATTGATTCATTCATATATATTTTAATTGCTCTTGCCGATGGTTTTTCGTACCAGACGCTTTTGAAAACGGAAATTGATAAGGAATCTATTTCCCTTATGGTTAAGGAATTTATACGGTTTATCACAAAGAAATAGATTCAGAAACTCTCTTTAACCTGGGATAAAATAAACAGCTAACCTATATCTTATTTCATTCCAGTATGGTTGTTTTATAAATATCATTCTTCCGAAAGAGGAATCGCATGAATAATAACATTATGCGCTATATTTTTATACCGCAGTCACAGGGTATCGGCAAGATGTTGAGCTACAATATTATCAGATTTAATAGCGTTAGGAAATCCTGATCAATCCCGCAGGTCAAATTTTATACCGCCCATAGTGTTTGAGAACAGATTATACAGTAGTGCCACTATGACAAAAAACAGACCCCATGCCAATCCGATCGGTATTGAGAGAAGAAGTGATATTGTAAACGGATTGATAAAATTTTCAGCGAAGGGGAATTTTTCAAATATTTGCTCGGGTATATATTTGGAATAAACCGATAAACTTATCACATTGAACCCGTCAAGAGCGATTAAGGCTATTATGGATACTACCAATCCGATACAGGTCATTGTGGAAAAAACCGGTACCGGTTTAATGGACATTATTTCTATTTCCCTGTTCTCTTGTTTAAAAACAGTCATCAGTATAAATCCTCCATATAGTTTGCTTAATAGTTTTTAATATAATATTTTTCGGTTTAAACCGGCTAAAAAGTTATATTCAATTTAAAAAAATCCAATTTATAAACAAAAGTATTAAAAAAAATCTGGAAATGACGAGATAATTTAAAAAGAATTTAAAAAAAATTAACCTTTTTATTTGTAAATGATCGAAAATTGTTGACCTTTTTAATTTTTTGGGTTATTTATTTTATTATAGATAAGAATTAAACCATGCGGTGGAAAATGAGTAATAAAAAAACAACATTATCATCAATCAATTTAATTACGGCTCTTGTGGTTGTGGTGGTGGTAGTCGTGTGTGGAGTTTTGCCGTAAGGGTTTGTATAGTTTATGCCCCTCCGGCGAAAACCTGGAGGGGCTTTTTTTTTGCCATGATAAAATAGATAAAACAAGGATAATGATCAATGAAATATATAAATAACTATTTAAATAGATATAATAAAACCGGGTTTAACCTGATACTAAATTCAGTTACGGTTGTGGTGGTGGTAGTGGTGTGTATGTCCGCGCCGTAGCGGGATAGCGATAACTGATTGATCGCCCCTGACGGTGTGGAAGCCGGCAGGGGCTTTTTTTTTGGTAAATACTTAAATATAAACAGAAAGGATCACGTAATGAAATTAACCGGAGCGCAAATAATCATTAAACTTCTTGAGATGCATGGCATCGATGTCATCGCGGGTATACCCGGCGGAGCTAATTTGCCGTTGTACGACGCGTTGCACAAGAGCAAAATCAGGCATATTCTCACGCGTCATGAACAGGGAGCGGGGTTTATCGCGCAGGGTATTGCCCGTACAACAGGCAAACCGGCGGTATGTTTCGCCACATCCGGTCCGGGAGCGACCAATATCATCACCGCTATCGCCGACGCGAAACTCGATTCTATACCGATTATAACCATAACCGGGCAGGTCCCGTCCTCGCTCATAGGCACAGACGCATTTCAGGAAGTCGATACTTACGGAATCACTATCCCCATAACGAAACACAATTTTCTCGTAAGATCCGCATCTGAATTATTGACAGTTATTCCCGAAGCGTTCCGGATAGCCGGGTCAGGACGGCCTGGACCTGTAGTTGTTGACGTGCCGAAAAACGTTCAGACCGAATCAATCGAATTCGACAGTTGGCCGGATATAAATTACACGGAAACAATCAGACAACCGGAGTTGCCTGAAATCAGCCGGATTGCGGGCATGATAAAAGACTCGAAACGGCCTGTGTTATATATTGGCGGAGGAATAACCAACTCACAGGCGGAAGAACTGCTTATCCGGTTCGCTGAAAAAAATTCCATTCCGGTAACTTCAACATTGATGGGATTAGGCTGTTTTCCTGCCGATAACCCTCTGTATATAGGTATGATCGGTATGCATGGAGCAAGGTATACTAACTTTATCCTCGATAAAGCCGACCTGCTTCTGGCTTTCGGTACCCGATTTGACGACCGCGCTACAGGCAAAGTCAGCAAATTCTGTCCTCACGCTAAAATTGTCCATGTTGATATCGATCAGGCGGAAATAAACAAGATAAAAAAAACCCATATTTCCATATCCGCCGATATTAAAGACGTTCTGGCGAGTCTTATACCGTTGACAGAACAAAATAGCCGGACTGATTGGATAAACGAGATAAATGCTTTGCGCGAATCACACCCGTTTATGATGCCCGGTAACAGTGATCCACTGCACCCTCTGAATATAATAAAATATATAAGCGAACTGCTTGATTCTCAATCGATTGTAACCACAGACGTTGGCCAGCACCAAATGTGGACCGCACAGGGGTATCCGTTCAGAAAACCGCGCACGCTCCTGACTTCGGGCGGTTTGGGCACAATGGGATTCGGGTTGCCAGCGGCGATCGGGGCGGCTCTGGCCAATCCGGGCAAACGCGTGGTTTGTGTTAGCGGCGACGGATCGATTCTGATGAATATTCAGGAACTGGCAACCCTGGCGGATTTGAACCTTGATGTTACAGTTGTGATTTTTAATAACGGACATCTTGGATTGGTTCGCCAGCAACAGGAATTCTTTTACGAACGCAACTATATCGCCTCAAGGTTCGAGACGAACCCGGATTTTGTCGCGATAAGCAAAGGGTTTGGTGTTAACGCGTATAACATCGACAGCGAATCCGATCCGGTTGAGGTTTTGTCCAAAGCAATATCGCAAAGCGGGCCGTCCCTGGTTAACGTGCCGATTCGTCACGGTGAGAACGTTGTGCCGATGGTTCCGCCGGGAGCGGCTAATTTCGAAATGATAGGAGGGGTAAAACATGAATAATAACGGATACGATAACACAATCATTGAGTTGACGGTTCAGAATCACGCGGGTGTGATGTCACACATAACAGGTCTATTTTCCAGACGGGGATTCAATCTCGAGGGGATCCTGTGCGGCAAAATCGAGGATGGATCCAAAAGCCGGATATACCTGCTTGTATACGACGATGACCGTTTGGATCAGATAATCAAACAGTTGCGCAAACTATACGATGTACTTGACGTATCTCTTCGCCATGATTACGACTGCGCAATATTCGGGCGGTTGAACGAGTATATAAGCGCGCGCTAATTTTAGAGTTTAATGATCTGATGATGATTTGCCATTTACATGGTAAACATCATCAGATCAAATAATTAATACAAAATAGGGTTTGGTTTTGAAATATACCGCAATGGAAGAAATGTCATGTTGCAGAGACTATTGATTATAAAAATTAAACATTTTCTGCGCAATCGGTACATTATTCAAATATACACATTCTTTTTTACGCATAAGTTCTTTAGCTAAAATACATATCCCTATTGAAATAATTACTGATAAATGTTATATTATATATAGAATGTTTTTTTATATACATAATTCATTTTGTATTATAACTCTATTAATTTGTAATAATCTGATTTTTGGAGATTCGGATTTCATACTAATAAAGGCAAAAACTTTTTAAAGGATGCTTCCTATCCTGTTTTTTGTAGTATAGAACGCGTAATCAGAATTAATTGCGTATTAACATATTTTTCTGGGGGATATAATGAATCGGATCCGGATGGCTTTCATTATTACTTTTATTTTAACCGGTTTGGCGTATGCCGATACGTACCGCGTCGGTAATTATTATATACAGCGCGTGAATTACAATACCGGCATAAGCGCATACAACTGTGATATAAACGATAATGGTTCTATTGTATGGCAGGATTATACGAATATATATTTATACGATGGTGTATCTGCCTCAAAAATAACAAAAACCCCTAACGCAAAAACAAAACCCATCATAAATAATAACAATTATATTTCATGGGGGGAAAATGTAAGCGCTCAATACGATATAATGCTTTACAATGGTTCCACCATAACCAACGTTTCTTCCTTCAATAATACCGGTGCCGACAGAAACCACGATTTAAACAATAACAACGTTTTGGTATGGGAAGGCTATGATGGGCAGGACTATGAAATTTTCATGTATTCAAATGGGACAGTAACCCAGATGACTAACAATACTTATAACGATTTATCGGCAAAAATAAACAATAATAATTATGTTGTATGGAGATCAAGAATCTCGGGAACTCTTCATGAAATACTTTTATGCGATGGATCAAACACAACTCAGATTTCCGGTAGCGGATATGAAGAATATTATCCGGAAATAAACGATAACAATCATGTTGTATGGAGATCACTGGTAGCCGGGGCAAACTTCGGTATTTATTATTATGACGGATCGAGTTTAAAACTGCTTACAAACCAGGGTAATAATGAAGATCATCCTAAAATCAATGACAACGACCGTATCGTATGGGAGGTAGGCGACGGTGATTTCGAAATATATCTGTCTAATGGAACAATCAATTATAAAATAACCGATAATACAACCGCCGATACGAACCCTCAGATAGATAACTACAATAATATTGTTTATGAAGGGTACGACGGACAGGATTATGAAATTTATGTACGGCTTTCCACAGGCGAGATAATTCAGCTAACCGATAACACCTATGATGACAGGTATCCGAAAATAAACGCGCTGGGGGATATCGCGTGGGAAGCAACCGAAGGTAACACCGATTATATCTTCTACGCCAATTATGTACCCGAACCGTTGTCTTTCATTTTAATGTTATCCGGTATTTCCGGTATTTTTCTCAATTTGAGAAAATTTAAAAGATAACGGATTCCAAAATAACTACGCAATAGTGTATGTTATGAAAAAATGTCAAATAGACATTACCCGCGCCATACCAATTATTCGCAAAAGTAACCTGTGTAGAATCTTATCCGTTGAGGCGATTGAACACGAATCCGGTATAAATTTTCGGGAAAAAGTCCGTTGTTTTCTGAGGCATCGTTTCTCCTTCAAAAGATATCCGGCATACTTTGTCGATTTCTGTAGGAGGAAGGAAAAACGCCAGCTGATGCGATCTGTCTTTAACAAGCGATACAGCCTCGTCAACCTTAGCGGCATATGTGATATTGGATTGCATAGATAACTTTTCCGCGCTTATCCCGAAGATTTTGTCCAGCACAAGTTCATGAAGCACAGTTACGGATAACTCATACCATGCCTGAGGTTTACCGCCCGACATATTGCTTTTTACATCCGCGTTACTTTTTAGAGTAAAAACGGTTACTTCGTTTCCTGATTCGTAAACCGCGAATTTGACTTTATCGCTCTTTAAATCAAACGGGTTGAATTTATCCACAGATACCGTTTCGGAATCGAAGAATTCGTTCATTTTATCGCGCCAGATTTTGATCGTTTCACGGTCGATATTCTTAAGTGTCCTGTGGGTAGGCAAAATAACAAGGCCAGGATCGTTTATGTTGACGAAAGACATCATATGGTAATCGAAATCGGTTTCCGTTCCGAAAGATGCGTTATCCAGCATCATGTTGCGGTAATTAATGGATGTTTCGTATCTATGGTGCCCGTCGGCGATAAGGAGTTTTTTATCCGCCATATCTTCCTGTATATTTTTTATTGTCTGTTCGTCGGATATTCTGGAGAACTTATGTGTGATACCAAGATTATCTTTCACGGTATAAAGAAGTTCCGATTTTGATTCAATCATATTATTGATATTGTTTTTTTTGTCGTCATAGAGCATAAATATATGGCCGAACTGTGATTTTGTGGCGATAGTCAGGTCGAGCCGGTCTTTTTTAGGGCCGCTCAAAGTTTTTTCGTGCGGGAACACTACCTTGTCGCTATAAGGCACAATTTTGCAAAGCGCCACCAGTGCTCTGCGGGTAAGTGTGCCTCTGCCTTCGACGGTGAATTCCTGATCAAAAACATACATGCATGGTTTATCATCGCGGATAAATATTTTCTCGTTTATCCACTGGTTAAGATAATCCGCCGCGCGGGTATAGCGGTTGTTATCCTGATTATCGGAGTCAAAACCTTTGCCCAGTATTATGCGCACTATATTGTACGGATCGGCGTTGTAATAATTTTCCTGTTCCGCCAAAGATATTTTGTCATAAGGTTTTGTAACGGTTTTTTCGATATTTGTTTTTTCAGTATTGTATCTGTATCCGCGAAAAGGAACTATTTTTGCCATAAAAACACCTCTTTTTTTTGATTTATTTTTTGAATTCAAATAAAATATCATTTTTATTTTTTGAATTCCATAAATAAATTATTTATTTCTGATCGTCTAAATGATTCAATTAGTTTTCAGCTAACTTAAATAAACAGGAGATATAAAATGAAAATAGCGTTGTTCAGGGAACTTCCTCTTTCGTTTCCGGGCGGTGTTACACATGTAATGAATCACCTTATAAAATACCTGGTCTCAAATGGTCATGATGTTATGCTTTTTGTTCCTGACGCGCAGGTTAAAGAGCATTTAGGCGCAAAAGTAGTTTCTATGCCGTCATTTCATTTCCCGTTTCTGAAAAAGACGAAATTCAAGCTGGTTAAACCTGTTCCGTCAGTGCTTGAGGCGGAACTTACCAGATTCAAACCCGATATTATACACTTGCTTCATCCAATTACGCTGGGGCTGGCGGCCATGTGTTACGGCGAAATACTCGGTGTACCAGTGGTCTCTTCTTATCATACGCAATACCATTTATTTCTTGAATACTATAATATGCATTTGTTAAAGAGGTTAATGTGGTTTTATACAAAATGGACGTTCGGCAAATGCGATATAAACATCGCTCCATCGGATTCTGTAGCGCAAATGATGTGCGATGGCGGTATCAGCCGGCTCGGTGTATGGGACAGGGGAGTGGACAGCAAAATATTTTCACCTTCATGGCGCGATGAGAGTTTCCGGGAAAAATACCTCAATGGCAACGGTAACAGCGGTTCGAAGATAATCCTTTATGTGGGCCGGCTTTATAAAGAAAAAAATTTAAGAAAAATCATAACGGAGATAAAAAACACGGATAATGCCATATTCATGTTTGCCGGAGACGGCCCGGAACGCGAGTTTTTGAGCAAAACTCTGCCGGAAAACAAAACCGTTTTTTTAGGCAGGCTGGAAAAAGAGGAGTTATCACGGGCATATGCCAGCGCAGATATTTTTCTGTTTCCGTCTAAAACCGAAGGGTGTCCGAATGTGGTTATGGAGGCGGTATCCTCGGGGCTTCCTGTAATAGCGATAGACGCTTATGGCGTAAAAGATATTGTGAACAGGGCTAATTGTGGGTTTTTATACCCTGACGGCGAGGAAAACCGGATAAAACCGTTGCTGGCTAACCTTATAAACGACGATAAACTCCGCTTTGAGTTATCCGCCAACGCCCGGAAATTCGCTGAGGAAAAAACCTGGGATTCCGTCATGGAAAAACTTATGCGCTATTATAAACAGGCACAGGAAAAAGGAAGGATTCCCGGATTAATTACCGAACACAGAAAAAACGATATTCTGCTGAAATTCTCCATGTTTAATCCGGGCAAAAAAAATTATTTCAAAATATTCTTCAAACGGGTTTGAACATCAAGAAAATTTGACCATTGGAAATAGTTTATCCCTTCACGGGCGCAATAGCGCGCCAGTGAGTCTTTGGCAAACACGATATCGGATATTTTCACAGGGCAACGATCGGTTGTTCCGTCGCCGATATAAATTATGGGTGAATAACCGTTGTTGGCGGATTTCTTCAGGTGTTGTGTTTTGCAATGCCCGCAGAAACTGCATCCATTGGGTGGATAAGGAAACTCGATTCGCGCCATGTCGCCGGTAAATTTTATTATATTAGCGTGATAAACCACATTTTTTATCCCGTATTTATTGAGGATAAAATCTATAAATAATGTAAACCCTCCGCTGAGTATGGAAAACTCTATTTCTGATTCTTCGCAGAAATTCAGAAACCCGCTGAAATGAGGATCGATCTCAATTGAATGGTCAAGCGATTCGCGGATGTCGTCCCAGGTACCTTTGAGCATGTTGAATTCCTCGACCAGAGATATTCGGGAACCCATTTCCCCGTTTTTTACTTTAACCTCGATTTCTTTCCAAGACGGCCCCACGAATTCATCAAGGATATGCACAAGTGAATCCTTGAGAGTTATTGTTCCATCAAAATCACAAAATATTACTGGTTTATTTTTCATAAAAATATTGTATATTAATTTAGTTTGGTTATATTGAACGCGCGCATATTATAATATATTTTTTTTATTCGCGCTAACCAAATTTCGCGATTTATTTGGCGCCGATAATTAAGCGCGGAAAAAATTATGCGAAGTCATTTAATAAAAGAGAGCTGATTCGTGTTCTGTTATATAAAAGGTAAACGTACAACTAAAAAGGAGTAATTGATGCGGGAATATTCCATATTACACGCGCTTTATTTTTCTTTTTTCTCAAGAGATTTTTACCGTGACGCGGCTAAAAACTGGAAAGGAATAATTTTTCTTTATTTATTGATACTTATAGCGTTATCGAATCTGCCAAATCTTGTGCATATGGCAACAGGATACTATGAGTTCTCAAAAGATATCGCGCCACCCGTGATCAACCAGGTCCCACCAATCACAATAAAAGACGGCAAAGCGGTTATCGATGCCCAGATGCCGTATAAAATAACCGATCCCGAAACCGGAAAAACATTTGTCACAATCGATACTACCGGCAAAATAAAAACTCTTGAGGAAGCTAAATCCGTCGCGCTTTTGACTCAAACGGAGTTTATAGCCAGTAAAAATAAGTTCGAATCGCGTATAATAAAGCTGTCATCAATAAAAAAGCTTGATATCAATCAGGATATTTTAAAGAAATGGCTCAGGCTCGCTGTGTTTGCCATACCCGCGTTATACATTTTCAACATTGTTCTGTCCTTTGTTGGTAAATTGATTCTGGCTCTTTTCTATTCGCTAATCGGATTGTTTATCGCCAAATCGAGGAATATTGCTCTCACTTTTTATTCTGTGTTGAGCGTAACAATCTGCGCGTTAACACCCGCTGTCATATTGAAAGCTTTGTTGAATCAAATTCCCGTACATATACCTGCCACAGGATGGATTTTTGTATTAATTTCAATGGCATATATGGCATTCGGTATATTTGCCAACAGCAATGATTCGGCTGGCTCGGAGTATATGGATCAAACTGAAAGCGCCGATACTGACGAATCTTCAACGGATGATGATCCATCAAATTAACTATGTTTCGGGTTACTGAAAATACGCGGCTAAAATAATTCTTGGCGTTGTTGCGAAAATGCCCATATTTGTCTAAACCGTTAAAAAATGATATTTATTTTTTCAAAAAAGTGTTTTTTCGCAAAATTAGTTAAAAAAACAAAGGTTACCCGGATATTTTTTTTTACGAAATAATGAACACTATCAGCGAAAAAATTTCCCATCAGCGAAAATTTTGCCTTTTTTTCTTTTTGTATTGTGCTCAAAACGGGATGGTATGATATTTGCAATTATATCATTATGTAACATAGTTCAAAAAGGAGACAAAAATGCAGATAGGTTCGGTTACCAATTTTTCGGCGTCGAGCAAAATAAAGAATTTGAGTCCAAACACAAGTAAATCCGTATCCTCTGATTCATCGAATATATTTTCAAAAACGGATAAAGTGGAATTATCCGATAAGAAACTTAAACTCGACTCATTAATGGGTGATACAAATAATGACGGTGTTATTTCATTGGATGAGATACAGGGCACAATCGATTCGGATTTAGCCTGTGTAAAAAGTATTTTTTCAAAAGTAGCGTCGGATTTGGGTATTGATCCGAGTTCAAATATATCGCTTACTCGTGATTACCAGGGTAACATTCGGGTAAAAGGCAACCTTGAGAACAAGGACGAACTCGAACAGTATCTAAATGAGAATCAGGAATTTTCACAGAAGTTTGCACGCCTTAGCGCCAACAGCAGTCTGGTAGCCGCCGCAAAAGAAGGAGCAAAATTCCAGGCCGCTTACGCGCAAAATCCCGTAAAGGCGGTCGCGCAATATTCATATCTGTTCAATAACAACCGTAAATGGGATTTTATGCTTAACATAAACAATACGGAATTTCTGCCGGAAGTTAAAACAGGTTTATAAACCAAATTTATGATCCGAATTGTTATTTTCTGAACCTGCGGGCTAATCCACAAATACCTATACCGGCAAGCAATACAGTTGCTGGTTCCGGTATGGGCGCCGCGCCCGGAGTGAGCAGTACCGCGCTATATTTGGAACCGTCATAAGCCTGCCCGCAAATAAGCCCGTCATTGTTGATTCCGGTAACAGTCGTTACTGTCCATCCCTGTGTGAGAAGATAATCGTTTATATTAATCGCCTGTGACCAGTCGGATTCCTGTTTTACCCATATTACCTGCGATCCGTTTGAGGTTCCGATAATTGTTTTACCGTCATCGGTTATGTCGTTTGCGACACCGGTTCCCAGATCGTAAGGCTGGGAGGTAAAACTGTCCCATATAACAGCATGCGTTACTCCGGAAGAATCAAACGACCAGCCGACTGTCTGGTAAAGCGAGTTCATAGCTTGCACCCTGCTTTCCGCTCCACCTGATAACCTGTTGAAAATGCCTATATTTGAAGCGGATGTCCAGTATACCGCAAGATTGTTTATCGCTGAGCCCGTACCGCCGTTTGACAGGTTATACGCCGTACCAACCAATTTTGTTGAGGATTCCATATCCACCGGATATGCGTAATTTCTTCCGGGACAAAGAACTAAAAGTGTTGGTTGTATTGAAGAATTCCAGTATGTTGGATTGGCTCCGTTCCTGTGTCCGCAAACAGCTCCGCCTTCTATTACTTCTGTTGCATCACCATAAGCGTTGTGAAGCGTCTGCAAACCTGTTGAACTTCTCCACCGGAACGGTTTGGAATTGTAAGCCCCGCAGACATAACCATCATCGCTGATTGAAGTGGCATAAGACGGAGAAGTTCCTGTGATGTTTACCATTCCGTTTACGTTATCCCATATAAACGCGCGGTAAGAACCATCTGATACCTGGGCGATACCGGCAATCTGTCCGGAACTATTTATCGCACTGGCGTAACTATCGTATCCGCCCAGCGTACCCAGGCTCTTAACTTCGTAGTACGTTGAAGCGTATATACCTGAACATATCTGCATCGCAAAACAAATGATAAAGAGGTATAAGGGTTTTCTCATACAATGTGTCTCCACTAATATTATTTTATTTCTTTAATATTACCTTAATAGTAATTTTATCATAATTGTATCTGGATGTAAATAGATCGGATAAAATTTCATATGAAATATCGTTTTATTCATTACATTACTCTGATTTTTGGATATTAATGACAGGAAAAAGAAGAGAATGAAGTTTGAATAAGATATGATGTGATTATTTTGCGATCAAGGGTTATAAGAACACTTCAAATCATAAATCTCCATAAACTATTTAAGTAAATGCAATATAATGTATTATTAAGCGATTTAGTGTATAATAAAGAATTTTACTAATTTTAATATTGACAGTGCCGATTATTATGTTATCATAGTAACTGTTATTATAATAACAATAATTTATAAAATTATGGGGAGTAAATGAAAAATCAATTTGAATTTTCTGAGATAAGCCTTGGATATTTACTGAACAGGACGGCTTTGTATATAAGAATTGCCGCTCTTCAGTTATTTAAGGCGAACAATTTCTGTATAACTCCCGAACAGTTCGGGTTGTTATATACCTTAAGCCGGGAAGACGGTTTGTATCAGCGACAGTTATCGAAGATTCTCCTTAAGGACAGGCCCAATATTACAAGAATTGTGGATATTCTTGTTAAAAAGGGTTTTGTGACTCGAATATCCGATCCGGGCAACAGGCGCATCTACAAATTATATATTACGGATGAAGGTAAGGAAATACTTCTGCAAATAATCCCGAAAGCCCGTGAGTTACACGATAAAGGAATTGATGGGTTGACAAAAGACGATATGGATAACCTGAAACGGATTATGGGTAAAATCAGGGACAATTTTGAGGAGAACTTCAAAATACAGATTTAAAACAATAAATGGCTAAATGCGTGGTGGTAAATATGGAAATACAAGAAATTGAGGAATTGAAACAGATTAAGAATTTTGAGAAAAAAACCGGATCACCAGAAATAGATTCTCTAATTTCTTCGGTATCCGGAACAAAGAAACCTGAAAAACGGAAAATGTGGATTTTCGCGGTTCTGGGGATAATCGGAATCGGCGCCGGTTTGTTATATTACCGTTATTGCTCAGCGTATGTCTCTACTGACGATGCTTTTATAGAAGGGCATATTATCAGGGTGAGCCCCAGAGTACAGGGAACGGTAAAAAAAGTTTTTGTGGTTGATAACCAGAAAGTTAATAAAGGCGATTTGTTATTTGAGATAGACCCTCAGGATTATCAGTTGAAATACGATCTTGGTCTTGCGCGTTTTGCCGCGGCGCAGGAAAAACATAAGAGTGCTTGTGCAAACCTTGAATTGATCTCGATTACCTCAAGAGCGGCAGTGGATGAGGCTAATTCAGCAGTCGAAGGAGCCCGTGCGGGAATAGAAATCGCCGAAAAACAGATCGCTCAGGCAAAATCGAATCTTGAGCAGATCAACGCCGATATTGAATCCGTTAAAGCTGAACTTGAATTTGCCCAAAAAGAATTGAACCGGTACCAACAGTTATCGGACCGAAAAATTATATCGGATCATGATTTTGATTCCGTCAAAACCAAACATAAAACAGCACAGGCAAGGCTAAATTCGTATTTGCAGAGAGCTTCATCAGCGCAGTCGGCGCTTCAATCGGCATACAGCAGTAAAGAGGTATCCGAAAAAGCGTTGAACCAGGCTATAGGCAGAATGAAAGCTGCGGATACGGTTAAGGAGCAGGTTTCGATAAGCAAAGCGCAACAAAAAATAGCTGAGGCTGAATTAAATCAGTGTACCGCGTCGCTAAAACAGGCGGAACTTGATTTATCTTATACAAAGGTTATCGCTCCACAATCGGGATCGGTAACAAGCAAATCCGTTGAAGAAGGTGCTTACATACACGTGGGCCAGCCTGTTTTATCTATTGTTCCTGAGGATAATTGGGTTATAGCGAATTTCAAAGAAACACAATTAACCGATATGAGAATTGGCCAGCATGTTTCAATTAAACTCGATACATATCCCGGTGAAGAATTTAAAGGGCATGTTGAAAGTATACAGTCGAGCACTGGATCAAAGATGAGTTTGTTTCCGCCGGAAAACGCTGTGGGAAGTTTTGTCAAAGTGGTTCAGCGTATACCTGTAAAGATAGTTTTCGATGAAAAACCGCGACGAAATTTAATTATTGTGCCTGGTATGTCGGTTGTTCCCGAGGTAAGGATCAGATGAGTTCCAATTCAGCGCCTGCGCAAACATGGAAACCTAAAGCAGGACCGTATGTAACTGCTTTTGCGGTTATGCTTGCTCCGTTTATGGAAGTGCTCGATACATCGGTTGCCAATGTGGCGTTGCCGCACATGTCCGGAAGTTTTTCGGCCACATCCGAAGAAATTCTCTGGGTTATAACAAGTTATCTTATAGCAAACGGTATTATTATACCTACAACGGCATGGTTCAGCGGGTTTTTCGGCAGGAAACGTTTTCTATCCTTATGCATAATAATTTTCACGTTGTCGTCGGCATTGTGCGGAGCGGCAAATAGTCTTGGCCTGATGGTAATCGCGCGTATAATCCAGGGAGCAGGAGGCGGAGCTCTGGTTCCTATATCGCAATCGATTCTGTTGGAGAGTTTCCCGCCGGAAAAACGCGGTGTCGGGATGGCAATATTCGGATTAGGCATAATCGTGGCGCCTATTATCGGACCGGTACTTGGAGGTTTTATTACCGATCACTATTCCTGGCGGTGGATATTTTATATAAATATACCTGTGGGAATACTGGCGATAGTGTTGATCAATCTCCTTATTGAGGATCCGCCGTATATAAAAAAAGGGAATGTCAACCGGATAGATTATATAGGGTTTTCCGCCCTTATTGTGTGGCTGGTAACTTTGCAGATAATACTCGACAAAGGCCAACAGGCAGACTGGTTCGCTTCAAACTGGGTATGCTGGATGTCGGCGTTATCTTTTTGCTCGATGGTATTTTTTATCATTTGGGAATTGACTTATGAAGACCGGATAATAAACCTGAAAGTTTTCGGCGACTTGAATTTTACCATGGGAAGCATTCTTTCGATGTTTGTCGGAGCGGTACTGTACGGTACGTTGGCTATGTTACCGTTGTTTTTACAGACACTTATGGGATACTCGGCGCTAAAAAGCGGATTGACCGTCGCACCAAGAGGAATGGGTGCTTTTACAGCTATGGTATTGGCAGGGATTTTATCGGACAAAATCCCGCTGAAAATTCAGATCGGCAGTGGTTTTTTGTTGTTATTCATATCCAATTATATGCTGGCAAACATAAATTTTCAAATCGCCCCGCAAAATATTATTTTCCCGAATATACTTAGTGGCATAGGAATAAGTTTTATTTTCATACCGCTTACCACAGCGGCGTTTATGACATTGAAAAACGAGCAGATCGGTAACGCCACAGGCTTATTTAATCTAATGAGAAACATCGGTGGGGGGATCGGAACGTCTCTTGTAAGCACCATGTTGTCGCGCAACGCTCAGAAACATCAGGCGTATATGGTCGATCATCTTAATAGTTGTTCTGCTGTATTCCAGGAAAAACTGAATATTATGTCCAATTATTTATCAATGAATATGGATTCCGTTACCGCCTCATTAAAGGCAAATAAAATGATGTATCTGAACCTTCTGAGACAAACAAACCTGTTTTCGTTTGTGGATAATTTCAAAATGTTCGGTATAATATCATTATTTGTTATACCCTCTGTTCTGGTATTCAAAGAACTCAAGTCGGTTTCAGGCAAATCAAAAATGATGATGCACTGATAAAAATTACTTTTCAGCGTTCTCAGATTTAATTTATACTTATGCAGAGGTTTAAGTCCAAGATTTTAAGTTTCATGCAACAAAAAAAGCGAAGCTTTTTCGAGCTTCGCCTTTTTATGTTTTTTATGTTAAACCTGAACAATTATTGAATTGCAACAACCTTATAAAACCTTGATTTAGTCGTAATTTTGCTTGAATCCGCATCAGTCCAGCTCCGAAGGTTTAGCCCCAGATCCTGTATTTCGCTTGTCGGAGCTTCTGTCCATGGATCATTTTTTGTAGTTTTCCAGTATACTTTAACCGTTGAACAATATTCAGCCACAAATGATAACTCCATGCCGTTTACAGTGTTGGTGATTCTAAAATCACTGATTGACGGAGGGTTTAAAGGAGTAAGCGGACTGCTTGTCGGTGTTGGTGTCTGGTTTATTTCCCAATCCGCGGAGCCTCCATCGGTATCTACAGGTACGTCTGCAACCGTTTTTCTTTTTATATAATAACCGGTTGAGTAAGTCCTTATTCCATCAATATTTACAGTAGGTATGTTCTTTATGTCCGTTCCATCGCAAAACCCGGCGGAATTCAGCATCTCCGGATTCGTTTGTATTGGATTACCTGCAACAGTATGCCTCCCATATAGTACAGCATCCAAAACTTGTCCTTCGTTATCCAAAACCCGTATACCGCGTGCAGGAAGATCTGATGCCAGCGGTTTGCTAAACAGCATGGGAGAATTGACGAAAATATCAGGCGTAATAGTTGTTTCCCCCAATGTAATTGTAGCGGTATTGCTTATTAGAAAATACTGGTGCGCTTCAATTAGCTTTGTCTGCGCGTTTACATTGGCGCTTCCCAGAGTGATAACTACGGCGTTTCCATCGGTCCATGACTGACCGGAAGATCCCTGAAGGGTTATAGATGTTTGGGTTAAATCTATAGCTGTATCGGATAAATTATAAAGCTCTATCCATTGATCATATCCTCCGGCCGTGTTTGGAACAAAGCTCCAACTGAACTCGCTAATAACAAGGGAATCGGACACACAGTAACCAGCACTTGTAATCGACATCATCAACGCAAACATCGCCAGAATTTTAAATATACTACCTTTCATTGTTATCCCTCCATATTATAAATTATTGCATTTATTTATCTTTATCTATAAACTTTAACAGGATATTATTAATTAACTATAAAAGAAAATTATCCTTCTTTTATATAACTACATATCTATTTAAAATATAACACTATTTTAGCAAAAAAACAAATTAAGGATTAATTTATCTGATATGCCTTTTCCAATAAGTTTCGCGGCAGGCTGTTTTAATATAATATAAAGATATTTATTTTACGATATATTTAAAATAACACTAAATCCGCAAAAAAAGTACAAAATATTTTATTATGCGCCCAATCTTTAAAAAAATTCGCGGTTATAATAGAGGATATTCTTTCACGAAATTCCCACGGATAGATAATATTGAGGATACAAAATCTATTGCGGTTACAGGAAACCCAGATAAAAATATCCATGAAAAACTCAATTTCCTGCTGAAACCAAAACAAACACATCCGCAATGCGTAATCAAACTTTTTTCTACGGATCCTATTATTCATAACTTGAGTTCATGGGGCGAAAAATTATCGGATAGTATCCACAGTACGTTGAAATATATCAGCGATAAATACGGCGCGACGAATATTCACGTTGTTATCGATAAATCCGACAAAAATTTCGCGGGAAAATTCTTTGAGGATTTGCCAGGAATAAATATTTATCTTGCCCCAAATATATATCCGATAGACGATTTTCGCATTCTTTCGCCTCTTATACTGAAAAAAAGTTTCATAAACGCCTGTGAAAATACCGTTTTCCTGAATACAAAATCAATTCTTAATATCGCGGAGATTATCAACACACAAATCGTATCCGATCATATCATATTTTATTCCGATTATAAAGAGGAGCTGAAAGCCGTATTTAAGGTAATTCCGCAAATAAAAATAAAAGATATTCTTGATTTTCTGAATATACCTGAAGAAGAAGTTCTGATAATCGGAAACGGGTTTATCCGGGGCAGTCTGATAACCGATTGCTCAACCATTATAACCGATGATACCGAATCGATAACCGTACTGCGAAAAAAAATTGATAAATCCGTTCTCATGCCGTTTATGCGCCCTGGTGTCGGGCTCGATTCTTACACGAACAGTTTCATGCCTTCAAAACGCTTAAAATTTGAAATGAACATACAGGGTGGATTGCGCCCATGCGTAAATTGCGGTTACTGCGCTAAAGTATGTCCGGTCTTAATTTATCCGAGTATGCTGATTAACCTGATTGAGCACGGATTGTTTGAGGAAGTCCAAAAAATGGGTGTATTTAATTGTATTGACTGCGGGTTATGCTCTTATGTATGCCCGAGTAAAATACAGGTTGCGAAAACCATAAAATCCGGCAAAGAACGGATTTTTTCTGAATGTTCTTTGATATCAGGGAATAATAAATTATGAAATTATCTGAAAAAACCAATAAAATTTTGGAATACAGGTTTATTAAACCTGTCGCAGGATCGCTGAAAACATTTTTTTTCGGCGAATCGGAACATGCTCTTTTCGCACCGTTTATAAAAGACAATATTGACTTGAAAAGATACATGGTGTTTGTTTTGCTGGCGCTTATACCATCGATTATCGCGGGTATTTATTTTTACGGTTGGCGAATTGCGGCTGTCATCGCGGTATCTTATGTGTTCGGTGTCGGTACAGAAGCGGTTTGCGCGGGTATCCGCAGGCAAAACGAGATACACGAAGGCGCGTTTGTAACGTGTATGCTATATGCGCTGATTCTTCCCCCCACAGTTCCTTTGTGGATTGCCGCTGCCGGCATACTTTTCGGAACAATTTTCGGAAAAGAAATTTTCGGGGGAACCGGCAAAAATATTTTTAATCCGGCAATGTCAGGCAGGATATTCGTTGCTTTCGCTTTCCCATCAGACATATCAGGCGGGTGGATAGGCCGCGCGCATGACGCTACCGGAGGGTTCGCCGTCTGGGTATCCGATGCGGTAACCGGCGCGACACCTCTTATGGATTTCAAAAGCAGTCACATTTTAGCAAGTTTTAAAGATGTTTTCCTCGGATACATCCCCGGTTGTATCGGCGAGACCTGTAAACCGCTTATTATCCTTGGAGGAATTTTTCTTATAATAACAAAAATAGCCGATTGGCGAACACCGCTTAGTTTTCTTCTGGCGATTATAGCAGGATTCGCGGTTTTGCATACCGCGGATACCGCGCGGTTCGCGCCTGTTTGGTTCCATTTGTGTACCGGCGGTATACTTTTCGCATCGATGTTTATGATTACCGATCCGGTAACTTCGCCTCTGACATCCGCCGGAAAATGGGTTTTCGGGTTTTTATGCGGCATAATTACTGTTTTGATACGGTCGTTTACCGGATATACCGAAGGAGTGATGTTTGCGCTGATCATTATGAACGTTTTTGCTCCCCTTATTGATCAGGCGGTTTTTTCTTATAAATTCAGGGAGGCAAAATATGACAGCTGAAAAAAGAATTTTCTATCAGCTTGTATCGGCAGGTTTTTTGTGCGCTGTTATCATAAAATTCGTTGTGGTCTTTACAGAACCATATATTGCAAAAAATGCGGATATTGCTGAAAAAAAAGCACTGTTTTCACTTTTTGGCTTAAATTATCCGGATAACCGGATAGACGAGGTTTTCTCAAAATACATAAAAGTAATTAGAACCGAAACAGGCTCGGTTTATAAATATTATACCGATAATACTCTGCGGTCAATCGCGTTGCGTATTGACGGGATGGGATTCTGGGGAGAAATCAGCGCGCTGATTGCACTTAAACCTGACCTGAAAACGATTGACGGATTAACCATAATATCACATAACGAAACTCCAGGGCTCGGAGCAAAAATTACCGAACCGGAATTCCTGAGTAAATTCCACAATAAAAAATTTTTACCGGAAATAAAAATAAAAAAAGAAGCTTTGGCAGATAACGAAATAGACGCGATAACCGGCGCCACACAAACATCAAATGCTTTAGAGAAAATAATCAACGACGATATAAGAGAATATCTTGCCCAAAAAGAAAAATGGATTTCACAATGAATTTGGATAGAAAAACAGCCCACAGAATTTTTATAGACGGGGTATGGATAAACAATCCCATTGCCATAACCGGGCTCGGGTTATGTTCGGCTCTGGCGGTAACAGGCAGGGTAAAATACGCGTTAACCATGAGTGCGGGCGTAATGTTTGTAAATCTGCTGAGTTCTGTAGCGGTATCGGTTATCCGCAAAAAGATTGAGCCGAGAGTTCGTATGGCGGTATACACGCTCATCATAGCGGTACTGGTAATATGTTTCGACAGGTTTCTGAAAGCGTTTTACCCGTTGATATCAGGTGAATTAGGCCCTTATGTAGGGTTAATCATCACAAACTGCGTCATTTTCGGAAGGGCTGAAGTATTTGCCTCAAAAAATTCGCCGTTGTTGTCGGCAATAGACGCCCTGGGGCACAGTACTGGGTACGCGATGGCGCTGATTTTCGTATCGGTTGTGCGCGAACTGTTCGCTTCCGGCACGATTTTCGGATACAATATGTTTTCACCGGCTTTTAAACCGTGGGTTGTGATGGAAATGAGCCCGGGAGCGTTTCTGGTGCTTGCCGTTTACATATGGATTGTCAGGTTTATTCAAAATGTAACCGAAAGGAAACAGGCATGAAACTGTGGATAATCTTTTTCGCCTCGATTCTGACAAACAATATTGTGCTTACATATTTTCTTGGAATATGCCCGTTTCTGGCAATGACTGCGCAAATATCTACTGCTGCGGGAATGGGGTTTGCCGTAACATTTGTAATGACCATGACCTGCGCTATCATATGGCCCATAAACCATTTTCTGCTGGCCCCTTTTAATGCTCAATATCTTCAGCTTATAGTTTATATTCTGGTGATTGCCGTATTGGTTCAGGTGGTTGAACTGGTTATAGACAGGTATTACCCTATTTTATACGCGCGGATGGGTGTGTTCCTGAGCCTGATCACGGTAAACTGCGCTATTTTAGGTGTAGCGTTGTTTATGACTCTGCGAAATTATGGTTATATAGAAAGTATCGTGTTTTCAACTGGTTCCGGTATCGGATGGATGATAGCGGCAATCGCTATGGCGGGAGCGCGGGCAAAACTGCGGTTCTCCAATATTCCTGAACCGCTAAAAGGTATGGGGATATCTCTGGTAATCGCCGCGATTTTATCGATGGGGTTTATGGGGTTTGCCGGATGGATAAATTTAAGGTGACGCATGGATTTTATAACACCGGTTTTAATTATGGTTTGCGTATCGGCATTACTTGGCGTTGTTCTTATTCTGGCGGAAAAATATCTGGCGGATTACGGCAGGTGCGATATTCACATCAACGATGATTTCGTGATCCCTGTCGAAGGAGGCAAAAAACTCAACACACTTCTTGCCGATAACAAGATATATCTGCCATCCTCATGCGCTGGCAAAGGTACATGCGGTCATTGCAGAGTAATTGTGAAAAACGGTGGTGGAGATATTCTTCCTACGGAAAAAGATTTGCTTACCAGACAGGATATTCGCAATAATGTGAGGATTGCGTGTCAGGTTAAAGTTAAGACCGATATTTATATCAGCCTGCCTGAAGAATCACTGCGCGCTAAAATATTTGAGGCGGAAACTGCATATATAAAAGATATATCGCCGGATTTAAAGGAAGTCGGTTTCAGGCTGATCGAACCGCCTGAGATAGATTTTACCGCCGGGCAGTATATCCAGCTTAAAATTCCGCAAACCGATGAGCAAAGAGCTTATTCGATAATATCTTTGCCGGATGCAAAAAACAGGATCAGTTTGCTTATTAAACTCGTAGAAGGGGGATTATGCTCAACATACATTCATGATAAATTAAGGGCGGGCGACAAGATTTGGTTTACCGGGCCTCACGGTTCGTTTTGTATAAACGATTTATCTCGAGACATCATTTTTGTTGCCGGCGGATGCGGGATTGCCCCTATCCGCTCAATTATGCTTAATCTTATTGGAAAAAAGTTTTCCGGAGAAATAAAATATTTTTTCGGTGCCAGAACGTCAGAAAACCTTTATTTTTATGATGAATATATGGATCTTGCTCGAAAAATGAAAAATTTCGAGTTTATACCCGCTCTATCGCATCAGGAAAAAGATGATAGCTGGGCGGGTGAAACAGGTTTTATCCATGAAACCATAGAAAAATACGAGTTTCGCACTACAGATTATCTTGTTTACGTGTGCGGGCCTCAGGCGATGATAGATCTGGTTACAAAAGTTTTTCGCGCGAAAGGTTTTTTCGCCGGCGACATCTTCACTGATAATATCTGATGTTATGTTAATCCATTGCGAATTTCCAAAATCATTAATTTTATAACTCAAAGAATTTTTTAGTTCGGTTCGTGAAACTGATTATTGATCGTGATTTGAAGTTACGGGAGAATATGTTTGATTTCATCAGAAGGAAGAGTTTCCCGGTATGTTTCCTGAATCTCGGTCATTACCTCGATAAGATTGAATATTTCTTCAACGATTTGCGGGTCAAAATGGTTTCTGCTGAGTTTTTTTACCATATACCATGACTGTTCGATAGAATAAGCTTCTTTGTATGGGCGTTTTGTGTTGAGAGCATCGAAAACATCCGCAACCGCGACGATACGTCCTTCAATAGGTATTTCATCGTTTGTCAATCCCATTGGGTATCCTGTGCCGTCCCATTTTTCATGATGAGTCAGAGCAATTAAAGCCGACATCCTTATAAGCGGCGATTTTTCATTCTCTATTATGCGAAGATATTCTCTTTTTTTTGCCATACATTTTACCGTATCGGTATAAGGAATAAATATTCCCGCGCCGATCATGCAATGAGTTTGCATAACAGCTCGTTCTTCAGGTGTTAATTTTCCTTGTTTATGGAGTATGCTATCCGGAATGCCGATTTTGCCTATATCATGCATCTGAGCCGCCTGAAAAATCATATCTACCTGATCTGGAGGGAAATTAAGCCCCTCGGCTATGATTGAGCTGTATATTCCTACTCTCAACACGTGTTCGCCGGTATCGTTGTCTTTAAGCTCGGCGGCACGCCCCAAAGTGCGGATAATTTCTTTTATATTTTCATTGACCTTTTCTTCGAGAATACTGTTTGTTTTTTGGAGTTTTTTTGAATCGTATCTCAATTTCGCGAAATTGGTTACTTTTGCTGTCAGTTCATAAGGCGTTATAGGTTTTTTTATGAAATCCTGCGCGCCCAAATCAAAAGCTTTCTTTTTTAAAATCTGGTTTTCAATGGATGCGATAATTATTACGGGAATACTGTTAAGCTGATTAATATTCTTAATGTTTTGCAGGATATCCAAAACGTCTTTGCCGTATGTATTATAGTCGAGAAGTATAATATCTGGAGTATTTGTAATTGCCCATTCAATTATATTTGCTGACTTGGGAAGATACGAGATATTCTTGTATCCGTCCGCTCCGAGGATCATGCTGATTACCCTGATGTTAACCGGGTTATCGTCTACCAATAGAATATGTGTTTCAGTGTGCATATTATATATTTCTGTTTATGGTATTCGCAAAGTTCTATTTTTAAAAATATAAAGCCAATCAGGGTGTTAACCCGACGACATTTTTTTTATTATAATATTTTTGTAAATCATTTATTAATAAAACGGCATTTTGATGTTTTTTTATAAGTAAAAAATTGTTACCGGCAATTATATATTTTATGAAAAACTGAGCATTGTTGGGTAATGGAGTTAATCAGGAGATAAAAATAAACGGTTATGTTTATGTTATTGTTTCTTCTGCCCGGAAGAGATTTGTTAAAAATAGTTATGTGTTGACATAATATAATGCAATCTGACATTATAAATTAAATAATATTTTACCGCCAATACCTTTGGTCAGCAGGTGATTATCATGGAAAATAGTTATCCCGAAAAACCGGAAGAATCAAAAGATGTAAAAATCAAACAACCGCCTGTTTTGTTTAGGAAAACGCAGAAAATTATAAAAGAAATTTCATCAAGAGTCGGTGGGATTCTGCTAACGTACTGGAATAATCCCGGAGGTTCTGTTTGTGATAATGATGTTGTTGCATTTTATCAGATGCTAAAATCCATTGGATACCAAGAAAGAATATATTTGTTTTTGAAATCATGCGGTGGCAATGTTGAAGTCAGTATTCGGCTGATAAATCTTCTGCGTGAATATTGCGGTGAAATAGTGGCGCTGATTCCGCTTGAGTGTTCATCTGCGGCAACGATGATAGCTCTTGGAGCGAATGAAATAAGAATGGGTCCAATGGCGTATTTAGGTGCTGTTGACACATCGTTGACTCATGATATGTCGCCTGTGGACCGGGATAACGATCTCGTGAGCGTAAGTCTGGATGAACTCAAACGAATTGTCCGGTTGTGGAGTAAAGAGTCCGGTGTGAATTCAGATAACCCATATCACGCTTTATTTCCGTACATTCACCCGCTTGTGATCGGCGCGGTGGACAGGGCGGATTCGCTGTCGGTTATGTTGTGCAAAGAAATTCTCCTGTATCATATTGATGACAAATCAAAAGCGGAGAGTATTGCAACTGCATTGAACTCAAAATACCCATCGCATTCGTTCCCGATTCTGCAGAAAGAAGCCTGTAAACTCGGATTAAATGTAGCGAAACTGGATAATGTGACCAATGATTTGCTTCTTGATTTGAATGAATTATATTCAGAAATGGGGCAAAAAGCGATAACCGATTTTAGCGAGTTGAAGTATCATAACAACGAAATCTGCAATATAATAGAAACCGATGGGCTTCAAATTTATTTCAAATGGGACAAAGACTGGTATTATCGGAGCGCCGAACGCCGATGGGTACCAATGAATGATGAGAGTCACTGGTGGCGATGCGAGTTATCCGGAGGTAAACTGAAAAATACCATGTTTCATCTTGCCTGATGTGTCAGGAAAAATAAAACGAACGAAATATCAGTTGGCTCTGTTGTTGATTCTTTTTTCCCATCGAAAAGGTATTCTTGGATTCATATCGATAATTTTATCGATGTCTCTACAGGTTGGTAAAAGTTTTGTATAATGTCCCATATATTTATATTCACCAGAATGAACCAGAATATATGAACCGAAACTGTTCACGCACGGATCATCAGACCAGAAATACGCGACCAAAACATTTTCTCTCACCCGCCCGTTGAATTTCCATTTTTTCCAATTCTGTTCATATGGTTCAATTCGTTGAACTTCGCCAAATATTCTTTCTCCTTTTTGTCGGCAGTTGACAATGTCCCTTTTTTCCGGTTCATCCTGATATTTAGGTATTATCTGGTTCCACTCACCGGCGAAATGGCCCCGGCCAAGCTGATATCTTTTGTATAATCTTACAATAACCGCGATTATAATTGCTGCTATAATGCTCCCGATAATGCCGATTAAAAGGTTTGACATATGTTACACTCCAATATCCAGATTATAAATAATGGTTTCAATATTTTCATTCAATTCTTCAGGAGTATAAGTTTTAATATTTGTGTTACTTAAATGTAATTTGCTTGTCAGTGAAGATGATATCCATATCCCTTTTTGCGCGATATTAAGAAGTGGTATATCTGATATTGAATCCCCAAAAGCGATGATAACTTTATTTTTTTTGGAAATATCATTTATTATTTCCGCTTTAACTTCCGGTAAACCGGGATTAATCATTATTTTGCCGGTATATATATTGTCTGAATCTGCAGTAACCTCTAAACCGCTGATTATTTGAAATCCTATTTTTTTTGAATATGCGATTAACGGTTCAATGGGTGCACCGCTTAATACAAAAACAGGAATTTCAAGTTTTTTGAGCAAAGAAACCATTTTTATCGAGAATTCATATACTCTAATAATATCTGTAACTATGAAATCGTCGGCGGCTTTATATATATCTTTTTTTTCCCGCCCCTTCAATCCGTTTGCGTACATCAGAGCTAATATATTACAGAGATTAATATATCCAATGTTATGATTGTTATAATCATTAAATAATATATTTATCGATTGTGATATTGAGTTATCAAATAACCCTTCGGATACTAAATATTCTGTCCATGATTTAAGCATAAAACCGGAATATAAAGTTAAATCCCAATCTGATAAGGCAATAGTTTTTAAATGGTTTTTTGTCATAATCCTCATCCCCTTTATATCGTGTCAGGGTAAAAGGTATTGTGATTTCTTTGTTTATATTTCGTCGATAATATATAGAAAATAGAACCATGAACAATATAATCAAATATCTGTCATTATATATTCTATTACTTATAAAACCGCAAGCAAAATAAAAATAAACACATTACATAATTATACCAATAGCTGAATAGTAAATTAGCTGGTATTGTAAAGTGATTATTATCGGCAAAACAAGCAGTGGATTTTGGTTTATAAAAATGAATTGCCGATTTATATTAAACAGATATATAATTCAAAATCATGAAAAAAATTTTTTTGGTTTTATCAATCATAATATTTGCGTCTTTCATATACGCAGCTGAGAAAAATAATGAAGGCGCGAAAGAACCCGCGCTGAAAGCCGAGGAATATGTAGCCAAAGGAATCGGTCTTGTCAAACTCGGCAATCTTGATGAGGCGTTATCATCTTTCGATAAGGCGATAGCGGTCAAACCTGATTACTCGGTTGCATGGTACAGCAGGGGAAACGTACTTTATAAACTCAACAGGTTTGACGATTCGCTGGCGGCTCTTGAGAAATCGCTGGCGCTTAATCAGTACGATGCCCAAAGCTGGTTATACAAAGGGATGGTTCTTTCCAAACTCGGCAAACACGATGACGCCATCCTATCTTATTACCGCGCTATTCAGCTTAAACCTGATTTCGCTGAGGCATGGTACAGTAAAGGAATTGATTTTGTGGACCAGGGTAAATTCACTGAGGCGTTGGACGCGTTTGATAAAGCCTCAAAAATAAACCCGAATATACCTGATATATGGTTAAGCAAAGGATATGTCCAATCAAAACTTGGCAAATACAACGACGCCATATCTGCATATGATACTGCCATACAACTTAAACCGGATTACGCCGATTCCTGGCGCAACAAAGGGATTGTGCTCGGGGTTATCGGTAAACATAAAGACGCTCTATACGCCTTTGAAAAAGCGATACAGCTAAACCCTTCTGATGTAGATACGTGGAACAACAAATGTGTCGCGCTTATAAGACTCGGCAGGTTCAACGATGCCATAAAAGCCTCAACAATCGCGATAGATCTCAAACCCGGTTACGCAGATTCATGGTACAACAGGGCATGCGCTTACTCAAGGTTAGACAATAAGGATAACGCTATTTCCAACCTCAAAAAAGCGGTTCAGATTAACCCCGGCTTCAAAAAAAACGCGTCTAATGACGCCGATTTCCGGAATCTACATACCGATCCTGAATTTAAAAAAATAGTGGATTAATGTTATATTATTAAAAGTATCAAATATGAATGAATTAAAATTTTTTGTATTTTTTTTTTCGTAAATATGATAAATTCCATTGGTTTCAATCAAGTCTCATTTTTTGATGGAGGATAAAGAGATATGTTTATTACAAAATTTGATATTTTTGAGAGTAAAGTCATAATAAGGCTGAAAGACAGAATCTGCGAAACAGCCGAAGACCTTTTATCAAGTCCCCTTTTTATAAAGGTACTTAAGAATTATATATTATATCTTCAAAAACGCGGTTCCATTCTATTGTCTATTTTTGGGGATAAAGAAATCAACGACGATTCACTAAAACTACTTATAGATACACTAAAATTTTTGTCGAAAATGCCGGCAAAACACGCACCGAAAATAATAAAAGGATCGGAAATATTTTTCAGGGATTCGTCGCAGTTTTTCTATTTCATAGAAAACCTTTACAACTATTGGAGAAGTTTCGACAGGTTTATCGTATGTGATTCCGAAGGAAATCATTTCGATAAACGGCCGGATACTACCTTTAATTCCACTGTAGAACAGCTCATGCACCTTGTTCGCGGAGTATACCGTGATATAGAGGAAAATATATCGGGTACACGCCCGCGCATATATCGCCAGGTTAGAGCTGGTGCCGAGGTCGCCTGTATCGCGTTGCCGATAGATTTGCCTTTTCCGGGCGGTGATTACAAGAAACTCAGCAAATTGCCTATTATCAGGCAGGTTCTTCTTTATCCGCCTCTGGTGCTCAATCCGCCTATGAACAAACGCAAAGGCAAATTCGAGAAAGTAAACCGCAACCCGTTGGAATTGATAAATATAAATAACGAAGACTGGCTGTGTTATCCGGCTAAAGTCGGTAAATTGCTTATTTTGATATATTTTAACAAGAAATTCTTTGAGCTCGGGTTTTCCATGTGCAACCTGTTTGAGCTTGCGGAAAATGAAGATCTTCTACGCAAACCCGATGCTGTTTATTTTTTTGGTGTTCCCGGCGAAGAGCTTTATGAGTTATCAGATTTTCCTACGGTTTTTTATGACGATGCGGAAAACGACATGATTATTGCCGCCTGCCCGGATAAAAACGAATTCGGTTATTTCGGATATCTTAAAAAAATGGTGTTGACGCTTCACAATATAAAAATGATGAAAACCGGCAGGTTCCCATTTCATGGTGCGCTCATAAAATTTTTGTTTAAAGGTGATAAATCGGCTGTGGCGTTAATTATCGGCGATACAGGAGCGGGAAAATCCGAAACGTTGGAAGCATTTCGTGCTATTGGAGAAGAGTTGATTCAGGATCTGGTTATAATCGCTGACGATATGGGATCGCTGGAACTATCTGATAACGGAGAAATTATTGGGTTTGGTACGGAAATAGGAGCGTTTCTGCGGCTGGATGATCTTCACCCGGGGTATCCGTATAATCATATTGACCGTTCAATCATCATGAGTCCGAGCCAGACAAACGCAAGGCTTGTTATTCCTGTGGCGCCGTATGATAATGTCATAAAAGGCGAAAAAATAGACTTTATCCTTTACGCGAACAATTACGAGCAAATCGACGATGATCATCCTGTGATTGAAAAATTCGATACTGCCGCTGAGGCGATTAAATTATTCAGGGACGGCGCGGTAATGAGCAAAGGGACAACAACCACTACAGGGCTTGTGCATACATATTTTGCCAACATCTTCGGGCCTGTTCAATATAAAGAAATTCATGAGAAACTGGCTACGGATTATTTTAATAAATTTTTCGAGAACGGTTTGTTTGTCGGGCAAATACGTACACGGCTGGGGATTCAGGGGTTTGAGCATACCGGTCCTGAAGAAGCCGCACGGGAACTTATCAAGCTTTTACAACAATCATGAGTTAAAACGAAAGTAAGCTGGTAATCGGGTTTTATTTTTTTTAACGGTTATTGCCAGATAAGCTTGTTATCTCTATTTGTATAAAAAACATAAAAAAATAAATATGTAAGTAAAAAATATTGACATTCGATAAACTATCATATAATATTTTCTTAAAAATATCATGTCAGATTGTCATTATTTTAATTGTTATTTCTTATTGTTCTCCTCATTATTCTTAAATCTCTCCTTTCTAACCACCCATAAAAAAGGAGTTACGATCATGAATAGACTAAAAATTGTTGTCTTTGCTAATTTTGTATTAGTTATAATACTTGTTAAAAATGTAATGTCGTTTTCTATTCTCGGAACGGACTCGAACCTATTTATAACCGGTGATCTTACAAAAGACGAGGCATTCCGGTGGAATTATGTTTCTTCAGTAGGCAGTGATCCATATCCTTTAAAAACGATATATTACCGTATTGATTCAAGTTTTACTGTTGCGCAACAACAGGCGATAAAGAACGCGTTTTCGGTGTGGAGCAATTTGACTGTCGGCCAGCCGAATCTCGGGCCGGGCAGTTACGATTTCCAGACACTGATCACGCATGAAATAGGCCATGCTCTTGGCCTTGCGCATCCGGGAATCAGGGAAGAAGGCCCAAATAAAAATTACGATACCGATACCCAGCCTTTCAACGTTATGGTTAATCCTGATACCAACAACCTTGCCACAAGCAATAACCGTCCGGTATTCGAGAATTATCCCGGTTATCCCGGTTCGTTATCCGCATCGGTTATGACTTACGACTCGACTTTTTTAAAATTGCTTCAGCATGAGTTGGAATACGATGATGCCGGAGGAATAACATATTTCAATACAGGCAAAAACAATACTTTCGACAGTGGGCTGGTTGATGATTTTATCTATAAATTAGTATATGAGGATCTACCTGTGGAACTTGATTTGCCTGGCTCGGATGGTATTCCATGCACACAGGATGATTGGGATATTCTATCGCCCGGAAGCCCGGGGTTTTCCCAGCATAAAGGTGGATTGATCGATGTAATAAAATATGATCTTCCTCCGGGAATGCTTGGTTTGACAGACAATATTTTCTACAGGAAAAACTCTTCAGGCGGGAACGAATTTGCCATACTCGGATCGGATATTTTTCTTGATTTTCCTGAAGAACCGCCGCTGGATTCTCTTGATTACGGGGATAATCCTGATTCATACAAAACTACTTTCGCGAGAAACGGTGCCAGGCATGGCGACGGTACTCTTGAATGGATCGGTATTCACAATCCAGACTATGAACCCGACGGGCAACCGTCGCCTATGTGCGGAACTCCCACACCGGGAGTCATTGACGGGCCTGATGACATGAATTCACCGGTAGCCGCTCCTGTTCCTTTTGATGAGGAAGACGGGATAACGCTTAACCTCGGTTCAAATCAGCTTATTATCACATTGAGCGTATCAAACAGTTTATCCGGACGATACAACCAGAATTTACAGCTGTTTTTTGACGGTTGGATTGATTGGGGTCTCGATGGAACTTATGACCAGGCAGGCGATCATATAGCGAGTTTTGCCACCGATCCAAGCACATGGGGTGCGAATATTATGAATTTTCTCATCAATTTGCCACAGGCATGGCAGGGGCAATATTCCCGTTTCAGGTTAAATTATAATGGGGGCCCAATGAATTATTTCGGATATCAGGAATTCGGTGAAGTGGAAGATTATGTCGGTGGAAATATCGGAGCGATACCTGAACCGGCATCGCTGGTTCTGTTATCAACAGGTTTGATTATCGGTTTTATGCGTAAGAAATTCTGATTGTTTTTCGAGATAATCAGCGTGTTCGGCCTGAATATTCTCACTCAAGCTCAGGATATCGGTTAATTTGTCCATGATATTCTTGTAGGTTTGCGTAGATTCGATTTTTATTATCTCGGTGCGCAGTTGGCGGATATTCCTTAGTCCTCGTGTGTAATGGCAGAGAATGCTCCTTAACCTGAAAAAACCGCTTTTTTCACCGTACTGGGCACATAACATTTGTGTGTGTTTGTCTATCGTTTCCAATAGTTCATACGGAGATGGATTATGTTTTTCGCCGGTTGAGATCTCCCTGAATATCCACGGATTGCCGAGGGTTGCCCTGCCAATCATGACAGCGTCGCATCCGGTTAACTCCATCATCCGGGCGGCGTCGTGGGCGCCGTGGATATCGCCGTTGCCGATAACCGGTATGGATACCGCTGATTTCACGATTTTTATAAATTCCCAGTCGGATACTCCGCGAAAAAACTCGTCGCGGTATCTTCCGTGTACGGTTAACGCTGATGCGCCTGCTGATTGTGCTATTTGAGCCACCTCAACGCATGTGGTGTATGATTTATTAAATCCGGCCCGCATTTTTACGGTAACGGGAATAGATATATTCTTTTTTACTTCCTCTACAATTTTTCCGACAATATCCGGAGTTTTCATTAGTCCCGCGCCGTAACCGCGCTTTACCATCTTTGGTACAGGACAACCGCAATTGATATCGATTATGTCCGCGCCCCGGTTTTCGGCGATTTTTGCCGCTTGTGCGATAATATCCGGTTCAGCTCCGCCAAGCTGAACCACCAGCGGGCGATCCTGAGGGTTGGTTTCAAGCAGTTCAATGGTTTTTTTGTTATTCTCAACCACTCCGCGTGCCATAATCAGTTCCGACCAGCACAATCCGCTTCCGAATTCACGCGCGAGATGTCGATAAGGCAAATCAGTAAATCCTGCCATGGGGGCGGAACATATTTTGTTATCTATTTCTATTGAGCCGATACGCAACATTAAGATACCTGTTTAATAAAATCAAATAGCGATATTCCGAATTTCATAAAAACGTTATCAAGTTCAACTACCGGTAATCCCATAACATTAAAATAGCATCCGTCAATTCTCTCCACAATCAAAGCGCCGAATCCCTGAATAGCGTATCCTCCTGCTTTGTCGTATGGGTGGACTTTATTTATATATTGATCGATGTGTTCATCGTGCAGTTGCCTGAATTTTACTTCAGTTGAGCAATAACCTGTTTCTATCCGCCCTGTAGCTGAATCGGCAACAGCTATTCCCGTGAACACAGTATGGGTTTTCCCAGATAAGCGTTTCAGGTATGTTTTTGCCTGGAGATAGTCTTCGGGTTTAATGAGAACATCTCCCTCAAAGAACACAATGGTATCCGCGCCGATTATGTAGGCGTTTTCAAACATGTTCTTAACGGTGTTTGCCTTTGCGATAGCGTTATCTATCACTATATCGACAGGATCAGCTCCTTCGGGATGATTTTCCTCGGTTTGTGCTGTGACAATATCGAATTCCAGATCAAGCCCTCGCAATATTAAATCCCTCCGGGGCGATTTTGAAGCGAGCACCAGTTTTTTATCCATCATAAACCTCATTTGTTTGCTTAGTGAATCGGCTGTATAATACCAGAAAAAATTTTTTAAATACAGCAATAATATAACGCGCAATTTTTAAAACGATATAAACCGGCATTTTAATAATACAGCAATTTATCGGTTGATAAACCATTTAACTATTTCAGATTTATTTTTACTTATATAAAGACAATAATCATGCATAAATAAATAATTTTTTTTATATCTGAATTGTCTATGTTATACATTGATATTATAATATGTATTAATTTAAATATGAATATGATACATATGTATAAAATTAATTAATAAATTACTATCATAATATATGATATTGACTATTTGTTATATTTTTTATTATCAAATATTGACTCAATGATATATATTTGTTATAATTATAGTGTGGGGGGGATAACCTTTATGAGAAGGATCCTGATATGGCAAAGTTTAGGGCTTATATACTTGTGATTATTGTAATCAATATTACCTGTTCTTCGATCTTGCTTGCGCAAAATATTACAATTAACAAACTGACAAACAATTCGACTGATGACAGATTACCTGACATAGATGGTTCAGGCATATCCTGGGAAACCTTCGATGGTTCGGATTGGGAAATTTTCTATTACAATGGAACAACGACAACACAGATAACAAATAACAACATCAACGATATTTCCACTAAGATCAGCGGCGACAAGGTAGTCTGGAAAGCACAGACAGCCAAAAACGCAAATGATATTTTTTATTATGATGGTTCTGTTCATCAGGTTACCAATAGCGTCAGCGATGAAACCGATCCGGATATCTCCGGGAACAAGATTGTGTGGTCGGGCTATAATTATTCTGTAAACCAATGGGATATATTTCAATATGACACATCCACATCAACAACCACAACTTTGTATGACGGTAAACAATACAGCTATAAACCACAGATAAATGGTTCCAATGTTGTGTGGTACAGCGAAGGGCCTACTGCATCGGATAAAGATATTTTTACTTATGATGGAACTTCTGTCACAAATATTTCCAATAATACGTCTGCTCAGGAAAAAAATCCTATTGCAAGCGGATCGAATTATGTATGGACAGGATACACGAACTCAAATTACGAGATTTTCTATAAGTTCGCTACATCAGCACCTGTTCAGTTAACCAGCAACACACTTATGGATTTCAACCCGCAAATAAGCGGAACCAGCATAATCTGGCAAGTTTTCGACGGAACCGATTGGGAAATAATGTATTTTGACGGTTCAACCGTAACCCAGCTCACTAATGACTCATATAATCAGATATTTCCTAAAATAGACGGAACGCTGGCAACATGGTATGGCTGGGACGGAACGGATTATGAAATATACCTTTATGACGGGATGAATATATCTCTGGTCACCAACAATAATTTTGATGATAAAACCCCCTTAATCAGCGGTAATAATCTTGTGTGGGAAGCAAAAGACGGGCAGGACTGGGAAATTTATAAGGCGACTTACACAAGCGTACCGGAACCGGGAGCAATAGCTCTCTGTGTATTGTTCGGATTACCGTTCATTTTCAGGATTCGGAAAAATATCCAATAATGTAAATATATTTATAATAATACAGCTAATTAAGCGATGAAATAAATTTTTCTGCAAACCAGCAAGTTAGGCAAACAGGATTTTGATTATAGCGTTTTTAACTGTTTTTTTGTAAAATATGTATAATAAAATTTTATCCTTTGTGATTAAAATCCGATATAAACCTTGTCAAGTTGAGTTGTACGGAGATGTCTGAGAAAATCAAGGTTGATTGATGAAAGTATTTTTTTTACAGTTTTTATTTTCTCTTTTTTTATGTTCATTATCAATGGGATATGAATATAAAAAAGAAATTACAGCGTTAGGCGATAAAGATTACCCTCCACATGAGTTTATTGATTCTTCAGGCAAACCGTCTGGATTTACTACCGATCTTTTAAAAGCAGTCGCTGGAGAAATGGGGTTTAAAGTTAAGATTGCTCTATGTGACTGGAAAGACGCGAGAGACGCTTTGGAAAACGGAAAATGTGATATTGTATCAATGTGCTATTCAGCTGATCGAGCCAAATATCTGGATTTTTCCGTACCTCATTCGCATTTACTTGGAGCGATTTTCGTAAAAACTCCGTCCAATATCAAATCTATTAAGGATATAAGAAATAAAAGGGTTCTTGTCCAGGAAAAAAATATTTTACATGATTATATGTTAAAAAATAATTTTTCAAAGATTACTGCGGTAACCTCTGATGAAAAAGCAATTATAATGTTGTCGAAAGGAGATTATGATTGCGCTCTTGTATTCAGATCGAACGCATTATATATGATAAAAAAATTAAGGATAAATAACGTTAAAGAACTTGAAAAACAATATTATAAAGAACCTTTTATACCTGTTGATTATTGTTTCGCGGTAAAACATGAAAACGCTCCGCTACTCTCGACTCTCAACGAAGGGTTAAGGATAATTAAGGTAAAAGGCATATATAAAAAAATATACGATAAATGGTTCGGTATACTTGAACCTGAACCATTTCCATTTCGCAAATTCATAAAATATTCATTACTGGTTATATCGCCTTTCCTGCTGGTTATATTGTTTTCTTTTGCGTGGGTTAAAACATTAAATAAAAAAGTAGCGCAAAAAACTGCCGAACTTCAGGAAGAAATCGCGGAACGAAAGAAAATTGAAAATGCCCTTCGGGCAAGTGAGGAAAAGCACAGGGTGCTTATCGAGAACATGAACGAAGCCGTATACCATATGTCAATACCGGATGGCAATTTTATCTATTTAAGCAAAAAAATGGAAACTGTTTTCGGATACAATCTGGAACTTCTGGAAAACAACCTTTTTAAAAAAAATATAGTACATCCTGAATTTTTGGATTATTTTTATGTTGAATGGAATAAGTTAATCAACGGTATAGTTTCCCCATCATATACATATAAAATAATTGATTCTGAAGGGAAAGAAAGATGGATCCACCAGAACAACGCGGGTATCTATGGCGAAGACGGTAAAACTACGGGTATAATCGGTTGTTGTGAAAACATAACCGATCAGGTCAAAGCTCAGGAAGAAAGAGAATCGCTTATAAACAAGCTTGAGGAACAAAACGAGGAACTCGAAAGGTTTACATACACAGTATCGCACGATCTTAAAAGCCCTCTAACTACGATTCAGGGGTTTGTCAACCTGCTGAAAAATGAAAGTGAAATAAACAATTTAAAAAACTTAAGTCACTATCTTGAAAGAATATCAAACTCAACAAACAAAATGTATAACATGTTATGCGAACTGCTTGAGTTTTCAAGATTGGGGCGGGTTAATAATACAAAAACAACTTTTAACTTTAGAGAACTAATCTTTGAAGTGATAGATTCGCTGTCAATTGTGATTGCGAATAAAAAACCGAACTTTATTATAGATCAGGAGTTTCCCGATATTTGCGCCGACCGCATACGTATTACGGAGGTAATGGTTAACCTGATAGAAAACGCCATAAAATTTACATCGAATAATTTACAGCCCGAAATCGAGATCGGCAACAGGAAAAATGATCATGAAACCATATTTTTCGTTCGCGATAACGGAATCGGAATAGATCAAAAATACAAAACGAAAATATTTGAGCTGTTCTCAAAACTTGATCCATCCACCAGTGGAAATGGTGTGGGGTTAAGCATTGTAAAACGGATTGTAGAATTGAATGGCGGACGTATCTGGATAGAATCGGAATTGAATTGGGGAACCACTTTCTTTTTTACTTTGCCCACTTCTGAAATAAAAGAAAACAAAATAAATCACTGACAAAATGCCGATTAAATAATATTGTAAATACATTGTAGTGGACAAATATTCTTTTTATTACTTATACTATATCTGTATAATTATGTACAATATAGATAAATCATTTATATCAAATGATTTAATAGCCGATATAAACTTTATAAAGATAATTTGAACCAAATTATCTGAAAAAGAATAGAGGGCTAATTAATGAAAACGGTTTTTACAAACATTTTAATTTTGTTTTTTTTATGTTCATTATCAACGGGATATGAATATAAAAAGGAAATTACAGCGTTTGGCGATAAAGATTACCCTCCACATGAGTTTATTGATTCTTCGGGCAAACCGTCGGGATTTAATGTTGATCTTTTAAAGGCAGTGGCTAAGGAAATGGGGTTTAAAGTTAAGATTACTTTATGTGACTGGAAATTGGCTCGTGAATCTTTGGAAAAAGGAAAATGCGATGTTTTAACCGGAATGTATTATTCTCCTGAACGAGATAAACTTGTAGATTTTTCCGTACCTCATTCATATGTGAGCGGAGCGGTTTTTGTAAAAAATAATTCCCACATAAAATCAATACAGCGAATAAAAAACAAAAAAGTACTTGTACAGGAAAAAGATATTTTACATGATTACGCGATAAATCATAAATTTTCAAATATCATTGCCGTAGATACACCCGAAACATCTATTATTAAGCTTTCTAAAGGCGACTATGATTGCGCTCTTTTGGCGAGAGCACAGGGATTATATCTTATAAATAAATTGAAGATAAATAATATAAGGGTTCTTGATAAACCTCTTTTTACAACCGAATATTGTTTTGCCGTGACAGATAAGAATATAAGGTTGCTTGCCAGACTCGATGAGGGTTTAAGGATAGTTAAAGTGAAAGGTATATATAGGCAACTATATGACAAGTGGTTTGGTATACTCGAACCCGAACCGTTTCCGTTTCGCAAATTCATAAAATATTCATTACTGGTTATATCGCCTTTTCTGCTGGTTATATTGTTTTCTTTTGCTTGGGTTAAAACATTAAATAAAAAAGTGGCGCAAAAAACCGCAGAACTTCAGGAAGAAATTGCGGAACGAAAGAAAATTGAAATTGCCCTTCGGGCAAGTGAGGAAAAGCACAGGGTGCTTATCGAGAACATGAACGAAGCCGTATACTATATGTCAATACCGGATGGAAATTATATCTATTTAAGCAAAAAAATTGATGCTGTTTTTGGTTACAAGATGGAAAATTTCACCAATAAGATTTTGTTAATCAAAGATATAATACATCCTGAATTTTTGGATTATTTTTATGTTGAGTGGAATAATTTAATCAACGGTATAGTTTCCCCATCATATACATATAAAATAATTGATTCTGAAGGGAAAGAAAGATGGATCCACCAGAACAACGCGGGTATCTATGGCGAAGACGGGAAAATTACAGGTATAATCGGTTGTTGTGAAAACATAACCGATCAGGTCAAAGTTCAGGAAGAAAGAGAATCGCTTATAAACAAGCTTGAGGAACAAAACGAGGAACTCGAAAGGTTTACATACACAGTATCGCACGATCTTAAAAGCCCTCTAACTACGGTTCAGGGGTTTGTGAACCTGCTAAAAAATGAAATCGGGAAAAACTGTTATGGAAACTCAATCCAATATCTTGAAAGAATATCAAACTCAACAAACAAAATGTATAACATGTTATGCGAACTGCTTGAGTTTTCAAGATTGGGGCGGGTTAATAATACAAAAACGACTTTCAACTTTAGAGATCTAATCGCTGAAGTGATCGATTCTCTATCAATTGAGATCAGGGGTAAAAAACCGAATTTTATTATAGATCAGGAGTTTCCCGATATTTGCGCCGACCGCATACGTATTACGGAGGTAATGGTTAACCTGATAGAAAACGCCATAAAATTTACATCGAATAATTCACAGCCCGAAATCGAGATTGGCAACAGGAAAAATGATCATGAAACCATATTTTTCGTTCGTGATAACGGAATCGGAATAGATCAAAAATACAAAACGAAAATATTCGAGCTGTTCTCAAAACTCGATCCATCCACCTGTGGAAACGGTGTGGGGTTAAGCATCGTAAAACGGATTGTGGAATTAAATGGCGGACGTATCTGGATAGAATCGGAATTGAATCGTGGAACCACTTTCTTTTTTACTTTGCCGGCTTCTGAAATGAAAGAAAATAAAATAAATCACTGACATAATCAGATGAATAGTAAAATTATATCATTTATCATATCGGCAACCATGATTTTTTCAGTGGTCGCATTCCGAATGCGGCTCGCAGACAATCTCCATCCGGCAGTTGGGGCAATCGAAAACCAGCCTGAATTTTTTGCCGTGTTCATCCACCAGATAAAACGGTTCCTTAAAAAATTTTCCGCTGTTTGAATGGTTGTATTTCGGGCATAATCCAGCCTGGCATTTCAGGCAATGTTTTGTTGTCATTACCTTTTTGCCTGCCATATCCATACCAGATTCTGCCGCGGGCTCAATTTCCTCAACACCGTGACGTTTATAAAACTCACGGGCTTTTTCATTAAAAACATTCCCATCAAATCCGAGTTTTTCTACAATGTATGGGAAAGCGGTTTTTTCTATTTTTATGAATTCTCTGTTCCGGTTAAAAAATTCTTTTCTATTTTTGTGCAGGGTTTCTATTATATCGCGCCGAATCTCGTTAAGTACCCGTATTTGAAAAAAATAAATCTGAAGCAGATCGATTGTGATGCGCGATAGGGCAAATTCCGTATCGCCGAGCTTGGAAAACTGTCTGATTATGGTTTCTTTCATCGATTGCGGATCGTTGGAAATTTCTTTCGCGCACGGATACTGTTTTTGAGCGGTTATCCCTTCGGAATCAGTGGCGGTTACTGTAATACCATCTTCATATTCCGATATATCTAACTCAATATCAATTTTTCGCTCTATTTTCGCGTTTTTAAGTTTTTTTAGGAACTCATGGCCGAGGTTCCTGTAAATAGCTGTGCCGGTCAATATAGATTCCATGTTAGCCGGATAAATTTTTTCGCCGTCAACCCTGTTTACCAGCGTGCCGTCAAGTTCCGATTCGGCATCGAAAAAACATATTCCGTCGCCATTGTTCATTTTTACATCAGAATCAAGCGTAAACCAGTTTTTGCCGGTTTCTCTTACAGTACCTACTTTTTCGCCCATCGATTTTGGAGTATTGGGCGAGGCGATATCCGAATCGCGCCCGTGTATAAAGTAAGTCGTATATCCCCGGTTGAAAGTTTTTTTCGCGTCGGGCTCGAAATTAATAAAAACATTTCCGCTTGAGGATTTTTTCATAGCAGTTGTGCCGAGAATTTCGTCTATTTTTCCGCGGTAATAAGATACAATGTTGGTAACGTAATTTATATCTCTTAATCGCCCTTCGATTTTAAATGAGGTTACCCTCGCTTCAATCAGTTCTCTCAGGTAATCCGACAGGTTCAGGTCTTTCAGTGACAGAAGGTATTTTTGAGGCAGAATAACTTCACTGCCCGAATCGGTCATGGTATACTTTTTTCTGCAGGGTTGGGCGCAATCGCCTCTGTTGCCGGAGCGGTTGCCGATAGAATAACTCAGGTAACATTGTCCGCTGTAACTTACACACAGCGAACCGTGCACAAAACATTCCAGCTCAATTCCGGTTTTCGACCGGATATCCTTTATTTCATCTAAAGTCAATTCGCGTGCGAGAATCGCCCTTTTGAACCCGATATTCTCAAGAAACTTTATTTTATCAGGTGTGCTATTGTGTACCTGAGTACTGGCGATTAACGCGATAGGGGGCAAGTCGAACTCAAGCAGTCCCATATCCTGAATAATCAGCGCGTCAATGCTTGTTTCATACAACTGCCATACGAGTTTATGGGCTTCTTCAAGTTCATCGTCGGTTAGTATAGTGTTAAGAGCGACGTAAACCCGCGCAAAATATTTGTGGGCAAACTCAACAACCGTTGCAATATCCTCGATTGAGTTTCCAACAGCTTTGCGTGCGCTGAATTTTGGCGCGCCGATATATACTGCGTCCGCGCCGCATTGTATGGCGCGGATGGCGGATTGGGTGTCCCTTGCCGGTGCTAAAAGTTCTATCTTATTCATATTAAAAATAAAAGACTGTTTTCTTTTTGAAAAAAGAAACAAAAACTTTTTGTAAGGATGCTTTGCATCCTGTTTTTTTAATCGTTAAAACTTCAGTTAAAAAATATTATAAATTTTTCCTCGCAAACACTCAAATAAAATATAGATTCAGCCGTTACTAATAATACTGAAATATATAGTATAAAAAGCCTGTCGATGAGAACGAATTTTGCTCTTTTATCCTTATAAAATGAAAGGTTTTTAAATGAGAAAATCCGAAAAAATTACAGTAAGCGTTATTATTCCCGCGTATAACGACAACTCTGTTCTCGCCAAATCAATAGAGTACCTTAACAATCAGGATTACCCTTTGGATCAGATAGAACTTATTGTGGTTGACGACTGTTCCGATGAAAAAATCATGGATTTTGCAGGCAACAATGTCCGCTCTAAAATTGTGCGCCACGATACAAACAAAGGCCAGGCCGGAGCGCGTAATACCGGAATAATACATTCTCAAAACGACCTGTTGATTTTTCTTGATAGCGATATATTAGCATGTAAAAACCTTGTTTCATCGCATGTAAATGCTTATAAAAAAGGTAAACTCGTAAACCTTGGGACGGTAAACTGGCATCCTGACGTAAAAACCAATCATTTCACGAAATTCGGTAAATGGTTTGAGTTCAATAACGTTTTTGATAAACCCGAACTCGATTTTGACGATTTTTCAGCCGCGAATTTTTCTGTTGGGAGGAAAGAGTTGACCGATTCAGGAATAATGTTTGATGAGATGTTCAGGAAATACGGGCTTGAGGATATTGAGTTCGCTTACCGTCTGAAGAAAACCGGGTTTAAGTTCAATTTCGTGCCGTCTGCCGAGGGTCTTCATTATCGAAAAGCGACTTTTGGCGATCAGATACGGCGCGCAAAAAAATCCGTAGAATCCATACTTTATTTCTTGAACAAGTATCAGGACGCTGAAATCGCGCGAAAACTTAAGTATTTGCCGAGATCGGTTTATAAGAAATATCAGCCTTTGCTTCAGAGGACAGCATCAGTAGCGGAAAAAAATATTATAAAAATCGAGAATAATTTTGATCCGACACCGTTTGACAGGGAATTTTTATCGGTTTGCGGTGTTTACCTGATCGAATACGCTCCGCTTGATGAACTGCACATGCATTATGTGCACTTGCCGTACAATTACGACTGCCCGTATAAGAATACGGCTATCGACTGGGCGTTGCGTGTTGATCTTATGGATAGGATGACCGATCCGCATTGCGATGCCGATTCATTATTCGCCGGGTTAATCGGGGAAGTGCCGGATCTTTATTTGCGCCAGTCGTTATGTCATCAGGCAGGGAGATACTTTATACTTAAGGACAACGATGATGAGGCGATGGAGATAATGAGTTACGGGCTTGATATCGGGCTTGAGCCGAACAAAGATTCTGTTCTGATGATGTATCTTTCGGGCTCAATATTAAAAAAACAAGGGTTGCTGAATCAGGCACAGTCTTTTTTCAATGTCGTGATTGAACAGGGAGAAAAGTTTATTCATAAATCGCAGATGGCGGGGGCGTATTATCATCTCGGCGATATATTCGCCAGACTGCCTGTGAAGGCGAAAGCCGAAACCTGTCTTAACATGGCGTTGAAGTTTTGCCCGTCGCATTCGGCGGCAAAGAAGGCGCTCAGGAACCTGAAATAGGCAGTATTCATTTGAAGATGCGAAGCATCTTTACAAAAAGCTTTTGCTTCTTTTTTCAAAAAGAAGAAGCCTTTTATTCTTTTTCCCTTCTTACCGCGTATCCGAGTTTTACCGGATAGAATATCCTCGTTAAAAATGGCATATGCCGAACTATCGGTATATTTTGTATTTCTATTTATTATGTGTTATGGCAAGATTATAAATAAAATAACAAAAAAACGAATTATATCTTTTATGAAACGTTTTATACTCAATAAACATTATATTTTTACAGTTATTGTAAGCGGTTTTATATTTGCTTATTTTCTATATTGTTTTCGCATGTGGTATTTAGATGACGTGTTCATCTCAATGCGATACGCGAGAAACTGGGTTTGCGGAAATGGGCTGGTGTTTAACAATGGCGAACAAGTAGAAGGTTACACAAATTTTCTATGGGTAATGTTAATGGCGTTTGGATTTAAATTAAAACAGAACGTTGTTCTTACAGCACGTATTGAGGGAATAATACTGTCGCTTATTGTTTTTGCTGTTATGTTCCGGTATTTGATGAAAAATGTTTGTTTCCCTCCGCTAATATTTTTTTTATTGAATATTCTGTTTGTTTCTCAGGGGGCGTTTGCTGTCTGGGCAAACAGTGGTATGGAAACAATGCTGTTTACTGCGTTGATCACTGGTTCGGTTTTATTAATTGCGCAACCATCGCGACGCCTGTGGTTAATCGGTCTTGCGGGATTTGGATTTGCTCTGGCAACATTAACCCGTCCGGAAGGTATTTTTGGGTTTGTCGTTTCTGCCTGTTTTATATTATGCAGTGATATGCGACAATATAATTTTTCCAGAAAAAGATTAATACAGGTTTGCTGTTTTTCCATTCCGTTTATAATTTTTTATCTTCCTTATTTTTGGTGGAGATTTCATTATTACGGATGGTTATTTCCGAACACATACTACGCGAAAGTCGATAATAGCGCGTATCATATTATCCGCGGAACAAAATATACTGCTTCATTCATAATTGATCACATATTTGTTATTTCGACCATAGCGGGTGTGCTTTTAAACAAAGACAGAAAGAATCCGGTAATACATTATTTTCTGGCTATTATTGTGATCTATACGTGTAACGTTATTTATGTCGGCGGTGACGTTTTTCCGGCATACCGTTTTTTCACCCCCATATTGCCATTGGTTTATTTGTGTTTCAGTCATGGAATTTATTCGTTATGGGAAAAATCTAATTCTATTGTGCGCGGATTAGTTGTTTTTTTGTTAATATTTTGTATTTGTTTCCAATTGTTTCAGCTAAATTTCAGAAAAGATTACCGGCGCGTTTACGCCGATAGAGTATCGGATATAGGCAGAAAAATCGGATTATGGTTGCGCGATAAAGTTCCGCCATCAACGGTAGTTGCGCTTAATCCTGTCGGAGCGATTCCATATTATTCCCGGTTGCGTGCTATAGATATGTTGGGGTTAACAGATGCTTACATTGCTCACAATGCGTCAAGAGTCAACTCCATATGGGCCGGACATGAAATCGGTGACGGCGAATATATTCTGTCTCGCAAACCGGATATTATTATACTCGATGGCCCATGGGGAGATATAACGCCTTTATTTAAAGGTGATTACGAGTTGGCTGAAAATAAAAAATTCTGGGAAGAATACCAGTTCATGAATATTGCTGTTGATGATATTATTTTCCAGTGTTTTATCCGCAAAGATTCACAATCGCTTATGAAAATTATGAATCGCTTCAGATGTTTTTGAATCTTCTTAGATCGCGAAAAAGCAATCTCACCCTGCAAAAAAATATATTGACTTATTCTGTGATTTATTAAAAAATAATTACATATATAAAAAATAATGAATAAAAATAATGTCTGGAATGTGTGAAATATATTAATAAAAAATAGACAATATAATATATAATAATAAAGCACCGTGTGTTTTATCTACTGTAGTCCTGTTAATTCATTTAATATGAATAAAATCGAATATAAATAAAAAAAATAAAACAAAATCGCTATAAAATGTTATGAGGAAATATTATTCATATGTTTTGGCGATTAAACGAAAAAAAGAGAAAGATATAATAATTTATAAAAGGAGGATTGAGAATAAAAGGCAATTATGTATAGATCGCTGAGAAATGAGCGTAAAAAAATGTATTATGGAGGTAACTTCAATGAAAAGATTTGGGGGAGAATTATCAAAAGCCGAAATAGAAAAGCTGGAATTAAGCAGGCAGAACATACTGGCGAATATTGTTACAAAAAACGCGTCTTTGCAGGAACTCAAAGGCAATACATATTGGGAAGAATTGACTTGTGTAGGATACAACCCTGATATTGCCCAGATTGAGGCTGTGGTTAGCGTAAAACAGGCCACGGGATATTCCGGCGGATTATGTACGAACGGTTCGACGGAATATGTCCGTTTTTTTGTCGATTGGGGTTCAGGATTTGAGAATGCCGGTTTAACGAGTTTCAAGGCACATGATATATCAAACGCTCCGCCGGGCCCGCAACATCCTTTACAATACATGGTTTATGTTGAGTTACAGGATGACGAGCATAAAAAGGCTTGTTCATCGGCTGTTTTACCAAGGATACGCGCTGTTTTATCGTGGAATCAGATACCGTCGCTTGATCCAGATATGGTTCCTTATTTCGGCAATATGCTTGACGCGAATATTCAGATAGACCCCAAACCTCCATATTTCCAAGCTCTTATAGACGACGGTATAATCAAGGTGAAAGATCTGATATTTATTGAGGAAATCATTGATATTAAAAAACCTTTGCCCAAACCTCCTCCCGGCCCTGTTCCATGGAATAAGCTTTGTAAATTATATAAGACGGAAAATGTACCGGACCACCGTTTGACATATGAAGCTGTTTATCCGTTGGTAAAACAAGGCATACCGATGGAAACAATATCTATTCAGCCGGATTTTGTTTATGCCGGGAACCTTGAGATCAATATCGCGCAAATAATTGAAACACTGGATAAAACACAGGCGGATGTAACTTTTGAGGAATTGGTATGTGTGGGGCTCAATACAGCAAGCGATATTTTAGGCGCTGTGATTCATCTGAAAAAACCATGCGGGTATAATGGTTCACTTTGCCAGAATGGTTCTAAAGAGTATGTGGCATTCTGGGCTGACTGGGACAATAACGGAACCTATGATTCATATCTGGGAACAGCATCGGTTGAAGTTCATGATATAGGTAATATCCCTGCCGAAGGATTATATTATTCGGTTATGTTACCCGCAAACTTCACAAAACATCTCAAACCTTGCTCAAAACCGAACGTTGTCAGGATACGTGCCGTATTGTCATGGGCGGTGGCGCCATCAACCACAAATCCGAATGACCTGAATACATGGGGAAACAGGATGGATGTTGTGGTTCAGGTTCGCCCCGGTTATTCGGGTGAGGATCTTCTCGATCTGATCTATGATGTGGGAAACGTGACGCTTGAGAACATAAGTCCTGTGAGCCATCTGGCTTATCCATCTATGGGGATACTCGATCCGGCGGATTGCTCAATACCGCCGATGGACAGGCCGTTTGGCGGCAATGTACGTATCGGAGGGCGGATTTACAATACCGGCGTGCCAGGTTCGGTGTACTATCAGGTCCAATACGCGCCACTATCTTCATCCACATGGTTGCCGGTTACACACAATCATACTTATGAGCTGATGCATCCGTTTCCATTCGATCCTCTTTATCCGAAAGAGATTGTGACGCACAACAGCCCTGACGGCTGGTTCCCGTATTTAGAAAATCCTCTGGCGTTACCGCCGGTTCTTGAACGCACAAGCGCGCTTGCTGTATGGAATACGGGTTCACTGGAAGGATATTACAAACTGCGGCTTATATATACTAAAGATTATCCGATTACACCTACAAGTACGATGCATTCTTCAATGGAGATTATCATTAAACTGGATAATACGAATTATGATGTGAGTCCGACAGCAAATACTTCCGTCGATACTTCATACAAACTTGACCTTGTAATTGACGGAGGTGATTGCCATAGTTATTCTCATGGAACAACTATCAACGGGCATCTGCGTGCCATAGATAATCATTTCTGGAAATGGGAGCTGGAATTACAACCTTCTACGCATACGCATGGTGCAAAAACGTCGCCGCCCTGCCGGAGTTACGCGTCTGTTGCTGATAACGGCGACGCCAACGCGGCATGGTCGCTAAATACCGGAAAAATGGATAAATGCGGATATACCGTTGTGTTGTGGGCGTATGACCGTACTATAGTCAACAGCAATGGCGCTGTTGTTCACTGGAATAAAAAAGCTGTGGGGTTTTCCATAGTGTAAATATGTGTTCAATAATATAAAAAAGCAGGATGCAAGTATCCTTACAAAAATTTTTTGTTTCTTTTTTTCAAAAAGAAAAAGTTCTTTTCCAAAACGCAAATTGATATTAAAACTTATTTAATTCAGGAGGGATACAACATTATGTATCTCTCCTGATTTATTTGTATGCGTTAATAAAAGTCCGGTAAAAAATTATCTGCCGCAGATAGCGGGTCCTTTGTACTCAATTTTAGGAGGACGCCTGCTGATAACCGGCATACGGTTATTCTTGATATATTCCGGTGTATTGTCATCGATACATTTGCTGTACGAAGCGTAATCATTTATTGATACACCCATAAATGACGGTTGGTCAAGGTAATATTCAATAAATGAATTGATATCTGTTTCCATGTCATTTATATATTGTCCACTAAGCGATGAATTATATTGTTCGTTGTTTGTATCGAGATGTTCACCGATAAACACTTTTTTTCCGTCGGTTGACGCGTGAGTGATTTCCGATTTGGCGGATTCCATGGAATCCAGTTTTTCTATGAGAATATAATCTGCAAGATCAATCACATGGCTATTGAAATGCGATAGTATACCCTTATAATTAATCTGAAACTTGTACTCGCCGGAAGCGTTTTTCACGGTGACGCCGATTTCAAGAGCGGAATTTTTGTTGTTTCTGGATATAACCAGTTTTTCCAACATTTCGAGGTACATGACATAATCTTTTTTATTGGCATCAATTAAGTTATCGGTATTGATCTCAATATTTATACCGTCTATTTTGTCGTTTTCCTGTTGGGATTTATTGAATTCCAGCACTTTGCCTACCCAGTTGAGGCATCCCAGCCTGTTTTTATCGGCTATGGGGCGGTTCATTACATAGTATGCGTGAATATTGATCCCATTATTGTGGGCGCGTTTGATAATGTCTGGAAGTTGCGATACGGTAATATCATCAGAAAAATCGATTCCCGCAAAAACAAGTTTTATGTTGCGGTTTTTGCAGAATTCGAGCATCGTGTCGGTTTTTGAGCGGAATTTGTATAAATCCGGATCAAGCGCCCAGATACAGCGGGGCATATCATCGTAACCCGATTGTCTCATATCGTTCATCGCAAACAGGCTTGAAAATGTCGTTGTAGTCCGCCCGGCGATAAACTTGATTTCCTCATCGAGGAACTTCTTTGCTTTTAAACGGTTGGATAAAGTTTTATCAAGGTTTTCGTACCTGTTTTTCAGGGTATTCAATATATTTTCATTCTCAGATAATTTTTTCTCGATAAAGTCTATCTGAAAATCTATATCGCTGTTGATGTCTTTGGTCGTTTCCGTTAGAATATCGATGGATTTTTTGTTTTTGGATAGACTGATATCCGGTGGTGTATTTATTTCATCGGGGTTGAGCCTGTTTTCCAGATCAATTATAATGTTATTAAGGCTCAATGCTTTTTCCTTGAGTTTGATTAATGATGAGTCGAGCGATTTTTTCTCGCACAGGACTTTTTTGATTTCCGATTGGAGCGAAGTTTTCTCAAATCGTAGTGAGATGAGGTTCTTTTCCATTTCCACACGCATCACATCGAGTTTGTGGATTTGCTGGAGAAGAACGGTGTTTCTTATTTGAAGCCTTACACCCCATAAACTTAAAAACATAACGGCTATTATGGATAAAGAAAACAGTTTTCTGGCGAAAACTTTGTTTCTGATTTCCCTTTTGGCGTAACTATATAATACGGCAACATCTTCGGGATCGGTTTTCGGTGAGAATTCTATGCCGAAAAAGATTTTCCCGGAGGCATCATCAGAAGTTTTCCATCGGATAGCGCCGGTCGCATTGATTTTGTCCCCGGTTTTTGGGAACTCAACTTCAATCTGGATAGTGTCGTTTTTCTTAAATATCTCATTGTGAGCAGATAATACAGCGGTGTTGAACTCTATTCCAATACCGCCGAAACTTATATCTCTGCTGAATCCCTGATAGACTTTTTCACGTTCGCCGCTTTTAATTTTGATTGAGACCGGAATCACATATTCGAGACGGAGATATTTCCGACGTTCGACAAGGACATTATGCATTATACCCCCCTCTAATATAAAGGTTTCGCCAAAGCCATATCATTTTTTGATTTTTCCCTGATAGTTTTACGGAAACAGAGGAAAATACTTTAGGATTATCGCTTTAGCAAAACTTCCCTGCATCATAATTTTATTATACATTATATCTGAACAAAATGCAAATGGATCGCTAATATTAATCATTAAAAATCAAGATTTTATGAAATATTTTACAATTTCTCTTTAATAAAAGCGGCAGATAGGTTATAATTTTGCTCTTTTTTAAGCAACAAAAATTTTTAACATAAACATAATTTTTTTATAATGGAGAGTTTTTGTGAAAATTCATCCTACAGCAATAATAGGGAAAAACGTTCAGCTTGCCGAAGGTGTTGAGATCGGTCCTTACGCTGTAATCGACGGTGAGGAAATAGTTATCGGAAAAGATACACGTATTATGGCTCACGCTAATATATGCGGCTATACGTATATCGGGGAAAAAAATGTTATTCATATGGGTGTGGTGCTTGGGCACGAACCGCAGGATCTTGAGTTTAAAAATGAGAGGTCTTGCCTGAGAATCGGCAACAATAATATCATAAGGGAATATTGCTGGTTTCACAGAGGAACAAAACCGGGATCTGAGACAGTGATTGGTGACGGCAACTATTTCATGGGGTTTGCACATGTGGCTCACAATTGCCGGATCGGTAACCGCACCATTATCGCGAGCAATACTTTGCTTGCGGGTTATGTTGAGGTGGGCGACAAGGCATTTGTTTCCGGCAATATTGTAGTGCATCAGTTTACAAGAATCGGCGCAAACGCGATGGTATCGGGTTTGAGTGCGGTTAATAAAGATATTCCGCCGTATATGCTTGCGGGTGGGCGGCCGGCGGTTGTATCGGGCCTGAACGTGGTTGGTTTGCGAAGAGCAGGGTTTAATTCCGATCAGCGTTTGGCTATGAAACGGGCGCATGATATTCTTTTCAGGCAGAGGTTAGCGATAAAAAGAGCTGTGGCGGTTCTTGAAGAATTGCCCAAATCACCTGAAGTGGATAATATCATTGAGTTCATTAAAAACTCAAAAAGAGGGTTGTGTTCGTCATCTGCTTCCAAACACGCCCAGCCTTTTGATAGTGAATCCGAATAATTATTTTGTTTTTTTTAAAAATCTGCTATTTTATACAATATTTATATAGGAGATAATAAATTAAGGTGTTTAAAATCGGTGTTATCGGATCAGGTAAAGGATCTAATTTTCAAGCTATTGCCGATGCGATATCGAACGGGTCGCTTTCCGGTGTGGAAATCGCTGTGGTTATCTCCGATAATCCGAACGCTTATATACTTGAGCGTGCAAAAAAACTTGGGATACCAGCGGTTTATATCGCGCCGGGCAAATTTAAGACAAAACTTGAACCTGAGATTGAGGCGCAATACGTTGAGACACTGAAAAAATATGAAGTGGGCCTGGTTGTTCTGGCGGGTTATATGCGTATGGTAAAAAATGTGATGATGAACGCATACCGTGGAAAAATAATAAATATTCACCCGTCGTTATTGCCTGCGTTTCCCGGTTTGGAATCGTTTAAACAGGCATTCGATTACGGCGCCAAAATTGCCGGGTGTACGGTTCATTTTATTGATGACGGAATGGATACAGGGCCGATAATAGGCCAGAGGGCTGTTGCGGTTTATGATGACGATACTCCACAATCCGTCCATGAACGGATCCAGGTGGAAGAACATATATTGTATCCCGCGTGCGTAAAACTTATCGCCGAAGGAAAAGTCAGATTGGATGGGCGCAAAGTTTACGTTCAGGGTAAATTCCCGGAAATTAATAATTTAATTAAATAACTGAAAAAAGGATGGGTAATTATCATGCAATTGAAGTTAGGGTTACCGAAAGGGTCTCTACAGGATGCCACTTTCAGGATGATGCAGAAAGCGGGATTCAATATCTCTCTCGGTTCGAGGTCTTATTTTCCAAATGTCGATGATGAAGAGTTGAGTATCATACTTCTTAGAGCTCAGGAAATGTCCAGATATGTTGAGGATTGTGTACTTGATTGCGGGCTCACCGGAAAAGACTGGATTATGGAGAACAATTCAGATATAGTTGAAGTAATGGATCTTGTGTATGGGAAACAGGGTAAGAAACCTGTAAGATGGGTTCTGGCGGTTCCCGCCGACTCGGGTATTCAGTCGGTGAAAGACCTTCAGGGAAAACGGATCGCGACTGAAGTAGTCAATCTCACAAAACGATATCTTCAGTCCAACGGAGTTACTGCTGAAGTGGAGTTTTCATGGGGAGCGACTGAAGTGAAAGCGCCGTCATTAGTTGATGCGATAGTGGAACTTACAGAAACAGGATCTTCTCTGAAAGCCAATAATTTACGGATTGTGGACACGGTTGTGGAATCTACAACCAAACTTATCGCGAACAAAAGTTCGTGGGAAGATCCGTGGAAAAGGAAAAAAATTCAGAATCTGGCTTTACTTTTGCAAAGTGCTTTGGAAGCGGAAACAAAAGTCGGGTTAAAGATGAACGTATCCAAAGCGGATCTGGATTCGGTTCTTAAAGTATTGCCTGCGTTAAAAAAACCGACCATATCCGGATTGAGTGAAGACGGGTGGTTTGCTGTGGATACGGTAATCGATGAATATGTGGTTCGTGAAATTATACCTAAATTAAAAGAAGCGGGTGCCGAAGGAATAATCGAGTATCCGCTAAACAAAGTGATTCTCTGAATTATTGTTTTTACGACATTGCCTTGCAAAAAATCGTACAATAAAGTACAATTTATATTATAAACTGATCGGGAGAATTCAGAGTCTACAAATAAGTTAAATCGGATAAAGGAGAGTTTCAGTTATGCCTTGCGGAAGGAAAACAAGGAAAGCAAAAATCAATAAACATAAAAGAAAAAAGAGATCGAGAAGAGATCGTCATAAAAACAGAAGGTAGATTTGATTTCTCGTGTCTCTTCATTTAAGAAGGGATGGTGAGACCATGAAGTCTTTTTTGGTTCGTTGCGGCTCGGTACTGTTTGCGGGGTTTGTTGGGTTAATTGTTTTTTGTGGAATAGAAGATTTTCAGGTTGGGGAGGATGTTTATTCTCAACAAACTGAAGCTGAGAATATCTCTGCCATCGAGCGGGCAAGAGAGTTTATTTCAACTAAGGCCCGGAATATAAATACCGCTGACCATAGTGTTCTTGCGCAAACTCATTTCACTATGGGTATGCTGTATGTGCTCGATGATGAGTTTGAGAAGGCCATAGAGGCACTTAAAACCGCCCAGAAATATGATCCTGATTCTGCTGTGATACCTACAAAAATAGGTGCTATTTTACTCAAAGAAGGCAAATATGAGGAAGCGGTAAACAAGCTTGTAGCGGCGGTGAAACTTGATGATTCGTATTATGAGGCACATCTGTTTTTAGGGCAATCTTATTATCAGCTGAACAAAGTTGATAAAGCCATAAAGGAATATAGAAGGGCAATTGAGTTAAATCCCGATGAATTGACTGCTTATGTGGATCTCGGTGAGATGTTGACACGTGAGAATAAGGTCGAGGACGCCATAGAAATATACAGGAAAGCTCTTGAGATCGATCCTGAACAGGCAACATTATGGTACAGGTTGGGTTTACTTTACAGCAAACTTAATAATCTGGAAAAGGCGATGGATTCGTTCCAGAAAGCGATAAAACATAATCCTTCGTCATTTCTTGCGCATCTGGGATATGCTATAGTTCTTGAAGTCGCCGGCAGAATAGATGAGGCGATAAAAGAATACAAAAAGTGTCTGGATATAAATCCACTGAGTAAGAATATATACAAACGGCTCGCGGAGCTGTACCGTGACAAGGAACAATACGATGAGGCGCTTAAACTTTATGATTTAATAAGGGAGATGGAACCTAAAGTAAGCGCCAATTACGTTAATCCGGCTTATGTTCTTTTAAAAATAAAAAAACCTGATGAGGCGCTTGATGTACTTAGTCTCGGGTTAAAAGAGATACCGGAATCTCTGGAAATAATTTTCATGCTCGGGTTGACGTACAGCGAAATGGAAAAATTCGATAACGCGATAGAAATGTACGACAAAGCGCTTGAAGCTGGCGCCGAAGCTTATCTGATACATTATTATAAAGGGTCGGTATACGAGCGCAAAGGCGAGTTTGAAAAAGCCGAAGTTGAGTTTAAAAAGACAATAGAGCTTAACCCGAAATACGCTGACGCTTATAATTATCTCGGTTATATGTGGGCTGAGAAAAACACAAAATTAGATGAGGCAGTTGAACTTATAAAAAAGGCTATAGAGTTGTCGCCTAAAAATGGTGCGTATATCGACAGTCTTGGCTGGGTATATTTCAAACAGGGTAAAATTAAGGAAGCCATAGAACAGCTTAAGGTGGCTGTTGAACTTATCCCTGATGATTCTGTGATACACGAACATCTTGGAGATGCGTACCAGAAACAGGGGAATCACGAACAGGCACTCAAACAATGGAAAAAAGCCTTTGAACTCGATCCCGCAAACGAATCTGTTAAAAATAAGCTCGACAAGTACAATGTATCTTTGCATTGACCGTGCAAATAATATGCGTAAATTAAACGACATTTTATATTATGAGTAATCAACATTAAAGGGTATTGAGTTGCAAGTCTTAAAACCTGGGATAAACAATATCTTCTTTCATCCCGCAAGAATAATGATTTTTACCTTTGCTATGGGTATATTAATAGGGGGATCTCTTCTTAGACTGCCTATATCTTCGGTTGGTCACCCTGTATCATGGATAGACGCGTTTTTTACCGCTACTTCTGCTTTATGTGTAACAGGTCTTACCGTCAGGGATACCGGAATCCAGTATTCAAATTTCGGGCAGGGAGTTATTCTTGCTTTGATGCAGATAGGAGGGCTTGGAATAACAATGTATTCAAGTTTTTTTATGCTTTTATTCGGTAAAAGTTTATCGTTCAGAGACAGATTCATGGCAAAAGAATCGCTTCTCGGTGAAATATCGTATTTGAACCTTTTCTCTCTGGTAAAAAACATTATCGTCATAACTTTTATTCTGGAATCCATAGCGGCTTTGGTTCTTATGATACGTTTTTCCGCAGATATGCCGATAAAAGCTGCCGTTAAATTTGGTGTTTTTCATGCTGTATCTGCCTATTGCAACGCCGGATTCTCTCTTTTTCCAGAAAACCTTCTGGGATATTCCCATGATATGGTTATAAATATTGTGATTATGACATTGATTGTACTGGGCGGCATAGGATTTCCTGTTCTATATGAATTAATGCATAAATTTTTTAACAACCGTAAACGGGAATTTTCACGTATGAGCCTTCACTGCAGAATAACTCTTATTACTACCGGATGTTTAATTATTAGCGGAGCTGTGTTGCTGTATTTTTTTGAGATGTTAAGCCCTGCTCATCCAAATGGAATAAACGGTATTACAATGATGCAAGCGCTTTTCCAGTCGATAACCGCCAGAACAGCGGGATTTAACACTGTAGATATAAGCAAACTGAATAACCCTTCTATTTTTATATTGATTATGCTTATGTTTATCGGCGCTTCCCCTGCTTCAGCCGGAGGAGGTATTAAAACAACGACGTTCGCTATATTTTTAGCACTTATAAGGGCAAGGTTGGTGGGGCGCGAAAAGGTTGAAGTTTTTAAAAGAACACTGCCGAATGAAATCGTATTTAAATCATTGACCCTGTTAGTGGGATCAATGATTCTGATTATATTTTTCAATATTATTTTACAAATTACGGAGACAAGGTTTATACCGCATAATGAAATAGCCGGCAGTTTTCTCGAAACACTTTTTGAGACAACATCGGCTTTCGCGACTGTCGGGTTGTCGATGGGATTAACTCCGAACTTAACATTTGGGGGAAAATTGGCTATAATGCTGCTTATGTTTATCGGGAGGGTAGGCCCGCTTACGTTTGCTGTAGCGTTATCTTTTAAAACAGTTACCCGCAAATACGAGTATCCCGAAGACAGCGCAATGGTAGGATAATCAAAAAAACGGAGTTTTTAATATGAGACAATTTATAGTTATCGGATTGGGAAATTTCGGTTCGACTTTGGCTAAAGGGCTCACCGCGAGAGGATGTCAGGTTCTTGCCATTGATATCGATAAAGAGAAGGTGCAGGAAATTAAAGATGAAGTATCCGAAGCGATAGTTATGGATGTGCGCGACAGGGATGCTGTTCAATCTCTACCGATACAGGCGGAAGATATATCTTTTGTTTCTCTCGGAGACCAAATGGAAATAAGCATTTTAGCCACATTTTACTTAAAAGAAATGGGTTTAAACCGAATCATGGTGAAAGCTATAAGCGAAGATCACGCCAAGATTCTCAGATTAATCGGTGCCAGCGATGTGATTTTCCCGGAACAGCAAATGGCCATGAGGCTTGCCGACCAGCTGGCTCATCCGAGTATACTTGACCTGGTTCCTCTGGCGGAAGGGTTTTCGATGGCTGAACTTAAACCGCTGGAATCATATATAGGAAAAACTCTCGGCCAACTTGAAATAAGAAAAAATTTCGGGCTTGAGATTGTACTTATAAAAACAGTTGTCAAAACAAAAGAAGGCAACGAAATAGAAAAAATAAAAACTATTCCTGCCGCGAATTCCGTTATCGAACGCGGAGATATACTTGTGGCTATCGGTGAGGACAAATACATCGAAAAATATAAAAAACAAGATTAGTTTCCGGTTTTCAAATAAATTAGCTGTAATCGCTTAAAAAATGTTTTGCATTAGGATTGTTGGGCTGTTTGGTATAACTATTCTATATACTTCTTGAAGTTATAATCAATATGCTATATATTTGCCTATTTGAATTTATATGAATGAATTAGGCAATGATTCCGTGTTATTTATTCGCAAAAATCCAATGATTTATTTCTGGATAAATGGTGGTAAATTATATAGAATTTAAGGTTGATGCAGATAAATCAACGCGTTATCGGTGTGTTTTTTCTATCAAACCCAATAATCTTTATAAAAATAAAATGAGTAATTTATGTTCTGGATTTCAAGCAGATGAATGTCTTTTTCCTGATTATTGTGGATGCGATAGATCCAATAAAATAAATTTTTGTATTATAGGCAGTAGAAAATCATGATAAACGAAGTAGCGATACTTAAGAAAAAGATAATTAATGATCTAAGGGCTTTGCCCGCGAAAAGTTTTATGTTTATATTTTTTGTCGGTGTTCTTCTACGAATAATCGCTTTCGATATGCATGAAACATTACATATGGATGAGGCGATCTATGCCAATTGGAGCGCTACGATCGGTCATTCCGGAAAATTGTTGTTTACTGTAGCGGAAGCGGATAAACCGCCATTGTTATATTATATGCTTGGAACATCCATATTCCTCTTTGGACCAAATGATTGCGCTATAAAAATACCGGGGCTGATTATCGGTATTCTAATGATTATACTTGTAGCTTTGATAGCTAAAAACTTAAATCATGGTAACGGAGCTCTCTGGGCATCGTTGTTTTATGCGTTATCGCCTTTTGAGATATCATATGCTCCTACTGCGTTTGCGGAATTGACCTGTGTGTTTTTTTGTTTAATGGTAATTTTATTCCTGCAATACAGGCTCCCGTTTTTAGCGGGATTGTTTATAGGGCTTGCTTTAGCGACAAAACAGACTGTTTTTTATTTTTTACCGTTATATATAATTTTTTACCTTATTAAGTTTCATGATTCCCATAAACTTTTCCTTGATGATTTAAAAATTCTCGGTTTAGGATTTTTGATTGTCTTTGTACCTTTATTGGTCTGGGCGTTATTTTTCTCGTCAAAAGGGTTGGGAATATTTTTCGCTGTTTTCAGAAGCGATTATGTAGTGAAATCACAAACAGGTTTCCATTTTTTGAAATGGCTCTATTATGAGAAATTTGTGACGGGCAACTACTTAACTCTTTATTTCTCTCTTTTGATTATATTTCTAGCGAGGCTTTTATACTTGAAAGATTTTATGCGCAAAATGGATAAAAAATCGTTTATGACTGTGCTTGAGATAATATCGCTGATCCTTTTTATACTGGCGTATTATTTGATGATCTCTGTTACCGGTTACCCGGTATATTCAAGATACCTATTGGTTATAACATCATTGTATCTGATAGTTTTTGGTGTAAGTTTCGCGTCGGTTTTAAATAGAATTTCGGAATTTATAAAATATGAACGTATAAACCGATTTATTCCGGTAATCGGTTTCTGCATAGCCGCAATATGGATTCTCAAAGCGCCGGGTGAGCTTTATAAGTTTCCTGATGCCTCGAATTATTCATATCATGAATCGATTGAACCGTGTATCAAATATATAAAACAGGCATCCCGCAAATCCGCTGTTTATTATTCCGATGAAACATGGCCATGGGTACCATGGTACGTATTTTCCGAAAAAAGAAAAGGCCGGATCCGGCGGTCGGCAGTGGATTTTAAAACAAAAGACGGTATAAAAAAAATGATGGAGAAAATGACTTCGGATTTCAAAAAATTGAAGAAAAAAGAAATATTCTTTATTCTGAATTCACAAACAGAACAGAATGTGTTTAGTTATATTGAGCAGTTGTCAGGTGTAACTCCCGATTATAAAAAAGTTTTTGTGTCGCAAGGCACGGTGAAATCATATCCATCTTACAGTGTGTATTCAGTGAAACTGCGTTCTATTTTGCCGGGAAAAATATCGCGATAAAAATAATTTCCAGTTTAAATAACCCATCACTCACCAAATTTTATATTATCTGAATTTCTTTGTTAGCACAGGTTTTTATATGGGATTGAACCACATTAATAATGAAAAAGAGATCTTCGCAAAAAAAATTTTATTCGGTTGATGAGGAATAAGGCGTATAATGAGCGTTTTAAATTTTATTTCTTATAAAAAGGATTTTAAATGAAAAAAGTTTTATGGTTTTTATCTCTGGGGATAAGTTGTGTTTGCGTGATTTTGTTTTCGGCGTATAGCGGAATGCGAATATGCGAAACACATACTGCTCTTGCGGATTATGTGGGTAATTTCTCCGGCAACATCGATAACATACAGAAGAAGGGAGCCGGGAAACAATCGTTTTCCTTTGTTGTTATCGGCGATACAAGAAAGGGATATGAGATCTTCGAACATGGTATCCGGCGGATCAACAAAATCAATCCTGATTTTGTGATGCATCTGGGTGATTTTGTGGAAAAAGCAAAAAAACATCATTACGATTTTTTTATTGGAGAACTCAAGGAAATGATGATAAAGGTACCGATGTTTTTTGTCGCGGGAAACCATGATGTGTTCGTATATCCACGCCACGATGTAAACCGAAAATATTTTAAGCGTAAACTCGGCAATTTTCAGTTTCATTTTGTTTATGGAAACTCTCTTTTTATCGGTATGGATAATTCCGAATTGAATCCGTTTAATGAAGAACAGCTGGTCTGGCTGAAAGATATTCTTGAGAAGAACAGAACTGTCGAGCATAAATTTATTTTTATGCACACGCCTCCCATAAACCTCAATATAAAAAAGAAGTCTTCCGGTGAATATAAAAAAGATTTCAACAGAGACGATCCAGCGTTCAGAAATACTATAAAAGGTTACGGTATCGATTGCGTATTCGTATCGCATTTTCATGGTTACATGGAGAAAAAAGTTGACGGTGTAAACTATCTGGTAACCGGTGGCGGGGGAGCTCCTTTGGATGCAGGGGGGTACCATTTTGTCATAGTGAATGTCGATGGTCAAAAAGTCGATCATAAAGTCGTTAATATGCGAAAAATCTGGGTTTTCGAAGACCGATTTGAACTTATGATGCATACAACAGTATACGATTTCATTGATGAAAACAAAATATTGACCGTAATTCTATTGATTTTCAGTTCATTGATAATTATAAAATCGGTTCGCGATTACATAAAAAGAGCCCGATAAATTATTCGTTACGACTTTGGACTGATTCAATATTATAATCCTAACATAAACTTTTTATCTTTTATGGTAGAGATTTCGAAAATTATTATCTATCTTTGTCGAAAAATAAGGGTGATCAAGAATTGAATCCGCTAAGATCCAAAAAGATTCTGTTTGTGTTATTTTTATTAATTGCCTGTGCGTATATTATTCCGTTTTTTCTTTTGCCAGCCAAAGGGTTTTGGATTTGCGACAACGGCACGAAATTCATTCAGATGAAAAGCATGATCATATCCGGATACAAAGGTTTATCCATTGTGCGGACGGGCACAGATTTTCTTGCGGGCCCCGAGTATTCCCCAATGCAGGAACCTTTTTTCACGCATATAGATTCAAAGGTATACGGAGTATTTTCGAATTTATTTGTGTTTTTATCGTCCGTAATGTTTCAGGTATTCGGATTCCGTGGTCTTTATGTTATTCCGCTTTTGAGCTTTTTTCTGCTGATTCCCGTGGTTTGGAAAATAGCAGGTTTGTTTTCGTTCCCGAAATTAACACAGTTATTGTCATTGGTTTTGGTGTCGCTGTGTACTCCGGTTTGGTTTTACAGCTTAACTTTCTGGGAACATCTTACTGCAACGGCAATTATCGTATGGGGTATATACTTTTATTTATATTATTTCCTGAAAAAACCTAATTTTAAATACCTTTTATACAGTGCCGCCTTATGTTCATTATCAATTTATTTCAGGGATGAACTTCTTATAATTCCTATTGCCTTGAATGTTTCGGTTCTGATTATCAACCCGCGTTATTTTAAAAAAATGATTATGTTTAATCTGATCGCGCTTGCAACTATTTTGCCTTTTTTTATTTTCAACTGGATTGCTTTCTCTAATCCGCTGGGTGTTCATGTAACATCGATATCGCCTTTATCAAAAGGTATTTCGCTATTTTTGTCAGACAGGTTATTCGTTTTTAAGCGATTGTTGCTTAATTCGCATGAAAATGTGCTTTTATCGGTTGTCCTGAACCTTGCGTTTGTGCTTTTTTTATTATTTAATCGCTTGATTCCAGTCAGGAAATTGAGATATGCGGTTATTGTTTCGGGGATTTTTGCTGCAATGAATGGAATTGTGATTTTATTGGGCTATTTTACAACCGAAAACAAATTCTTCTTTACGGAATTCACAAACGGATTATCATCAACCGTCCCTTTTCTGATTTTCGCGTTTATATTTATAAAGAAAGATATTGTTGAGAAGACCGTTTGGTTGACAGTGTTGTTTTATATACTTATTTATGTTTTGTTATCTCCCGCTAAACATTGTGTTGGTATTCATTGGGGATGCAGGTATCTTCTTGCGGTTTATCCTTTGCTTGGGGTGATGGCGTCGGCATCAATCGCGCAATGGTTTCAAAAAGAGCATAAAACGAGAACAGTATCTATTGTCGTAATTATTTGTGTATCGCTGGCGTTTTTGTTGCAGGTTTACTCGATACATCTTCTTTACCAGCGAAAAATAACTGTTCAGAAACTCAATTATGAGGTTTTGTTAAGGCCAGTAAGTGTGGTGGTCAGCAATAATTTTTTATCGGCGATTGATCTGGCTCCGATTTTCTACGATAAAGAAATTTTCCTGGCGCAATACAATAAACTTCCCGAATTTAACAATTTTATGCGCGGAAGGGGAGTTAGAAACATAATTTTTCTTGATTATCCTTATGCGAAAATAAAACGCCAGAGCGAATTTACAGTCATAAAAAACGATTGCTCATATCCATTTATCATTGAGACAATAAAGTTAAATCATTGAATAGAATCAAATCGCTAAGAAAAGTTATGTCAGCGGACAAAATCAGGGTTTGAGCCGATACCTTTTCGGAACGTATGCGCGATCAGAAGAAATATTACCGGATAGATTTCATAGTATCCGCGCATTTCTTCAATATACCCCATAAACAGTGACAATAATACAAGAGGTATACTCAACAACAACGCGTACCTGAGAAAAAGGGGTTTGTTGTAAAAATCAAAAAACGTCATATACAATATTATCAGCCAGATTGACAATTTCGAAAACGAGAATGTGTTTGAGAGATACCAATAATTATGATCCCATAAGTGGAATTCAAAAAATGAACCCGGATTTGAGTTAAATATAAGGCTGATAGTTGATTTTATAAAAAAATACAAAATTAACTGTAAACCAAGAATCAGGCGATATTTTTTTAACGGTAATCTTTTATGGAAAAACATAGAGAATAACAACGGTAGCAGAATAGCGGTTTCTTTATTTATTGTGGCTATGGCAAAAAATATTAAATATAGTTTCCATTTAAGGTTTACCATTAACGCCAATAAAAAGGTAAACAGCATCAAAGTTGTAAAATCGTACATATATCTGTATTGAAAAAAGGGTTGTAAACACACAAGCGCGCATATGGTGAAAATATCTTCAAAAACCGGTTCGAATTTAAAAAGGGACCGCATAAAATATCTGAACGCGAACGCGAAACCGGCTAATGAGAAATACATAAGAATAAGGATAATAAAATATACGGTAGCGTACTTGTTATCCCACCTGTTTTCGGCAAATCTTCTGTAAAAGACAGGTATGTTTTCGACTGATTCCGCAATACTGGTTTTTATGGATTTGGGCAGAAGTTTGTTTATTACGCGAGTTGTTACCGGCAATAAAGCACGGTAGACATAGGGTTTTGCTCCTATTCCGTATACAATACGTAAAACATCGGCGTTTTTTTGGGACTGGAAAGTATTGCGAGTGAAATTGGAAAAAACGTATGTTATTGTCGCGAAAAGAACAATATAAAAAAATATTCTCATTATCGGATGTTGATATAATTTAATATAATCATTCATAGCAAATATTTATTCGGAATATTCAAATAATAGATTTAATTTTGTGAAATAGTAGAAACGAATTATATAAAAAAATATTGCTTATAAAAAAAGATATTTTCACGGAATAAAAAAATGGGATTTAATTTTTCTCTCGCGGTATTTTTCGAGGATATAAATGTGTATGGGAAAACAAAGCTTTTAACGCTTTGAAACTCCACTATAGCTATTTTGCAGTTAAGAGAAATATAATTGTTTGGTTTGTCATAGTTTATATTAAAGAGATCTCAGTTTTTTTCTTGTTATGAAAAAGAAAATAGCATTTAACAGCAATATAGCCGAGATCGGTTCAGGAATGGTTGATTGCGGGTTGGAAAGTGGATTGTAAAAAAGTACAGATTTGGTTTCACTCATTCCATATGTATTTATTGAGCTCAAATAATTACAGGTATCTGTATCATAAACAAGAACTTTATTTGGAGTTTGCCAATATCCGGAAACATAAATGTTACCTTGATCATCAAAATCAAGGTAACCTGTGTATAAATTATTGGCTGATGTATTGATTTTTCCCAGATAATTGCCTGATGTGTCGTATTTGGAAACCTGATAACCGTTGCATACGTATAAAGTGTTGCCCGAATCAAAAGCGATATCGACAACAGCGTAGCTTGATCCTGAATTTTGGGTATTTATTACAACTCCATAATCCTGACCTGTGGTTGCATTGAATTTGACAATATTTCTGCCGACATGGTTGCCGACATATAAAAAACCATTGGAATCAAAAGCTATTCCGGCTGGTGTTGAAACAGAGAATGTTCTTTTAAGTGTGGCGGTCGGTCCGCTTAGATCGAAGGAGGTAACCGTGTCGCCGCCGTGATTGGATACATACAGGTACCCGTCAGGACCGAATAAAAGATCTATCGGGTAATTAACGACCGTATTGATTACGGTTCCCAGATATTGGCCTGTATTGAAATCGTATTTAACAACATTATGGGAACCGCTGTTGCAAACATAAAGATAATTGTTGTCGGGACTTAAAGCCATACCCCATGGTTTATTTAATCCGGTTGAGGAAAAGATAGTTTTATATTGGCCTGTCGAAGGATCATATTGCGTAATAGTGTTTCCGGAATAATTCGCGACATATAAATTAGAAGCGAATACGCTTCCCGCGTATATGGTATATAGAAAACAAATTATCGAAATTGCGAAACAAATAGTTTTTGACATGGTTTCATCCTTCGCCTGTATAATTTATATTAATTACATAATTATTATAACATGACAATACATAAACTACAAGTGGTAGAAAATAGTATTACCATACCTTATAATACATGTTTATTGATTTATAAAGCGGATGGTGTTTTATTATCATTATGTCAATCATTAAATACTAATATAATATAGAATTAGTTAAACCGGAATCGGTTATATAATACATATATTTAAAAAGGCATGCACTTGCGGATAGTTAAATAATATGTAACAATATTAATATTAGCCTATTAAGTGTAAATTATTATAATTTTAATATGAAGGATAAGTTCTATGATTATCAATTTCCATCAGTTCGATGATATAAGTTTGTAATCTATTTTTAATAAAAAATAAACCGCCCTGATATAATGCCGATAAAAGGAATGATCAATTGAAGCAATAATTTAATTATTCCGGAGGCATTACCATGGAAAATTTTTCCCAAGAAGAAGTAGATCGCATGATACAAGAAGCGGCAATGGCTGCAAAACAGAAAAGGCCAACAGGCGTTGACCTGAACACCATGAAAAAACCACAGCCGGCTGAACAAAACATTTCTTCTGCCGCCATGGCGCAGAAACCGGTTATAAACCAGGCTCAGCAGGAGCCGAAACCATCTGCTACTATACCCAATGTTCAGGAACCTCCTGTGACCGACCAAATGATAACTGAACAGGATGATGTTTTTGAACAAAACGATACGGCCGGGGAAATTCAGGATGTATTCGAGCAGGATAACAGTATCGACGAATCATTCGACAATACCGAATTCGAGCAGAATGATCCTGTTGAAGATAATTTTGATAGCGAAATACCCGATGACGGTTTTGCTGAACCTCAATCGCAGAATGTCAGTGCCGATCCTGTTGTTAGCCGAACAACTGTGGCAAATCCTGTACAATCATCATCACAGATTAATAACGATGGGTTACGCAGTTTTCTTCTGGAAGTTATAGATGAGTTGGCACAGGCGAAAGTTCAGCTTGCGCAGGTTAAGATTGAGCTTGAAATGGAAAAATTAAGAAGCCAGGCAATCGGTTTCTTCAAATAATATTTATATTTCAAATAAGTTAAGTATGGCACCCGGTTGTGAACACAATCGGGTGTTTTCATTTGATAATGGACTTTAAACCTAATGTTTTTTCTCTAAAAAATATGATGCGAAGCATCTTTAGAAAAAGTTTTTGTTTCTTTTTCCAAAAAGAAAAAAAGCCTTTTGTTTCTTTATTATTTTATGTTTTATCAAGGATATGAAATCTATCTCAATCCGTGCTTTTTTTACCCATAACCACGCATATCAGGGCGACTAAAGATGATACAGGAAGCGAAGCGACTATCGGATCGACAAAAGCTATAACTGTACCATCAGCCAGAGACGGTTTTCCGAACAGCATCTGGCATATACCGAGGGCGGCTGAGTTTTTCGAGTGAATAAACAATATCCAGAACAACCAGACCGTGAATCCGGTAATCATAGAGGTTATCGCATGATACTTGTTCATTCTTTTACTGAACAGAGCGCCGAAATAAACAGGCAGGAAACAAACTGCGCATAATCCGTAAAACAGAGCGGTAACTATGGCGATTATACTTCCGGGTAACTTATATGCCAGAGCCAGTGTGGCGAAAAACGCGATGATAATACCTATGCGTGTAATGTCGATGGTATGTTTATCGTGTTTTTTTGTGGTGAATAGCTGCTGGAAAATGTCTCTGCCGAAAGAAGATCCGATTACGTGAAACAACCCGGACAAAGTTGACATTGCCGCCGCAAGAAGAGTCAGCAGAAAAATATAGGCAAACCAGTTAGGCATAGCGGTATTTAAAAAAAGAGGTATGATTTTGTCGATATTGAATTTGCCGGTAGCATCCCTGACCATATCGATGGCGATTTTGCCTGATGTATTGAAGAAATAAAGGTTGCTCAGCGAACCGACAATATATGTTACACCAATAATCATAAACACGAACAATCCGCCGACACCGACGGCGCGGTTAATCTCTTTATTGCTCGCCACAGTCATGTAACGCACGGCAAGCTGTGGTTGAGCAAGTACTCCAATTCCGACACCGAGCAGAATTGTGGAAACCATTGTCCACCACATTTGAGTATTAAACGCCGGCATAACTGTCCATCCCCTGTGCCCCATTGCCGCGATAGCGGATGGGACTTTATCTGAAAGAGCGGTTAATCCTTTGTGAGCGGGTATAATGCCCCCGAGAGTTTTATATGTTATAAAAATAAGAATGATCATCGCGCAGAACATTATTGTTCCCTGAAAAGCGTCTGTATACATTATCCCTTTGGAACCGCCGAAAAATACATATACTGCGATAACCAAAGCGAAAACAAGTAGCGCCCATTCGTAATTTATTGCCAGAGTGCCTTCAAGAAACCGCGCCACACCAATCATCACCGCCGCGGCGTAAAGAGGCATCCCGAGAAAAATTATACCTCCTGAGATACACTGTATTTTTCTTGAATTAAACCGTTTGCCTAAAAGTTCCGGATACGTGTGGGCATCGAGGTAATGCCCTAACGCGCGTGTACGTTTGCCAAAGAAAAGAAATGCGATAAATATTCCGACAAAAATATTTAAAAAATTCAGCCATAACAATCCCATTCCCATAAACGCCGCCATTCCGCCAAACCCGACAATCGCCGATGAACTGATGAAAGTCGAGCCGTAAGCCAGTGCCATAAGGTATGGATGCATCTGCCGGCCTGCGACAAGATAATCGGCGGCGGATTTTGTTTTACGGTATCCAAGCCAACCGAGATAAAAGGTTATCGCAAGATAAAATAATGCTACTCCCACGGCTACAGGAATATTCATAATCGCTCCACTTTTTTTAAATTATTTATGTTATTTTTTGTTGATCCAGTTAAAATCTCCGGCAGTTACGGGAGAATCATCTTTGTTCCAATTCACAAAACTGTAGACAATACACAAAAGCGCGCTCATTATTGAGAATGTATAAGCGCAAAACACCCACAAATCTCCTAATCCCAACACGGGCTAATCTCCTATGTTTGATGATTTTTTATTAATAGACAACAATCATATAATATATGAATAAAATGCCGTGCAGGTCAAACAAAAATCATAAAAAACAAACATTAATTATTTTTTGAATTCAGACTTAATCCAGACAAGGGCATCTTTTTTTGTTTCAAGTTCACCTTCAAGCTGTTTCAACTCAAGTTCCCTTAAAATTTTGCTAAATATCTTGCCGGGGTAAAACCCCATGCCTATAAGATCGTTGCCGTTCAATAATGGTTTTGGGTGGATATCATTGTCGGAAAGCGAACCCCGCATATCTTTAAGATAGCAGTATGTATCGAGGTTTTTACCGAAAACAATAAGCCTTAACCTATGGAATTCCAGTTCGCGGTAAAACGATTCGCTCTGCATAAGCTTTTTTATTATGCCGGAAGACATTTTTTGAGCATGAATGAATTTGAGATGATTTATGAGAATATTCTTTATTGTTTTCGATTCATAGTTGCTGAATTTATATTTTTTCAAAAAATATTCTACTTCAATAGAATCAGGAACAAAAACGTTTATGTTTTCCCTGTAAGTGTAATCGCCCGTTTCAGATAGCAAGGCGGCCAACCCAATTATGTAATCTGGCGGGCAGATGTTGGCCAGCATTATTTTTATTCTGCTGATTTTATCCGAATCCGTTTCCTGAATCAGGTTCAGTTCAGGAATAACATGGTATATTAATCCGGATTCGAGCAACAGATTAAACCCGTCCAACGGATTGCCGGAAAAAATTTTTATCAGTTCGTCCCTTATCCTTTCATTACTGCAATTTAGTATCATACGCGCCATTTGTTTTATTGCGGCAAAAGTTTTTTCTTCTATCCGAAACCCCAGAGCTGAGGCGATCCGTACAGCTCTGATCATTCGCAGGTAATCTTCCGAGAATCTGTCGCGCGGTGAATTTATCGCCCGGATGATACCCGCTTCAATATCTTTTTTTCCTCCAACCCAGTCGAAAACTTTGTTTTCCTGCGGGTCATAGAACAATCCATTTATTGTGAAATCCCTTAAATGTGCATCGTCTTCGGCGTTGCCGGATGTGGACCGGAAGGTGCTTACCTGGCACTTCTCGCCCCTGTTTACAACAAGTATTACTCCGAAAGATACTCCTACCTCTACATTTTTAGGGAAAAATCGTTTAATGTCATCGATAGAGGCATTAGTTGCCACATCATAATCTCCGGGAATCCTGTTCATGACCATATCGCGCACACATCCGCCGACAAAATAAGCCTGATACCCCTCGTTTTTTAACTTTTTTACTATTTCACAGGCCCAGTTATACGCTTCATTCATAATCAATATCCCTTGTATGAATCATAAAATATATGATAAAAATGGTTTAAAGTCACAATCCATAATTTATAAATATTCATAGTATAATACATAAAAATGTTCTCTGCGAAAAAACAATAATCGGATTCGCCGGGGAAATTTATTCCGGCAGGTCAATTTTATATATTATGTTTCAAAATAGATGATTAAAATAGTAATTTTTATTGAAATACGTAAATTAAATTTCATGAATAAAAAAAATACTTGAAATTTTGTTATATTCTTTAATAAAATCGCCTTTGTAAAAAAATAGTGTTTTATTATAAAATAATTATTTATAAAAGTGTCATAATAATATTTAATTGTATTAACCGAAAAGTCATCCTGGGATAGGCTTATTGAGAAAGGACATTTGATTTGCGATCTATTACGGCTAAACATCTTTTTTTGAGTGTGTTGATTAGTTCTGTTTTTTTGTCTGGTTGCGGTGAGAAGAAAGAGGCGGAAAAACCCAAAGTTAAACAACCCGAGATAATCACTCTTACCTTAAAAGACGGGAAAAAAATTAAAATCGATGCCAACCAGTTCGGTATTTCCGAGTTTCCAGCGGGAGACATTTTATCGTATGAGGTGGTTGAGGACACCCGCCATTTAATCGATGAAAAAGGCAATCCTATTCAACAGCCTGTTTACAGGCAAGAGCTTGTCATGGAATCCAAAGAAGCTATGGAAAGCCTGATAAAATTTTTCTATCTGAAAACGCCGTTTATCGTCAACCGTCGTAAACAGGCGGGGATAGATTTATATGTGCGCCTTGTATCCACCAAAGACAATGCTAAGATTCAGGCACTTGATGTTCCATACACTGTTATAGATATGATCGTTATGTATCCGCAAAGCATAGGGGAAACTTCACAGGAACCTGTTTCCACGGTAACCCCGATAGAAGACCAGATTTCGGCGGTGAAAAGCCAGATCGAGATGCTCAAACAAAGCCTTGACCAGGGTAATTTGTCCATCCCGGAACGGCGTACATATGAAGGACAAATTGTAATGCTGGAAAATGAATTGACGAAACTGAATACCATTAAGGATTCGCAGAAGAAACCAGATTCTGATAATGAAACTAAGGAAAAACCGATAAAACCTGCTCAGTTTGAGAAAATAAAAATAAAAATAATCTCTTACATGAAAAGAGGTTGATTATAATATCGTAAACTGCTAATATGCGAAATGAGACTTAATCACACAACACGAAAAATGGTTAAAAGGAAAGGAACAAAATTATGGTAGGGCTGAACAAAGTATTTCTTATGGGAAACCTGACTCGTGATCCTGAACTGCGTTATACTCCCGGAGGTACGGCTGTCGCCACACTTGGTTTGGCCGTTAACAGGGAATATAGAGATAAAAATGGTGAAATTCAAAAAGAAGTTTGCTATATAGATGTCGACGTCTGGGCCCGCCAGGCTGAACTCTGCGCAGAACATCTGAAAAAAGGGTCTCCGATACATGTTGAAGGACGACTCCAATATGATACATGGGAAAATAACGAAGGCGAACGCAGAAGCAAACATAAAATCAGAGCCGATAGAGTTCAGTTCTTAGCCAAAAACATAAAAATGGAAAACCATGAATTCGATGAAGAATCCGAAGACGGAGATTACCACACGAACAACCATAGCGCAAGACATGCAGAAACTGTATCGTCAGGATTCAAAAGAAATTCCAGCGACGATATTCCATTCTGATAATCGATACGAATAACTTAAATAAAAAAGGGAGATTTTTTATCTCCCTTTTTTATTTAAGGTTTCTATGAAAGCGGGAATCACATAAAAAATTTGATTAACAATATGAAAATGGGATAACCCTTTATACTACCAAGATCAAATTCTTATTAAAACTGAATATGGCATCCGCCTTTGATTCGATGGGCAGTTACCTCATTGGCGCACTCGGCGCTATAACTCATATTCAGGTATATGCTGTTTTTTAAACCGATATTTAATCCAAATCCAAGAATAATGCTGTCGCTACCGATTTCCACACTCCTTGAGTTAAACGGGTTGCCAAATATCCATGCTTTTTTCTCAACATCGGTATCAAGATACTCATGAGCCCAGAATATTTGCAGTTCGGGACGAATCAAGAGATTCTCACTGGAACATAAATCATATGAAATGCGTGTGCCGAGGGTATGAAGCAGGCTGTGGGTATCTTCTGAATCGACTTTCAGGTTTAGTGAATCCGCTTTTGTCTCCGTGTACGACTCATCGCCCAGCATCATATAATCAAGATATAAACTTGGAATAACATTCAGTTTGTAAAATTGAAACATATAACCGCTACCTGTAGACATACTGAAAATATCCGATTCCCATTCTGCCTCAGCCGTTCGCGCCATAAAATCGATAGGACGATCGGATTCGTTCCAGTTTCTGCCGTAACCGATAATAAAATCGAGATATGCCTTATCGTTAAAGATACTGGCATATCCGCTTGTTTTCAGGCTATCTATCCTTGCTGAACCGCTTCGATCTTCTCCATCGATAGAAGACCACAACCCGCCACCGGAAATACCGGCGATCATATTGTCGCAGAAAATATAATCTGTCCCAAAACTCATTCCTGCCGTGTACCAGTCTATACCTGGCGCGTTGTTATCGCGGTCTATTGAACCGATGGAATTGAGCGAATTAGCGAACGGCACCCAATTTGAAGGAAGTCTATCTTTTTTAGCGACAGCCTGTATGATTTGGAAATCCTCTGTCTGCGATGTATTGACAGCTTGCACCTGTCGGTTAGCGATTGATTTGTGCATTACTATGCTTTTTCGCATGTTATAGAGATGATCGCGGATATCGGATTCAAAAAGGCGCTGGTCATTGCGGGCTACCAATCCGGTATTATACGCCACAGCAGGTATCAGCGAATCGAACGCCGCGTTTACCTGTGATGGAGACAAAGATTCAAGCCGCGATATAACAACATTCTGATCGCCGGAAAGGCCTGTAAAAGCAAACGGATCCAAGGCGGTTGTAACATTGCGCTGATTGTGCGTTGTGCTCAGGGAGCTATACGGCACCTTATCGACTAAAAGCTGGTATTGCGTATCGCCTGCCGCTTTTTGAATTGAATAATTTATGAAAGCGCTGGTGTCGTCAATAGCCGTATAATTGCCGACTATTCCAGCGTCCGCCTCCATAAAGGTATATGTTAAATCCTTTGTTATTCGTTCTTCATTTATCGGCTTGATATTTGTATTGTTTTGAATAGTTGCCTGTCCTGTAATATCGAGAAAATCCACATTTCCCGCTCCGCCCTGATTGTTATATTCCACTTCCAGTGTAGATCCGGTTGCCTGTGTATAATTTCCCGCAATAACCAGTGTTCCGATAGAATTACCAGGACGCACCATTCCGTTAGCGGTCAGGTTTCCGTCAATCTGCCCTGTACCCTGAAGGTATCCTGATTGCCCGACATTAACGTTGCCTCCCCATGTTCCGTTGACAACACCTGTGCCTGATGAGATATCAAGTGTTCCTGTCGATGTATTGTTTCCGGTAAGAGTCAATGTTCCGTTACCTTCTTTTAATAAATTACCTGTTCCTGAGATAACACCCGACAGGAGTGCGGAACTGCCGTTTGTATTCAGTGTGGATTGGGTTCCTGCGGCAAGCGCGAGATTCTCCGCCAGCCCGGAATTTGAGGAGAAATTCAATGTCGCTCCATCTAAAGTTAAATTAGATGATGTTCCGCCAAAAGGGTTATTACCGGATATTGTCTGGGTATTGTCAAGGAGCAATTGGGTAGTTACTGTTTCACCACCTGCGGCTATTGTAAAATCAATGGTATTTGAGAAATCGCTCAACGCGTAAGTTGTTTCCCAATCTCCACATGAAGTTTCAACGGTACTTTGCAGGTCCATATAAAGAAAATATGTTTCTCCCGCGTTAGCGTTAAAATTGAATGTTTCCGAATAGGTTAAATAATAAACATTTCTGCCTGCGGTTAATTGTGCCTGTGCCTGGGTTTTTGTATCGCCTGCCAGGCTGTCTATGCTTATTTCACCTGCTCCCGCGGCTCCATTGACAACTTTTTTTATTTCAAGGTTTGGATTGCTGTTCCAACTGTTGGGTTGTTCGCCTTCTCCTTCCATCCATACATATGTTGCGGGAATAACAATATTGGGGGTGGAATTGCCGTTTTCCTGTACCCATGCAACTCCGTCAAAAGTATTTGCTCCGACAATTTCGCGTTCGCCCGATCCGGAGTTGAATTGCTGTATCTCAGCAAGGTACTCGACTTTGGATTTTGCCCAGTCGGCTGCATCGGTACTTGGTTCGTCGGTAACCATTAATCCGTTAAAATCAACTGTAATTGTTGTTGCCACAATACCTGCCCCGCTTACACTGAAAGGTTTAAGTGTTTGCGCGCTTACTCCCATATTCACGGGAGTCGAACTTGGTGAGTATACATGGTTATACATTGTGGTCTTACACTTGATCTGGCCTGCACCAGCTCCGGTTACATCCGCGAGTATCCATCCATCGGATGTGAGCAATTGGCCACAATAGTTATTTCCTGAATATGGTGTCTCAATTTTTCCGTCATAATCAAGCGCGGCCTGCTGAGACCCAAATTTTGCTGACACACATGCACCTTGCCAATCATCAGGAATGTCAGGGCTATCCTGATAGACCACATCAGCCAACACGGATGTCGAAAAATTGAGCAATTGTCCATAAATGAACAATAAAGTAATGATTTTTTTAAACAACGTTATGTTGTTTTTTTTCATAGCATACTCCTCTTAATTTAATGATTGAATACTTATATAAAGTTAAATATGAACTAAATAAAGAGACGAGGAAATATCAAACATTGAACGAGAAAACAACATAATTATAGTTGTTGAAGAAGATAACATTTATCATACCAGATATTTATAAATTATGAATATAAGCCGGATTAGTTTTGAGAAAACGGGATCTTTTTCCATAACTTGTGGTTATTTTAAATAAGATTTGATGGATTTGCCAAACCAAAGAGATATGGTTTTACTAATCCATTCAGGGAAAGCTGAAAAGACGATTAAGAATAAGTTATGATAAAATCCTGTATAAAAACAGGAGGGATTAATGATATGGGAAGAACATTCTGAGGAACAAGGTTTTTCCTAATTAGCGTTATCAGTTTTTCAGAATAAATAATATCCTGAAAAATTTACGCTTTTTCCAGAACTCCCAGTTTAATCCGATATTTTTCTCTGCATATATACCAGATCGAAGACCTGCTTGTTTTTACACCCGACACCGATAAAGCGCCCGCATTCCACAAATCCATTTTTCCTGTGAAAATTTATGCTACCTTCATTTAGTGAGGTTATACTTGCCAGTATGCTGGTTATTCCTTTTTCTTTTGCCTGTTGCATAAGAAAATCAAGCAGTTTTTTTCCTAATCCCATGCCGGTATATTCCGGTTTAAGAAAATAAGTTATCTCCGCTGTTTTAGCGAATACCGGCAACGGATGAAACTGACGAAGTAATCCGAACCCAATAACACTGTTTTTGTCATCAAGAACCGCTACTGCAGGGTATCCTTCGCACATTTTTAAAAACATACCGTAGAAATCGAGAGGCAATTTCTCTTCAGGAAACGCGGCAAAACTGTTTTCAACATAATAATTGAATATATCCATTACCTGATTTTTATAGTCAATGTTCAAAGGTTTAAAACTGATATTCATTATGCATACCCTTTCTTATATTAGAGAAAATATCATATAATATAAACAGGATGATTTGTATACTATTTTTTTTAATGTCGCAGTAATTAATCAATCTTATACAGGTAAGGCAAAAAAGAAAGTGGATCCTTCACCTACTCTGGATTCAACCCATATTCTTCCTTTGTGGATATCCGCGATTTTTTTGCATATGGCAAGACCCAATCCATGCCCCGGATATTTGGCGTTGCTGTGAAGCCTCTGGAACACCTCAAAAATCCTTGAAGCGTATTCGTTTTCAATACCGATTCCATTATCTTTTACGGAAATAATCCATTCATTCGCTTGTTTAACAGCGTGTACAGTTATTTCCGGGGTTGATTCGCAAAATTTTATGGAGTTGCTTATGAGGTTTTGTATCAATTGTTCAAGATATCTCTGTTGTCCGTAAATAACCGGCATCGACCCATAAGTTATTTTAGCCTGTTTATCAGTCAACAGAGCATTTAGATTGGATAAAACATTTTTTATAACAGTCTCAAGGTTTATTTTTTTAAACTCAACATCCTTCTTATGGATAAGAGCATAATCCATAAGGTTCTCAATTAAAGACTGCATTCTCTGGCTGGTGGAATAGGCGTTATTGATAATAGTTTTGCCTAAATTATCAACTGAACCGGAATATTTTTGAGAAAGGATATCGAGATATCCGGATATAGCGAACAAAGGTTGTTTTAAATCGTGGGATACAACATAAGCGAACTGTTCGAGCTCTTTGTTGGATAATTCAAGTTCGCGTGTTTTTTTTACAAGCTCATTTTCAGCTTTTCTACGGCTGGTTACATCTACAGAATATTCTATTATCTGGTGAATCTTCCTGTTTTTCTGAAAAATGGGGCAGGCATTAACCTCGATATAATATTCTTTGCCGAACTCATCATAATGTATGTGATCCAGGAGAACCGGTTTTTTTCTTTTTAGAACTTCTCTCACCGGACACGGATGACCGGAAAAAAAACATGGTTCATCAACCTTATGTGTGGATTGGTAACATTTGTTTCCCACCTTAATCCCTCGCGTACGGGCTATTTTGTTTGCCATTTTTATTGAGTAATCGGCGGTATCTATGACATAAAAAGGATTTGGCAGAGAATCAAGAATGGATGTCAGGAATTTATTGAGGTTTGTTACCTGCGCCTGAGTAGATTTGTATTCTGTTATATCGGTATGGCGGATCAATATTCGCAACGGTTTTATATTTATACAGCTTATTGATGACTGAAAATATAATTCTTTGCCGAATGCCCTGCAAAAATAATCAATGGTAAAATCCGATCGTTTCTCATCGATTATCTCAATTATTGCTTTGCTTATATCTGGCAATACTTTAGAACAAAAAATAAATGGCGATTCGGTAAAATACGATAATTTTTCTTTTTCTTTCACCTTTTTTAAACATTGGGGACAATATTTCCTATCCCGTTTGTTGAAATGTTCACTGAAAGAATTCCATGAATTATTTGAAAATAGAATGTTTCCTTTTTCATCAAATACAGCTATTTTATCATTAAGAGCATTGAATACTTTGTAAAATAAATCCTCATTTTTTATTGATACCGTGGAAATTTCCATTTTCTTACCTCATAGAAGGGCTAAATCTATTCATATAATTTAGTCTTTTATTATTTGACCGGAGTTCAAATAACACTTTCCACAACCTCATACGTTTTCATAATAAATAATTATGAATAGAAATATTTTAAGGAAATTTTAGATTAGGGGTGTATTATCTTATTCAGGTCCTTAACTTGATGTATAAAAAAGTATTACTTGTTGAAGGAATTGTAACTGAAAGGGGATCGTCTCCCAGGTACTCCAGATCCTATTATGATAGTATCTGATTTGTGTGCTCAATAGTTGGATCGTTCCATTATAAAAACCGGTGCCGACTCCAATATGTGTTTTATCTTCAGTTCCTGCGACATACTGGCTTGATACCGCCTGATACCAGGTTCCATTATAGCTTTGTCGGAACGTGCTGACAATCAGATCGCGTCGATATATAATTTCACTTGGATTTGTACTGACCGGAATCCAAATACGCATTATTTCATCTTTACCCGTGTTCACTGTTGATTTAAGACTTCTGCATAACTCATCGGAATTTTCTTAACGCATTATTTAACACTTTCAATCACAACTCAGCACATACTTTACTTAATCCGCAATAACGTACTATCGTCATACCGAACTTTCGTTTCAATGTTCCGTAAGCACGCTCAATAAACGATTACGGGCACATTGTCGGTAAATCAAATATGCTTATGTCTATATTAACTGATTATCAAGTGTATAAACCAAATTTATTCCGGGAATAAAAAAATATTTTCCGGTTTATGTTTAATTTATTCATTAGGTTTTGATTAACGAAATGATTCTGAAAAATTATATTTTATTAACCGGGCTTAAAACGGCTTGAGATTTTTTGCCGAACTCATCGATAGCGAATTTGATGATTTTATCGATCAGTTGAGTCATATTCATACCGGATGCTGATGCCGCTTGCGGCAAAAGCGATTGAGCGGTCATGCCGGGAATAGTATTTGTTTCCAACACAAAAATCTGATCGTCCTCTTGAACGATCATGTCTGTTCTTGACATTCCACTGCAACCGATTATGTTATGTACCCACACGGCTGTTTGCTGTATTCGCCGGGTTAATTCACAAGATATGGGAGCAGGTGTGATTTCCTTAGCGGCTCCCGGAGTGTATTTAGCCTCAAAATCAAAAAAAGCGTTTTGGGTTATTATCTCTGTAGGGGGCAACGCGTTTATATCTTTCGAATACGCGTTTCCGATTACCGAACAGGTAAATTCCCTGCCGGAAATATACTTTTCTATCAACAGCCGATTGTCTATCGGAAACAATTTATTAATAATGGGGAAAAAATCTTCCCGCGCCAAACAGATCTCTACTCCGATACTTGAACCTGAAGAAGGTGTTTTGACCACACACGGGAACCCGATCTGGAGCGAAACATTTTCCAGCACATTTATTTCGCTCTCAATTGAATCGGGAAACATGAATATTGAATTCGCTACATTTATACCTGCGGCAAGCAGGATTCTTTTGTAGACTATTTTATCCATAGCTATCCCGGAAGGGATCATTCTGGAACCGGTGTATGGGATTTTATGGGCTTCAAGCACTGCCTGCAAGGTTCCGTCTTCGCCGTAGGAACCATGCATCGCGATAAAACAAAGATCCACCCTTTTTTCTATAAGCAGGTTTAGAGCTTGTGATAACGATAGTTCATCAGTGCAACTTAACCAGACTTTAAAATCTATGGGAGATATCTCAGGGTACCTCTGCGCGTCATATATAGACCACAAAGCATTTTTAGCTACTATAACCGGAATTACATTGTATTTATCTTTGTCTATATTCTGGATCACAGTTTTTCCGGAAGCGAGCGAAACCTCGTATTCCAGGGAAGGGCCACCCATTAATACCGCGACATTTATTTTATCACCCATAAACAATAAACCTTTAAGTTATCTTCTTCGTATTGCGCGCAGTATTCCCGCGCGCAATACCAAACTATTCATTACTTTTTAGAAATCGCCGATACCGGGCATACTTCCGCGCAAGAACCGCAGTCAATGCATTTTTCCGGATCGATCTCATATATTTCAGCACCCTGGCTGATAGCATCCACCGGGCATTCCGACTGACATGTCCCACAGCTAATGCAATCTGAACTAATACAGTAAGCCATACTTATTCCCTCCTTTCAAAAAAAATATTATTTTCTTATATTTTCTCTTTAAGTTTTTATAAAAATTTCATCAGTAATATATAATTTAATTAAAGAAATAGCAATAAAATTGTGGTTTACATATTAGTAATAACCAAAATATAATTTTATTTAATTTAGGTAAAATTTTTTTGAGTGAGGTTTAAAAAAGGCTTTGAAATGCTTAAAGTAGGATGGATATTACGAGGTGACAGCAAACTGGCAAGCTAAAGGATTTATGGTATTAACATCCACAATTACCTGATTGGCAAAGGCTGGGATTCCCTCGGATAACAGTGACTGGTAAATGAGCAAGTCAAACAACAAACTCACAACTTTTATGCTTATGGCAATGCCTGTTGCGTCTTATCCGGTGCCGTCTTATCTGGATATAATAAAAGACAGTCAAAACGCTTTTTTATTCACAAATAAAGAAGATCTTAAAAACGTCTTGAATAGTATGCGCGATGAAAAAGTAAGGAAAAGTATCGGAGAATCCGCAAGAAAAGATTCCGTCTTCGAATACTCCATCGATAATATCGGAAAAAATGAAAAAAAATATTAACTAATATATATAATCAATCCGATTATAAAATCAAAAGTAATTATAAAGAGGTTGTAAAATCAGCCATTGTTGGAATATACTGTTTAATAAATAAATTAATAAGGATATTCGAGTTGAAAATATCAATTATAACACCGACTTATAACAGATCGAGCTGGCTGGAAAAAATATTATCATGCATAATTAAACAGAATATCACAGGCCTTGACCTTGAATACCTTGTTGTAGATAACAATTCAACCGACAATACAAAATCGGTGATTGAAAAATATATTAACATCAACCCTCATAAAAATCTGGAAATAAAATACATCCTTGAACCTGAACAGGGCATAAATTCCGCCAGAAATAGAGGAATAGAAGAATGCAAGGGAGAATATATCGTATTTCTTGACGATGATATCACTCTCAATGAAAATTATTTTATTGAATATGCTCAGGCGTTTGAGAAATACAAAGATTGTTCCATATTCGGCGCTACGACAAAATGTATGCAACCCCAATTTAAAATGCCTCCGTGGCTTGCGGTTAAGGGGCCGTATGTGCGAACAATGATTATCAGTTCGCTGGAACTTGGTTGGGAAAATAAAATTATTAATTTTGCGGACGTATCATTGATTCCTCATGGCGGGAACATGGCGGCTAAAAAAACTCTGTTTAAAAGATACGGTATGTTTCGTACAGATCTGGGTTTAAAAGGAAACAAGCTCCTTCCCGGATCGGAATACGAGCTTTTTCTGAGGTTTTCTGAATTTGAGAAAAGTTGGGTTTATGTTGCTAACGCCATCGCTTATCATCCCATAAAAAAAGAGCAGGCAACCAAATATTATTTTCGCAGAAGGTTATACAATGTGGGAAGAGTAACATACAGGATCCATAAATTCGAATCCAAACGAAGGTTTTAGGTTTGCCTCTTTATATACCTGTGCTGGTTATAAAAAATTATTTTATGTCTCTGGCTTACAGTATTAGAAACAAACCTGTTGAAAGTTTTTATTATGAAACCACAGCTTTATCCTATTGCGGCTGTATTCATGAACACTTTTTTAAAAAATTATCTTCTTGAAAAATTCTCATAAGGTGTTAATTTGAGAGGATCACATAAAGTCGCGCTTCTTACTTTTGTAGCTTTTTTATCGCAAGCCGCTTCTACCATCGCGAGTATTGTGCTGGTCCGGTTTTTGTCAGCCGAAGATTACGGTACTTACCGCCAGAGTTTTCTTATCGTAAACACTATATCCATAACATTGATGTTTTCATTGCCGGCAAGTATGCTGTATTTTATGCCGAAACTGGATCCTGCTCATAAAAAAGGGTTTGTGATACAAACGCTGATACTGCTCTGCGCTCTTGGATCTGCCGGGTCGATAGTCTCGTATTTTCTCACGGATTTTATCGCGGCGAAATTCAATAATCCTGATATGCGTTTTATCATGCCGTATTTCAGTTTTTATATCTTGTTTTTCCTTTCTTTCCAATATAGTTCGGCTATGTTTATCGGGCTTGATAAAATCAAACTATCTTCAAATATCCAGATCGTATCGCAAATCGCCAATGTCGCTGTGGTTATTATTGCGGCGTTACTGGGAGCAAACGTTTTTACATTACTGAAACTGAGTTTTGTTTTTATTGTTATTCAATCTGTAATTACAATTGCGATAACACTTTACCAGTTTAAAGGCATTAAAATGCTGTGGGATAAAACCATGGTAAAAAAACAGTTGTCATACGCATTGCCTCTGGGGCTGGCAGGTTTAGCCTATTATTTCGGCAAAGAAATCGATAAATATTGCCTTGCCATGTTTTTCAATCCGGCTGTATACGCTCTGTATGTTGTTGGTTGCCTTGAGATCCCGTTCTTAGCCGAAATTTCAAATTCAATCGGATCAGTACTGGTACCGAAAATGTCGGGTTTGTATCATGAAGGAAGAAAAAACGAACTGCTCGATTTGTGGAAAGAAACCATTCGCAAATCCACATTATTCTTCATTCCGACTTTCACCCTGTTTTTAATTGTAGCGCAGGCGATTATTGTAACTCTTTACACTAAAGAATATATCGAGTCCGCAAAGGTATTTCAGATATATCTGCTGATACATATTATGCGGATATTTAACTCAAACTCCATTATTCAGGCTGTCGGGAAAACAAAAATTATCTTTTTCAACACAGTCTTTTATCTGGTTTCAAACACTGTGCTTAATATTGTTGCGATCAAATATTTAAAACTTGGTATACTGGGGCCTGCAATAGCGACAATAATAACTTTTTACCTCGTTAATTTTCTGTCTATGGGAATGGCAATGTATTATCTGCGTTGCTCAATTAAAGACATTTTTCCGGTTGCGGATTTTATTAAAATTGCTGTGGGATGCGTAATTACTTATATAGTTTCAAAATCAGTTGTCTCTTTTGTTGATCTTTATTTCTATAAAGGGCTTGTAGGCGGAATATGTTTCTGTATTGTTTTCGGTATATGCGCATGGTTGTTGAAAATACTTACAAAAGACGATATGGAAATCGTTTTCGGTAAAATCATTTCTAAATTAAAAAAGAGTTGATTACCTTGCTAAAAAGATAATCCGCCGGTTAAATCGATTTATACAGTTCAAGATGTTTGCGCGCGGAAATTTCCCAGGAAAACTGTTTCGCGCGCTCAAAACCTTTTTCGGCCATTTTTTGTGAAACGCCGGTATCGGTAAGTACTTTTTCTATTGCCTGCGCGATCATTTTCGTATTCGATGGATCAACCAGCAATCCTGCGTCGCCGACTATTTCCGGAATCGAGCTTTTGTCGGAAGCGACAACAGGGGCCCCACACGACATTGCCTCCAGAAGCGGTATTCCGAATCCCTCATATCCAGAGAGAAATAAAAAACATGATGCCTGATTATACATCTGAATAAGTTTTTCTTTAGGCAAAAAGTCTTTAAAAACCACGTTTTTCTCGTGCAGATCACGCGAGAGTTGTTCCAGCTCTGGTATCCTGCCGGCAATAACAAGCTGATACTTATTTTTCAGGCCTTCGCTAAGAGTAGAATACGCTTTTATTATCGCGGGACAGTTTTTATGTTGCGCTCCGTTACCGAAAGCGAAAATAAAGTTTTCGCGGGGAAGGTTTCTGTGGCTGAACTCATGATTAAACCCGTTGTGAATAACAGTAATTTTCTTGGGCGCCACACCTGCTAATTTTATTATGTCATTTCTGGAATAATCGGATACCGTAACCACACAATCTGCGCGTTTAAACACATGGGAATACAAAAATTTTATATAACACCCTACTCTCCAGTCATAAAACCGCCCGCGAAACCCACTCAGGTTTCTGTACATCTTATCGAAAAAAAGAATTTCTATCATATCATGAACGGTAACAATGGATTTGCAGTGCGTAAACAAAGGCATCCGGTTAGCAGTCATATGAAGTAGATCTATCCGATCGGATTTAGCTTGCAAAGGTAATAAAACCTGTTCCCACAAAAACTCGTATTTCGAGTCAACCGATACCACTTTTAAATTTTTGTAGGAGCTTAACGCCGAAATAATCTCACTGTTTTTAACCGGCGCGATGTTATACGGTGAAGAACCGTTTACATACAAATAATAGCTGTTTTCCGAATCGATTTTAAGAACTTCATTCAATACATTATATATATATCCGCCGATTCCGCGCAGTTTGTGTAAAACAAGCCTCCCATCAATACCTATACGCATATAAGATCCTTTTTTATAGTAATTTTCCCTGTTGAAACAATTCCGCGATTTTTTTTGTTTCCTTGTTAAGATTGAAATCATTTTCTATTTTTTTTATTTGATGCGAGGATATCCGGTTTTTTTCCTCCTTATCAAGCATGGAAGTATACTTGAGAATTTTGCATAAATCCAGTTCACTGGCGGGTTCAGCCAATAACATATCCTGATCAATTAGTTCGGGAATACCTGACAATTTGGTCGATACGGTAATCACTCCGCGAGCCATCGCTTCCATAAGCGATACAGGAATCCCATCCATATCGCCATTTTTTGCCTGCACACAGGGGAGCACAAAAATATCGGCATGGTCCAGCAGATCCAATACATCCCTGTGTTTTTTTTCTCCCAGAATAAACACATTCTTCTCAAGCGATAGATCCTCGATCAATTTTAACAGAAGTTTATTTAACGGTCCGCCGCCGGCAATTACGCATTCAATATTTTTGTTTACCGTGTCCATATATATCCTGCAGGCTTTTATCAGGTATTCAAATCCTTTTTTTTCTACCAGCCTTCCAACCGACAGGATTCTCAGTTTATCGTCTGCGCTGTTTTTATACTTTTTCTTTTTTATCGTATCCGGTGGTATCGCGCATCGCACAACATGAACCTTTGTATCGTCTATGCCGAACATCGATTTAAGATAAACCCTGTTATATTCGGATATGGTTACGGCAAATTCAGCGAACTTGTGTTTTTCCTCAATCATGTTTGGATTGAGAAAGATATCATAAGCGTGAGTGGTTATGCTGTACGGTATTCCCGTTAAAAAATTAACGCACATGGCATACAAAGCCGCTCTCGAAGCGAAATGAGCGTGGATGTGATCTATACCGTCGGCCTGTACTAATTGAGTAAGAATCAAGATATTTCGCAAATCAAACTTTAGCCCGGTATTATGCTGTTTTAAAAACCGGAAAATTTTTGTTATACCTAACGGGTTGCTAACGAAAATTTTAAATATCTGAACAGCAAGGCAATATCTTGAAATACGGATATCCGGCAGATATTTTGTCGGCGGTTGATTCGTGTTTTGCGGAAAAGAAGTTTTTTTTATGGAATAAACAGAGGTATCGAATCCAATTTCAGACAACTTGACTATTTCATTACTAACAAATGTCTGAGTTGAATGTGGATAAATATCAAGTATATATCCGATCTTCATAAAACACCCGCTAACTATTTTCTGAACATTGAAGATACAAAACCTGCCAGTTCATTCAAATCTTTTTTGAATCCGATAAAATATATCATAAATATCAAACCCGCGGAAACAGCCATATAAAAAATAAGGTTCAATACATTCGTACCCAGATCAGTAATTTTAGATAAAAAACACAAAATCACAAACAATATAATTGAATTTATAACCGCTGGCAACAGCGAGACAGCTATATCGGCAAAACTAATAACCTTAAATTTTGTGACAAGAATATAATGCAATATAATTGACGATACAATCACCGTGAAAAGCATTGCCGCCGCGATACCGTTGATCCCGAACCGTGCGCCGATAAGAAGCGCCGTAAATATAAAAGGAAACATACCCAGATTAAATTTCAATCCGATATCCGGCCTGCCCTGAGAATTAAAAATTGTACCTGAAAAAGTGTTTACGCACCTGATCATACCCGCTATGGCGAGAATTTTCGCTGTGGGAACAATAAATACCCATTTCGACCCGTACACGACAGGTATAAAATACCCGGCTATAAAAAAAAACGATGCCATAACAGGAAACACTGCCATAGAATTGAATTTTATCGCGTTGAGGTATCCTCGCCGGTAACGTTTAGGTTCGTCTTTCACGTTGCACAAAAGTGGAAAAAGAACAGATGTCAATTTCTTGGAAAAATTCTCGTATGGGATATGCACTAATGAATACGCAAGTTTGTAATACCCTAATCCTTTAACTCCAAGACTTTTGCCGATTATAAAATAATCTATGTTCTGAGAAAAATAATTAAATATTGCCTCAAGAAGAATATTCCTGCTGTATCTGAACAGCTCAAGGAACTTTTTAAAATCAAAGATTAATCCCGGTACCCATCGTACCGCAATCCAGAACAGGCATGTTTTTATCACGATCATAAGCACATTCTGAATTACAATGCTCCACACACCCGCTCCGCAATAAGCCAAAATTACTGCCGCCGTTCCAGCGATTAGATTCGATACGATCTCGGCAAACCCGATGGTTTTATAATCGACTTTCTTCTGCAGTTTTATAAAATGTATTGAGGATAACATCGATACGGTAAAATTTACCGATAAAACGGGCATAATATAAAAAACTGTTCTCTCGTTAAAAAACAAGCTCACGGGATATGCCAGAGCCACGGTGATCAAACTCATCGCAATTCCGGCGCAAAGGTTTATCCAGTATACCGTAGAATAATAAGTATCATCGGAATCTTTTTTGTAAATTAATGCTGCGCCGAGCCCGGTATTTCCGAAAACAGCCACAACACCGACTACAATAAGAGCAATCCCCACAACTCCAAATTCAGACGGACTGAGAAAATGAGCCAGTATTGCAGTTACCAGAAACCTGACCATACCGTTGGCGATATTCGATGAGATATTCCAAAAGGAAGCTTTTGACGCGGCCTTCGACAGAGAGATCATTTAATAAACCGCTTTTTTTAATAGATTCCGAATAAACAGGATCATTTAAATAAACTAAGGTTATCCTTAACCCAGTTATACAAAAACTCAATTCCTTTATTGACCGATGTTCGCGGAGACCATCCGAGTTCGTTATTCAAGCGTGTTATATCGCAAATAAATATTGGCTGATCTCCCGGCCGCCAATCGGAATAAGTATATTGAAGTTTTTTGCCCATAAACTTCTCGAGAATTTCTATAAACTCAATAAGAGATATACTGTTTCCCGGTCCGCCACCGATATTATAAGTTTTTCCCGCGCTGATTGATATATTGTTTATTGCTGAAAAATAGCCGTCGATCAAATCATCCACAAAAAGAACGTCCCTTACCTGTTTTCCATTGCCGTAAACAGTTATGGGTTTGCCGGTAAGGGTAGCGATTATAAACCATGCGACCCATCCCTGGTCCTCAACACCGAATTGCCTGTAGCCGTAAATACACGACTGGCGGAAATTCACCGTTTTTAACCCGTAGATTCTGGCGTAATCAATAATATACTGATCCGCGCATCCCTTTGAACAACCGTAAGGGGAGTGGAAATCAAGGTTTTGAGATTCAGGCACACCTGATTTCAGATCAGCGAAATCATATCTTCTATTGCCTTCTTTTACAGGTATGTTTTCCAGCGAACCGTAAACTTTGTTTGTAGATGCATATAAAATAGCCGGATCGATCCCTGTTTCACGCACAGCTTCAAGCAAATTGAAAGTTCCGACAGCGTTTATCTCGAAATCCTCACGCGGATTTACAACCGAAGTAGTAACAGCAACCTGAGCGGCAAGATGAAGCACAACCGACACGTCTTTGTGTTTTGACAACGCCGATTTCAGTGCATCGTAGTCCCTGACGTCGCCTTCAATAAACTCAATCTTTTTTATTGATTCAAGCCATTTCAGATTAGAAACCGAACCCGCTCTCGATAAATTATCGAAAATGACGACATCGTATCCATTCTCAATACATCTTTTCGCCGTATTGGACCCGATAAATCCGGCTCCTCCGGTTATAAACCATTTCATGCTATTTGTCTCCTGCTGAATTTATTATTTTATATGATAATCAAATATAATTTTACTTACCGGCAACAGAATTGTGTATTTTAGTCATTCCCTGAATATGCCTGAGCGCGATTTTTGTGATTTTCTCGCCCTTTTTCGCCCTGATTTCTTTCTGCTCAATTACAAACAGGTATGTCGCCTCGATTTCATGCGCATCTTTTATGTGCGATAACGAATCACATTTCAGGTACGTTATCTCGCATATTTTCTCAAAACAATGCAATTCGGATTTCATATATAATTCGATCTGTTTTGAATAATTATCGGCGGCTTCTTTCCATAATTTCATTCCGCGGAGTGCGTAACCTTTCTGGTCATACGCAAACACATCTTCAGGATAATCATTGATGAGTTTATCGGCGTTTCGCAAAGCCCCCTTGTATAGTTTCTCGTTGTTCTGGATACGCAGGACTGCATACCTTGCTTCAACCGAAGTATATAAACCCTTATGTATTGCGAGCGATAATTCTTTCAAACCCTGTTCGCGCTGATCTTTTATAAAAGGCAAAAACCATAAAAACCTTGATTTTGCGCTTACCCAGTAATGGAAATTGCCCAGACCGTAATACGCGTCATATATTTCCTTATTGATTTCAAGGCATTGCACAAGATGGTCAACACCGTTTAAACCGTCGCTGAAAGCCGCGAACCATTCGCTCTTGAAAAACCTGTGTAATCCCCTGAACCCCAGAGATCCCCCCAGATAAAAGTGAAGCCAGTGGTCAGGCGGAAGTTTATTTTTATCAATATATTTCAGTTTTTTTGTACCGAGCTTTATGGCTTTGTCCACAACATCTTCGAACGGTTCCTCGAACCTGTAATCAAGGTAATCCAGAATGATGTTATCATAGATCGCCGCTTTAAGAAAATAACCGGCAGGATGATCTGGATCCATTTTTATCAACTCGTCCGCGTGATTCAACGCGTTTCCAAACCGTTCATGATGAACGTCATCAATTAAAAGTTTTATTTTCGGGTTTATTTTTCTGTAAAAATCCGAATTAAACAGGTTTTCTTCATTTAACTTTTCTTCTGCATTAATCGAAAATGCGAAAAAAAGAGTTATAACCAGAAAAATTTTTAAACTTTTCATTTTTATCCCTGATTCTCTTTCTCAACATTAACCGGTTCGGCGTTATCCAGCTCAATGTTGTCTGATTCAACATTTTCAGGTTCGACTTTGGTTTTACCGGTATTATCCTGCTCAGTTAAAGCTGTAAACTCAAACGGAAGTGCGATGGATGTATGTTTGGAACATTCAATAACCAGTTTTTTTTCGGCGGTATTGTATTTAACGGTAAATTCTCCATCCGAGGGGCATTTGGGCGCATTTCCATCAATAAAACAGTTTTCTTTCTGGAGAATCTCAGCCCATTTCTCAGGCTGAATAGTTTTAAATTCGGCGTATGTATATTTTTTTGCGGTTAAATAATCCCATACAGCCATTGTCAGTTTCTGAATCTGGTTTTTGCATTTGCGCAATTCCATAATCTGCTCAACGGTATTGACCTGTTTGTCCTGCACGCTTTGGATTAAATTGGATACCAGTTTCTCATACGAAATATTTTCCCATGTTTCGCCGGATTTTTTCCATTTCATTATGTCTTTCATCATCTGAGGCGGGTTCTGACTATGGATTATTGTTGTTACCTCATATGTGCCGTCTGATAAAGGCTGAATCTCTTTTATTTCATAACGGGATATTGCCAGAAGAGAAAACGCGTTCATTATGTCTTCCGGTGGATATTCAGATGTCAGTTTTAAAAACTCTTCTTTATTGCGCATATTTTTGAACTCATCGGGAAAATAACCGTATATTTGCGACAAATCTTTCTTTATTATCGCCGTATAAAATTTATCCACCGCCTGAATCAATGTTTTTTTCTCGTTATATTTTTTGTCTCCGCAACCGCAAACCGTAACCAGAATCATTAGCGCAAAAGCATTTCTTAATTTCATATATTTTTCTCCCTTTTCGTCATAAAAAAAAGTTACCAGATATGCGCATAGTTCGCAATATTTTTTAACTCTAATAATAAATAAAACAGGTTATTATATTCGATTTTCAAGTGGTTATAAATTGAAATTTATTTCTTGTTAAGAAAATTATAAAAAATTTATTTTACCGGTTATTTATAGAGAAAAATATGAAATGGATTCAGGGCAAAAAAACCCGAACTTATATGTCCGGGTTTTTTTTATGGTGATTTAGCCTCGATAATACCATCCAGGTATCATAAAATATTACATAATTTTTTAAATGTCTCATTCCAGTCGCAATTATTTACTTCTTCGTCGGAGATCAATCCCATCCGGTTAAACTTTATGAACTCATGCAAATCAACAAACTCGCTGAATTCGCGAAATGGTTGTCGAGCGACATTCTTATTTTTTATAAATTCCGGCATTTCTTTTTTCCGGTTGGCGTTTATTTTGTTGTCGATCTCTTTCATCCGAGTATTTACCATTCTCTTTTTCACTTCCTCAATACGTCGGATGGTATTGGCTATTTTATCGTTCATTTCCTGAAGTTTGCGGTTATTTTGCTGTTGGATTTCATATATCCGCTCAATTTTCTGGCGTTTTGATTCGGAGGAAAACACATTATCAAGACGCGCATCGACTTCCTTCTCGACTTTATTGTAGCCGAAAGCTTTGCCGAAATATTCCTTAATCTTTTCTCTGATCCTTAAAAAATTAGCGAACATCTTTGATCCTCCTTTGACCTTTACATGCAATATTCTTAAGATTCCAAGTTCAACGTTACGAGCCATTCAATCCATATTCGATTCTAATAAGAATATAGCATATAAAATTTCATTTGCAAAGAGCAACAATTATTTTTTAGTTGTTCTGCTCTTTCCTTTGCTTTTTGAGGAGCTCCGCTTTCTCTTTCTTGCCGGAGAGGTTGAGGCATAAAATCAATTCATCGATGAGTTCACCGGAATTAAATGGAAAAGTGTTATTGCCCGCGTATAGTATTTCTTGAGCTTCAGAATAATCCGCGCGGACCATATACGCTTTTCCTAACATTAGATAAGGATTAGCGTCAAGAGATTTAAAAAATTTTATCTGGCGGGAAACATTTTCGTCTTTTACCGCAAACCATTGTTTTCCGTACCGGATTATTTCCGATGGCGACGCATTCGATTCATTTTTTAAAATCATCAGGCCGGCAAAAACAAATAGGTCGTCGCCATAGTTTTTTATCCAGTTGATAAAAATATTCTGAGCGTCCTGCGAATTAACCTGTTCGGAATGAGTTTTGTTTATAAGGTTCAGTACGAGCAGATCAGCGTATTGCTCGAAAAAATGGCGCTCTATTTTGCCGGCAAGTTTTTTTGCGACTGTCGACGGTGTATCTGGTAAAGTTACATTTGCGGTCAGCGATATGACTGTTTTGTCCTCATCCACCGAATATAGATTCAGAATCAGTTTCCGCTGACCGGATTCTTTTATATATGTACCGTCAATAAGGTATTGTGTTCCAATCTGTGTGGAGAAATATTGTTTCTGTTCAAGCTCAAGACCGCCGAATAACTCTAAATCATGCAGGTTTGGCACTCCTGCCGATGGAGTTATCGAAAACAAACCGGGATAATATTTCCAGAGCGATTCAACCATAATCCTCATTGGGAGAACAGATACCAACTCGGAACCGGAAAAATAAGCCGTTATGGTTTCGGTTATGATTGACCCGGTGTGTATTTCATCCGACAAATTCTTTATGGGAAGTACTGTCAGCTGAATTTTGTCTTCGGGAAGCGACTTGATTATTCTCGCTCCATCGATAGAAAAAACGTTTTGCGATCCGATAAGAATTAAAGATATCAGGCATCCCAATAGGAAACTTTTCATAAGGTGATCCTTTTTAAATGGTTATCAGGTAAAAATCTCAAGTAAATCCGTTAATTCCATTTCCGCTTCAATTTTCAGCCTTTTTTTATGTTGCTCATCTATGCCGGCTATACCCCATGCCTGTTCGTTTACCGGTTGGAATACGTTGCCGGGACTGGAGCCGATCCCTATTTCCCAACAGAGGCTGTTGGCGATATGGATTATGGCAGTCTCTTTCGGGTAATTGGAAGATAATTGCGGGGTATGATGATAGGCTACAATCTCCTCAAGCATCGGTGGAAAATCCCACATATCGGCAAGTACTTTGCCGATTTCAGCATGTGTGACATTAAATACTTCCTGTTCCGCATCATCCATGGATATATTGCGTTCTTTCATCATGGAAAATATTTTTGGCATATGGTCCCAGAGGCATTTTATCTCAACTACTTTGCCTATATCATGAATAAGACCGGCAACCAGAAGCGATTCGATATCCTCATATCCGCTCTTTTCTGCGATTTTTTTAGATATTGCCGCGCAAGCCGCTGAATGTTTCCACAACTTGTTTACATCAAATAAGCCTTCGCTTTTTTTTCCGCATGATTTGAAAAAATCAAATGTTTTTGAAGCCAGAACGAGATTTTTTATTTCGCGAAACCCGACAATAACAATTGCCTGAGTTAAAGTGGTAATTTTGCGGGAATACCCATAGAAAGCGGCGTTTACAAGTTTAAGTATTCTTGTTGTAAGTACCTGATCTTGTTCAACAAGCTCAGCTATATCTTTCGCGCAGGTTTTCGGGTTGGCAAGAGCTGAGTTCAGGTGTAGCAGAACCTGCGGGATAGTGGGTAATTCATCGATACGCCCTAATTCATTGACTATTTTTAAATACATAGAGATTCCCCGATAAAATAAATGATCTTAAGATCAATTAAGGAGGCAAAAATCAATCCATGATGGCCATAAACGTAAAAATATTTTCCCGTTCGCCTGAAGTTTGTTCAATGAGCTGATCGATATTCGATTGGTTTAACGACAAGATAGAAGCCGCCAGAGGGTTTATTTCCGGTAGAATGCAATCGCCGCCGGACCCGATATTGTGACGTCTGCATATGCTGTCGGCCACACTCACAATTGCCGCCAACATAAGATACTGAGGAGGACATTGTTCCAAATCGTGATGAAACTCTATCGGATACACAAGTTCAGGTGGGAATTTCCACCGGTCGGTAAGCAATCCGCCCACTTCGCTGTGGGTTATTCCGAAAACTTTTTGTTCAGCCTCATATATGGAACAGCGGTTGACGGTAACTTCTTTCATTATATCCTCAAACTGAGTCGGATAAAAACTCTCAAAAAAAAGTTTTCCTACATCGTGGAGCAATCCGTTTAAAAAAGCGACTTCCACATCCACTTTATTTATTTGCCGGGCAATAAGTTTAGATATTGTTCCCACACCGATTGAATGAATCCAGAACTGGCACCTGTCGAAATTGTAGTTACTGCGAATTTTCTTGAAAGTATCAAAAACCGAAGCGCTTATCGCCAGACTGCGGATAGTGTCGAAACCAAGTATATTAACGGCCTTAGGAATAGTGTTTACTTTTCTCAAATAACCGTAATAAGCGGAGTTGGCGAGTTTAAGTATGCGGGAAGCTATCGACTGGTCTCTTGAAACAACTTTTGCCAGGTCATCTACAGTTGATTCGCTGTTTCCGCAGATTTCAATGACTTTTGATATCACCTGAGGCAGTGTCGGAAACTCCTCAACATTCATTATAGCAAGCATAATATCCTGTTTATTCAATAAAATATCCCCTGTTTTGTAGTATCAGTTTACACTGATTATATAAAAATACAACAAAAAAAATTTTTCTACAAGCAGATTATTTTTCACGCGGGGTTTTCCATCGTTTATGAAACCAAAACCAGAGATGAGGGTTTTTATCGACCCATTTTTCCAAAACCTCATTGTATTTTTCCGTGTTAATTAGAATATCTTTTTGCCTGTCGGTTGATTTTTCCGTATAAACAGGGTCTTCAACGTATATTATATGTGTTCCGTCAGGTTGCCTCACGTTAAACGCCGGTATAACCTCGGCTCCGGTATGTAGAGCAAGTTGAGCGACCGCCGGTGTTGTATATGCCGAGCGCCCGAAAAAATCGACTTTTGCTCCCGACCTTCCGGCATACTGGTCGAATAAAATCGCCACCACTTTATTGGCGTAAAGTTCGCGCAGTATCTCTTTTGCGGCACCTTTTTTATTCAGGCTTTTAAGCCCCGTATACTGGCGCAGACGCTCGATATATTTATAAATATAAATGTTTTTCATCGGACGTCCCACAGCTGATATCGGATACCCGATAACACCTGCCATAATCGCCATAAGTTCCCAGTTGCCGTAATGGGATATCAGAAGAATAACGCCGTTACCTTTATCAAGCCCCTGCCACACTATTTCTTTGCGCTCAATTGTAACGTAAGATGAAAAATTCTTAACCATCCGTGGTATTCTTATGAATTCGATAAATACCATAACCAGATTCTGAAACGATTTTTTAGCGATTTGCTTTATCTCAGTTTCGCTTTTTTTACTGCGATAAGCGTTTCGCAAATTGTCGAGAGCAATATTGCGCCTGGATACCATTAGACAATATCCGGCCGAGCCGAAAATTTTTCCTAACGCCAGCGCCGCTTTGTACGGCACGAGATTTACCGCCGCGCAGGTCGATCTAACGAAAAGATAAATAATATATTGTGCAAATTTCATCAAACAGAAAACATATTGGTTTGTTTTTTTAGTTTTGGAGCAAGAAAATAAATCGTAAAAAGAAAAATACAGACAAGCAAAACCCATGTAAATACACCGCTTACGAGATTGCTTGAACCCCACAAAAAGATTTTATTCTCGACAGTTCGCGTAGCTACCATACCATCCATTTTTATTATAAATACCCAACCCGCGTGAAGGCCGATAGCAAAATACAATGACCGCATAAAATAGTATCCGGCGGCAAGGCACATGCCGACTAAAAACAACCCTGTGCTCTCTGACAAAAAGTCAGGGCCGGCAAGCGGTTTTACCATCTGTCCGAGCGCGTAAAATCCGGATAGGATTGAATCGGGATTGACATTGATCTCTTTCGGCTTGAAAAAATGAAGGAGCGAATAGATAAAACTGCTGGCCCCAAGGCTAATGGGAAGAGAAAACACTTTTTTTAGTGATCCGAAAAGAATACCCCTGAACAAAAACTCTTCAAGCACTCCGATTAAAGATGCCGAGAAAAAAGACTCAATCCCTTCAGCCAAAAATTTGTGCCAGGTGAAATTTGTCGTATAGAATTCCCTCGCGCCAAATAATATAGCAAGAGCCACATGGAGCGCCAGCGTTGCCGATCCGAAAATAAACGCGATAAAAAAAAGAGAGAAATCTTTTTTATCCGGTTTGAGGATATAAAAAACTTTTCCCGATGCGAAAATGAATTTACGAAATATAATCAGCGATAAAACGGTTAAAACGATGATGATTCTTGACAGTATCCTGTGGATCTCCGTATCGGCGATCGGTTTAAACAGATCGAATTGAGCGGCCAGATAATCAATCAGCCATTTTACAGGTGCCGCCAGGGCACAGCTTAAAAACAGAATAGAGAAAAATATCAGGAAAAAACCGGATATACGTTTAATCGTAGTATTGTTTATAGAACTCATAAAATTAATATAACCTCTTGACTTTTTTAATGGAAACAGAGTTGGGATATACAGTTCTGGAAATCCTGCATGCCGTTTATAATATTCATGTTAACTTTCAGGTAATATATGGGTATTCCCCTCGTGGACGATAATGCAGGAAACCGGACGGCGTCTTTTTGCGTGGTTATAAGAGCAGTTACGTTTTTTCGTGTTCCTTCCTTGAGAATATTTCGGATTTCCCTGACAGAAAACCTGTGATGATCCTGAAACCTCTCTGATAACACAATATTCGCTCCGAGTTCCTGAAGCGTTTTTTCAAACCCTTCCGGATCGGCGATGCCCGAAACCATAGCGATTTTTTTGCCTTTTATGAACTGGAGTTCTCTGGGTGTTTCGTCAATCAGATTGACAAATTCTATCGGCACATGCTGGCATTCTATAAAATCTGCGTTGTAATTGTACTGGCGGATAAGCGATTTCAGGTCGGTCAGGTCTTTGCCGGGTTGTGATTTGGTTAACATGATAAGGTTAGCCCGTCTCAGGTTTTCTATAGGTTCGCGCAGTATTCCTGCAGGAAGTAATTTTTTGTTGCCGAACGGGTTTGTGGTATCCACAAGGAGCACGTCAAAGCGCGGGTTAAGCGGTAAATACTGGAACCCGTCATCGAGAATGATTGTATCGATACCGTACTTTTGAATAACATATTCGCCTGCAAGAACTCTGTCTTTATCAACAGCAACTACCACTCCGGGCAAATTTTTGGCAAGCATATAAGGTTCATCGCCCGCGAGAGACGAATTCAGGTAAATTTTTGTCCCGTCGGATACTACTTTGACCTGTTTATTGCGCCCTGTGAAAAGAAATATTTTTTTCATAAACCGTTTCAGGCGAAACCTGCTTGAAGCACGGTACCCACGGCTGATAACGGCAACCTTGCGTCCTTCTTTCTGGAGTGCCCGTGCGAAAATCTCAACAGCCGGAGTTTTCCCTGTACCGCCGACAGTTATGTTGCCGATACTCACAATCATGCATCCGAGGCTTTTTGTTCGCAGGAGATGCGATCTGTATAAGTACAGCCTGAACTGTACAAGCAGGCTGAATACATTTGACAATCCAATCAGGAAAAAGCGGACAACTGGTACGAGTTTTCCTTCTTTTTTGCCGTTTATTACACCCAGTACATAATCCTGTACCACATCTCCGAAATTTTGGATAAGACCCATATCATATATTATCCTGAAATTAATGAATCCGTTTAAACAAGGTAATTTAAAATATAACCTGAAACTCAGGTATTATCCCATACAATTATTATGCGTGTCAATTGTTTGATTCATTTTTTAAAATATGGGGATTTTAAACGAAAAATATAATCGATTCAGGGCACTCGCATAACTTGTGTTATTTAATTAAGATTCCCGAGGCCTGATTTCGCGAAACTTCTTGTAATGATATAGTAACTAAAGACTTTATCTGCGATCAACAATTATTAATACTCGTAGACAAAACTAACATCGAAGAGGTTTCTTTCATACTCAAAAAAACGCTCGATGTTTGCCTCGTTTTTGGTATACCTGTATGAAGTCTCTATACTGGCAGAACGGTTGAATGCGTATTTGCATTTCACACGGAATGAATAGAAATTCTCATCTCTTTCCGCGGTTGTGTTGTAAAACGAGCCGAAAAATGGATCGAAATAGCGGTTATGGTATTCCGCAAGCAAAAAACAGTATAATTTTTCAGTAAAAACGGGAGTGGCGAATTCGGAAAATATCCGGTTTTGGGTATAGTTCCAGTTTGTGCCTTCCGCTTCGTTGTTTGTAAAATCGTAACCGGTGTAAATATACATTTTTCTCGGAAGTTTTATTGTAGCGCGGATTCCGGATTCGGTTTGTACCGCGTCGCGGTTGAGTAAATTCTCATATTGCAGATTGTCCCGGTAAAAGAAGTTGTCGAAATCGGTTTGAGTGTAAATTGTCGCGTCAAGCCAGTTGGTTATATCGGTAGATACCCGGTAATGAATCCTGTGAGTTCGCGAAAACGATTCTCCATTGAGAACATCGAACATAAACCTGTATTCAACACGATTGCTTAAATTGTGGCCGTAAAAGGGAATATCGAATGTAAAAAACGGGCCGAGATCATAACTGGTAAGGTTATACCTTTGCAGTTCGCTCTCCATGTGAAGGTTCTGGTAAAAAGAACTTATGATACCGCCGGTATAAGGTTTTTGTTTGATAGCGGTATATTCAAGCCATGTGTAGGTTACATATCTTGCGCTGTCTTCGTTTTCGTTGATGCCTTTGAGTTTTTGCGGTTGCAGAGTTACATTTGAATCATACTGAAATCCGTTTCTCAAGTAAAGTTTCAGGGGAGAGTATTTCTTACCCGTTTTGACGGTTTTAGATTCAAGGTTTATCGCTTTGTATTCGTAAATATCCGAAGGAAGATTGTTTTTAATATAATCGATCTCGTTTTTCGCTTTATCCCTGTTTCCGGAACGTAAATAAGCTTCAGCAAGGTAGTAACGGATACTGCTATTTTGCGGTACAATAGATTTTGCCCGTTCAAGATACTCTATCGCCTTATCCGGTAAATTAAGACGAAGATAGCTCAACGCGAGATATTTAAGCGCATTAACATCGCGCGGGTTCTTCTCCAGTACCGATTCATATTTCGATATCGCCAGTGAATAATCTTTTTCCACAAAGGCGTTTGCCGCCTCATCCGATGATGTCTCTTTCGCGCTAACGTATGAATTACAATTTAAGAGTATCATGAAAAGAAAAGCACTCCTAAAGAAAATCTTCATTCTCATAAACCTTTCTTTTAATAAGATTATTTACGGTAAAATATTGCGTGAAACGGTATTCTTTTTTAATAAAAAAAGGAACATTTTAAAATTATTAAGGATTTAATAACAGGTGTCAATAAAAATCGAAATTGTTTTCTATATGAAATTTATTTTCGCTTAGAAAAAATCGACCAGAACGCAAGGTTCCTGCATGCTTGTTAAAAGGCTTTGAATCTGGTATAATTATATTTAATGGGAACCATGCGTAAATTGAGCATAATGTAAAAAGAAGCGGCAGTTAAATATTATAGGAAACTGTTTTAGTTTTTTTCGCGATTTATTGAAAAAGTTTTCAATAGTGTTTCGGTTTCTGTCGTTGATAAATAGAACTTATGATATTGAAAAAGGTTTTTACGGAGAAAATATAGCTTTTATCTGGATTGATAACATCTAAAATGTGTAACGAATAAAATCTAAATATATGTAAAATTCTTTAATAACGGAATTTATAGTGGGTAAAAGTATTAATAAATAATATAGGATGTCTGAATAAATGAGAATAAGAAATTCGATTTACCGGAGATTAGTTTGTGCGTTTCTGGTTCAGTCGCTGGTTTTTATCCCGCAAGTACTGGTGCCGGCAATTGAGGTAGATGAGATCTCAATACCGGAAAGTTATGGTGTGATTACCGAGAAACATCAGGGGCAAAAGGATAAACCCGTTGTTATCCATATAAGGGACGCGCACTGCAATACGCAAGCCCAGCAAAATATAGCCGCGATAATAAACTCGCTTGTAAATAACAACGATGTTTCTCTTGTCGGGTTGGAAGGCGCGCAGGGTGAAATTGATGTGGAGAATTTCACTTCGTTTCCCGTAGCTGAAGTAAGGCGTGATGTATCCGGCGCGTTTATGGCCACAGGCAACATTTCCGGAAGTGAGTATGCCCTGATAAATTCCGATAAACCTTTTAAATTGCATGGAATAGAGTCATCGGGTCTGTACGCGAAAAACTATAACCTTTTTCTGAATTCGTTCAGGAAATCGGATCAATACAAATCGGCTTTTTTAACTTTGAAAGAATACCTTGGCTCTTTTGCGGATAAAATTTGCGGGGATAAGATATTAGGTGGATTCATATCGGCTAATTATTCTTATCTGACAAAAAAAGAGAGCCTGACTTCATATTGCAAATATGTTGTATCGGTCGCCGGTGATGAAAAGATAGATTTAACCAGTTTTGAAAATATATCGTTACTGAATAAAATCTCGGCGCTTGAAGAATCGTTTAATTTAAAAGACGTGGAGGTTCAGGCAGGTGAATCTTTCGATATGTTGTGTGATTTTGTGGAAGGCGAAGATAAAGAACAACTTCTGCAGATGAAAATAAAATATCAGCTCGGTCATTTGAGTAACCGCGAATATTATGATTACCTGAAAAAAATGATGGCCGAGATTGAAGCCGATTTAGCAGAGTATCCGGATCTTGCTTCGTATATAGAATATTTAAACTGCGCCGGTAAACTGGATTTCAAATCCCTTGCGCTGGAATGTGATAAACTCAGCGCGTCAATAATTGATAAACTTGCGGTTACGCAAACAGAAAAAACCATAGTTTCGCTTATGCGTAACCTTGCCATGCTTGAACTTACAGCGGAGTTGAGGTTAACTCACTCTGATTTCGAGTACATAAAAGAACATAAAGCGGAATTTACCGACCAGTATTTCTCTAAAAAAATCAAGGAACTATCGGAAGCGACAAAAAATCCGCTTTCTAAACCGCTGAACCTGACAATATTTGATACCGCGATTCCCGAATTCATATCTTTTTATGAGATAAGCAAACTCAGAGATGTGAATCTTGCCGATAACCTCATAGCGGAAATCGGGAAAGATAATGCCGACAGGGCCGCCGTAGTAACCGGCGGATTCCATACCGAAGGGATGACGGATTACCTTGCGAAAAAAGGTTATTCGTATATTGTGGTAAGCCCGAATATAACATCTGCTGGCAAAGATAATTACATGGAACGGATGTCGCGCGGTAAATCGCCTTTTGTTCAGTCGTTGTTGTCGAGTAATGCTCTGGCTGTAGAATCGCTTTTGCAGAAAACCGGAATGGTGTTGTCCGCGCAGGAACTCAGGGCATACCGCAACGCGTTTAACGCGTATCTTCTGGCGTATTCTGCGAACAACATAAAAGACGCCGAGTTTTTCAGGCAGAACCTCAAAATATTTGAGGATTCGCTAACTTCCGATGTAATAACCAAACTCAAACCTGTCATGGATCTTATCGAACAGGAACTTGGTTCTGTGGCAAGGGAATGGGCAGAAAAACATTTTGCCGACCTGTCAGAGTTTAAGGTGGAGAAGGTTACCAGCGATGAACTGATTATAGCTATGAACATAATGGACAAAAGGTACACAATAGACGTATCGAGAAAAGACATACAGGACCTGAACCTCGAAGATACCGCGCTAAAACTCGCGAGTAACCTGAATATGGCTGTGGCGTCGATTTCAGAGATAGTGCCTGTTTCTGCTAAACTGCAGAATATTGACGCCGCGTTAGTGGCATCGGCAAAAAATATCGCGTCGGTTGTTAAATCTCCGCAGGCTGATAATCATAGAAAATTGAAATCGCCTGAATTTATATCCATGTTATCGGGTAACATCGAATTTCAGAAGAAAATGTATCAGGTTTTAAGTGACCTGAAAATTTCGGAAATATGGATTGAGGAAGGAACTCCTTTTGAGGTGTTTGCGTCCATATTTGATTCGATTAACCGTTCTTCCTCAGATCCGTCGAGGCTTACATTGTCGAAAAAAATGGCGATACTCGACGATTTCTCATACGGGATTATGGTTACAACCGATTTATCAGGAGCGAACCAGCTTAATCTATACAGTGTGCCTGAACTTCTGGCGAAAAAATTCGGCAGAAAAGCGGAACTTGCCGATTTATCCGCCTCGGATCGTGAATTCAATAAGTCACTTGCGACTTATTTTGCAGGGTTGCCTGACGGGAAAAACGGGATCATCACATCCGTTGCCGGTTCGGATACACTCATGGTTCCCCAGATAGTCGATGAACTATCCGCCAGAGTGAAAACCGAATTCAGTGATAAAATCCGCGATGAAATCCGAGCTATTTTTATAAACCGCAACGCCACTTCAATGAACAATCTTGAGAAATACACCCATATTTTTCAAACATCACTTAACGTTCGGGCTGAACTTACTTTGTTGTTTGTGGAAAGCGTTTCATCGTTACTTATAGCAAGCGGGAGTTTGTCGAAGAATGACGAAACTTCATTTAATCAGGTGTTGATGTATATTCTTATTAATTATGGTTACGACAGAGCTCTTACAATATTTGATTTTCTCCATGGACAGAGTGCGCAAACGACACATAGAATACTCAACGATCAGCGGGTTCCAATCGGAAAAGATTTTATTCCAGCGGCTTTTATGGGCCATGAGGTAGCTATAGGCAACGATGTGATTGAGGATCTTGTGAGTTATGACCTTTCGCCGGATCAGTTTTTGATTCGGATGGGAGATATACTTTACAATCCATGGAATTCCCAGGAAGACCGCAACATCCTTATTCAGAACGCTAAGATATTTATTAACAAGGCAGATAAACCGCAATATTTAAAAGCGTTATTCGATCTGCTTCAGTTTCAGAATAACAAGGAGATCGTGTTCCCGGAACCGAAAAAAGAGGGTGACGAAAAAAAGGATGGCGTACCGGATAAAAGCGGATTGTTTTCTAATTCAAAACCGGAAGATTTATACACGATTCTCATCGGCAATGCGCCTCTTGATGAAAAAGAATCAGCGATAGTATACCTTTCTAATTCCAGAAACAAAGAGTCTCTGGAATTACTTATGAAATATATGGACCAATCCGTACCCTCCAAACTAATCCGAACAACGGTAGACAGGCTCGTAACAAAGATATTGCTCGGTATAACTAACGGTACTCTGACGACATCGGAAGGGCTCATAGCCATAGATAAACTTATGCAGACATATTCGCGCAGTCATTATCTGGATATGAAAAAAGCCATTCTCGAGAATTTAGCGGATATGGCTTTGGCTCCCAATATTCCTATTTCCGTAAAAGCTGTTGTTCTCATGTTTCTTGAATCTGCTCAGAACGGCCCGGATATAACCATGCGTGAAACCGCAAGAAAACTTTTCCGTGAAAAAGAAGGTTATTCCCGTATGGGATTGGTAGCTAAAGATATTTTCGATGGGAAGGCAAGAGATGAGATTCAACTTATCATGAATAATATGGGCAACATAAACCTTCTTGCCAGAAAAGGATTGAACAATGTTGACCGTCTTGATCTCGATACTGCTCTTGAGATTTATAACTCGACAAAACAAACCAGAATCCTTTTTGAGCTTGAGTCCACACCGACAATAGATCAGTTCAGAAAAATCTCAGAACTTGCCATCGAAATTATTTTACTGCGTGACCGTTACACAGGGAAATGGTACATATTAAACGGCGATGAATACAGCATTGATAGTGAAATACTGTTAAACCAGCTTTTAACAGGAAGTTTTGACGTAAATATTCATAACCACCCGACAGAGAGGATACCTACACCCAGCGGAGCCGATTTGAAAACTGCCCGGCTTGCCGAACATAATTTTATCATCGCAGGGGATGGGCTTATGACGTACGGTACTCCGACCAAATCGCCTTCCGGAGGAACTGGTGTAGTTGATCTTGATGTCTTCGAAAAAACATACAATTCATGGGCGGATGATAAAACGATAGATCAGAAAACATTGTTTTGGCTTGCTCGAAAAGATTACGGTGTTGAACTGAAGTTTCAGAAATGGAATGAGATTAATCTGAATGAAACAATACCGCCTTCAGTTTCGTTGCCGGATCTGCTTTATGATCAGTCGCCTTTTGTTCAATCAATAGGTATAAATGCTTTGATGGGTTATAATTATCAGGATTTAGCGGGTGCTGTTAACCTGATATCCGCTGTTTATGATAAATCAAAGGATTCTTCTTATTATTTAGTATCGGATTCGTCACGGAAAACGGTGAATTATTTCTTTGATGAGATGGAACATATGCTCGATAATCTCATTTTGAGGTTAGGGATAATTCAGGAATCCCTATTGGCAGCAAAACCATATGTTGATGAAACCATTGGGCGTAAACTCGCTATGCCTGAACGTGCTCAGTTTATTCTGGATAATATTGATAAATATAAAAACGCTATCGATACTTTCGATCTGCAATCGTTTGACAACCTTCAGATAATCGCGCAAGCACTTATCGGATTGAAAGATCTTACATCCGATATGGAGAAATATTTGTTCAATATCGAGATTGCCTTAAACGATATCCTTGAGGATATTCCCCGTCAGGATATGGTTGAGTTTGGTGAGATCTCAGCGTTTCAGCGCAATATTCAGTCTGCCTTAAACGAGATTTCGACACTGAACGAATTCCTCAGCGAATCCGATGCGGGAACACAATTACAGAACCAGCAAATGCGTCCGTCTGAATTTGGGCCTGCGGTAAAAAGGGAAAGTGCTAAAGAAACAGCTGTTTCGTTTGCTTCCACAAGAAAGAATACTGCGTTAACGGCTGAAAATATTATAAGAGAACTATCTTCACCTGTACCTACGGAATTATCCGATGCGATTATAAGCGAGATGTCCACGAAGATGTTTCTGGCGAATAAAGAGATAACTATAGATATTTTTAAGAAATATAATTCGATCATCGACAACCATCCGGATTTAAAAAAGAAGGTGGCGGATTTATTCGCGCAAGCACTGGCTAATTCTCTGGCGGATAAAAATCTGATAATGGGTAACGATATAAAACCGTTCACACTTATTACGGGCGGGTTTTTAAATAATTTCGGATTGGAGTATTTAAATCCCTTATACACATATTTTCATGGAAAACCACCTGGATTTTTTAAAGATGTTATTTATGGAGAATATATTGAGGTAAATAATATACGGATACCATTGCTGTTTATAGCCCATAGCGCAACATTGAGCAATGGTGTGGCTGTAGAACTTGCGTCTTCGCAATTACCCAAATCCGAGTTTATTGAGAAAATGTCGAAACTTCTTTACAATGATCTGGTAACACCACGGATGCGCAGTTTCATATTCTCAAATGTAAGCGACTATCTTAAAACCAATAACAAGACAGATTTATTAACCGCATTGTATACACTTACCGCTGATCACAATAGCCAGGAGTTTGAGTTGCCTGATGCTCGCAAGAAACCATCATATCTGAGTATGGCAAAACTGGCTTTTTTCAGGATAAACATGATTGTATCGAGATCAACAAAACCTGAAAAACTGCGTGATTTACTTCTCAGCGACAAACCAGTAGGGCAAAAAGAATACGCGCTGATGCTTCTTGGAGAGTCAAATTTACCTGATTCGCTGGATATACTACAGAATTATGTTTTTAATAATCTGCAACCGGAATTGAGCACTCTTGCCCTGGGAATTCTTATGGAAAAAACCCAGAAATGGGTTAGTGAAGGCAAAATTTCCATAAATGTGGCTTCAGAAATTGTCACTCAGGTAATAAAGATGTTGGGCCAACTCAGGTATCTTGAACCTAAACAGGCAATTCTCACAGGGCTTGGCAACTTGGCTAAAGATAAGAAAATCGATTGGCAACTGCGGGCTGTTGCCCTGACACAACTTGAATCTGCTCAATTAGGGCCTGATATAACCGTTTTGATTACCGCTAAAGAAATTTTTGAAAATATCAATGGATACAGATTGGTTAAAGAACTGTCTAACCTTATTATTCAAGGTAAGCTTGATGATAAATTACCATACCTTATGGATAAAATCAAAACTCCTGTGGATCTTGCTGAAATGGGTCTTTCCAGGGTGGATAAAATCAGTATTGAAACCGCTATCGATATATATCGGCAAAACACGAAGCCAGGTATTATATTTGAGCTGAAAACAATACCAACAATAGAAGATTTGAAAATGTTGGCGGATCTTCCTTTTGAAGTTCTTGTCCTTCGTGAAAGGGATTCACATAAATTTTATATAGTAAGCGGTGACGAAACATCAGTCAATACGCAGGTACTTCGTTATTTGAGTGCAGTAGGAAAAGTTGATCTGGCAATCCATAACCATCCCGAACAAGATATAACCAGACCAAGTGATACGGATATTGTTTATGGAGCGAAAAATACCGAGAATAATTACATTATCGGTAAAAAAGGTATGGCTAAATTTAATCAGGTAACTCATATGCCACCTTTTATGACTCCGGTACGGATAAACGATATGAGTGATTTTCTTTCCTTAGTAGAAACATGGTTGAGCATGAAAGGCGAACCGAATCCGACAGATATTATGACACACCTGTTAATGTTCCGGGATTTCGGAGTGGATTATAAATTCGAGTATTGGGAAGATATCGATTTCAATAAAATACTTTCTTCATCCAACCCGGTAAACAGTTTAATAATCAATCAGAAACCTTCATTACAAGGCATAGGGATAACAAGTATTGCAAACTCCTCATATCCGAATTTAATTAATGCGATAGGAGCATTGAAAATAATCGAGGGAAGCTCAATAAACAGTAATGTCAAATTTGTTAATGAGTTATCGCAAGCCGCCAGATCGAATTTTTACGATCAGATGAATAACCTGCGGGATGTTTTTGAATATAAATTCGGACTTATCAACAAATGGTTGTATAGCAATCAGGGTTATTTCCTGGACACAATTGCGTTAGAGCTCGGTAAACAAGATCAGGCAACCGCTGTTATCTCAGCCATTCATGATTTCGATATCATTTTAAACAAATTCAAAGTTCCTGATATTGACAATATTTATAATGCTAACGTTTTTTTAGATCAATTGAAATCGACAGTACCTAAGTTGCTGGTTACGTTGAATACTATCTCAGCTAATTTGGAAGAATTGCTGATAGATTTAAGTTCATCTAATCCCAAAGAGTACATAAAATTGCTTGAATTCAACAGGCGGCTTGAAAACGCTATCGATATATCTGCGTTCATGATGAATATTCTTGCTCCTTCGGTTAATAATGCGTCTTCAATGCCTTTATCTGAATCATCATTTAATGATCCGGCTAAGAAAAAAGAAGTTATATCTGCGGATTATGTTCCTCCAATGGATTTGGTGCCAGATTATATCCCGTTACCTGTGTATTCCGCTCAGAAAGATTTCAAAAACCATTATAATGCGGTAGCCGATTTCATATTGAATGCCAACAAAATGCTGGAGTCTTCGAATTCGTTTGAGCGGAGGTTAAACGAGCTGGTGTTTCTGTTCTATGAAACAGGAGTATACAGGGCGTTTCAGGATAATACGGTCAATCCGTTTGAGTTACTCATGTTTTTAAATTTAAGTTCATCGGAGAAAATATTGATTCAGATGCTCAGCACTATCAACGGTGATGGTCAACTAAACAGGTTCTTTGAATCGCTGAATTTTACCGCTGAACAGAAAGAAACAGTCCATTTCTTCTTAAATGTAATAACACATGGCGTGATATCCGCTATACCTTCTCGACCGATCATTGAAATGCGGTGGCAAACACTTATACGGCCTGAACTTGTGCTTGACGGTAATCCTTTATCCGGCGAGCTAACAAAAGACGGAGCGAAGGGGATTGCCGCAATTACGCGAAAAATAGACATGGATTCTAAAGATGTTGAAATTACTGTGAACGGAAAAAAGATTTTTCTTCGGACGGAATCGAGAATTATCAGCGAACTTGGTTTTACCGGTGAAACAGCTGTTGCGGATTTCGCGAAATTCGTTAAGGAAGGCATTGATGGCAGGGGTGAATACCTTTTTTCCGGATTGGTTGAAGGCGAAACGCTGTATATTGGTGTTGTGGATGCATCTGCGACTTTGTTTGCGGATCATATAGACGACGGGTTTATCGGAATCAACCGCGGGTTTTTTGCCATGCTGGATAAAAAATTCCAGAAACCGGCTTTTCTTGTCGGATTGACTCACGAGTTGCGCCATGAAGCGGGAGTTTACCGCAACACAGTATTGGTTGAGGATACTCCATCAGTTGAAAAAATACTTACCGATGAGGATGTAGAGTTTACCAAAACACTAATACCTGATCTTAAAGGTTTTGCGCAATCCCTGTCACTGATTGTTGGCGAGAATGCCGATATTGATGTTCCGGATTATCTCCGTCAGATCAAAAGAGAAATTATTACCGCTGAAGCTCCGCCGGCAAAACAACCTGTAACTCTGGAAAAGCCCTTAACTCAATCGGAAATTATTGCTGAGTTTGCTAAACCGATGTCTACTCCATTATTCTGGGATATCCTCAACGAAATAAATGCTATGTTTAAGATAGATGGAAATATTGATATTGGGATTCTTGATAAGTATACGCAGTCCGCTGCGGCAAACCCTCTTGTTAGCAAAAAGATAGCGAACTTGATAGCAATATCAATGACAGCCAGGTTGGAGGTTCCTGTTTCAGAAAGAGGAAGGTTAAACCAGCTTATCTCGTCTACTTTGGATCTGGGGGGCGTGGATTTGACGGAACAAATTTATACAGCACTCAAATCCCAGCCGATTGATTATTTGAGCTCAATAGCCAATAAGAACCATTATAATGGCAAGACAGCTCGTGTTTATGGTACTGAAATACCGGTTGTACTGCTAAATACGGTAGATTTGTTTAGAAAACGGATTGTTGAGAAGTTATTTATGGATGAGAACCTGAAACCGCGCGATTTATACCGGGATTTAAGAAAAGTTCTGTATGGAGAAAATATCACGGAATCAGCCAGATCCGAAATGATTAAAACAGCGTCCAAACTTCTTAAAACCCTAACCCCTGACGGGGTTCCGGTTGTAAAGGATTCGGTGGATAAAGCCAAAATGTTTTATCTTCTTATAACCAGGTATAACAATAAAGAACTGGTTATGCCAGAACTCAGCAAACTGCCGAAATTTAAAAATATCATCCGAAGAGTCGTTTTAGGTAAAATAAATTTCAGAAATGTACCGCGCAACCTTGCTCCGGGTGCGATTCAGTTAATTCTGTTAAGACTCCAACAGATGGTACAGCAAGGAGAAATGAATACCGAACAGGCATCGCGAATAATTTTTCTGTTGGGAAACCATTACAGAAAAAGCAATTTTATAGATCAGAAAAAGAGTATACTTGAAGGGTTTGGGAAACTCGCGGCGAATAAGTCTATATCTCCGGCTTTACGGGCGATATCGTTAATATATATCGAATCTGCTCAGACCGGAGATGATATCTCAACCAGGGGAATCGCTACGGAAATATTCGCTGAAATAAAAGGGTATAGTTTAATGAAATCTTTAACCGGCAAGATAGAAACTAATCTTGCTCAGGTAATTGAGTCTATGGGCGCCAAACCTTATCTTGCGGATGATATCCTTCTGGATGTTGATAAAGTACCTTTCGATTTCGCGCTTGAAACATTTAAAGCCATAAGAACAAAATGTACCTGTTTTGAGCTCGAATCGGCTCCAACGCTGTCTCAATTGCGGATGCTCTCCGATCTTGATTTCGAAACCCACTTGCTACACGACAAATTAACAGGTAAATATTATATCATAAATGGCGAGCAGTCAACCATAAGGACTGTTATAACATCCATATTTGCGCAAACAGGGCGTGTGGATATATCCATTCATAACCACCCCTCTTTTGTGCCTGAGCAGGAAGCTATTCGCCCAAGCGCATCGGATATGGTATCTGCGCGTCTCAGTGTGCACAATTTTATTATTACCAAAACAGGAATTGTAAGATTCGGATCGCCTAAAATCAAGCCAAGTACCGGTAAAAACCATGTTTATCAAACAACTAAAGAGCTTGAGATGGAAAGGGATAAATGGATAGCGAAAATAGGCGCCGAGAATGCCACATGGGATAATTATAACCGTACGTTCGGAATGGATATGGAAATTAGCGCTTGGAAAGATATTGCCGAATCACAAACCGTCGATCAATTCGCCGCTTCGTTTGCGACTCAAATGCCTGATACAGAAATTTTGGCTCTCGGTATATCGAGATTTAATCAGATGATGTATATGTTCGATAAAATTCAGAATCTCAATCAAATCGTCAGCTCAGGCGATGAAATAAGATCACAATCCGCGTCAGACGTGATACTTAGGTTTAATAGTTTATTTAATGAGTTCCAGTCGGTTGTTAAATTTAAAGCTACTGCTATATCTGCCTGGCTAAAGGATGAATCGGGTTTTATTAAAGGTCAGTTGAGTATTTCTGACCCGTCAGCCGCTACCAATATTTTACGGAAATTAACGCAGATTGAACAACTTCTGGATTCGATAAAAACAAAAGATGTTCGTGATCTGCAAAATGCCCGGGTACAAATATCGGATATTCTTAGCGTTTTATCCGAGACACATAGAATAATGTTTGATATTACGCGCGATTTAAACCAATTGATGGCCCAGCTTCAAAGTATCGATCCCAAACAGTACCGTCTTGTTTCTGATTTTCGGATTCATATGAAAAAAGCTATCGCTGAAATCAATAATATGAGAAAAATTCTGGAATACTCGGGTATAAAACCTTCCCTTGAGATCATAACTCAGGAAGACGATTTGTTTGCCAAACCCGATAGATTGTCTCTTGATTCGATACTTGGTTCGGCAAATATTGATTTGACTCAGATTGTGAAAGATTTACGGGATATAAAAACAGATAAGACGCAGTACCCACAGATTTCAGTGGTTACCCGTAAAATATCAGCTATCGATACTGAATTGCCGTTCAATATAAAGGTAATGCAAATAGGCGCAGCGCTTGTGGATACCGGAGTTGCCGACCTGATCCGCAAAGGAAAAGCGGATTTGTTTGAGCTTGTTTCACAACCGAATTTCTTGCCGCGGGAACAGCGGATATTCACTGATTTGCGAAATACACAAACGGAAAAAGAATTTATCGACGTCATAAAAAAACACAGGATGACTTTTAATGAAGTGAAAGAAATCAAACGCCTATTTGAATTTACTCCCGGTGGAATACCAAAAGGCATATCGTCAGGAGTAATGCGGTTTCAGGCTTATATCAGGCCCGATATAAAGGTTGGCAAACAAAAAGTAGCCGGCAAATTGTCGAAAAACGGGTTTACCGATCTTGATAATATAAAAAAGGAGATTGCGAAAGATTCGAGTACGGTTGTTGTTTCGGTTGCCGGAAAGAACATTAATATTGCCGTAGAGAATGAAATCCTCAAAAGGTTAGGGTTTACTTCGGAAAACCGGGTCGCTGAATTTTCGGAGTTTTTGAGATCGGCGTTAGTTATTCGTGGCGAAACCCTTTTTTCAGGATTAACAGGCGGAGAAACCATACATCTTGGTATTGCCGATACTTCAGATACATTGTTTGTCGACCATAACGACAACGCATTTATCGGTATAAACAAGGTTTTCTTTGACTCCATTGATCAGAAATTTATACGCCCCGCGTTTCTTGTGGGGGTAACCCATGAGTTAAGACATGAGGCGGGAGTATATTTCGACGGTAAATTAATTGACCAGCCCGATGAGGTTGAGGAAATACTAACTCAGGAAGACACATCATTATCACGAATATTAATTCCTGAACTTGAGCAGTATGTTATGTCATTGGAAAAAATCGTTCAGGTGAGAGAAGATGCTTCCGCAGATTATGTTGCACAATTAAAAAATAATTCTGTGGATGAATACGAACCGGCGGTATCCGATATGGAAGTGGCTGAGGAAATTGAAAAAGCCAAACAGGAAGTGGGCGGAGGACAATTTTTTGTGGTTTATGAGAAAGGGGCCGCGACAGGCAAAATAGGCAAATCTATTGAGCAGGCGATATCCGGCATAAAAGCTAAAAGCGCGCAATACCCGGTTTTGACGGATGTTGCTGATTTTCTGAGGAATTCTCTTACGATATCGGCTGTACCGTCTGCCGATGGATCGATAGGGTTGTACCGGAAAGAAAACCTTATCCGGCTTGCGCAACCAGGTATAGATATTCATAATGGAAAGATCGATACACTGTATCTTGGCAAAGGGATAGTGGAGGAACTATCTCAAAAAGGGGCTGGACTGAGCGAATTTCTTGTTTTCGAGGGCGTAAAAGCTTTTATACTCCAGAAACTATTTGATTTTCAAAGTGTTTCCATCGAAAGGTTTTCAAACGACCTTAAAATGGCAGGACTTACCGGTTTTACAAGCCAATTGGAAAATCAGGCAAAACTGTACAATATAACAAAAGTCTCGGATGTTATAGACCTTATGTATGGGAGGGGAAATATTGCCGCCAATGAGCTGTTTAAGTTGGAATTAATGAATGGAATAATTCAGGACGCGCTCCGTTTTCAAAAAATAATGCAGACGGGAGACATCAATTTTCAATCGATTAAATCTCAGCTGATGAAGGATAAAAAACCTCAGGCGGTTACATATGTATTGGAACATCTCGGTCAGGCAGATCCGTCGAAGAATTTTCTTTATGTGCAGTTTAAGAATATGGAAAGAGTTCATCAGCAGGCGATTATAGAAATGATTACCGCAAAATTAGGCAAAAATTTCGAGGACAATATTCTCGATCTGGCTCAACGGAGTGATGAGATAACGGTATCTATCCCGGTTACTGTCAGGGATAATATCGAGTCTATAGTAGGATCCAATCTGCCTGCGGTATTTATAATACCGCGCGAGTTTTTCGAGTTGACAGTAAGCCAGAGAAACTGGAATATGGAATTTTTCATGAATCAATTTAAGGAGAACCAGAAAACTACAGGTAAATTTGTGGTTTTTGTAGCCGCAGATGCCGATCCGCAAAATCCGTTTTCGCTTATGGTAAACATGAAAATCAAAGGGGTTGAGGGTACCGATGTCGACTATGTTCAACGGTCGGAAAACGCGCGCCAGATGATGGATTCGATAAAAACAAGGTTTCCGAACTCAGCAATAAAAGTTGTTGATTTGCCGGGAGGAAAAATTTCGGTGGAAATAGCCAATTATTCCAAATTCAATAAGATTAATCTTGAAGTTATTCCTGTTGAGGAAGAACAGTTTTTCTATGACGCTTTGCAGGGTTCGGTTTATATATCCGGTATAAAAACCGATATAGGATTGCCTGCAGGGGAGACCGATCTTACTTCGATAGTATCGGATTTCAGAAAATCGGTTGCTGATAAATTTTCGGTTGCGGTAGATGGTGCTTTAAGAGACAACGATATTTTGACCGCCAGGCACGAAATGGCAGTACGGTTAATTAACGATTTTATGAAATCAAGTTTGGATAGAATCGATGGTGCCGATATAAAATTTATCGGCCCCCGATTGCTTGACCTTCAAAACAATCTCCAGCCGGATGAGTTCGTAAAACAAGTAGGTGAGCTGAAACGCCAGGCTGTTTTCGATGCATTGCTAAAACAATATCAACTTTTAAAATTGCAGAGGTTATACTCATTTTTTAATTTATCCGATATTGAGGAAATGTTGTCTGTATACAAACAAATAGTCACGGAATATGGAAAAGTATTAGCTGAAAACGGCAAAGTTACTCAGCAGATTTTTCATCCGGTATTGGATAGAATCGTATTTGACGCCGGTCTTAAAAACCGTATCAAAAAACTTAATCTCGGTAAACCTTTTGCGGGTGACTTAAAGAATCTTTTTGAAAGTTATATCGGCGATTATATCAATGCTCGTTATGATGGCGCGTACAAAGATATGTTGACCGGATACGTGCAAAAACGGTTCGAGTCTTTCAATAATACTATGAATCTTGCTAATACGGATGGATATCTAACTACTGATGCTATGAATACATTTTTTGACAGCGCCGAAGGAGTTGCTATAAATCCGGCTGACGCTTCTTATCTGCGTCAATTCGGCGATGATTTATTCAACAAAGCGAAAATAATCCGGTCTGCTTCGGAAAATATTATGGAACGGATCGAAAAAGCGCGTGCTCTTGAACAATCCGCGTAAAAAACGAGATTATATTATATTCGGCAAACTAATCCCTTATCGAATATAAGTGTAATTTTATGCCGGGCTAAAAACGGAAAACACGATGGATTATCATATCCAAATTATTTATAAAAAAATCTTTAATCCGGTTCGGAAAAATAATATCATCGAATCAAAATTACCCTTGCTTATTTTTGATTCCAATTTTGGTTTGTATTAAATAAGATAAAAGTTATATCTTTTTAAAAAAAACGAAATTTTTTCTTAAGGGTGCTTTGCATCCTGTATTAAATACAGAACTATGAAAGGATAAATGATTTAATGGATCGAAAACCGACTATAATCGCTATGGATTTGGAGGGAGTTCTTGTACCTGAAATATGGATTGCCGTTGCCTTGAAAACCGGTATCGAACAGCTTAAACGCACAACCCGGGACGAGCCGGATTATGATTTGCTGATGAAAAGCAGAATCGCAATATTGAAAGACAATAATTTGAAACTTAAAGATATACAGGATGTCATAAACACATTGGAACCGCTTGATGGAGCGAAAGAATATATCAATTGGCTCCGGTATGGGAACCAGCTGATTCTTTTATCCGATACCTATTATGAGTTCGCGTATCCTCTTATGCGAAAACTCGGTAACCCCACATTATTCTGCAACACGCTTGAAGTCGATAATGAAAATTTTATTACCGGGTACCGGTTACGTCAGTCTGATGGGAAACGCAAAGCAGTATCTGCTTTGAAGCAAGTTGGTTTTAGAGTTATTGCCGCGGGAGATTCATATAATGATATCACTATGTTAAAAGAAGCTGACCACGGTATATTGTTTCGTCCGCCGGCAAATGTAATAGCGGAGTTCCCGGCGTTTCCTGTATTTACAGAATACAATGGGCTTAAATCACATCTGGAACTTTTGTTGGCTGAATGATTTATAGCAAATTCAAATACGGATTATCATTTCAGGTATTCGATTATTTTAGGTTGATTCGGATTCATGGAAAGAGATTTTTTCCATAACGATTTTGCTTTGTCGATATTTCCTTCCTGCGCGTATATTACCGCGAGGTTGTTGATTGCTTCAATCTGATTCGGATCAAGTGTTATGGCGGTTTCAAGATCAAGTCTGGCGAGTTCCCAATTATTTAGAGCGTAAAACACAGCGGCGCGAGTAACATAAGCGCTGGCAAACGAAGGATCCATTTTAATTGTTTCGTTAAGTATTTGAATCGCCTGATCATATTTATTCTCGATCTGGAAAAGTTTTCCTAAAGTAGAGCGAATGAGAGAACTTTCGGGTATATTCCTCAATCCATCAATTAATATTGGTTCCGCTTTGTTTGTTTGATTCATCGAGTTGTATACCGATGCTATATTAACATACGCGTTTTCGTTCTTAGGGTCGATTTGAAGAATTTTATGGAGATATTGAATGGCTTTATCCGGCCGATTTCGTTTCAGCTCAATAAAATGCAGGTTGTTGTAAGCTCCTACCGCGTATTCAGGGTTAATCTTAATAGCCTTTAACATGAGTTCCTCAGATTTATTAAACTCATTTTTTTTTGTGTATAACGCCGATAATGAAAAATAAGCGTCGATAGCTTTCTCGTTCATGCGTATGGCATGGAGAAATTCTCTTTCCGCAAGATCGGGATACCCTTTTTCCATATATATTATGCCAATATTGTTGTAGCATCCCGTAAGGTATGGGTTCATCTGTCGCGCGACTAAAAATTCACGCAGGGCGGCTTCATGGTTGCCTTTCTGATAATGAATGTTGCCAAGATGCATATGTAGTTCGGCTTTGTTGCTGAAATCTTCTGGTGACCGTTTTGCCGTAGAACTCCATAATGATTCATTATTTTTCCAATCCGGTGCGCGCATAATGAGCAAAATCTGAAAACAAAACATTATTGTTATGATAAATGATAACCTCAGCGCGCAAAAAATACGTTTGTCAGTAAGAAAAATGCCCGCGATAACCGCAAACCCTGCTGAGGAAAAATATATGTATCGTTCAGCTACTATTGCTCCGAAAGGAATAATGCCGGACACAGGCAGGAAATTAATCAAAAAATAGCTTATCCAGAATGCGTAATCCCTTTTTAGCTTGAATATGCATATAATCAGCGCCACAGCAATCGATAAAGCGGTTATAACAGGAAGCCTGAACGGGAAATCATACATTTGGAACTGATAATCCGCAGTAAGGTTTATGGGGAAAAACATTAGTTTTATGTAATGCAAAAGAATCCGTGGAATATTGTAAATAGCTATAAGAAAACTACCGTCAGGATAACTTGCTGGTTTATCGTTGTTGAAAAACACATCAAAACGGAGATATAAATATGCTACGCTGATCAATAGGGAAGGGATATAAAAAAAAATGATATTTTTTCGTGAAAAAATTTTTTCATTCCGGTAAAAAAACAATAATAGAGGCATTACAGCGATAAACGTTATACCCATTTCTTTACTCAATAGCGAGATAAAAAAACATATCCCGCAGAAAATAAGATAACAAAGATTCTTTTTTTCATAAAAAACCAAATACAGGATAATTGCCAGAAAATAAAACATAAGGCCCCACAGGTCTTCCATATAACTCACACAAAATATTGTTTCTGAGATAGCGGGGTGGACAAGAAAAATGATAGAGGCGATAAATGATGCTTTCTCGGTTACATCGAGTTTTCGCGCAAGCAGGAATAAAAGGATAGAATTTATCAGATGAAGAATGAGGTTTACCGTATGATATCCAAACGGTTTATACTTAAACAGGGTATACTCGAGAAAAAGCGCTGCCGGAGCGATAGGGCGGAACGTTCGTTCTTTGGATATGTGAAAATAATCTGAGGTAAATAATCTCGGCAGATTTTTTATATTTTTTATAAAGTAATTGCTTGTAAGAACCATACCGTCATCGTAAGTGAACTCATTAAACAACGAGTTCGCGTATGACAATACCGCGAAAAAAACAATAAGAAGTAAACACATTTTTGTTTTAGAGATAGTCATCAAACAAAATTCAGCCTGTTATCAGTCGATAGATAAAATAACTTTTTTAGTGGTTTTGAAATGCATTTTTGCTGTTTTTTTGAGTATTTCAACGCCATGTTTTTGTATGAGTTCTTTTGCCGCTTCTTCAACTTGTTTGGAAGCGCCTTTATGCAATTTCACTTCTATTTCTTTGGATAACCGTGCGATTCTCCGGAGAAACTCACCTCTGGCAAGAACGGAAGCCGCCGCGACGGATATATCTTCTTCAGCTCTAACCTTTTGGACAACCGGAATCTTTTTGCCCCGTTTCATCAACGCGTCGAGAATAAATTTGTTGTTGCCGAATTTGTCAATAATTACCCTGTCGCAGTTGACTTTGGATAAAAGATTTTCTATGACTCTTGCGTGTCCCCATGCTAAAAGACGGTTCAGGTTGCCGATTTTGTCGTACAGCTCGTTGTATCTATCCGGTCCGATTACCACTACCGAAAAAGGGCATAGCTCGACTATTTTATCTCGAAGCACTTTAATTTTTTTGTCATTGATGAGTTTGCTGTCTTTAACGCCTAATTTTGTGAGAATTTTTTCTTTATCCGGATCGACATAAACTCCAGCTACAACCAGAGGGCCGAAATAGTCGCCCTTGCCGCTTTCATCAACTCCGATACGCGGTTCGTGTGTTTGAATATCGTTGAGCACGTCTTCATATCCGAAATTAAGTTTTTTGAGAAGAACGGGTTCCAGATAATACTGAATAAATTCCGGAGTTTCTTTACCTTGTATAAGGAGTTTACCGCTTTTGTAAAGAGTAACATGAAACTTGTTTTTTGTGGCGGTGAAAAAAGAGTACGGTGTTTTTTTAATCTCAAACCCTTGTTCAACAAGATCTTTTCTTAATTTAGGGTACAATTCTGCGTTAAGTTCGATTGTATAAGTGGTAATTTGTTTCAATTTTTCTAATTCAGCGATATTTTTCATATGTTCAACCCTCTCTTTTTTTGTTAGAACAACTGTTTTTGAGAGGAACAGAAGGTTTCATGACGGGTTTATTGTGAATCAGGTATTTTTCCAACATAAGGCATGCTTTGTTAATGGCTTTTGCTCTATGGCTTATTTTGTTTTTTATATCAAGGTTAAGTTCCGCGAATGTAAGGTTATAATCGCGCGCGATAAACAACGGGTCATAACCGAATCCCGAAGTGCCGCGTGGATTTTCGCAAATATATCCTTCACAATTGGATGAGACAGTACCGATCAGTTCATCCGGCAGAGATATGGCTATCGCACAGACAAACCGGGCCTCTCTTTGACCGGAAGAAACGTTTGCCATTAAATCGAGCAGTTTCTGGTTATTCATATAATCGGTAGCGTTTTCTCCGGCGAATCTGGCGGAATAAATACCTGGTTGTCCGTTAAGAAAATCAACTTCAAGTCCGGAATCGTCACCCATAGCCATTTTACTGGTATATTTCGCTACAGTTTGAGCCTTAATAATCGCGTTTTCCTCAAAAGATGAACCGTTTTCAATTATTTGTGGAATATCGGGATAATCCTCAAGACCGATAATATTGAGATTAAGAGGGCTCAGAATCGCTTTTATTTCTTTTATTTTACCCTTGTTTTTTGTGGCTATTACTATATCCGTCATTATTTTACCTCAAAGTGAACATTGGCTTGAGTCAGTGCTTTTGCCTGAATATCCAATAAAAGTTTGATACCGGAATGAGCCAAATCGATCAACTCAAAGCATTTTTTTTTGGAGAACGGTTTTCCTTCGGCCGTACCTTGTATTTCTATCAGCTTACCTGATTCTGTCATTACCACATTCATATCTACTTCCGCTTTGGAATCTTCTGCAAAATCAAGATCCAGAACCAGTTCGCCGTCAACCATACCGACGCTTACTGCCGCGAGCCGTTCTTTTATAGGATTCGATTTTATTTTGCCTTCTTTGATAAGTTTATCCACGGCAATCATAAGAGCGGTGAACCCTCCGGTGATGGATGCCGTGCGTGTACCTCCGTCAGCCTGAAGGACATCACAGTCGATCCAGATAGTTCTTTCGCCGAGACTCTCTAAATCAAACACTGACCGAAACGATCTGCCGATCAGACGTTGTATTTCCTGTGTTCGCCCGCCAATTTTACCGGAGGACGATTCTCTTTGTCTGCGGTCTCCGCCGGCGTATGGCATCATTGAATACTCGGATGTTACCCATCCTTGATTTTCGCCTTTCATCCATTTCGGTACATTCTCATCAATAGATACACAGCATAGTACTTTTGTTCGCCCATATTCTATAAGTACCGATCCGATGGGTGAATCGAGATAATTTGTGATTATGTTTATATTTCTTAGTTGATCATGAGTTCTAATGCCGGATCTTGCCATTGAAAAATCCTTTTTCTGAAGGAAGTTTAAGGAAAAAAAGTGTCATTCTTTTCTTAATTTATCAGTAATTAACATTACAGTCAACAAAAACTGAAATCAAATGGCGGGTTATTTTATTGATCGGATAATAAATTTTTGAATCATGATGTTAATCTATATAAAAAATTTTTTACAAATAAAGTAAAAAAGTCTGTTAAAAATGGTTTCTATCGACAGTTGATAAAAGGAAAACGAATAAAAATAGAAAACATATAATGATAATAATGTATTTGCTAATTCGAGGATAAAACGGCTACGACCTGTTTTTTCCGTTTTTCGGTATAGTATTCGCGGATATCGGATTCCAATTCGTTATATGTAATCAGAGCCGAGTCTTTCAGTACAGGTTCTCCTTTGTTGCCTTTAGCAAGACTGGTAAGAATATCTTTTATGATATCTTTTCCGTATTCCTCGATCAGGTATTCGACGGCGACATACGATTGAACGTAGGCGAGTTTGCGGTCGTACACATCAAACACATTGGCTTCGATGGAGTCCATGCGGCTGAATTTTATCAGTGATTTTCTGTTTAACGCAAGGTCAAACATTTTTGCGCGCAGACTGTCCCATTCGCCGGCGACATATTGCGCGAGGCCTTCGTTAAGCCAGAATGGAATGTTGGATCGTGTTTTGCACATAAGTGCATGATGAGTATACTCATGAGCGGCTGTTCTGGCTATTGTATCTTTGTTGCCGGATGTTACTAAGAGCCGGATTTTACCGTCATATAAACCTATTACATAGTTGCCGCTGTTGGTTATTTTATAAAAAACGTCTTCCGGGTACAGGTATACGCTTATTTCCGACTGTGGATTAAAATTCCACCACATGCCAAGTTTTAAATACGTATCCGCAAGTCCTTTAGCGACAAGATTGGCGTGTTCACGGTACATTTTTCCCGGATAAAATATAACGAACGGATGGCATATTTCTCTTTTATAATTGCTGTATACTTCTTTTTCCGCTTTAGCTTGTTTTGCGTTTGTGTCTGCCGGAATATTATATTTCTTGGATAACGTATCATAGTTTTCAATCGCCTCATTATAGTCTTCCATAAGACAATTTAAGTAAGCGAGAAACTTAAGTACGTACGGATCGTTGGGTTTTAATATAAGGGCGATTCGCGCTTCTTTTTCCGCCGATAGAAGATCTCCGTCGTCATAGTATAGTTTTGCTAACAGAATATGTAGCGAATCAAGATCGGAGTTTAAGTCGACCGCTTGTTCAAGAACTTTTATTGCTTTATCGCGTTGCCCTTTGCTTTTTAACTCGATGGCAAGTTCCATATATGCATTAGCAAGGTTACGCTTTATAATTTTTTGATCCGGGGCGAGTTTAAGAGCGTTTTGAAAGTATTCGATTGATCTGGCGTAATCTTTCTGGCTGGAAAAACGGATTCCCTCTTCGTTCATGATTTGCACTTTTTGCCATATCCCATGATTAATCGATGTTCTGGAAAGTGTCCAGACAGGAATTAAAAAAGGAAGAGAAAACAAAATGGTTATGAACAGCTTTTCCTTTAAACTGGTCAAAAAATTACGAATTATGGTATAATATATTTTTTCATTCATATTACAATTTATCGGCTTTTGCATATTTCATTTTAAGGAATTTATAATTTCATGAACTTTAAAGCTCAATCCATATCCGCAATACTTAAGGTATTGCGTACAAAATTGATGTTCAGTCTCGCCTCTGAATCGGCGAGGTTAATTTTATTGTATCCGGTATTTGTAATATTTGCGGTATTGCCTTTATGCAGTTTGTTCGGGTTGGGAGATTTGTTTATCGTATGGGGTTGCGTTATTTGTATTGGATTTTTGGTTTACGCGCAAATAAGCTTTGTTTTTTTGAATTTATCGAAGATTATTTCCTTGCGAGCCACCGCTCGTTGGATTGAATCAGTATATCCTTTTTATCATGGAGATTTGATATCGTCTTTCGAGTTTGAGAACAAACCGGATCTCTTTATTGATCTTGGATTTTCAGAACAACTTATCCGGGCTCATATTGATAAGGTAAGAGAAACCGTGGATATAAAAACGATTCTGAACTCAGGTTCATTTTATCCGCGCCCGCAACCGGGCAGATTTTTGATATATTTTACTGCCGTTCTTGTACTGCCTATGATTGTATTCCCGGATTTTTACGCGGATACGTATTACGGATTATACAGCAAATATTTCGATCCGGTAAAACCTGTACCGGAGACGCTTGTTGTAAGGCCTGGAGATACCAAAACGGTTTTTGGTTCCACAGTTGATATAAAAGCGGTGATCTTTTCTCAGGCAACTGATGTTGCTAATATTTATGTTCGCGGGCAAAATCAGCAATGGGATAAATTCTTGATGAAAAAGGTATCGTCCACATTATATTCCTATTCCATGAAAGATATTAAAGAGAACCGCCAGTATTATGTACAGTTTGGTTCCATGAAATCTCCGGTATACGAAATTGACGCGATAACACTTCCTATTATATTGCGCCATAGAATTACTTACAGTTACCCCGATTATACCGGATTTAGATCACAATCTGAGATACGACAGCAGTTTGACGATATTACCGCCATAAAAGGTACGAAAATAAAATTTGAGATTTTTACCAACAACAATATTTCCAGCGCGTTTTTTATTAAAGGGAAACAAAGTGTCCCTTTTGTTCCAAAAACTTCAGATAGTGGTTATGTCGAACTGAAACTGGATGCGGAATCACCATACAATATAAAAGTTCTGGATAGTTTAGGGCAGGAGAATGAACCGTTAAAATCTTTTAATCTGATACCAATTGAAGATAAACCTCCTTCAATTTCAATAATAAGCCCTTCGCAGTACAGTGAGATACCTTCCCAAATGGAAGCGGCTATAATGTATAATGCGTCAGATGATATATCGCTTAAAAAAGCAATACTTATTTTTAATGTGTCTTCTGGAGAAGAAAAATCAATTATTATTGAATCCAATATAAATAAGAAAACTGTGGAAAACACATACCGCTGGGATTTAACGTCACTTCAGCTTGTACCGGGTGATGAGATTAATTACAAAATACGCGTTTACGATAATTGCGCTCCGCCGGATGGTCCGCATTGGGCACAATCAAAAACACAGGTGATGACGTTTCCTTCCATGGCTGAGATATATAAACGGAAAACGGAAGTTTTCGATAAACCTCAGCAAAACCTTGAATCATTGAAGGAGTCGCATGATTTGTTGATATCGAAAATAAAAAAAATGGAAGAAAAACTCAGTTATGCCGGACAACTATCCTGGGCAGACAAAAAATCAATTCAGGAAGCAATATCGCAACAGCTCAATACACAGCAGTCTATCGACAATACAGCGCAGCAACTTAAAAAAGATATCATTGATAACAATATATCCACTCAGATATTGAAGAATTATACGGAACTACAATCGATAATGGAATCGCTTATGAGCGAACAGATGAAACAAACGTTACGCGATATTCAGCGTATGCTTGAGCAAACCACATCGTTCCAGCAGATGAAAAACAAGCTGGAGATATCCGCTAAAGATATGGAAAAATATAATGAGAATCTCCAGAGAATGTTAAATCTGTTTAAAAAGTTGTCTTTGCACAATAAATTAACAGAGTTGCTGGAAGCTACCCGCCAGGCAATTTCTGAACAGGAGAAACTTAACAAGAATTTCAGCGCTTGGCAAAAATCAAAAGAAATATCGCATGATCAGGTAAATAAAGAGCTGAATGAGATTGACAAATTTTTAAAATATATGGAAGATTCGCAAAAAACTCTTGCTTCATCCGATCCCGCAGACAATGAACTTCGTGATCAGGTGAAATTACTGGAACAGACATATGAAACCGACCGAATGAAAGATCTGCTTGGCATGATGAAACAAAATTTATCTGAAAACAATCCGCAATCGGCAGGCGAATCTGGAAACAGGATGCGATCAGCGATGATAAATTACGAAAAGGTTCTGAAGGCGTTGCTGGATAAGTATAAATCGGATAAGATCAACATAAATCAGATTGTAGATATCATTAACCGAATAGAGCGTTTATCCCGTGAAATGGAACAGTTGATTATATCAATGGATACTAATCCGGGAAAAAACACGGAAAAAAACATCGACCATGCCAGATATATGAATTATATCGAGCGTGAACTTAATCGAACAGGGACTGAGGCAAAAAATCTTGGTAAACAAAGCACCATAATAAATTCGGCGTATTACGATCCATTGTTTGATATATCGCAGACCATGGAGAGACAAAACGAGAACGTATTCAAAAGAGGCGATCCGACAGCTTCGCTGATGATCAAAAACGAACTTGCTAATACCCGTTTGGTGGCGATCAAGTGGATATTGCTTCTCGAATCGATAAACCGCCAGGGACAACAAGGAGGAAGCGGAAACAGTGATATGCCTGCAAATATGGATGAATTTTTCGATCAGTTGAAGAAAATGGCTGAAAAGCAATCTTCAATAAACGATAAGACATCCGGTGTTCCGAATATGATGCCGGGCTCAAATCCGATGAGCATGCAGAATTATTTAAGCCAGCTTGCCGCTGAACAAAAGATGTTGTCGCAGGCATTAAGCAAACTAAACAAAGCGTATCCTGATGCATCAAAACATGTACTTGGTGATTTGAACAATATGGCGGCAGAGATGGAAAAAGCGGCTCAATCGATTAAAAAAGGCGATATTTCATCTGAACTGATTAATCGGCAGAAGAAGATTCTCACAAGATTGCTTGAATCTGAAAAATCTGTTAAAACCCGGGAAAAAAGTGATAAGAGAGAATCAAAGGAAGGTAAATTGAATAAGGTTGCGGTATCTCCCGGGGAACTGGATAAAAAACTTTATAAAGTTAAGGAAGATAAAATCAAAAAAGATGGGGTGAAATCGTATATTCCTCCTGAATATAGAGATATTGTGGATAAATATTTTCAGTATTTAATAGAGGCAAAATAATCAATAAGAAGCGGTAATCGCGATTACCAGAGATCCGCCTTTAAACTTGTTTCCTCCGACAATCACGGTACCGTGATTTGAAATCTTAAAATTGGTGTTGAGGCCTGCCTTTTTTATTGCCACGTAAAGTTTGATATAAGGTTCGTCAACGGTAAGAAGAACGACTCTCAGCACATCACCATCGGGCAGATTAAAAAATAGCTCATCTTTAGGTACACCTGTTTTGGAATCCTGCATTAGAAATTGATATGATGTATAATTCAGCCGTACTAATTGAGAACTCAAATCAGATAACTGGGGGTCGATACCGCCTCTTTCATTGGATGCCTTAATTACTTTAATGCCGATGTTGACTTCTTTAGAAAAATTGGATTGGGCAACAACCAGTCCTGAACTTAAAAATAAAAAAGCCAGAATCAATATAAATCTTTTTACCATTAAGCTGTCTCCATGCCTCATGTATTGCTGACGGAGTTTTCGTCGGAAAACATCCAGATTATAGTTGTATTAGTTGATTTGTCTTTGTAAACCATCACAGGAGCTTTTTTAGATTCCACCCATGTTACGATGCACTGGTTCTGATTGAGTTTGGTTATTGCATAATAAGCGTAAAAACCTGCCAGAAGAATCAGACATGCCGCAACTGCTGATGAAATCCATAGCGCAAATTTTTTCTTACCGAAGGAGCCTGGTAACTCTATCAATTCGGATTCATTGTCGTTTAATTGTGCTTCAATGTTTGCCCATAATGAATCCTGATGAGAGTTCTTCCTTACTCTTCCGTATAAATCCTGCGTATACCCCTGGATCTGTTTAAGATCGTTCAGGTATTCTCTGCAACTCATACAACTTTCCAGATGAAGCTCAACATCCGCTTTTTCGCGTGAATTCAGCTCATTGTCCAGATACGCGCTGAGTTTCTCTATATAATACTTACAGTTCACCGCCATTTCGGCTTCTCCCATCATTCATTTGACTGGATCTCATAAATAAGGTTTAAGGTACAACCTTATTTTATCTCTTGCGTAATATAACCTCGACATCACCGTCCCTACGGAACATTTCATAATATCCGCGATTTCCTGATACGACAAATCTTCCATTTCACGCAGTATAAATGTTTTTTTCTGTTCTTCTGATAAATTTTCTATGGCTTCCTGCAATTTGCCGTATATTTCTTTATCGTATATATATTTATCAGGCAACGCCTGTTTAGAATCAGCTAAAGGTAATTCTGTTTTTACATTTATGTCGTCGTTATATTCCATCGCCTGTTTTCTTTTTATTTTCCTGTTATAGTCTATCGCCATATTCACTGTTATGCGGTAAAGCCATGTATAAAATCTTGAATTTCCTTGAAAATTATCCAGCGATTTATATACTTTCACAAACACATCTTGTGATATATCCTTGGCGTCGTCTTCATTGTGAACAATGCCGTATGCCACAGATATAACCCTGGTCTGATACCGTTCCACAATTATTTTAAAGGCTTCCAAATCCGATTTTTTAGCTTTCTCTATAAGCGTTTCGTCTGAATATTCAGTATAATCGGCATCATTCACAGCTATATTTACTCCACCACAGATTATTGACGTATCCATCAGATAAAATATTCGAATTATTTTCGGTTATAATTAAAGGATATATGAAATAAAGGTACCATAAAATCAACAAAAATCTAAACTACTTTTTTTAAAGAATTTATCAAATGAAAATATCGGATTATGGTTTTCAATATTTTCATTTTGGACGCGCCTGTTTTTAAATCATATCTGAGAACCATAGGCACTTCGTCGGCATTGCTGGCAAACGGGTGCACTTTTATAAGAAGTTCAGCCATGCAAGTAAATCCGTTTTCGCAAATAAGTTTTTCGCCATAAATATTGTATGCTTGTTTTAAAAGAGTTCCTTTATATGCTCTATACCCGCAGGTGTAATCTCTTACTCCTTTACAATTGAAAAACAAAGACAGCAGACCGCTGGCACCGCGGCTAAGTATTTTTCTATGAAGTTTGAGTCCTTTCTCATCACCTCCGCCACAATAACGGGAAGCGATAACGATTTCGTTACCTTCCTCAATTTTCTCTATCATATCGGGCATATATTCAGGATTATGAGTATTATCCGCATCCATAGTGAAGATTATATCATTGTCGTTAGCCGTTTTAGTGAGATAATAGATACCTGTTCGCATTGCCTGACCGAGCCCCATATTTTTTTCATGAGGTATAATTTTTATCTTAAAATCCGGATGTTGGGAACTGTATCTCTTCACATTGTTTACGGAATTGTCTTTACTGCCGTCATCGACAATAACAACCTCAAACGGATCTTTGAGAAGTTTTCGTACTCTGTTTACGTTTTCAAGCAGAGCTATTATTGATGTTTCCTCGTTATACATGGGAAGCATCAGGTATAATTGTCGGTTTGCGTTGCTATTTTCTCGGTTACTCATATTTATCCTCATCTGTGCATGGTTCGTCTGATATATTTCCTTCTAAAACTATAACAATCTCGCCTTTAAGTACAAGTTTTTTCTTATCGAGCATATCTAAAATCTCGGAAATTTTTCCGCGTACGGTTTGTTCGTGAATTTTTGTGAGTTCGCGGCATATAGATACATTTCTATCGCCGCAAAATCTAAGTGTATCTTTGAGCAACGATTCGAGTCTTAATGGAGACTCGAAAATTATGGTTGGGTTTAAGTCACCTGCAATTTTTTTCAGGATTTTGTTTCGTTTGCTACCTTTTCTTGGTATAAATCCGAAAAAAGAGAACCTGTCTGTCCGCATTCCCGATAAAATAATAGCCATAATCGGAGATGACGGGCCCGGTATTACTTCTACGATTAAACCACGCTCGATTAAAGTGCGGATAAGTTTTTCGCCCGGATCGGAAATACCCGGCATACCCGCATCGCTTACAAGAGCGATTTGTTTGCCTGATTCAATTTCCGAAATAACAAAATTAATGCGGGAATCCTCATTTTGCCTGAAATGGCTTATCATTTTTGTTTTGATTTCGTATTTAGAAAAAAGGTTTTTTGTATGGCGCGTATCTTCGACGAGACAGAAATCCGCTTCCTTAAGAATTCTAATGGCTCTAAGGGTTATATCCTCAAGATTCCCGATAGGAGTGCCCACAACAAAAAGTTTGCCTTGTCTGGATTCCATATGATCTCCGAAATTAAGATGCCTTGTGGGTGTTCATAAACCTTTCGGCGAGCTTAATTCGTCTGGAAATACTTGGATGATCGTGCAGAAGAAACTCGATTATCGGATTTGGCTGATCGTCCGCCAGGTTCTGGTCAGCGAGTTTTGTCATAGCGGTTATGAAATCTTTAGGTAAATTGGTTTGTTTAAGGGCAAAAAGGTCGGCCTGGTTTTCAAGGTATCTGGAATATGTGCTGTTCAAAGGAGACGTAAATATTGAAAATAAGAACATGCAAAGCAAAAATACCGGGAAACCGGCAATATCAGCAATACCGTTGTAACCAAGATTCATAACGACATCATTGAAAATAAGGCTTATTAAATACAATCCGGCGAAAGTTATGAATGCGCCGAAAAATATAAGTTTCCAAATATGTTTATAATAAAAATGACCGAGTTCGTGGGCAAGCACAACCTCTATTTCCTCATTTGAAAAATTATCGAGGAGAGTATCACCAAGAATTATTCGTTTTGTGTTGCCTAATCCGGTTAAAGCGGCGTTGGCTTTTTTGGTTTTTGTTGATAGGATAATCTCATAAACGCCTGAAATTTTCGCTTTAACTTTTTCCGCAAGGAAAATCAATTTATTTTTAAGATCTTCATTTTCTAAAGGTTTTAATTTGTAAAAAAGAGGTATTATAATTACCGGGAATATATTGCTCAGGATAATGCCGAAAAGAAACCACATTGAACCGACCCATAACCACCACGAATGTTTCGCGTAAACCAAAAATACGTATAGTACAAGTCCGAGCAAAAGCATAAAAATTACATTTAAAATGTATGATTTGAACCGGTCTTTAATCCACATCCAGAAACTCTCGTTGGATAACTGGTATTTGTGTTCAAGTAAATATCCGCCATAAAAACTGAACGGTGTAAGAAACAAAAAATAAATTGTTGTTGTGATTGTGATATATATAGAAACCTGGAGCCAGTAGTTATTTGACCATGACCGAATCAGACCGGCAAGTTGGTTTGAGTAACCGCCGTTTCCACCGGTAAATATAAAAACCAGTAGAACCATCAATGTGAAGACAATATCAATCAAAAAAAGAATATTGTGAACTCGCTCATATTGTTTTGCGAGTTTCTTGCGAGTTTCCGGGTTTTCGGGCTCAGGTTTGGCTGTTATAATCGTCGTATCGGTCATTATGTATCATTTCTCCAATTTTTTGCCGGCGAGAGTTAATCTTTTAATAGCCCTTTCAAGAGCGTTTTGCGCACGGAAAGTATCTGTTCCGTCTTTCAGCTCGCTAAGAACTTTCTCGGCTTTATCTTTAGCGGTTTTAGCACGCTCCTGATCTATATCGGAAATTTTTTCCGATGAAGGTGTGAATATAGTTACTACATCGTCTTCCACATGAAGGTATCCGCCGGAAACAAAATAATTGAGTTTGGATTCTTTTGTCCTGGTGCCCTTTGCTGATTTCTTAACCGGTTCCATGATTATCTCGCATATTCTAAGCCCGGTTATAAAACGGGTATGTCCGGGATAAATCACAAGCTGACCTTCGCTACCTTCAGCGACTAATTTTGTGCATTCAAAGGATGCGATTTTTTTCTCCGGAGTTAATATATTAATTTTGAGAATAGACATTTTCAATCCGCCTTATTTCGTATACCCCAGTTTTTTTGCTTTCTCGTAAACTCCGTCGATATCGCCGACCATATAGAAGGCTTGTTCCGGTATATCGTCGCATTCTCCACCAACTAAAAGCTCAAATCCGGTGATAGTGTCTTCGAGAGGCACGTATTTGCCGGGTATACCCATGAATTGTTCAGCTACGAAGAACGGTTGCGATAAGAATCGTTGTATTTTTCTTGCGCGGGCGACAACGAGTTTATCTTCTTCGCTCAATTCATCCATACCTAAAATGGCGATAATATCCTGAAGGTCTTTGTATTTTTGCAAAATGCGCTGTACTTCGCGGGCGACTTTATAATGGCGTTCCCCAAGAATGCGCGGGTCGAGGATCCTTGATGTTGAGTCAAGCGGGTCAATAGCAGGGTAAATACCGAGTTCCACTATTCTTCTTGATAAAACCGTTGTAGCGTCGAGATGCCCAAAAGTTGTTGCAGGTGCGGGATCAGTCAGGTCGTCAGCAGGTACGTAAATTGCCTGAACGGAAGTGATAGACCCTCTTTTGGTGGATGTTATGCGTTCCTGAAGAATACCCATTTCAGTAGCGAGTGTAGGCTGATAACCTACAGCGGAAGGCATTCTGCCCAAAAGAGCGGATACTTCCGATCCGGCCTGAACGAACCTGAAGATGTTATCTATAAACAAAAGAACATCTTGTCCCTGTTCGTCGCGGAAATACTCAGCGACTGTGAGTCCGGTTAATCCTACTCTCAACCTTGCTCCGGGCGGTTCGGTCATCTGTCCGTAAATAAGAGCTGTTTTGTCGATAACGCCGGATTCTTTCATTTCGAGCCAGAGATCGTTTCCTTCGCGAGTACGTTCCCCTACACCGGAAAATACGGATATTCCGCCGTGTTCCTGTGCGATATTTCTGATAAGTTCCATAATCAAAACTGTTTTTCCAACACCGGCGCCGCCGAAAAGCCCTGTTTTGCCGCCTTTGCTGTAAGGAGCGAGCAGATCGACAACTTTGATACCGGTTTCAAACATCTCCACTTCAGTGCTCTGTTCCTGAAGAAGAGGTGCCTGGCGGTGAATTGGCGAAAAATGAGTGGATTTGATTGGTCCCTGCATGTCAACAGGTTCGCCGATTACGTTCATAACTCTGCCCAATGTGGATTCACCTACAGGAATAGAAATCGGTTTGCCAAGATCGATAGCTTCTATACCTCTGACGAGCCCGTCGGTAGGCGACATGGATATACATCTTACTTTATTGTCACCCAGATGAAGCGCTACTTCGCAGATAACTTTTTTTCCATCAGCATGTTTAATTTCGATGGCGTTATATATCGACGGCAGATTTCCTTCGGGAAACTTTACGTCAACTACAGGCCCAATAATCTCAATCACTTTTCCTTTATTCATAATTTGCTACCCTTTAAGCATTTATATTTTGATTACTTATTAAGAGCCTCAGCTCCGCTTACGATTTCTATAATTTCCTTTGTGATTATCGCCTGGCGTGCGCGGTTATACGCAAGTATCAGGTTATCTATGAGTTCCGACGCGTTTTTGGTTGCAGCGTCCATAGCGTTCATTCGGGTTATCTGTTCAGACAATTCCGATTCAAGGAGTATCCTTAACAACTGGATTTCGATATAATGATTAATCAAGTTATCGAATACAGCCGTTGAAGACGGCTCATAAACGAGTTTGCGTGTGGACAAATTATCAGGCCTATTTTCAAAATATCTCGTTAAAGGAAACATCTGCTCGAGTTTTAGGGATTGTTTACCCATTGACTCAAAATGGGTGTATAAAATATCAATTTTTGTATAAGAGCCAACAGCAAAACATCTTGAAATATGACGCGCGAGGCTCGCGCAGATCTTGTAATTAAGTTTACCGAATATATCCGCTTTCTCGCCGATAATTTTTGCACCTTCAAGTTTATGGAAAAAAGCCTTTCCTTTTTTTCCAATAATGAACAGGTCTGTATCTTTAATTTGTTTCATAGCTGTTCTTATGACATTGGCGTTGAACCCGCCGCATAATCCTTTATCTGCGGTTACCACGATAAGGAGCCTTTTTTCCTGATCGGTATGTGCGACAAAATATTTATTGTACCTGAGTACAACTTCCCATTGGATTCTCCAGAGGAGATTCTCAATGCTTTTTACATAAGCCTGGTTTTCCGATAACCTTGAATAAGCTTTCTTATATTTGGCCGTGGCGACCATTTTCATAGCCCGGGTAATCTTGCGGATTTCCTTTACGGATTTAATTCTGTCTTTTACATCTTTTATGTTTTCCATAGATTAACTCAAAACAAATATTTTTTTGAATTCTTCGATTGCCGATTTTAACTTTTTTTCAATATCTTCAGTGATTTTCTGTTCGGATATAATCGAATCGAGAATATCTTTGTGGTTTTTATCCATGAAATCAAGGTATTCGTTTTCAAACCGCCTGCATTGAACTACAGGTACATCATCGAGATAGTTATTAACGCCTACAAAGATGACGGCGATTTGTTTTTCCACGCTTAATGGTGTGTATTGATTCTGTTTGAGTATTTCAACAAGCCGTTCGCCTTTTTTCAGCTGAGCCTGAGTAGCTTTGTCGAGTTCTGTACCGAACTGGGCGAAAGCGGCCATTTCTCGGTATTGAGCAAGATCGATACGGAGCGAACCGGCAACTTGTTTCATGGCTTTTATCTGTGCGTTTCCACCTACACGGGATACCGACAAACCCACGTTAATAGCTGGGCGAACGCCTGAATAAAAAAGGTTGCTTTCCAGATAAATCTGTCCGTCGGTAATGGAGATGACGTTTGTCGGGATGTAAGCCGATACGTCTCCCGCCTGTGTTTCGATTATAGGCAACGCTGTAAGTGAACCGCCGCCATGAGACTCATCGAATTTGGATGCTCTTTCAAGCAACCTTGAATGCAGATAGAAAATATCTCCAGGGTAAGCTTCACGTCCCGGCGGCCTGCGCAGAATCAAAGAGAGCTGGCGGTACGCGACAGCGTGTTTGGATAAATCGTCGTATATGATAAGAGCGTGTTTTCCGTTATCCATAAAATATTCGCCGATAGCGCAACCGGCATACGGCGCGATATATTGAAGCGGAGCCGGATCACTTGCCGTCGCGGCAACAACGGTTGTGTATTCCATGGCGCCGTAATCCTCAAGTGTTTTTATTACCTGAGCGACAGTTGATTTTTTCTGTCCGATAGCCACATATATACAATAAACGCCTTTGCCTTTCTGGTTTATTATGGTATCAAGGGCAATAGCTGTTTTTCCTGTCTGGCGGTCACCGATGATCAGTTCGCGTTGACCGCGTCCGATAGGAACCATGGCGTCGATAGCTTTCAAACCTGTCTGGATAGGTTCCTTAACGGGCTGGCGGTCGACAACACCCGGCGCGATTCTTTCAATCGGATAGAACTTCTGTGATTTTATAACACCTTTCCCGTCAATCGGTTCACCGATCGCGTTAACAATCCTGCCGCAGAGTCCTTCACCTACAGGTACCTCAACTATTCTTCCCGTAAGTTTGACGATATCTCCTTCTTTGATCAGGGTATCATCGCCGAGAATAGCTACGCCAACCACGGATTCCTCAAGGTTCATTACCATTCCTTTAATTCCCTTGCCCATATCGATCAACTCACCTGCCATAGCGTTATCGAGCCCGTAGATAGTGGCTACTCCGTCTCCCACTTGCAGTACGGTTCCTACATCATCGAGTTTCATTTCTTTCTGGTACTTGGAAATTTTATCTTTAATGAGAGAACTTATCTCATCGGGCTTTATTTGCATATATAGTTCATCCTTCCTGTTTTAAAGCTTCTTGTAAACGTCTTAAATCTCCTTTTACGGAGTAATCTATAATATGATTGTCGAGATGAATAAGTATACCGCCTATTATTTCTGGTTTGAGCTCATATTTTAATTCGACAATTTGATTGTACCGTTTTTCAAGCAACGATTTGAGCTGTTTTTTCGTATCCGGCCCTAATTCCTGTACACTGAATATAGTACCGCTAATAATGCCCATTTCCTGTTTTGCCAACTTTCTAACAAAAAAGAGTATTTTTTCAAGAAGCTTGATTCTGCCGTTTTCAATTAAAATAAACAAAAAATTGATAATTTCATTTTCAATACCGGCTTTTTTGAGTATCGATTCGATCATGTCTTTACGCTGAGCCAATTTAATAAGAGGATTAACCAAAAAATCAATCAAAATCTGGTTTTGCTTAAAAATATCGCAAATCTTTTCAAGCTGATCAAGAAAACCGGAAATATTCTTTTTTTCTTTAGCCGCTTTGACAAAAGAAAAAGCGTAAGTACGTGAGATTTTTAGTTCTGTCAGTTCCATTTTTCAATCTTTTTCAGAGCGTCGTTGATAATTTTTTGTTGATCCTGCGGTTTAATTTCTCGTTCAAGAATTTTCTGGGCAATATCCATGGCCACATCAGCTAAATTGTTTTGTAGTTCCGCTTTAGCTTTTTCTAATTCAATTTCAAGAGATTTTTTCCCGTTGACAATTATCGCGTTGTTTTCTTTTTCAGCGTTTGCGATAATAATATGAGCGTCGCTTTCCGCGCGTTTATGTGCCATTCGCACAATTTCCGCGGCTTCTTTTTTAGCGTTTAAAAGTTCTGTTTCCTGTAAAACTTTCAAATCGGTGGCTTCCTGTTGGAGCCTGGAAGCATCAGCCATATCCATCTCAATCCCTTGCGCGCGCCGGTCGAGATAATCGAGTATTTTTGAAAACAGAAACTTGTTCAGCAACCATAATAGTATGGCGAAATTAATCACCTGAATGATCATTGTAAAACTGATTTCTACCAAAGGAACTCACCCCTTCCAAAAGAATAAGCGATTATTATTTTACAACAAAAAGCATGAGGAGCGCGATAACAAGAGAATATATACCTGTTGATTCCGAAACCGCCTGACCGATAAGCATAGTTCTTAAAATAAGGTTAGCGTTCTGTGGTTCACGGGCAACACCTGAACATGCTTGTCCTGCGGCATAACCTTCGCCGACGCCCGGTCCGATAGCTCCGAATCCCATACAAATACCGGCGCCAACCATTGCCGCCGCCCTGATTAAATCCGCACCTGAAAAATCAACCATATTTTTGTCTCCTTTTTTAAACCTTAAACCATTATTAACAAAAGTGCTATTACCAAAGCGTAAATGCTGGTCGATTGTGAAACCGCCTGGCCGACGAGCATCATTCGCATGATTACCGCTTCTTTATCCGGGTTAGCGCTAACGCCTTCGCATGCGCCAGCGTTTGCAAGACCGGCCCCTATACCCGGGCCGAATGCGCCGCTACCCATACACAACCCTGCGCTGATGGCGGCGAAAAAAGTAATAAATTCTTTGCCTTTTAACGGCGTAAACAGCAACATAATAGATACGATAAGCGAAAATAAAGCCGGTGATTCCGTTACCGCTTGTCCGATAAGCATTGTTTTTAATATATTACCTGAAACGTAAGGCTGGCGTGAAATTCCTTTACACCCTTCGCCGGCGGCCAAACCTATTCCGTAAGCCGCTCCGATAGCGCCTAATCCCATTGATAATCCAGCTCCCAGAAAAGCTCCAAATCTTGCTAAATCTGCATCCGGCATAAAAAAATCCTTATTCACTAACCATTAAAGAAACATAAACCAGAGCCAGCATGGAAAACACAAATGCCTGGATGGTTCCACCGAACAACCCGAAAAAGGCGTTCAAAAATATCGGCGGGCCGATAGGAAACCCGATTGGCCAGCCTGTTAACATTTTAAAAAACGAGATGCTCAATCCCGATAAAACCAGAAAAATAATGGCTCCGCCGAATATATTGCCGAAAAGACGGAACGAGTGTGATATCGTTTTGCCGAACTCGCCGATTATATTCAGGAATCCCATTGGAATATTGGGTATGGTAACTTTGCCTATTTGGAACGAAGGTTCGAAAAATTCTTTTAAATATTTAACAGGGCCTCTGATAATAATACCGCTTATATGAGCCACAAAGAAACACATTAAACCGAAACCGAGTGTTGTATTCAGGTCTCTGGTTGGTTCCTCAAGGACCATCCATTTTGGGAAAACGCCGTCAACGATCAGCCAGAAATTGGGAATAATACCAAGCCAGTTGGAACATAAAATAAAAATAAACAGGGTAGCTACGAACGGCAAATATTTTCTGCCGAGTTTTTCGCCCAGAACATCTTTGCATAAAGTATCGAACATGGTGACAAAAAGTTCGCCAACCATTTGTAGCCTGCCGGGTTTCGGTTTGAGTTTGCGGGTCATAAAGTAACTGGATATAACCAAAAACGCCATGATAAGCCATGTGTTTAAAACAGTGACGATATTTATCCCGTTGATCGGAATTTTGAAACCCATGATTGAATTGATCTTGATTCGGGGTTCTCCGATACCTTCGGATAAATCGACATGGGTAAAATAGGTTAAAGAAAACTCTATTATAAGGATAATCGCAATCCAAAATATTATTTTTAGTATCTTATTTTTTTTCATTACCGAACCCCATGAATACATATTCTATATATAATATTATCTGGATTAGAAACAATCCGAGAATAAAAGTGCTGAGAGTGAAAATTTTCACGGTAACTGCGATGATAAAAGCTATTGATAAGATAATATACCTTATGAAATATCCGAAAATCAATCTTTTTTGTCCGGTTGACTTTTTTTTTGTTCTTAATACGTCGTTTGCCATCATGGTTACGCCTTTTCCCATCAGGAAAAAGTTTATCCATCCCATGAAAGCACCGAAAATCAGTCCGGGAATATAAAATTTCATGTCAGTGATCCAGAAAACGCAACTCATCAAAGAACAGACAAACAATATCTTTTTCAATAAAGATAAAGTTACCGGTACGATAGACGGATCAATAGCGAATAAATCTTTTAAAGTTTCAAGTCTTTTTTTATCAATCTGTAACACTGGAAAAACCCTGCTATGATTCCTGCGATTAGAAATATTATAAGAAAAAAATGATTGCTTCCAAATATTTTATCAAGCCATAATCCTAAAAAAAAACCCGCGAGTATACATAATACCATTGTAAAGCCCAAATTGCCTGCGAAAAAAATTATCGACATAAGTTCTTTTGTATCTGAGCTTTTTTTCTGCTGATTATCTGACCGGGTAATCTTATCTTGAGTTTTATTGTCGGATTCTGTCTGCAATTCGGTCGAACTCCTCTTGCGATTCGAAATGAATTATTATTCTGCCTTTGTCAGAAGATGCGAATTTTATTTCCACTGGTGTGTTCAGTTTTTCTTTCAGGTTCAATGTCAGTTTGTATGATTTATCTTCGATAGCCGGTTCGAGTAAAAGTTGTTTTTCTTCTTTTGGGTCATTGATATCCTGTACCAGCTTTTCAGTTTGGCGGACAGTTAAGTTTTTTCGTATTACTTTCTCGAATATTCTCATTTGATCTTCAGTCGACGCTACCCCGAGTATAACTTTCGCGTGCCCTACGGATAAGGAACCGTCGATTAGTGCGTTCTGGATATGATCAGGCAATTTAAGAAGCCGCATGGAATTAGTGATCGAGGTTCTGCTTCGCCCTACGGTTTTCGCCACGGCATCCTGGGATAACCTGAACTCATTGCATAAGGTCATATAACCTTTTGCTTCTTCAATAGGATTCAGATCGTCGCGCTGTATATTTTCAATTAAAGCGAGTTCAAGAGATTTCTGATCAGTCACGTTTTTAACTATAGCTGGAATTTCGTCAAGCCCTATTCGTTTTGCTGCGATATATCGCCGTTCGCCAGCGATAATTTCATAACCTTCAGGCGTTTTGCGCACTATTATGGGTTGAATTACACCGTGTTCGCGGATAGAGTTTTCCAGATCGTTTAATTTTTCTTCAATAAATGTGTTTCTAGGCTGATATTTGTTGGACACAATTTCGGTTAGGGCGATTTTTCGAACGAATTCCCTATCGAGATCTGTAATAGGTATTAGAGAGCTGAGCCCGCGTCCGAGAGCGGATTTTTTCTGTGATTCATCCATGATAACAACCCCTTATTTGGCGAAAATATTAATCAGCAGACCGTAACCAGTTCGTTTTTTCTAAGAAACTCTTTGGCGAGTTCTCTATAAGCCTGTGCTCCAAGAGACGATGGATCGTAATACAGAGCCGGTTTGCCGTAACTTGGCGCTTCGCTCAACTTCACATTTCTTGGGATTATGGTTGAAAAAATATACTCGCGGTCACGGAAAAAGTTTTTTACTTCCTCAACAACCTGAAGTGAAAGTTTGGTTCTTCTGTCGCACATGGTCAGGAGTATGCCTTCCAGAGTCAGATCGGGGTTTAAACCTAACCTGATTAAGTTCAGAGCGCCGATAAGTTGGCTCAATCCCTCGAGCGAATAATATTCCGTCTGAATGGGTATCAGTACGGAATCTGCCGCGGTTAGAGCGTTTACGGTAACCAAAGTGAGTGACGGTGGGCAATCTATGAAGATATAATCGTATTCCATCCTTAGAAGGCTTAATCCTTCGCGCAACCTTTTTTCTCTTCTTTCCAGCCCGTAAAGTTCAACGTCGATTCCGCTCAAATCTTTTGTGGACGGGATAATATGAAAATTGCTATAACCGGTTTCTATGACTATGTCGGTAAGCTGAAAATCATCAACAAGAGCTTCATATAAGCCGACTTGAACTTTTTTAAGGTCTACTCCGAGGCCGCTGGTGGAATTTCCCTGGGCATCAGCATCGATCAGGAGAACTTTAATACCATGTTCCGCAAGTCCTGCACAAAGGTTTACAGCGGTCGTGGTTTTGCCTACTCCGCCTTTCTGATTCGATATGCTAATCACTTTTCCCATATATCATTTTCCCCAGTTTTAATTAGACAAATATTAGCTTTTTTCGCTGACGGAATCAAGCATTTTGGGAAAATATTTTATTAAAATACATATGAATGAAAGATTTGTAATTGACAAGAATCCGTTCTAAACATAAATTTATTTACCAAAATTATATTTAAGGTATAATGGCAGATTCATAAATAAACCAAATAATGCCTTAACTGTAATCAATAGTATTATTCGGCTATATATCTTGCCGGTTCTGATTATTTATACGTTTTTCTCTTTCAATGAAAATCATTACAAGCTGAACATCTACCGGATTTACTCCCGGTATTCTAAGCGCTTGTCCGATGGTAACGGGTTTTGAGCGGATAAGTTTTTCTTTCGCTTCTTTGCGCAGGCCTGATATGGAACTGTAATTGAAATTATCAGGAATTACCCATTGTTCGTATTTTCTTATTTTGTCAGCCTGAGATTTCTGTTTGGCAATGTAGCCTTCGTATTTTATCTCGGTTTCGACTTCGAAGATGTCGAGTTCAGATAACGTGTTGTCTTTTTGTATTATATTATCCGAGATAAGTTTCTCATAAGTGTAATCCTGGCGTTTGAGGAGTTTAGCGGCGGTTGTATCTCTATAATTGGATGTATTTAAACGGTTGATATCGTTGTTTATTTTATTTATGTGCGCGAGAGTATCCGAATATGTATCGGGATCGATCAAGCCGGCATCGAATCCGTATTTTGCCAGTCTCTGGTATGCGTTGTCCTGGCGAAGAAGAAGGCGGAATTCGGCCCGTGAAGTGAACATGCGGTATGGCTCCTGTGGTATTTTGGTTATCAGGTCGTCGATCATTACTCCGATATACCCTTCATCTCTTCCAATGATAAGCGGTTGTTTACCGAGCATTTTGTAGCCGGCGTTGATGGCGGCTAAAAGCCCTTGCGCGGCGGCTTCCTCATAGCCGGATGTGCCGTTGATCTGGCCTGCGAGGTACAGCCCTGAAATGGAGCGTGTCTCAAGCGATGGGGAAATCTGGTCGGTGGTCACGAAATCATATTCGATTCCGTAAGCGTAGCGCATAATAACCGCGTTTTCCAATCCTTCGATCGACCTGATAATTTGTTCCTGAACATCCTGCGGCAATGAGCTTGACGCGCCGTTTACGTAAATTTCTTCTGTGTTGATCCCTTCCGGCTCAAGAAAAATCTGGTGTTTTTCTTTGTCCGGGAATTTTACTATTTTATCTTCAATTGATGGGCAGTACCTTGGTCCAATCCCTTTTATTTTTCCCGAATAGAGGGGAGATTTATCAAGGTTGCTGTTTATAACTTGCTTGGTTTTTGCAGTTGAGTATGTTATATAACAACTTACCTGGGTGAGGGGAGGTTCCTTGATTTTTCTTGAAAACGGGATATAAACTTCATCGCCCGGCTGTTCGGTAACTTTTGAAAAATCGATAGACGACCGCAGAATTCGCGGTGGTGTTCCTGTTTTAAGCCGGGCGAGTTTCAGCCCGCATTTGTGCAGGCTTTCGCTTAACCCGATTGACGCGAATTCGCCGAACCTGCCGGATTCAAAACTTTTGAATCCGATATGAATCAGCCCGTTCATAAATGTCCCGGGTGTGACAATAACTGCCCTGGCTTCAATATAAGGTTTGTATCGTGTCGCGACACCTTTTATTATATTGTTTTCCGTAAAAATTTCCTCTACGGTATCCTGTAATATGAATAGATTATTTTGTTTTTCGAGGATGCTTTTCATTGTGAACTGGTAGACTTTTTTATCTGTCTGGGCACGCGGCGCCCAGACGGCAGGCCCTTTTTTCGTGTTTAGCATCCTGAATTGGATACAGCTGAGGTCGGTTACTCGTGCCATTTCTCCGCCGAGAGCGTCTATTTCTTTAACGAGGTGTCCTTTAGCCAATCCGCCGATAGCTGGATTGCATGACATCTGTGCGATTGTATCTAAATTCATTGTAATCAGCAGGGTGGAAAATCCCATTCGTGCGCCGGCTAATGCGGCTTCGCAACCGGCGTGTCCTGCTCCGACTACAACAATATCATAACTATCAGGCATAAAAGTTCTCCATATTATCGAGCAATATAATTAAGTATAAATAATAGATCAAGTTATCATGATCAAAAAAATATAGTTTTATTCCCCGAATGGCAAAATATGGTTAATATCCTTATTAATAAATAATTTCGCCGATAATGAAATGTATCTGGAATCGCTCTATTGCACAAATTCCCTTATATTTTGCGTACGGAAAACACAAATTTAATTAAATTTACGGAAAAATACAATAAAAATCGGGTATGTCTGGATTGTCTAATGAAAAATATTTGATATCCGGAGAGATTTTTATATAATTTAATATCCAAGAGTTGAAAAAGGTTGTATGTCTGTGTTTTTTTCTTTAAATATTTTGTTATCGCGAAAAAATAATGGAATATTGGCAATAACCTTTCAATGGTCAATAAGTAAATAACGTTTCACAATGTTTTTTAATTGGTTTGATTATATGAACTGCTGGTTTTTTTTTCACATCTTGAATAAAGATTCAAATCTAACCCAAGTGAGCGCAGGTGATAATGATGTCTGATTATATTGACATAAATCAAATTTCCGGAATATCCGAACTTGAAGCGGCGGAAAAACTGAAGCGAGAAGGATACAACGAAATACCATCCTCCGAGAAGAGAAATTTTCTTAAACTTCTTATCGAGATAATAAAAGAACCGATGTTTATTCTTCTTATACTATGCGATTCTGTTTATTTTTTTCTCGGAGACATTCAGGAAGGAATAATGCTTCTCGGGTTTGTGTTTGTGGTAATCGGGATTACTTTTTATCAGGAAAATAAGACGGAGCGCGCGCTGGATGCTCTTCGCAATCTTTCAAGCCCTCGTGCCCTTGTTATACGCGACGGGCAACACAGACGTATACCGGGAAGAGAAGTTGTGACAGGCGATTTCATTATCTTATCGGAAGGCGACAGGGTACCTGCGGATTCAATAGTGATATCAAGCAGTAATTTGCTTGTTGATGAATCGTTGTTAACAGGCGAATCGATGCCTGTCAGAAAAGAAGCAGATCCCAACGCGAAAGATATGGAAATACCGGGCGGTGAAGGAAAACCTTTTGTTTATTCAAGTACGCTGGTTGTGGCTGGAAAAGGTGTTGCTGTTGTGAAACATACCGGGATTAATACTGAAATCGGCAAAATCGGTAAATCGCTTCAGGAACTCGAAACGGAAAAAACCCAGCTTCAAACGGAAACAGACGGGTTGGTAAAAAATTTCGCTTTTGGTGCGGTGTTCTTATCTGTGCTTGTGGTTGTTTTGTATGGGTTAACCCGCGATAAATGGCTGGAAGGTTTTTTCGCGGGAATTACGCTGGCTATGTCGATATTGCCTGAAGAGTTTCCGGTTGTGCTCACAATATTTCTTGCTCTTGGTGCATGGAGAATGTCGTATAGAAAAGTGCTTACCCGCCGTCAGCATGCTATTCAGGCATTGGGTTCGGTTACTGTTTTATGCGTTGACAAAACAGGAACTCTTACCGTCAACAAAATGGCGATAAAAAAAATATTCAGTAACGGCAAGTTTTTTGAAGTGGCAAACCATAATGATTTGCCTGAAGAGTTTCACGAACTGATCGAATTCGGGATTCTTGCCAGCCAGAAAGAACCTTTCGACCCGATGGAGAAAGCGCTGATAAAACTTTGTGACAGGATGCTTGCGGGAACAGAACATATTCATGACAACTGGACACTGGTTGAAGAGTATCCATTGTCGAAAAATCTGCTGGCGGTATCGCATGTATGGAAATCGCCCGATAAAAAAGATTATGTGATTGCCGCCAAAGGCGCACCGGAAGCAATTTGGGATTTATGCCACCTGTCTGAACCGGAAATAAAAAAACAGAATGAAAAGTTGATTCAAATGGCATCCGAAGGATTAAGGGTAATTGCTGTTGCCGAGGCGTCAATGAAACAGGCTCCTTTGCCTGATTCACAGCACGAATTCACGTTCAAGTTTTTAGGGCTTCTCGGGTTTGAGGATCCGGTCAGAGATACGGTGCCAGATTCGATACGCGAATGTCATGAAGCCGGAATAAGGGTAGTGATGATAACCGGCGATTATTCTATAACTGCTCAGAAAATCGCGACCGAAATAGGTATGAACGGTTCAAATAGAATTGTTACCGGATCGGATTTAAGCAAAATGACCGACGAAGATTTGAATAAGATCATAAAAGACGTGAATATATTTGCCAGAGTTGTGCCTGAACAAAAACTGAGGATTGTCAATGCGCTTAAATCAGCGGGCGAGATTGTGGTGATGACTGGTGATGGAGTCAATGATGCCCCGGCGCTGAAATCCGCCCATATCGGTGTTGCTATGGGACTTCGCGGAACCGATGTCGCCAGGGAAGCTTCTTCAATTGTGGTACTCGATGACGATTTCTCAACTATTGTCGATGGAATTCGAATGGGACGCAGAATTTATGACAATATCAGAAAAGCTATGGCTTACGTTCTCGCCGTTCATATACCAATAGCCGGGATTACATTGCTGGCTGTTATATTTAAATGGCCTCTTATACTCCTGCCGGTACATATATTATTTCTCGAGCTGATAATTGATCCGGCATGTTCAATCGTGTTTGAGGCTGAAGAAGAAGAACCAAACGTAATGAAACGGTTGCCGAGAAACCCGAAAGAAAAAATATTCAATAGAAATACCATTATCTTTAGTACTCTTCAGGGATTGGTTGTGCTGATTATAATAGCGGCGATATTTAAAATCGGGCTGTATCGGGGTCATAGTGAAACAGAATCGAGGGCGCTCTGTTTCACTACTTTGATAATTGCAAATTTATGTTTAATATTAACAAATCGTTCATGGTCTAAAGTTATTTTCTCCATTTTAAAAACAAAAAATAAAGCGTTATGGTATGTTATATCATTTACTATTGCATTTCTTATGATAGTTCTTTTTAATCCGTTTCTTCGAAATCTATTTAAATTTGATATTCTTCATTTTGTAGATATATTGTTCTGTGCCACAGCCGGTATACTTAGCATCATGTGGTTTGAGGTAACTAAATTCATCCACAGGCCTGCAGGGAATTGATTTTTTTGTTGTTAATAATAATATAAATAAATTTGTGTTTGTCAAAATCCTTTATGATTCCTCAAATTTGAAATATTTTAACAAGAGAGCCGTTATTTCAAAATTTGTGGAAATAACGGCTTCGGCTGTTTTATAGTAAAAAATTATCCGGTATTTAATTTGTAAGGTTCATCTCTCTGTGTTTATTGCTGATTGTTTGAGCCATAATGTCGAGTGCCTGATACGTATCGGATTTCGGGTATCCTTTGCATATAACAGGATCTATTAATTCCGCTTTCAGGTTTGGTATAAGTCCCGATATTTTCTCAACGACACTACTGCTCCAGCCGAACGATCCGACAACCGATACGAATTTCACTTTAGGGCGAAGCAGGTTAGCCAGATGAGCCACATAAACCGCTGCCGGATGCGGGCCAACTTGAAATGTGGGTGTACCTATAACTACCGTTGCCGCATCGACAAGAGAAATCGCCAGTTTGCCTATATCGGTTGCGGTTATGTCATATTGTTCAACCTTGACTCCTTTTTCAGCCAAAACGCTGACAAGATATTCGACCATTACTTTCGTACTGCCGTGCATAGATACATATGGAATAACAGCAACATTTTTCGGCGGGCCGAACACCCAGTCGGTATAAGCGTCAATGATAAATGCGGGTTTATCGTACAATGGCCCGTGGCTTGGCGCGATAATATCTATTTTATACCCGCGCAATTTTTCCATATTTTTCTGAATTACCGACCGGAACGGCATCATTATTTCCGCGAAATAGCGTTTAGCCGCCTCATAAACTCTACCTTCATCAGTAACAAATAAATCTGATGTGGCAAGATGAGACCCGAAAAAATCGCAGGTAAACAGGATGTTGTCTTCGCGTAAATACGTGCTCATGGTTTCCGGCCAGTGAACCCATGGTGTATATACGAACTCCAGCGTTTTATTTCCGAGGTTTATGGTTTCGCCGTCTTTGACAACAATGATTTTGTCTTCAGGTATCAACAAATGATCGGCGAGCATTCCTTTACCTTTGTCGGAAGCTATAACTTTTGCATCAGGATATTTTTGCATGACCAGCGGAATCGAACCCGAGTGGTCCTGTTCGGTATGATGAGAGATTATATAATCTATTTTCGCGGTATCTTTGAGCTGGTTGATTAAAATATCCGATTTATCGGGATCGACAGAGTCTATCAGTACGGTCTTTTCGCTTCCGTAAATGAGGTAGGCGTTATAGCTTGTGCCGTCAGGAAGAGGGACAAGAGAATCGAATAATCTTCTATCCCAATCGACAGCGCCAATCTTATAGATGGACGGTTTTATTTCCATTGCTTTCATATGATCCTCCATGTTTTAAATTAATATGTACATAAAAAGTTCGATTATGTTATCATCAAATGCAAAATTCGGATAATAAAAATTTCTTGTTAAATACATTTTAAATTAGATACATGTAGTTTTTAAAAATTTAAATAATATAACAAAATATATATAAGGGGAACAATATGAGAATAACAGGATTGATTTTATCTTTAATTTTGATTGCGTCTATTTCGTTAGCGACAGATAAAACCGCTGTCAATGAAGAAAACGTGAAGATGTTTATTGAGATGTACCCAAAATTCAAGGAAATGACCGAACGCAGTGGCGGATATGAAAGTACCGATAACGAAACACCCCAGATGTCTGTTGCGAAAATGTATGAGTATCAGGAGGAATTCAACAGCTTATTCTCGAAGTACGGTATATCTATTGAGGAATTCGCTCAGCTAATGCAGAAAGTTTCAATCGCTTATGCTTGTGCCCAGATGAAAGCACAGGGCCAGGATACTTATGGAATGTCTGTTCCGGAAGAAGACCTGAATGTAATCAAAAAATATCAGGCTGAGTTGGAAAAAGCCCTTGAAGTAAAAGACTAATCATATCTGCGTATTTGTATGGATTTGTAAATGAAATATGGTGCGCAAAAGCACGATGGATTTCCATTAAATTATTTGCGAACTAAATTATTTATAAGCGTGAATAATCCGGCATTTAAAATATCTGTTTACCTCATCAGTTGAGTGATGTATTATTAATTTATTGTATTTATGTCATTTAATTATACCTTGTTGACAAAATGAGTTTTTATGGATAATCTGCCGTTTTCATCATATGATTTTTTCGGATACCTCTCATGCGGGTTCCTGATTATTTTCGCCTGGGATTTTTTCGCTGGCGGCGCGACATTTCTACAAACAACTCCTGATGTGCGGGATATAATTTTAATCCTTATAGGTACCTATATAATCGGTCACATCAACGCAATACCCTCTAAGATTTTTATAGAAGATACATTAATCGGAAAGATTCTCAAGGAACCTCATTTTCACCTCATGGGACAGATGAAAAATAATATTATCCGGTTTGCCTTTCCGGGTTATTCCAAAATGTTTTCCAACCAGATACGTGTTTTGATAATAAATAAGGCCAAATCAGTCGGCATAACGGATTATTCTGATACCCTCTATAACTTCGCCTTCGCTAAGGTAAAGACTTGTGAAGTAACCATGGGCAGGCTTAATTGTTTTCTGAACCTTTATGGATTCTGCAGAAACATGAGTTTTTGTTTTGCGGTGATTTCCGCTATTATTATCTACGGCTGGGTTAAAAAAGGATCGCCCGATAACCTTAAATGGCTTTTAGTTTCTGTTCCGGTAACGATAATGATGTTTTACAGGTACCTTAAATTTTACAGGGCATACTCGAAGGAAGTTTTAATATCATATCTTTCTGAACCTTAAAAAATTATATAAATATAGATCAAATTAACTTTGTTTTGCTTTTCAGTTAATGAAATTTTACCAGAAAAAAATTGAAATAGTTATATACATATACCTTACTTTTCTATTATTGACATATTCCAAAGGCTTTTGGTAGATTCATAATATGGATACCCGGCAAACAGAATTCATATACATAATATAATAAAAAAATTAAAAAGGAGTCTGATGGTATGGGGAAATTAGCGTATATTTCTATTCTTGTTTTATTTATGTCTTTAAATGCATATTGCGCGGAAATTAGTATTCCAAAAGAAGAAGTCGCTGAAGGTTCAAAAATTACCGATACGGAAGAGAAATTAGGATGGGCATCCGATAAATTTATGCGTGGAATTACAAATATTCTGACCGGATGGATGGAAGTACCTAAACATATCGGTGAGAAATCAAAAACAGAAGGCCCTTTAGCAGGTAGTACCGCCGGTTTATCGTCCGGATTTACGTGGATGCTGCTTCGCACAGGCGCCGGTATCTGGGATGCGGCAACATTTCCCGGTTCATTGATTATACCTGACGAAAAACCGGTAATTGACCCTCCAACTGTATTTGAGAAAGGTGAATAGTTGTAATCAATTGATAATAAGATAAATAAAAAGATCCCGCTAAAAAAAAGCGGGGTTTTTTTTAAAAAAAGATAAAAATTTTAATTTTTCGGTAAAGTTTTATAAAAGTTGTGCCGATACTATTTGGTGTAACAGGAAAAAAGGATTTAAAAAAGTTCAATATTCAACAGGGAAGTTGAACCCAAAATCAATCAGGGAGGATTGAAAAATGGTTACTGATCAAAAAATGTATTACCGTAAAAAATAGTAAATTTTTGAACGGTGATTTTCTGTCTTTTTATAAAATTTAACAAATGAATCAATAAATTAATTAATTATATATAGCGCAATAACTATGTAAAACCGGCAGACAAGGATGTTTACCGGAGAAATTATCAAGGAGGATAAAAATGGGCGACTTATCAAGAATCAATACCAATGTAACCGCATTGCGGTCTTTCCAGACATTAACCAACATAAATTCACGGCTTGTTAAAACACAAGAGAGAATTTCTACCGGCCGGATGGTCAACAGGGCATCGGATAGTCCATCAGATTATTATATTACCAGAATGATGAGTAAAGAAATCGACGCTACGAAACGGAAAAACGCTAATATCGAGCGCGGTATTAATTTCCTGCAGACAAACGATAGTCGCCTTGCGCAGGTTGTGAACATATTGATCGAGATGAGTGATATGGCAAACCAGGCGAACTCAATCGCAGTGACTTCAGCCGAAAAACAGGCAATTCAGCAGGATTTACAACAATTATCGCATGAAATCGAAAATATCCTTGAAAGTGGTGTTTCCGTGAAATTGTACAGTGGATTTACACTTGCGGGGTTGACCAACGTAAAGCTGACAGGCAATCTGTGTATCAATCCTCTGCAGACACTTACTATAGATGGTACAAATATTAACGTAACTGGTTCTCTAACGGATATAGATAACGCGATAAGCAATATAAATAAAGCACTGGATGTGGTTTTGCGCGATGAAGAGAGGCTTGGTTCATACATAAAAAGGCTGGATACCGAGTATCAGCTAAATGAGAATGAGGAAATAAACCTTCGCGCATCGCTAAGTTCCATTCAGGATTCGGATCTGGCGGCGGAACAAATGGAACTGACAAACCTGTCGATACTGCAACAGGCGGCTTTATCAATGCTTGCTCAGGCAAACAGCGCGCCGAACGCGATTATGGTTCTGTTCCAATAATAAACAAAAGCGGACAGGGATAGTTCGCTCAAACCTTAACAGGGAGGTAGTTAAAGATGTACCTTGAAAACACTTGAGATCTGAATTAAAGATTTTGAGCGGAATCTATCCCGAAAAACAATACGAATTAAACAAACAGAAAAACCGCGAACAGGGAAGTTCTCGGGAAAATTAAAACAGGGAGGTTATCATGAAGTGGATCAAATTATGAATTTATAAAATGAACCCGGTTTAATAAAAATAGATAAAAAAGTTAGTAAATTAAGCCATAATATGATTGTTGTCAGGGAAGACGGCAATTGAGAAATTAACAAAATCAAGGAGGATTTAAAAATGGGTGATCTATCAAGAATAAACACTAATGTATCGGCTTTAAGAAGTTTTCAAACTTTAACAAATATTAATACGAGGCTTGTAAAGAGCCAGGAACAAATATCTACCGGTAAAGTTGTCAACAGGGCATCGGATAGTCCATCGGATTATTATATAACGCGAATGCTGGACACAAATATAAATTCGGTAAAACGGCAGAATTCAAATATTGAGCGCGGTATAAATTTTCTGCAGACCAACGACAGCCGTCTTGCCCAGGTAGCCAATATCCTGATTGAGATGAGTGATCTAGCCAATCAATCGAATTCAATAGCGGTTACGTCGGCTGAGAAACAAGCTATACAACAGGATCTAACCCAACTTGCTGAAGAAATCGAAGCGATTTTGCAAAGCGGTGTAAGCGCCAAACTTTATGCCGGATTTACTTTGGGCGGTTTAGAGAACGTAAAACTTACAGGGAACCTAACCGCTAATCCGCTGGGTAGTTTATCCTTGAATGGGACAAACCTGAATGTTACCGGCTCGATGGTGGATATAGAAACAACCATAATGAATATTGATTCCGCATTGAATGTAATATTGCGCGATGAGGAACGGCTTGGATCCTTTATAAAAAGGCTTGAGACTGAATATCAGATGAACGATGTGGAGGAAGTCAATTTGCGAGCATCTTTAAGCTCAATTCAGGATACCGACCTGGCATCCGAGCAGATGGAATTGACTAAGCTGTCAATACTTCAGCAGGCATCGTTATCGATGTTGGCTCAGGCAAACTCCGCGCCGCAATCGGTAATGCAATTGTTCTCATAAGATTAGTTAGGAAAATTTGATGAGTGAAATTCACCAGAATAAGGCAAAGATAAAAATTGATAGCAAAAGTTGAATTAAACAAATAAGGCAAGATTAAATGAACATAAAAGAAAGACCAAACAGGAGGATCATGAAAGAGTATCAACGAAGAGAAAATTAGTCTAAACAGGGAAAGTTAAAACTATAACGCAACAAAAAAATGATCAATGTTAAAACCATGGAGGGAAAAAACATGGGTGATTTAGCGAGAATAAATACTAATGTGGCGGCTTTACGAAGTTTTCAGACACTGACAAATATTAATACGCGATTGGTTACTGTACAGGAACATATATCAACCGGTAAGACTGTAAACAGAGCTTCCGATAGCCCGTCGGATTACTATATATCGAGAATGCTTGAGCGGGATATCAATTCGCTCAAACGCAAAAATGACAATATTGAGCGGGGTATAAATTATCTGCAGACCAACGACAGCCGGCTTGCTCAGGTAGCCAACATCCTGATTGAGATGAGCGATATGGCAAACCAGGCAAACTCGCTCGCGGTAACATCCGCTGAAAAACAGGCGATTCAACAGGACCTTGATCAGCTTAAATCTGAGATTGAGGCGATTCTGCAGAGCGGTGTAAGTCAGAAATTATATACCGGATTTACCCTTGGAGGACTGAAAAACGTAAAACTTACTGGTAACCTTGTCCTGAATCCACTTGCGAACTTGACTCTAAACGGGACAAACATAAATGTAACAGGTAGCCAGACAGTACTTGACACAACGATACGGAATATCGACAAAGCGCTTGATGTAGTCCTGCGCGATGAGGAACGGCTCGGCTCGTTTATACGCAGGCTGGAAGTGGAATCTGAAGTGAACGATGTTGAGGGAGTTAACCAGAAAGCCTCATTAAGTTCGATTCAGGATGCGGATTTGGCTGAAGAACAGCTCGAATACACAAAACTGAACATACTGCAACAGACATCTATGGCGATGATGGCTCAGGCTAACACTGCACCGCAATCGATAATGCAGTTGTTCGGGTAATATAAAAAATTTATGGTTGCGGCTGGTGGATAGTTTATACATCCTTCGGCCGCAACGGAGAACGATGATGAAACTGTAAAAGTATTATATAACTACAAATTCGATGGATACTTGGAAAGGAATGGTGACTACTGATTGAGAATATGTGTGTATAAAAGAAAATCTGTTTGGATTGGGAAAAATATAAAGGCTTAAATGATGATTGTGTAAACATCTTAAAATAAAATAATTATAAAAACAGATAAACATATTTAAGGAGAAAACTAAAATGGGTGATTTAGCAAGAGTTAATACTAATGTGTCTGCGTTGAGGTCGTTTCAAACCTTAACCGGGATTAACAACAGGCTTGTAAAAACACAGGAAGCGATTTCAACAGGCAAAGTCGTCAACAGAGCTTCCGATGCGCCGTCGGATTACTATATTTCAAGGATGTTGGAGAAGGATATCAACTCATTGAAACGCAAAAACGACAATATCGAACGCGGTATCAATTTTCTGCAGACCAACGACAGCCGGCTCGCTCAGGTAGCCAACATCCTTATTGAGATGAGCGATATGGCGAACCAGGCGAATTCCATTGCTGTAACCTCAGCCGAGAAACAGGCTATCCAGCAGGATATAGATCAGTTGAAGATGGAAATCGAGAATATTCTTCATAGCGGTGTCAGCGCGAAATTGTATTCCGGGTTTACTCTTGGCGGGCTTGAGAACGTAAAACTTACAGGTAACCTCATAACCAATCCGCTTGGAAGTTTAACTCTTGACGGGACAAATCTGAATGTAACCGGAAGCCAGACAACCCTTGAGACAACGATACGGAATATCGACAAAGCGCTTGATATAGTCCTGCGCGATGAGGAACGGCTCGGCTCGTTTATCCGCAGGCTGGAAGTGGAATCGGAAGTAAACGATGTTGAGGGAGTTAACCAGAAAGCGTCATTAAGCTCGATTCAGGACGCGGATCTGGCTGAACAACAACTGGAATACACAAAACTGAGCATACTTCAACAAACATCTATGGCGATGATGGCTCAGGCTAACACTGCACCACAATCGATAATGCAGTTGTTCGGGTAATATAAAAAATTTATGGTTGCGGCTGGTGGATAGTTTATACATCCTTCGGCCGCAACGGAGAACGATGATGAAACAGTAAAAAGTATTATATAACTACAAATTCGATGGATACTTGGAAAGGAATGGTGACTACTTATTGAGAATATGTGTATAAAAAAAAATCTGTTTGGATTGGGAAAAATATAAAGGCTTAAATGATGATTGTGTAAACATCTTAAAATAAAATAATTATAAAAACAGATAAACATATTTAAGGAGAAAACAAATGGGTGATTTAGCAAGAGTTAATACTAATGTGTCTGCGTTGAGGTCGTTTCAAACCTTAACCGGGATTAACAACAGGCTTGTAAAAACACAGGAAGCGATTTCAACAGGCAAAGTCGTCAACAGAGCTTCCGATGCGCCGTCGGATTACTATATTTCAAGGATGTTGGAGAAGGATATCAACTCATTGAAACGCAAAAACGACAATATCGAACGCGGTATCAATTTTCTGCAGACCAACGACAGCCGGCTCGCTCAGGTAGCCAACATCCTTATTGAGATGAGCGATATGGCGAACCAGGCGAATTCCATTGCTGTAACCTCAGCCGAGAAACAGGCTATCCAGCAGGATATAGATCAGTTGAAGATGGAAATCGAGAATATTCTTCATAGCGGTGTCAGCGCGAAATTGTATTCCGGGTTTACGCTTGGCGGGCTTGAGAACGTAAAACTTACAGGTAACCTCATAACCAATCCGCTTGGAAGTTTAACTCTTGACGGAACAAACCTGAATGTAACCGGAAGCCAGACAACCCTTGAGACAACGATACGAAACATAGACAAAGCGCTTGATGTAGTCCTGCGCGATGAGGAACGGCTCGGCTCGTTTATCCGCAGGCTGGAAGTAGAATCTGAAGTAAACGATGTTGAGGGAGTCAACCAGAAAGCGTCATTAAGCTCTATTCAGGACGCGGATCTGGCTGAACAACAACTGGAATACACAAAACTGAGCATACTTCAACAAACATCTATGGCGATGATGGCTCAGGCTAACACTGCCCCGCAATCAATAATGCAGTTGTTCGGTTAATTAAAACGCTTTTATGGAAGGGTTGGCTAATATGAAATTTGAATATGGTTTATGAAAAAAAGAGTGTTTGAATGTTATTGGATAATAAACAAAAGAAAAAGAATTAGAAACACCGAAAGGAGGAATTTTACACAAATTTAAATTAAAAAAAGAACCGGATTCAATATAAACATTGATTTATATAAGCCCTAAGGCTGTTTGCATGGAAGCAAACGAGGCGAAAAAACAAACAAGGAGGAATTAAAATGGGTGATTTAGCAAGAGTAAACACAAACGTTGCTGCGTTGAGAGGTTTTCAAACATTAACCAGTATCAATAACCGTCTGGTTAAAAGTCAGGAAGCTATATCGACGGGTAAAGTCGTAAACAGAGCATCAGATAGTCCGTCCGATTATTACATATCGCGGACATTACAGAGAGATATCAACTCGCTTAAACGCAAAAACGACAACATTGAGCGCGGTGTGAATTTCCTGCAGACCAACGATAGCCGGTTGGCGCAGGTAGCCAATATCCTGATTGAGATGAGCGATATGGCAAACCAGGCAAACTCAATAGCTGTGACGTCGGCTGAGAAACAGGCAATCCAGCAGGATATTCAGCAATTGAGTATGGAGATAGAAAACATTCTGCAGAGCGGAGTCAGCGCCAAATTGTACACAGGATTTACGCTTGGCGGGCTAAAGAATGTGAAACTTACTGGTAACCTGACTCAAAACGCACTTACAAAGCTGACTCTGGACGGAAATAACCTGAATGTTACAGGAAACCAGACAACACTTGACAGCACAATCAGGAATATTGATAAGGCGCTTGATACGGTCTTAAGAGACGAGGAAAGGCTTGGTTCATTCATAAGAAGGTTGGATGTTGAATCAGAGGTGAATGAGGTTGAGGGTGTCAATCAGAAAGCATCGTTGAGCTCGATTCAGGATGCGGATCTGGCTGAACAACAGTTGGAGTTGACTAAACTAAGTATTCTTCAGCAGACATCTATCGCGATGCTTGCTCAGGCAAATTCGGCACCGCAATCTGTAATGCAGTTATTCGGATAATAAAAGGAGGATTAAAATATAACAGTTAGGTTTATTTAAAAACTCAAACTGAATCAAAATCAAAACTTTGAAAAGGAGGTGATTAGTCCCTTAACGGCAGGATGATTATGTGAAATAAACAAATTCGGTGAACACAATCGATTCCTTTCGCTGGGGATAAACTGAAATGGACCTTATGAAAAGAGGATTTAATTAGATGAATTATGTATTTGACACGGAAGAAATTTTTCTGAAACAAAACAAGGAGGATTAACAATGGGTGATTTAGCAAGAGTAAATACTAATGTTGCGGCTTTAAGAGGGTTCCAGACATTAACAAACATAAATAACAGGTTGGTAAAAAGTCAGGAAGCCATATCTACAGGTAAAATAGTAAACCGCGCATCCGACAGCCCTTCTGATTACTATATCTCGAGGACATTGGAGAGAGATATAAACTCGTTGCAACGAAAAAACGACAATATCGAACGCGGTATAAATTTCCTGCAAACCAATGATAGCCGTCTCGCTCAGGTAGCGAATATATTGATCGAGATGAGTGATATGGCTAACCAGGCAAACTCTATCGCCGTAACATCGGCTGAAAAACAAGCCATCCAGCAGGATTTGAGTCAGTTGAAACTGGAAATCGAAAATATTCTGCAGAGTGGTGTCAGTGCCAAATTGTACACAGGGTTTACGCTTGGCGGATTGAAAAACGTGAAACTCACAGGTAACCTGACAGCTAACGCGATAACCACACTTACTCTGGATGGAAACAACATGAACGTAACCGGAAACCAGGCGACACTTGACGCTACAATAAAAAATATTGATAAAGCGTTGTCGGTTGTATTGAGTGATGAGGAAAGGTTAGGTTCATTCATCCGCAGATTGGAAGTTGAATCGGATGTGAACGAAGTCGAAGGGTTAAATCAGAAAGCGTCGTTGAGTTCAATTCAGGATGCTGATCTTGCGGAACAACAGTTGGAGTTAACAAAACTCAGTATACTCCAGCAAACAAGTATAGCGATGTTGGCTCAGGCAAATTCTGCGCCTCAATCTGTAATGCAGTTGTTCTAATAATTGAATTGATATTGCGAATAAATACCGGGAACCGTTACATGATACGGTTCCCGGTAGAAAGAAATTAAAAATGGTTCTGTTTTACGGTAATAACATTAACATTCTTTTATTAAGGAGGTGCATTATTATGTAATTGATTTTGGTCAGAATGGATATGGATCTGGCGTATTGCGAATCATATCCTTTTTCTGATCATGCTGTAAGAAGTATGTATAGTTCGCATGGACGCAAAAAACAAAACACATGGAGGAATTAAAAATGGGTGATTTAGCAAGAGTAAACACAAACGTTGCGGCTTTAAGAGGGTTCCAGACATTAACAGGTATAAACAACAGATTGGTAAAAAGTCAGGAAGCCATATCTACAGGTAAAATAGTAAACCGCGCTTCAGACAGTCCTTCGGATTATTATATATCAAGGACTTTGGAGAGAGATATTAATTCATTGCAACGAAAAAACGACAATATCGAGCGCGGTATAAATTTCCTGCAAACCAATGATAGCCGTCTTGCTCAGGTAGCGAATATATTGATCGAGATGAGTGATATGGCTAACCAGGCAAACTCTATCGCCGTAACATCGGCGGAAAAACAAGCCATCCAGCAGGATTTGAGTCAGTTGAAACTGGAAATCGAAAATATTCTGCAGAGTGGTGTCAGCGCCAAATTGTATACCGGATTCACACTTGGCGGATTGAAAAACGTAAAACTCACAGGTAACCTGACAACCAACCCAATAAGCTCGCTGACTCTGGATGGCACTAACCTTAACGTAACCGGTAATCAGGCATCGCTTGACGCTACAATAAAAAATATAGATACAGCGTTGTCGGTTGTATTGAGTGATGAGGAAAGATTAGGATCGTTTATCCGCAGGCTGGAGGTTGAATCGGATGTAAATGAAGTCGAGGGATTAAACCAGAAAGCATCATTGAGCTCAATTCAGGATGCGGATCTGGCTGAACAACAGTTGGAGTTGACAAAACTCAGCATACTGCAGCAAACCAGTATAGCGATGTTGGCCCAGGCAAATTCAGCTCCGCAATCAGTAATGCAGTTGTTCTAATTTAAAAAAGTTAAGGCTGGGCAACATTGTTTTGCCCGGCCTTGAGGGGATAAAATTTCTATAAAGGAGGTGATGCCATGACATGATCAAAGTAACATAAACCAAAAAATTTTGATAGGAGGTGATGCCGGCTTATCAAATGAGAATGATTAGTTTTAAATTAACATTGCCGGATTGCATTGGATGGTTTAATCCGGCGCAAGGATGCGAATTAAGGCATTGAAAAAAAACAAGGAGGATTTTTAAATGGGTGATTTAGCAAGAGTAAATACTAACGTTGCCGCATTAAAAGGTTTTCAAACATTAACGGACATAAACAAAAGACTGGTAAAGTCGCAGGAAGCTATATCGACAGGTAAAACCGTGAATCGCGCTTCCGATAGCCCTTCAGATTACTATATCTCAAGGACTTTGGACAGAGATATCAACTCTCTGAAACGCAAAAATGATAATATCGAACGCGGTATAAATTTCCTGCAGACCAACGACAGCCGGCTCGCTCAGGTTGCGAACATATTGATCGAGATGAGCGATATGGCAAACCAGGCTAACAGCATCGCGGTAACATCGGCGGAAAAACAAGCCATCCAGCAGGATTTGGATCAGTTGAAACTGGAGATTGAAAATATCCTGCAAAGTGGAGTCAGCCAGAAACTCTATACAGGGTTTACACTTGGTGGATTGAAAGACGTGAAATTAACGGGTAATTTAACTTCAAATTCTTTAACAACTCTTACTCTTAACGGTACAAACTTAAACGTTACCGGGAGTCAGACAACACTCGACTCCACAATAAAAAATATCGATAACGCGTTGTCTGTTGTTTTGGGAGACGAGGAAAGATTGGGTTCTTTTATCCGTAGGCTGGAGGTTGAATCAGATGTAAATGAAGTTGAGGGGCTGAACCAGAAGGCATCATTGAGCTCGATTCAGGATGCGGATCTTGCCGAGCAACAACTTGAGTTGACAAAGCTGAGCATACTACAGCAAACCAGTATAGCGATGCTCGCTCAGGCTAACTCGGCGCCTCAATCGGTAATGCAGTTATTCTAATAAAAAGTTTAACTGAACATTCCGGTTGACGCATCTTCGAGGAGGTGCCTTATGGGAAGGTCAAATGGGAGAAGAATGCGTAGCCCAAGTTCCAATGAGATTTGGAAATCGGCTTTAAAGAAATTGGTTGAACTGACTTCTTTAGAAAAAATTTCACAGGGTCTTGATCTAAACGATGAAGACCTGAAAAATCTCAAATGGGTATGCGCTTATTCTGAGATGGGGTATAATCCACCGCCCCGGATCAGGAAGAATGAAACGGAATGCTCGAAGGAAGATATTGAATCGGCCATGCAACTCATGGCCCTCCATCGCAATATCGATCCGGATGTGGTATCGGAGATTGCTCTGGAAATTCAATAGAAACTTTTCGGCGTTCTTGAAAGTGGGAGCCGGTTAAAACCGGCTCCCACTTTTTATTTGTTGATTAACATGTCGAAAATTATATAATCTCTTTTTTATCAGCTGAAAGTAAATCCAATGAATGAATCCCGAGCCAGATACATCAAAATTTTAGGTTATATTTCGCCTGCGGTTATCATTTGCGCGGGTATTTTGTTCCGCGCTTTCCTTATCGCCGGCGATAACTTCTGTTTCGATTCCGATAGTTCTGTTATTGTGCTGAATGCCAAATTTATTTTCAAAAAAACATCATTTCCTCTTTTTTTTCCGGGCCAATTATATTTTTCAGCTGTTCCATCTTATATATTAGCTGTTTTATTTAACGTTTTCGGAACAGGTTTTTTATCGGTGAAAATATATGTTTTCTTATTCTCTATATTGCTATATTTGGCTGTTTTCCTTTTTGTTTTACGAATAAAAGGATGGAAAACAGCGGTTTATGCCGCTCTTTTTATGTCTGTTTTACCTTCGGGTTTTAATGGGTTGCATATGAGTGGCAGTTGCGGTTACGAGCTTATAAACCTGTATGGCGTTTTATTCCTTTGGATTATTTATTCTTTTTTTAATTATCATGATAAATATCAAAATTGGTTTTTATTTATCGGCATTTTAGCAGGTATCGGTTGGTTCCTTCATCCGATGTTCATTTATTTTATTGTATTGTTCTGGATAATTAACGCCTTTTATTCATTTTATATTGAAAAAACGGAATTTGTCATATTCCTGGAAAAAGCCGTTTTATGGATTATATCTTTTTTTGCTGGAAGCGCATTTTACTGGCTGGCGTTTTTGAAAAGGGAAAGCCGTTTTGCGGGGTTTAATCCGTTATCGGGATTTGTTGCCGATTCAGGTACCATGTTTAAGGGACTGATAAAAATATTCTTTTTACAAATTCCGGAACTTCTCAACATAAAAGACATGGATAATTTCCCGGTTAAATTGTTATTAATATTTATATACATAGTTTTTATTAGTCTTATTTTTTACTCACTTAAATCACTGAAATCATGGAAATCGGGAAAATTTTCTCTCGAATCAATTCTCGCGGTTTTGTTTGTCGTTATGGTAATGATCCATTCATTGGAAAACGATTCAGATACTACAGCAAGGCATCTGATATCGATGATTATTCTTTATCCCGTATTTATGGCGTTGTTGGTTGAGAAGATACCATCGCGTTTCAGCCGGATGAAGTATTTTTTTATCCCGGCAATACTTATTTTTAACCTTTTCACGTATTCACATACAAGTAAAGTTGAGCGTAATGATCATCTGATTAATTATTTAAAGGAAAAAAACCTTAAATGCGGATTCGCGAATTATTGGCTGTGCTACAATCTCATATATTTTTCAGATGAATCAATAATTCTATACCCATTCTGGGGTAATAGCAGGTTCAACAGTTATACATTTGATGTAATGTCGGCGAATAATAAATTTTACTTGTTCAATTTAACGGATTCCGAACAGAAGCTGATGCTCGATCGGTTTATTGATGAGGCTAAAGACGCGAATCTCGCGTATGAAATTGAATTCGTGGATGAATTCGCTCTGATCCATTCTTTAACAATTTTTCGGGAAGGGCGGATAAATAATGTTATATATTTTAGCCCTGTTTATGAAGAACTCACTATCAGGATTGATGAATTCCTAAATAAACAAACAAAGGATTTGGCATTAGAGCTGTATTTGCCCAAAGGTGAATATACTTTTGTTACTGCTCTGGAGACGCAATACCTGCGGAATTATTTTCCAGACGCTCCAATAGCATCGTTTTCAATCACCGATAGTTTTACTTCGCGCGTAATAGGAAAAATTACTCCTCGTAATAATAGATTTAAGAACAATAAAAAACATGAATTTATTTTTCGCGCATATATAACGGAATCCGGAAAAGAGACTTTTCGTTATAAGTTTCAGGAAAAAAGTATCAAAGCAAAATATATTTGTATTTTTTAAATGTCAGAGTATATCTCTTTCTGGTTTTGGAGTTCGAAGCATCAGATCGCTCAGCGCAATTTTGCAGTTTAGGTTATCGTATAAAATCTCATAGACTTTGCGTGATATCGGTGTTTCGATACTGAATTTTTCGGATAATTGTTTTACAGAAATGGATGTTTTTACTCCTTCAGCTATTTTTTCAGTACCTTCGAGAGCTTCTTTGAGAGTTTTGCCCGCTCCGATTTTTTCACCGAGCCCTCTGTTTCTGCTATGCCTGCTCATCCCTGTTACGATAAGGTCGCCCATACCTGATAATCCGGAAAAAGTAAACGGATCCGCTCCCATAGCTACACCGAGCCGAGTTATTTCCGCTAATCCGCGCGTTATCAACGCGGCTTTGGTATTGTCGCCGAATCCGAGACCGTCACAAATACCGGCGGCAATGGCGATAACATTTTTTAACGCTCCACCGAGTTCTACTCCCGCTACATCATGGCTTGTGTATACCCTGAAATTGTTTACGCAAAATACAGACTGAATGTTTTCCCTGATTACCTTATCGTTGCTCGCCACAACCGCGGCAGAGGGGATATTAACCGCTACTTCCTCGGCGTGTGTCGGGCCGGATAATACCGCTGTTTTACCGGTATAGATTTCCGTGTCTATAATTTCGCTCATCCGCATGAGGGTTTCGTTCTCTATTCCTTTTGCTACGGATAGAATATATGGTTTTTCCCCGAGGTTATCCAATATTGGTTTGAGTAACCTGCAGGTAGACCGCATAAAATGCGATGGTACGGCGAGCACAATCAATCCTGCTCCAGAGACGCATTCTTTCATGTCTGATGTGAATTTTATCGAGTCGGATATTTTCGGGCCGGCGAGATATTTTTTGTTTTCTCTTGTGCGGTTCAGTTCATCGATATATTCAGGGAAATATCCCCATATGTATATATCGTGTTTTGCTTTATCAAGAAGGATGCCTATGGCTGTACCCCATGCTCCATCGCCGATAACCGCGACTTTTTTTATTTTCATTGATTATTCCTCATATAAATATTGATTACGTGAGCTATGATATAAAAGCAGGATGCAAAGCATCCATACAAAAAGTTTTTGTTTCTTTTTCAAAAAGAAAAAATCTTTATTTAGTATAATATAAATCCAAATTAATATAACTAATCGTTTTTCAAACATGTATTTTCAATATTTTCGCGAAACAGTCAATCTAATTTAACAATAAGATCAATTGAGCCATAAAAGCATATATAATATTTTGTATGAGTCAATATGTCATACTAAATTAAGATTTTTAGACTTTATCTCATAATAATTGATCTCAAAAGATGAATAGTATATGATTTTAGAAATTGGTACGGAATCTGATTAATAAAATAATTAATAAATTAAGGAGGTACAATAAAATGAATACATTAAAAACAGGAATTTTTTTAGGATTATTAACCGCGCTTCTTGTGCTTATGGGCGGATATTTCGGCGGGAGTCAAGGAGCTGTTATATTTTTTATTATCGCCTTGGCGATGAATTTTTTCAGTTATTGGTTCAGCGACAAGATTGTGCTTGCGATGTATGGTGCGCAACCTGTAAGCGAATCGGATGCTCCTGATCTTTATTCAATAATCAGAGAATTAACCTCAAGAGCGGATTTGCCCATGCCAAAAGTTTATATTCTTCCGCAGGATACTCCAAACGCTTTCGCGACGGGCAGAAATCCGGATCACGCGGCAGTGGCTGTTACATCAGGTATAATGGGACTTCTCAACAGAGAAGAACTAAAAGGAGTTATCGCTCATGAGCTGAGCCATATTAAAAACCGGGATATTCTGATAAGTACCATAGCCGCTACTATCGCCGGAGCGGTAACGCTGATCGCGAATATGTTGAGATACTCAGCCATATTTTTCGGTGGCAGAGACAGGGACGATAACGGTGGCGGAATAATCGGGCTGATTGTTTTGTCTATACTTGCACCTGTTGCCGCGATGATAATCCAGCTTGCGGTATCCAGAGCGAGAGAATACCAGGCGGACGAAAGCGGGGCTAAACTTGCCGGATCGCCTATGGGGCTTGCCAGTGCGCTTGAGAAACTTGAGCGAAGTGTTCAGAGATACCCCATGCAGGGCGGTACGCAGACAACCGCGCATTTGTTTATTGTGAACCCATTTAAAAAAGAATTTTTAGGCAATTTGTTCCGTACGCATCCATCAACTAAAGACCGGATAGAACGGTTATACAGTATGAGGTAATCATCGCTTAAAAAGGAGAGAAAAAGTGAGATTCGATAAACTTACTATAAAAAGTCAGGAAGCTGTTCAGGGTGCTCAGGAGATAGCCGCGGCACATTCTCATCAGGAACTGAATTCACTGCATTTGCTTATCGCTTTGCTTGAACAGCCTGAAGGCGTTGTTCCTCAGATTGTGCTGAAGCTGGGGGTATCTTTACCTAATTTAATAGAAGATACTAAAACCGCACTTGAAAAACAGCCCAAAGTTTACGGCAACACCGGTCAAATTTATATATCAGGTGAACTGCAGAAAGTTTTCGATTGTGCCGAACGTGAATCGTCGAAACTCAAGGATGAGTATATCAGCGCGGAACATATTTTTCTGGCTATGGTTATTGAATCTTCTTCGGAAGCGGCAAAAGCGCTGAAAAAATATAAGGTTTCGTCCGACGATATATTCAAGGTTTTGAAATCCATTCGCGGTTCACAGCGCATTACGGACCAGAATCCCGAATCGAAATACCAGGCGTTACTGAAATTCGGAAGAAACCTGTGTGATTTCGCTCGCAGAGGCAAACTCGACCCTGTTATCGGGCGCGACGACGAAATACGCCGGGTTATGCAGGTACTTTCACGCCGGACAAAAAATAATCCCGTACTTATCGGTGAACCTGGTGTAGGAAAGACAGCGATTGTCGAAGGGTTGGCACTGCGGATGGTTAGCGGTGATGTGCCGGAAGGGTTGAAAGATAAAAGCCTGATCGCGCTTGATCTCGGCGCGCTTATTGCGGGCGCGAAATACCGTGGCGAATTTGAGGACCGCCTTAAAGCTGTGCTGAAGGAGATTGAGGAATCCCAGGGGAAAATAATCCTGTTTATCGATGAGTTGCATACCCTTGTGGGGGTAGGATCTGCAGAAGGGGCGATTGACGCATCGAATATGCTTAAACCGGCGCTTGCCAGAGGAGAACTCAGATGTATCGGTGCGACAACTCTGGATGAGTACCGAAAATATATAGAGAAAGACGCGGCTCTGGAACGACGGTTTCAGCCTGTTGTTGTGCAGGCTCCATCGGTTGAGGATACAATATCGATTCTCAGGGGATTAAAAGAAAAATACGAAGTGCATCATGGAGTGAGAATCACGGACAATGCCCTTGTTCAGGCAGCTATTTTATCCAATAGATATATAACCGACCGTTTTTTGCCCGATAAAGCCATTGACCTGATCGATGAAGCCGCATCAAAACTGCGAATTGAAATAGACAGTATGCCTACTGAGATTGACGAGATCCAGCGAAAAATAATGCAGATGGAAATTGAAAGGCAGGCTTTGAATAAAGAAACTGATCCAGTGTCCAGAGAGAGGTTAGATAAATTGGAAGCTGAACTTGCTGATCTGAAGGAAGAAAGTTCAGCGCTGAAAATGAAGTGGCATCAGGAAAAGGAAATTATCGAAAAAATACGGGCTATAAAAGAAAGTATAGACCGGTTAAAAAGTGAGGAACAGCAATACGAACGGTATGGAAATCTGGAAAAAGTAGCGGAAATCAGGTACGGAAAACTTCGAGACTTGAATTTACGGCTGGAATCTGAAAACGATAAGCTAACACAGTTGCAGAAAAGTTCGTTGATGCTTAAGGAAGAGGTTGATTCCGAAGATATTGCTGAAATAGTTTCCAAGTGGACAAATATTCCGGTATCGCGGATGATGGAAAGCGAGATCCAAAAACTTATCCATATGGAAGAAGCGCTTAAAAAACGTGTTATCGGGCAGGATGACGCAATTGATCTTATCGCCAATGCTATACGCAGGGCGCGAGCGGATATCCAGGACCCGAACCGACCTATCGGATCGTTCATTTTTCTGGGGCCGACAGGCGTAGGTAAAACGGAACTCGCGAGAACACTTGCCGGGTTTCTGTTTGATGATGAGAAGGCAATGATCCGAATCGACATGAGCGAATACATGGAAAAACATTCTGTCTCAAGGTTGATTGGTGCTCCTCCGGGTTATGTCGGGTATGATGAAGGCGGGCAGTTGACTGAACTTATACGCAGGCGGCCATATGCGGTGGTGCTTTTCGACGAAATCGAAAAAGCACATCACGACGTGTTCAATATATTTCTTCAGATTCTCGATGAAGGCCGTCTCACCGATAATAAAGGGCGCACAGTAGATTTCAAAAACGCTATACTGATCATGACTTCAAATATCGGGAGCCAGATAATCCGTGAAATGTCTATGGAACCGAAAGAAGAAGTCCGGCAAAAAATTATGGAGTTGATGAACCAGCATTTTCGGCCGGAGTTTTTGAATAGAATAGATGAGATAATTCTTTTCAACAATTTGACTAAAAACAATATAGAGAAAATCATCGATATACAGCTTACACAACTTGGAAAACGGCTTGCTGATAAAAAAATCGCGCTTGAACTTACAAAAACTGCTAAGGATCATCTGGCTAACATATCATACGATCCTGTTTTTGGTGCACGGCCACTTAAACGCGCCATTCAATCAAATATTCTAAATCCGCTTTCAATGAAACTTCTTCAGGGAATAATGAAGGAAGACGAAACCGTAAGCGTTGATTTCCGTGACGGCGAGTTTAAATTTGATTTACAAGAATAATGTGTCATATCGGCTCAAATATTATCTTATAGTGTGCTGGTATGAACCGGCAGTAAAATTCGCGAATTGATTATATAAATACACAAATGGCTATTAATAAATCGGTTGGATATTTTATCCAACCGATTTTTTTGTTGGCATAAATCTTGAGCTTATAATGATTTGTTTTAATGAAAATAATAAATTTAATTATAAAGGAGGAAAGAATCATGGGAAAGATTATTGGAATTGATCTTGGTACAACAAACTCATGCGTATCCGTTATGGAAGGCGGTGAACCTCAGGTAATCTCTAATAGTGAAGGTGGGCGGACAACCCCTTCGGTAATGGCTATTGCTAAAGACGGGCAGCGGCTCGTAGGTGCTGTAGCAAAAAGGCAGGCTGTAACCAATGCGAAGAACACAGTAATGTCCATAAAAAGGTTTATGGGAAGAAAATATAGTGAAGTTAAAGAGGAAGAGAAAACCGTGTCTTATACAGTTAAAGCCGATTCGAAAGGAAACGCGATAGTTGAGCTTGGCGGTAAAGATAATACACCGCAGGAAATTTCAGCGATGATTTTGCAGAAAATGAAACAATCAGCCGAAGCTTTTCTCGGGCACCCAGTGAAAAAGGCGGTGATAACGGTACCCGCTTATTTCAATGATTCTCAGAGGCAGGCTACGAAAGAAGCCGGAGCAATCGCCGGTCTTGATGTTGTTCGAATAATAAATGAACCTACCGCAGCGGCTCTTGCCTATGGGCTTGATAAAAAAAATGACGAGAAAATAGCCGTCTACGATCTCGGTGGAGGAACTTTCGATATATCCATACTTCAACTTGGTGATGGGGTATTTGAAGTATTGTCAACCAATGGAGATACTCATCTTGGCGGTGATAATTTCGATGAAGTATTGGTTGAGTATGTTGCCGGGGAATTTAAAAAAGAGAACGGAATTGATTTGAAAACAGATCTTATGGCGCTTCAAAGGTTGAAAGAAGCGGCGGAGAAAGCAAAATGCGAACTTTCTTCATCGATGAGTACGGAAATAAACCTGCCGTTTATCACAGCTGATTCTTCAGGCCCTAAACATCTTTGCATGACTATAACCCGGGCGAAACTCGAACAGCTCGTCGCTCATTTGATCGAGAGAACAAAAGAACCATGTATAAAGGCATTAAAAGACGCGAAATTATCCGCAGACAATATTGATGAGGTTATTCTTGTCGGTGGACAGACAAGAATGCCCGCCGTTCAGAAACTGGTTAAAGAACTTTTCGGTAAAGAACCGAATAAAGGGGTAAATCCTGATGAAGTAGTGGCAGTTGGAGCCGCGATTCAAGGAGGTGTTTTATCAGGTACAGTTAAAGATGTGCTTTTGCTTGATGTTACTCCATTATCGCTTGGTGTGGAAACAAAAGGCGGAATATTTACTAAATTGATTGAGCGCAATACAACCATTCCAACTAAAAAATCGGAAATATTCACAACCGCCGGTGATAACCAGACATCCGTAGATATACATGTTCTGCAGGGCGAACGTGAATTAGCACAGTATAACAAAAGTATCGGAAGGTTCCAGTTGACAAATTTGCCTCCTGCTTCGCGCGGTGTTCCGCAGATAGAAGTATCATTCGATATAGACGCCAATGGAATTCTCCATGTATCCGCTAAAGATAAAGCTACCGGGCGTGAACAATCGATACGAATTGAAGCATCCAGCGGTTTATCGAAAGATGACATCGACAGAATGGTAAAGGAAGCGCAATCCAACGCTGAAAACGATCATAAGTATCGGGAAGAACTCGAACTGTTTAACCGTGCAGACCAGCTCGTTTTCGAGACAGATAAACAACTCAGGGAGTTCGGAGAAAAACTGTCTCAGGAAAACAGGTTCAAACTTGAGACAATAAAAGGAGATTTGGAAAAAGCGATCAGGGATAAAAATGTACCCGGTACAAAAAATAAAATGGATGAATTGCAGAATTTATGGCAGAAAGTATCGGCTGACCTTTATCAGAATGTCAGGGAAAATGAAGCTGATAAACGGAGCGGTTTTCCCGATCAGGGCCCTGCGGATTCCCAAAATGTGCAGACATCGGGGAACAATGGCGATAGATCGTCTGATACTGTGATAGACGCAGATTATGAGGAAGTCGATTGATATTTGTTAATAAGATAAGTTGCCGGAAAAGCAGGAATTTAAAAGTGGATTCCTGCTTTTTTTTGTTTACTTAAATTGATCAATGCACATAAATTTTGTGGAAAATAAAAATTAATAATTGAGGATCGGGTAAAATGGTGGTAATTATATTAATAATAAATATTGTTAGGCAATCTATAAATTATAACAGTTTAGGAGCTATAAATGGAAAAAACAATATTTCATCTTGAACAAACTAAAATTCCACGTCAATGGTATAATGTTCAAGCGGATTTACCTGTACCTTTGCCTCCTCCAAGGCATCCGGCAACCGGCAATCCAATTTGCGCTGATGATCTGGCGCCTTTGTTTGCCCGTGAAGTTATACAGCAGGAGATGTCTCAGGAAAGGTGGATAGATATTCCGAAAGAAGTTTTGGATGTTCTGAAAATTTGGAGGCCGACGCCATTGGTGCGTGCGGTGAATCTTGAGAAAGCTCTTAAAACTCCCGCTAAAATTTATTATAAGGATGAAAGTGTCAGCCCCGCGGGAAGCCATAAGCCGAATACCGCCGTTGCTCAGGCATTTTATAATATGAAAGAGGGCATAAAACGAATAGCTACCGAAACCGGAGCCGGGCAATGGGGTAGCGCTCTTGCGTTTGCCACGAATATATTTGGGCTTGAATGTACGGTTTATATGGTTAGAGTGAGTTACGATCAGAAACCTTATCGCAGGTCGATGATGAATATTTGGGGTGCGGAGGTATTTCCAAGCCCCAGTTTAAGAACAGAAGCGGGAAAACAAATATTGGAGAAGGATCCTCATTCGCTTGGAAGCCTCGGTATCGCTATTAGTGAGGCGGTTGAGGATGCGGTTAAACATAAGGATACCCATTATTCGCTTGGAAGTGTATTGAATCATGTTGTATTGCATCAGACAGTCGAAGGGCTTGAGGCAAAACAGCAGTTCGAGATGGCAGGTGTTGAGCCGGATGTGCTTATCGGATGTGCAGGTGGCGGGAGCAATGTGGCTGGATTTCTGTTCCCGTTTTTGCCGGAAAAACTTAAAGGCAAAAATATAAGGTTTGTGGCAGTTGAGCCAACAGCCTGCCCGACGCTTACAAAAGGCCCGTACCGATACGATTTCGGAGATACTGCCGGAATGACACCGCTTTTAAAAATGTATACACTCGGTCATACGTTTATTCCGTCGGGAATTCACGCGGGAGGGTTAAGGTATCACGGGATGTCGCCTCTGATGAGCCTTCTTTATAATCAGAACCTGATAGAGGCGAGGGCATACCCGCAGAACCCTGTTTTTGAGGCGGCTATGATGTTTGCGAAATGCGAACGGATTATTCCCGCGCCGGAAACAGCTCATGCGGTCAAAGCGGCGGTTGATGAAGCTATACGATGCAGGGAAACAGGAGAAGAGAAAGTTATCGCGTTTCTTTTAAGTGGGCACGGTCATTTTGATTTATCTTCATACGATAAATATATGAGCGCCGGATTAGAGGATTTTGAGCATCCGGAAGAAGAAATATCAAGGGCGATAAGTGAAATACCCGGGGTTGAATAAGGTTTTATTTGCCTGAATCCTGATTGTCGCGGTTTTTTTTGAATTGCTGATATTCTTCCCATTCTTCTTTGGGAACTATCACATACTTTTTTGAATGAGTTTCTCGGTTTAAAATTTTAGCTTTGATTTTTTTTGTATTTTGAGTATTGTTTGTTTTCTGATCGAATTTCTTTTTCGCGTGGTTTATAATGGAATGATCCGAAAAGAAGTTTTTCTTGATTTTGAGAACAATGAAAATCAGTAATATTAAAGATAATCCGCTTAAAATCATGGATGCACTGATCGGCCTGTAGTAAAAAAGGAAAATGCAATCGGCAGATTTAATTAAATTGACTGTATAATCGAAAATATACATATTTATTTCCTGTTTGGAGTTTCATAACATAATGAATTTTAACAATCTTCCTTTAAAACATCAAAAAGTATTTTGGAATCTATGAAAATTAAAGTTTTTTTATTTGAAATTGTTTTATTTTGGTTTGCGGTTTTTTGTAATCAATCCAATTGCGAGGAAAAAAACGATTATGCCTGGCCGATAGATATCCGGGGCGACATATCGGGTAATTTTGCGGAAAGCAGGCTCGATCATTTTCATGCCGGGCTTGACATTGCTACAGGTGGTGTTAAAGGCAATAAACTATTCGCTATTGAGGATGGTTATTTGTGGAGGGTTCGCGCATCGGTTGTGGGATACGGCAAATCGGTTTATCTGAAGCTAAATGACGGGCGATACGTGGTTTACGCTCACATGGATAAATTTATCGAACCTGTTGAAAAGTATGTGCGCCAGCAACAGAAAAAAAGCGGTAAATATGAGATAGATTTATCGCCTGAACCGGGAATGTTTCAGTTCAAAAAAGGTGATCTTGTAGGGTATGCAGGTAATTCGGGCGATGTTGCCCCTCATCTGCATATTGAACTTAGAAACGAGAAGGAAGAACCGATCAATATTTTGTCAAACGGGCTTGTTCTGCCTTATCGGGATACAACGTATCCGCTGATAAAGGTTCTTGCCGTTAAACCTTTTGACAGTAAATCAATGGTTGACCAGGATTTCAAACAGCAATTTTATTTTCCGCAAAGAATTTCTCCTTCAAAATACGTAATACCGTCTCCGGTTTCCGTGTGGGGAAAAATCGGTTTCAAATTGAATGTTTTAGACACAGATCAGTTTAAACACGTATTCAAACTGAATATTTTATCCGCCCGCCTTATTATCGATGGTGTTGAGGCATATTACATTAAGTTCGATAGAATCAATTATGATTCCGATTACAACAACAACTTTTTCTTATATGACCGTGAACTGAAATATATGTCTCCGCGAAAGATTAAAGGGGATTTCATTAGATTTTTTATTGAACCGGATATAAAGTTGACTCCTTTTATTAAAACCCCCCCAGCAGGATATTTGCTGTGCGGCGACCCGCGATACTCCGGTTATCAAGGGTTTGTTTCACCGGGTGAACATTCTGTCGCGATTCAAGTAGAGGATAGTTCAGGCAACATGGCGGAGTTGTCTTTTAAATTAAATGTGAGTTATCCGGAAGTTTTGGAAAAGAAATTTGTACCTGATAAAAAACGGCCCGAAGGAACATTCGCGTTGTCGCCGGAACTGAATTATTATGATAATTTTGTATCGGTTGTTTTAAATACATTTGTGCCGCCGAAAAGTGAGCCTGAAGCTGTTCTAAGCTGGGAAAACGGGATTCTGGAACCATCGAAAATAATTATTCGGTCATCAAGTACGTTTGAATACATATTTGAACCGCAAGAGAGTTTGCCTGCCAATACAAAACTTGTAATTCGCGCGGTTAATCCGTCCGGAAAGAAGATCAGTCAGGCAAAGCAGGTACAGTTCAATTATATACCTACTTCCGGCGGTGAATATATGTCGCCGGACGAAAAAGTTTTACTGAGAATTGATTCCAATGTTACACCATTAGTTGTGGATACTCAGCCAATTCATGTCGATTTAACGGGAATGAATAAAAAACTGACTAAACTCAGCAAAATATATGAGTTTCGCCCGAAAGGGTTTCAGTTAAGCAACGGCGCTTTTATAGAGATAAAAATAGATGATGTTTCAAAAGTAAAAGGGAAAATGGCGATATTTGAGTATATAGATAATAAATGGAAACTTAATTATCCGCTTACTTCCTCGCGTGAAAATATTGTTGTCGCTCGAGTCGACCATTTGTCAACTTTTGCTGTTTTCGCGGATACCGACCCGCCGATAGTGAGATTTGTGTATCCGAAGCAATCCGGCGATGTTGTGCAGATAAATACGGATATCGTATGCAAAGTCGATGACCTTGGTGTTGGGCTTTCGTATAAAAAACTCGATATGAAGATAAATGGGAAAAGTGTACCAGCTGAATATAATACCGAGACAAACAGGCTGGTTTATAAAGTTGACGAACCTCTAAATAACGGCAAAAATATACTCGAGGTTACCGCTGAAGACAGGTTGGGACTGGTAAAATCAAAATCGATCAAATTCATTTTCAAAAATTAAAATGGTTTTTTGAAAAAGGTAGAATTTGAACAATCCAATATTTGATAAGAATTTCAAGACTGTTCTATATGAGTATCCGCGTATCGCAGGAATGATCAATATCAGTACGATGCGGGATATCATTCCTGTGGAATCCGCTCATCCACCGGAAATAAACGCGACTAAACTCGCCGACTCAAATTTTGTTGCTCTTTTTGGGTTGCCGGATGCTGATTTCCTTCTGGAACTGTATAAAAAGGTTCAGCCTACTACGACAATTCTGATTATAGAAAAAGAACCGGGTTTATTTTATAAAATAATAAATAAGCACGATATTTCATCGATAATTGAGGGGTGGCAGGTTAAATTCATTATAGGTGCTGATGAATCGTGTTTTGATGAGGAGTTTGCACAATATTATTTTCCGGTAGATTCTCTATATATAATAAAAGATGAGCGGAGCACTCTTTTGGATCCGCAATATTATTCGATTGCTGAAGCCCGGTTGCGGGTGATATGCGAGCGAAGAAGAAATCCACAACCGGAAATCCGCGCCAAAAAATATAAGTTTCTCATGATGGTGGGAACCCGTGGAACCGGTTGGCCTTATATACTGCAGGATGTAGTTTGGGCATTGCATAAGCTTGGGCACAGTGTTCGTCTGCTGCATACATCGGCGAAGGGATCGAGGTATTTTCTTAGTAAAGAGATATCGGCTAACAGGCCTGATTTTATATTTCTGCTTGACGCGATCGGTTTAAAGGTTGACGATCTTAGTAAATATGAAATTCCATATATCTCGTGGTTTTTCGATAATCCGTTCAACTGGTTGAATGAAAGTTTCATATCCGATTATTATCATATTTTTGTTTGGGACAAAACATATGTGGATGAGCTTAAACGTGCTGGGTTCAGACATGCTTATTATATGCCTCTGGCGGCAAATCCGGATGTTTTTTATCCGCGAAAAGAAAATGAAAAATTTATTTGCGATATAAGTTTTGCGGGGTCTTCTCTGATTGATTTGCCGGAACTTAATTTTGATTCCGAATCAAAGATACGGTTTGTCAATTATATTGCGGATAAAGTATGTGAATCTCCGTGGATACCTCTTTGCGATATTATTTCCGAAATAAATAGAGAAAAAGGTGTAGATTTCAGGCTTGATGATCCAGCTAAATTTCGGGATTTCGAACTGTTTTTGCAGAATTATTCACGCACGGTTTACCGGATGCGGATAATTGAGGCGTCGCTTGAGTTCGAACCGCATTTGTATGGTGACGAGGGCTGGCGAAAAATTACCGAAAAAAAACACGGTGTTTACCGCGGACGGATAGATAACAGAATCGATCTGCCGGTTTTATATTCCTCAAGCAGGATAAATTTAAATATTACCGTACCTCAACTTAGAAATTCTTATTCGCACAGGGCCTTTGAGATACCTGCCTGCGGAGGGTTTCTTCTATCGGATTACCGCCCGGAAGCGGAACAGTTTTTTGAAATAGACAGGGAATTGATCTGTTTTCGTACAATGGGTGATCTAATTCAAAAAGCCACATATTTTTTGAAAAATGACAAAGAGCGAAATGAGATATCGCAACGGGCAAGAAGAAGGGTTCTTGAAGAACATACATATGTTCATCGATTAAAAAAAATTATATCCATGTTTGATGCGAAGTGAGGTGAATTATGAAATCAATTTCAGATTCCGCGTTAATTATTGTGGATGTGCAGAACGATTTTTGTACCGGAGGCCCTTTGGAAATATACGGTGCGGAAAACATTATTCCTGTAATCAATTCGCTGGTACCGCTTTTTTGTAAAATAGTCTATACACAGGATTGCCATCCGGAAAACCACATAAGTTTCTCTAAATCTCCTGAATTTAAGGACAAATCATGGCCTCAGCATTGTGTTATGAACACTTATGGAGTGCAAATTCATAATTACCTGATCGTCGATGAAAATGCGGTTTTTCTTAAAAAAGGGACTAATCCCGGGCTTGAACAATATAGTGTATTCGATAAAACCGGGCTTGGTGATCTTCTGAAATCCGAAAATATTTATTCTGTCTATATTGCCGGGCTGGCAACGGATTATTGTGTAAGGTATTCTGCTATTGACGCAGCAAAAGAAGGATTTTCCGTGAATGTGGTAATGGACGCGTGCGCCGGCATATCTGATGATACAGTTCGGGAAACTATCGAGGATTTTAAAAAAAATAATGTCAGGATGGTAAACGCGTCTGAGATTATCGACATGGTATTGGCGCATAAATGATACAAAAATCTTCTGCAATGATGAAAAATGTTTAAATTTTTCATAAATAATCATAAAATAGCGCCCGTTTTTTTATTTAACACAATTTGAATTTCCGGAGGATAAAATGGTTAAAGTTAAAATTATTGGTGCAGGCGGGTACGGTGGATCGGGTTTGCTTGAATTGCTTGCGCGTCATCCCCAGGCGCGGGTAACGGGTGTTATTGATGTGGCTGATGTTGGTAAACCGATCAGTTTTGTGCTTGCGCATCTGAAAGAATATTACGATCTGATAATAACTTCACCGGACGATCCGAAGAATTTTGAGGACGTGGATGTTGTGTTTTTCGCTACTCCAGACGGTGTGGGTATGGGAGGGGCGAAACCATACCTTGAAAAAGGGATAAAGGTGATCGATTTCAGCGGGGATTTCCGTTTCAATAACAGCCATGATTATTCTCTTTACGCCAAAACTATCGGGCGCGATCCGGATCATAAATCGCCGGATCTTCTTGCTGATTCGATGTACGGAATGGCCGAACTGCACAGGGATGAATTAAAGAAAGTGAATATAGTCGGTAATCCGGGTTGTTTTGCCACAAGTTGTATACTGGGGTTTGCGCCGGCTGTAAAATATGATCTGGTTACTCACGATACATTCATCTGTGATTGTAAAACAGGTGTTTCAGGCGCGGGCAAAAAACCTTCTGCCGGGTTTCATTATCCGTCGCGCTACGATAATATGAACGCGTACAAACTATCCGGGCATCAGCATGTATTTGAGATAAAAAGAGAACTTCAGCTTGTAGGAAAACGGGATGTTTCCCTTGTATTTACTCCGCAGGTAGTGCCGCTGTGCAGGGGAATAATGTCTACGCTTTATGCGAAAATCAAGCCCGGCGTAACTAAAGATACAATTCTCGAATCGTACCGTGAATTTTATAAAAACGAACCTTTTGTGCGGGTGTTTACGCCTGATGAAACGGTATCGACGTCCTGGGTGCGTGGTACGAACTTCTGTTATCTTACTGTTAAGGTTGATGTGGAATCTTCATTACTTCTTGTAATTTCGCATATAGATAATCTGGTTAAAGGGCAGGCAGGGTCGGCAGTTCAGTGTATGAATGTGTTGTTCGGGTTGGATGAGAAGCTGGGGCTTAATCTGCCTCCCATGTATCCCTGATTGATTTGTGCGGGTAAATTATTTTTTTGGTGGAAGAAAAATTTTGCGGCGGAAAATGTCTCTTTTCAGCGATTGGACTCTGTCGAGAAACAGGATTCCGTCAAGATGATCGATTTCGTGCTGGAAAATCACCGCTTCAAATCCATGGCATTCGATGGTCTGCGGGTTTAAATTTGTGTCGAGATAATTAACTGTGATTTTTTCCGCGCGGATAACGTTGCCGGTAAATTCGGGGATGCTCAAACATCCTTCTCGGAACAAAATAGAACCTGATTTCGTTTCTATTTGCGGGTTCAGGCATATAAGTTTGCCATGGTAAGAGCTGTCGTTTTTCGGTTTTTTCCCCGCTTGAGCGTCTATAGCGATTACTCGCCATAAATATCCTATCTGAGGTGCGGCGATACCTACGCATCCGGGTGAAATCCGGAGCGTATCGATGAGATCATCAATAATCGTTTTTATGATTGAAGGCGGATTTGTTACAGCCTTACAAACTTGTTTGAGAACAGGATTGGGATATACTTTTATTTCCTGAACGGGCATAGAGTTACATCTCTTCGTATTCGTGAATAATATCGAGCGAATAATCGACGGAAAGTTTTTCGCATATTTCCCCGATTTCGGATTTTAATTCAGCGGTATTTATTTTTTCTGGCACAAAGATTTCAAGTATCAATGCGTAAAGGTCTCTTTTGGCTGATGTGGTTGTTTGGGTTTGGAGATCGGTAATATTGATTTGTTTTTGTGCCAGTATTTGAGCTATATTATATACAATTCCCGGTTTGTCGATACCGTAGACGGTTAAAATATGGTTTGGTTTTCCTGTGGAATATGCCTGATTAATATCTTTATCCGATAATTCCCTTAAATTTATAGATAACCCGAGTTTTTTCGTTATGAGCGTCAATTCTTCTTGGAGCTTGTTTGTGGTCATAGGGTCAGGTATTGATATAAGCATAATCATGGCGAACTCGTTGCGAAGGCGGGTCATGCTTGTTTCCTCAAGGTTGCAACCGAGTTCATATAATTTTCCGGTTACTCCGGCGACAATACCCGGTTTATCCGATCCGACTGCAGTGAGAACTACAATTTTTTTCATTCGGCGGATTCCTTTTCTCTTTCTTTAAGTTTTTCTGGTGTGGTTTTCCATCGTCTGTGAAACCATACCCATTGGTCGGGGTATTTTCTAATATGATTTTCGACACAGTCGCTCCATAACTGAGTATTTTTTATTATTGCTTCAGGATCTTTCCTGTTTTTAATAAATTCTAATTCCGGATGTATAATCATTTTGTGTTTATATTTGCATTTTTCATCTCTTGAGATAAATGTGGGCAGAACCGCGCAACCGGATGTTAATGCTATCATTACCGGTGAAACCGGAGTATATGCCGGATGCCCGAAAAAGTTTACGAAAACACTTTTTAGGTTTTTTATATCCTGATCAGCGAGCATGCCGATCATTCCATTTGCTTTTAATGTTTTAAATATATCGCGTGAAAATGAGTCCCTGTCGATTATTTCGCTACCTGTAAATTCGCGCATTTCTTTTAAAAGTTTTTCTATCCGTTCGTCGTGCATTCTTCGGGCTAGGATTTTACCGGTATATCCGCGCGCGAAAAAATAGGCGTTTACAAATTCCCAGTTACCGCAGTGAGCGGTGAGGATCATTACACCCTTATTTTTTTCAAGTGCGTTTGTTAAATGCTCAATCCCTTTGATGGATATACATTGAAGCAGTTTTTTTTTGTTATATTTGCCCCACATTGCCATTTCGGCGGTATTTCTGCCGATATTCAGGAAAGTGTTTTTGGCGATATTGAAATTATCCGGTTTTTCACCGAAAGCTTTATTTAAATTATTCAACGTGATTTCGCGCATTTTTTTTGATGAATAAAAAAATAAAAGTGCCCCACACTCGCAGAATTTGTATACAATACATTCAGGCATATATTTTGCGGTTTTTAATATGAATTTGAGGATATAATATAAGAAAAAATAGCGAATTTTCCTCTTAATTGTTTTAAATTTTTTCTTGTTAAAATTTGTCATCTGTTCATCAATCTCCATATCAAATCGATATCATTGAATAAAAATGTAAAAAATGGTAAAATTATTATATAAAAGAGAATAATTTAAAAGGATTTTATTATATATAAAACAATCAACTTTGACGTTAATATAATGATTAATTTTTAACTTAATCATTAGAGTGGTTTTTTTGTATTCAGTTATGTTTATAACCATTTTGGTGTTATATAATCAACGATATATTTTAAAATTTTCATAAGGAGGAACAATAAACATGTTTTCCAGGCAAAAACATCGGTTCTGGATACGTACTGTATCATTACTTCTGATAGAGACAATGATATACAGTACAAATCTATCGTATGGGGATGACGAAGTAAATGTCTCCAGATTCAACGGTAGGATACTTGAGCAATACAAAGGTACCGGCGATAAAGTGGTTATCCACATAAAAGACGCGCACTGTAACTTTGACGCTCAGGATAATATCTGCAGTATATTGAAACAATTATCCGGCCAGGGGTTTGATATCATCGGCCTTGAAGGAGCCGAAGGCAAACTCAAGTATGATGACATCATATCATTTCCCGATAAAGATGCGATAAAGGAAGTGTCAAAATATTTTGTTAAAAACGGAATGCTTTCAGGCTCAGAATATTTTGTTTTGAATTATAATGATAACGACGCGAAATTGATTGGTGTTGAAGATAAACAATTGTACCTGAAAAATTATCAGGCGTTGATAAGGTCGCTTGATGTCCGAAAAACCGCGAAACAATACTGCCAGAGCCTTAACGGAATCCTCAAGAAAATAAAGACCTACCTTTTTGACGGAGATCTTGCCGATATAGACAAAGTTTACACCGATTATCTTGAAGAGAAAATTAATTTTTATAATTTCAGCAATTACCTCAATAAATATATCAAGAAATACGAGATCGATATGTGGCTGTTTGAGAATTATAACCTTATGCTCAAAGCGCATGACCTCGAGAAAAAAATAGATTTCGAAACGGTGAACAAAGAGCGTGCCCGGATTGTTGATCTGCTTGTGGATAAACTCCCCAAAGAGAAAGGCAACGAAATACTCCAGCTCAATCTCGGCTACAAACTTGAGCAGGTTAAACCTCAGGATTTTCATCAGCAAATTCTAAATACAGCGTCTGCAAACAATGTGGATTTATCCGAATATAAAGAATTTCATAAATATTTAGAATATCTGAATTTATATGAAAAAATAGATATGCAGGAATTGTTTGATGAATCCGGCGATATATTATCGGAAATAAAGAAAAAACTGTATGTGAAAGAAGGGCAGGCTGATCTCGATAAGTTTACCAAAATAGTCAATATACTGGAAAATTTTTTCGATTTGAAACTCTCGCCAAAAGACCTGAAATATTATATTGAGCATAAAGAGGATTTCAAAACCGGCAGGATTACTTCTTTCATAGAGAAATACGCCAATCAATATCAGTTTATGTATTTTATTGATTCCAATATAAATCTTGTGGATAACAGCCTTCCTTTGCTTGAGGATTTCTATACATATTCCAAACAGCGCGATAAGTATCTTGTAGATAATCTGCTTGCGGAGATGGAGCTTGAGGGGAGTTCAAAAGGAGTGCTTGTAACCGGCGGGTTTCATACTGAAGGGATGATGAAACTCCTCAAAGAAAAAGGGATATCATATTATGTTGTATCGCCTGTGATTCATCAGAGCGATGATAAAAAAGTATATATATCGATGCTGATGAACGAGAAATCGCCTTTTGAGCAGAGACTTGAGAATTTGCTTGAACAGACAAGCACTTTGGCTGTCGCCTCAAAACTCGGTGATCCGCCGTTACTTGATTCTAAAGGAGCGCAGAGTTTTAAAGCTGAACTAAAAGGGTTGATGGTAGCTTACGCGGTATACAAGTTTGCCAGTTCAGATAAAGATCTGGTTAATTCGCAGGAGTCGATCGATAGTTTTGCTAAAATCGTGAACAATTTCTTTTTATCCGGCTGGGCTAAAGGCGAGTTCAAAGATCTGACACGGTTGCAGGTAACACCTTCTGAAACAGGCGGGCTCAGCGTTTCTTTGATAATCGGCAATAAACCTTTTGTATTCACTGAGTTAAGCAAACAGGACATGGAAGGGCTCAACCCTCTGTTTACCGCGAGCATAAACGGCAAATCGCTTAATATTCTCGACGGCGAATCGTACAAAGATACTATCGCGTTGCTCAGAGAAAAGACTGATCGGTCTATATCGGCTTTTGTGAAGCTGATAACACCTTCAGATGTGATTCCGGTATCTTTCATAGATTCACTGATTCAGCGATTAAACCAGCAATCGCCGGAAAAATTAAAACCGCTTGACCAACAGTTTTTAGCCGATCTGAAGGCGCATTCGCTATCTGTATCCGATTTAAATTCAGATGCGATTATTAACCGGATGGCAAATCTGGGGTTGATAGAATTCATTGATAGTGAGCATATCAAGTTGAGTCCTGTTGTTCCTTTATCGGCAAAGCTGGTTGAATCGGCGAAAGAGTCGAGGTTTACCTGGAATGTTAAAAATGATATGGATTCAATGCCTGCCCAACTTAAAGAGTATTTTATCCGCGCGGGTATAAATGAAATACATATAGAAAACGGTATACCGCAAAGATTTTGGTTCCAGTTTTTTCAGAATCCGCCATCTGATTTAAAATCCACGATGGTTGTTGACCAGAAACTTTACAAGTTTGATTTTACCAGTGTACTCGGACAGGGTAAAATCCTCGATATCAGCCTTGCCGATCAGACTCCGCCTACTTTGGGCGATAAGATAAATGCTCAGGAAGAAATACAGAAATTGTCAGATCAGGTATCTGATGATATCCTTCAATCGCCAGTTCAGCAACCTGTAGATTTACCGCAGGCTCCGGTTGTGCGGGAAACTCCAGCCGCTCCTGTTGATGGACCAGGTATTGTCATAAATGTTCCTGAAAGCAACCCGTATTTTTCTGTTCGTGCGGTTGAAAACAATCAGGTTGATGTTCAGTTTAAAGATTTCAGAATTGGTGATTTGGGATTGACTAACGTCAGGGAAATCAAATTGAGTGAACAGAACAATTTGATTCTCATCGCCCTGCATACAAACGGCGCGATATCTTATATACATTCCGATGGGAAACTGATATTCGAGCAAGATGGTATTGCGGAAGTCAGAAGAGATGCGTTTTCGCCTGATAGAATGCAGGAACTCCAACAGGATGCTGATGACGTTCAGAAACTTCTTACCGACCTCAATGATGAAGGGTTTATTGCCGGCAGAGATGAATCTCAACGGGAGAAAAAGAACAAAGAGAAATCCGATACGGATGATAAAGAAGGCGCCCTAAAAGATATCGGTGACGAAGACGCCGCAATCGTGCCCGGAAATATACGCGCTAAATGGGATGAGTTGGCAGGAACGGTAAAAATCGCGAATATTCGCATCGAAGGCCAGGTTGTTCAGGCGAAACTGATTGTGGATAACATAGATATGCCTGCAGGTCTCGGGGCTTATCATTTTTACGATAACTCAAATAACCTTGTTATTGTTGTCAGAGAAGATTTTAACGTATCCCTTGTTTCCCGTGAGGCAATATACCATGAGTTACGGGAAGTTCACTGGATGAATAACCTCTCCTCAATCGATCCGTCGCTGAGCGCATCAGAGATTAAGATGATTGCTCATATTCTCGCCGCGGCTGAAGAAGTGGCTTTGTTCGGGCAGAAAGGCGTTACGCCGTATCACAGCGAAAGGCTGAATAGATTCGATAAAAATAAGTTGTGGAAACTGCTTACAGAAAATCGGGCACGCCATAGCGAAATCGTAAATAAATATCTTGGTGCGGATATTTTAGTTAAATATACAGCTTATCAGGAAAAGTTAAAGAACGCGATTATCGAATGGATGGGGAGCTCGCTTAAAATTTCGCAGATTATGGAGAATCTCGCGGGATTCAAAGTCCAAGAATTGACCGGAGTTGACTCGGCGCAGGTAGTTGAATTGCTGATGAACTTATCTATATTAGATTTTACTAATCCGGATGATTTTCTGGCAGTCCGAAGAGAACTCACATGGTGGGCAGTTAATTCAAAAGATGCTGTTGTTAAACAAAATATAGATAAGTATTTGAGTAATTTATATAAAAAATTGGATTCATTGATTGGTGCTGTACCCGATGAAAATGCCAGGGCAGGCTGGCAAATTCAGGTGAATAAAAATAAGGGTGATTTCTACGAAATGGGGGAAGACCGGTGGCCGCAAGTAGTGCGTGAATTGAATGGTTTTCTTAAAAATACAAATATAATTCAGGAAATGCTGTTTATCGTATATGGATTAAAGGGTATTGACGACAGCAAAATACAAAATATAACTGTCGATTATCTTTCTCAGGGTCATTATAAACAGGCATACAAAGTAACTATTAACGTAAACGGCAATAATTATGCATTTATTTTAAAAACACGCAGAAAAGAAGAGTATGATTTCCAGGAAGAAGTAAATAATTTAATTTTATCATATGGCGACTCATTACAGTTCAATGTTGTGCCTAATCAAGGCAGGCTGGTTAATGAGTATGGAATGTATTTCTTTACCGAATCATTTGTTGAGGGAACGGATTTTCTTGATGAACGCGGTAAAGGGTTTATGGAGAAACGGGCCGGTGAATCCGATGAACAGTATATAAACCGTATAAAAGCGGCTGTAAGTTCGATGGCTCAATCAATGTATTTTATAGCGAAAAATCTTGATTTTAAATGGATGATGTCTGACCAGAAAATGGAGAATGTAATTGTCAGTGAAACTGATGCCGGCATACATTCCACTGTAATAGATATCGGTCTCATGGCAAAAATAGATAAGCCGTTTTACCTGTTGAGATTTTTTCAGATGTTGTTCACTCAAACGATATACCGTAATATCGAAGGTAAAGATTTCGCAGGTATATTCGAACAGAATTTCAAAATGGACTGGATATTAGAAGCGATTGTACAGGCTGATCCTGAAGGAGGCCTGGATTATATAAGAATCTGCAAGGAATCCATTGATATATTCTTGCCGAATTTCGGAAAGTTTACGAAAATAGCGAATCTTTCCGCGACAACCATCGATTTTCAAAACCTTCAGAATGACCTCAACAAGTTTTTGGATAATTATATTCTTGCTCCGCAAGAAAATAACGATGATGTACAAGGTATTATTGAACAACTTAATACCCGGTTACCTGTAGCCGCCAGGGACAAATCGATGAGGCATGAAGCCAATACGATTGAGGAAAAACTGATACGTAAAATACAAGGCGAAAATAAAGAATTTTATACATACCATGTTGATGGAATGCCTCTGGTATTGATTTCATCAGAATTGCTCAATCGGCTTGGGACTGAATCACCAGCTCAATTTATGGCTAATTTGAGCAGGGCGCTTTCTCTTGATCAGTCACAACCACAAGAGGTTATTGAGTTTATTGCCGATAAGATTGATTCTGTGGCTAACCAGATATTAATACATGATTTGAATTCATTCATACAAAAAGTAGCTGATAACGATTCAGTTAAATTCGCTGAGATTTATCTCGCCATGAATAATGTCGGGTCTCAGGATATATTAAAAATAAGGAATATAATATCCGCTTTTGCGCCTGATATTTCCGTTGATCAACTAATAAAAGATTTAAATAGCATGATTGATTCAAAAGCCAACGACGGAAAAAATATACCTTTAACGGCTATGGCTATGGCTATGTTTACAGTACCAAAATCAATGGATCAGCTTAAAGATCAGCGGGATATAGAGAACGAACTGGCATTGCTTGCGGATTCGCTTGTTGGTATCGAGGTTTTTACCGATGCCGATATGAAAGAGCTTATCCGCCTGAGAGTTGAGAAGACATCGCAGTTATATCCAAATTATGCCGGAGTACTGAAGGAATACCAGAAAGGAATAGCGGATTTCGATACTGCCCAGAAAGCGGCTGAGCAGATAGGTGATTTTATGGACGAAGTCCTGAATAAACTTCCCGGGCAAAATGTTACGCCGATATACCTAACCCGTGACGGCGATATATTCTATCTTTACCAGAAAGCGATAAATCCAGATCGGAACGCGCATCTTCTGCCGGCAGGTAGAGTTTTTCTTGAGGAACATGTGCCGACAATCAGGGAAACCGTGGCGCGGATTTTGGATGAAATTGAAAAACAGCTTAACGCATCAGATCCTTATAAATTGCCTAACGGCAATATGCAGAATTCGGCGCACGAGATACTGCCCATATTTATAAATGCTTACCGTGCACTGTATACGCAGGAGAATCCGCTTGCACAGTTACAGCAGATGGGGCTGTTCCTTGAAAGTTTAGATGTTTACGATCCGAAAACCGGCAGGCAGACATCCATATCGCCTCAGCAAATAGTTGACAAATTAAAGAGTGATATAATTAATGCTCAGCAAACACTTGGTCCTGTACTGCGTGATTACACCGGTATAGATAAAGAAGGTATATCTGCTGTTCGGTTAATTGATATCGGCCATAAAGGTTTGGCTAATTTGCTGTTTATAGGAATGCTGTCCATATCTGATCCGTCGATAGAAGTGAGTTCGTATCTTTATAATACGAGTAAACTTAGAGCCGGTCCTGATTGGGCGTACCGCCAATCCGATGATAAAAACGCGGAAATTATCGAAGTGTTGGGAAAAATGGAAGAATATTCCGGTACCAAAAACGGTTCTGTCTTATATAAAACCGGAGACATAATACTTGAACCGGGAATGACTCAAAAACAGCTTCTTGATTATCACGGAGCCGCCGGTATAAACGCCTTTTTGGCTCAGTTACTTGTTATTCGCGAAGCGAAATTTCGTAACGGAGAGGTCTCAAAGGATTTTAATTTTTCTCCGGCAAACTTTGAAGAGATAACAAACAAAATTATATCAGGAGGGCAAACATTTACACAAGCCGAACTGAATACAATCTTTGAAGTATCTGCGGGATTGCTTACCCCTGATCAGAAATCTGTGTTAATAAACCTGAATAACACTGCCCGTGGTATTGAACTTGAACTAAATACTGTGGATGAACTCTCATCCACGAAATCGGATCCGGTATCTCTTTATATTCTTATCAAAAACAAAATAAATAACGGCAATGTGTTGGATATCTCGTTAACCGATATTGATAATCTCAAACAGGGTATAGGTGAACAAGCTTTTAACAAGTTAATCGAGGATTACCGCAACGCTGTTCTGGAAAACAGGTATAAAGCGGCTGTTTTCGATTTGGATGGTACTCTTGCTCCTGAAGGCAAAAGTATATCGCCGGAAATGAAGGCAAGGTTGAAGAATCTATTGGATAAAGGTGTACCGGTAGCCATAATTACAGGCAGGAATATGGATCTTGCTATCAGGGAACTTGAAGATTTAATATCACCCAACCTTTATTTGTTTGTGGATAACGGCGCTTACGGTATAAAGGTTACGGAACCGGCAAATAATATAGGTTTAGATCCCAATAAATTCAGTTCAATCATAAATAAAGTGAAACAGGATCTAAAAGACAAATTCACTCTTGAAGCAACATCGTTTGGAAAATTTACCCTGCTTGTAAATCAGGATATCGCTGATTTTAAACAATTTATCGAATCAAACAAAGAGTTGAAGAGTTATCTTGATCAGGAAGGAATCAGTTTAAAGAGACATGCTCAGGGATTAACTGCGCTGGTTTATTCCAACAAGGGAACGGCTGTGGATAATTTCGCTTCAAGGTTAGGGTTGTCACCGAAACAAATAGCGAAATTCGGCGATTCTGTATCGCCAGTCGGTAACGATTATGAGATGATCGCGCGGTTTGGCGGGTTTAACGTGGGCGCCGAGAATAATCCGTTTTCGGTATCAATGCGAGATGTAGAGGGTGCAGACGTCATGGGAGCTATGGCGGTTATGCGGTTTCTCGATAAACTCCGATTAGACGGTAATGCCTCATTAATTGTTTCTGCAGAACAGAAACCAAATATTCTTGATAAATTTACTCCTGACCAGAAAAATTCAATAATTTCTCTTGTGTCCCAAATAAAAGGCGAGTCTGATTTCAATTCGGTTGATTTTGTCAATGAGTTTATAAATCTGTTTTTCTCATTGCCGTCTGAAAAACGGGTTTCAGTACTTGAGGCTGTTATTGAATTGTCCGGCAAGAAATATTCGGATATTGAGGCATTAGTTGAGGAAAACACTGGAAATCCTCCATTCGCGTTTATACGTGATTTCGAGTCATTGTTTGATTTCTTCTCGATGTTTCACAGGAATACATTATTAAATAATGAGCAGAAAGATCAGATAAAAGAAATCGCCTCAAAAATGGCTTCAAAAGAACCTGTTGAAAAACAGGTAGCCGACGAGATGCTCAATTCTTTATTGAATTTAATCGGATCGGTTCCTATGGGCGCGAATCAATTTATTGCTCTTGAGGAAATCGTTGCTCAGGTTTCCCACAGTATCGGATCTCCACTTGATCTAAAGGCGTTTTTGGAATTATTTGAGCAAAAGACAGGATATAATATCGCGCAAATCATTATTGATTTATCGTTTATGTTGAGCCAGGAAAACTTTATCAATCCGGTGCAGTTGGTTAGTAACCTTAATTCATCAGAATTTAATAACCTTAAAAATATTTTGAATAACGTTTTGTTCATGGCAAACTCAAAACCGGATTTTTTCGATCAGCAATCGTTTGATGATTCTGTCGCCGGGCTAAAAAGTTTCATTGCTAATAACCAGCAACTGCGGAATATTGTATTAGATTATTTAAATACTTTAATTGCAAGCCAGTATAACATATCAACCGATATTTTTATAAATCGATTTGACGGTAAATCAAAAGATATCAAATTCTCCGATATTCTTGGGGTTGGTCCTTCAGATACGCAAAAACCGAACAAGAACCTTGCGCGAAAAGATGTTCAGTCAAATATTGATGAGGAAATACGCAATAATATTGAGTCCGGCAATGCCGTCAGGATATCGTTATCGGATTTGAAAACAAGGACATCGGACGAGATAGTAAACGATCTGTTTGAAGGATCGATAGACCAGGTTATATCAAACCTGCAGAACCTGTTCGCGATTCCTTCGGATAAACAGAGTTCCGCTCAAACCACACTGAAGAATATGATATCGGATGAACTCGGCAGGAATCGTGTCAAGAACGCCCTTGTGTTAGCTCTGGACGTTTTGGGATCCTCAAATTACGCAGATAGTTTCAAGAATTTTACGTTCACGATGCTTCTTGATTACGACGGCGCGTTTTATAGCGGCGAAGCGCTTGCGCATGTTGGCGGAGAAAAACGTACATTGTATATGAATTTAAGCACGCTGATTTATGCGTCGGAGATGAGTTTTGAAGACAGGTCGATGGCAAAACGCGTATTGCAGGCGGTATTCGAGCACGAATACCGAGATTGGGAACGCTCCGGTCATAAGGATGATATAGGCGTAACCGATCCTGTGTATTTCCAGAATACGCCAATAAAGTTCAGTGATGTTGAAAAGTTCTGGGTTGGCCTGCAGAATCGCGACAAGGAACAACTTGTTGTAAGACAGGTAGATGGAGTTGACCAGCAGTACTGGCGAGTGAAAACCGGCGATTTGGCTCCGTTTGATGTATCCGCGAAAGTGTTAAGTGAACTTGGTATAATGAGTGCGGGTAAATTCATGGCATTGCTTAGCCGTGCCGCTGCTCTGGAGAAGAAGAATTTAAATAAACTGTTCGGAGAGAACAAAGTATCTGAAGTATTAATAGATAACCTCGATACATTCCAGTCAAAATATAAAATTGATTTGAAAAGGTTCTCTGAAGTTGTGCCTGTAGGAGACCTTGACGAGTTTAAGATTTTAAATGACGACCAGATAAAATACAAAGACCAGCTTAAGGCGCTTAACCTAAGTTCTGATTTCTTTATAGTCAATCCCGTATTCAATTTGATGTCCAGAGAGAACGGAGATTTGCTGGAGAAAGTGATCCGCCACGCTGCTGAGAACGGGTATCTCGATAAACTATTGATAGTAGATGACGCCTCAACCGACGGCACGCGCGATTTATTGATCGATTTGAAGAAGAAATATGATTTTAACCTCATATTGCGAGATGAGAACGGGCACCGGACCGGGGCGATCCGTGAGACGATACTTGGATTGTATTCATTAGAACAGAGAGGCGAGATAAAGAAACTGCCGGAGAAATTGTTTATTATAGACGGCGATTCCTGGATTGAGGGCCGTGATATTCTCGGCCAGCTGAAAGATGCTTCGAGCCTGATAGGTACAGTAGATAAAGACGGTAACCGGGTTGTTGCTACGATGTTACCGTTATCAACCCATTACGGAGCGCTTCCATTCTGGAAAACCAATTTAACGCAGAAAGTAAATTACACGTATTTGGCATGGTTGAGGGCATTGAATTCTGTTATTACGAAATCAGTACCCGGTGGAGGTGGTGGATACAGTGTGCCGTATCTTGTGCGTGCGTTGCAGAAACATTCGGGAGTGTTTGAGACGGATGACGGTGAATTGTCTGCGCTTCTGCGCGAGAATAAGCATACTAAGTTCAAGTTTTTTGCGCGCAAAGATTTCCGTGTAATAACAGATATGCCTGAGACATTGAAGAATAAATGGAATCAGAGCCGGCGATGGTCAGGGGGTATGTTCCAGGTGTTGCGAAAATACGGGAAGAACCTTCCGCCCGGAATGGCTAAGATGGTTATTTTCTCACTGATAGCTTATACCGGTCTTGGCATAGCGTTGCCGATATGTGTTGTTTATCCGCTAATTACGATGGCGTTAACAGATTTGAGTTTATTCATACCGCTTGGTATTTTTGGAGCAATAGTATCTTATTTATTATATATGATTCCGATGGTATTTTTGAGCAAAGACTCTACATGGGGAGAGAAGGCGTATTCGTTGATAGCGCCGATAATGGGTGTGAATTTCATTGTGTTTACGATGATCACATCGTTTTACGAATATTATTTAACGGTGTGGGATTTCGCGGTATCGCGTCCGTTTAAGTATTATATAAAACCTGCGTTTGGGAAATTCAACCGCCGTTTGGTTTCTGAGTGGGATGGATTAACATTCGATTTACGAATAAAATATAATATTCTGAAGAATAATGTAGTACGCAGAGCGAACGAAATACCTGCGTTGGCTAAAATAGCTTTTGCCATGTCATTGTTGTTTGGATTCGGGAGTACGTATTATCAATCGGGTAATTTTTTAACTCAATTGATTGCGGGTACATTTGCCGGTATAACCACTTTCGCCATAATAATGGTCGGTGGTTTGATGAACAGTACTGGTATGGCTGTCAGCACAGACGATATACAACGATATATTGGTGCAAGGTTTATGCCGGTAAACAAGAACCTTGCACGAAAAAAAGTTCAGTCAACTATCGATGAGGAAATACGAAACAATATTGAGTCCGGCAAGGCGATCCGAGTTGGTCTCGCAGAAATTATGGATAAATCCTCAAATGATATTGTTAATGCGATCTTTAACGCATCACCGGAAGAGGTAGTAGCTAATCTACAGAAGTTTCTGGATATTCCGCAAGAGAATATCAATCGGGCAAAACAGAATTTAGCCTCAATTATTACTGATCCTATTCGAAGTCTACAGCTTAAAGAAGGATTAATTCTCGCTCTCGATGTATTGAAAAGTTCCAAGTATAAAGAAAAATTCGCGGATTTCACATTTACCCTTTTACTTGATACGGACGGCGCGTTTCATAGTGGTGAGGCATTATCACATGTCGGAGGTGAGCGAAAAACAATTTATATGAATCTGACACCCCTTATTCATGCTGGAGAAAAAGAGAATGAAGATAGGGATAAGGCAAAGCGGATACTCGAAGCTGTTTTTGAACATGAATACAGGGATTGGAAACGTGGTGAGCATAAAAATGATATAGGTTTTGTAGATCCGGTTTTATATCAAGGCAAGAAAATAAAATTTTCTGATGTAAATGATTTCTGGAACCAGTTGGAAAAACGGCAAAGCGAAGAAACAATAAAAACTGATGGATCGGATAACGAATACCTGCAGATTAAAGTTAAAGGGTTGGTACCGTTTAAAATATCTTCTTCAGCGCTTAAGGATATGGATGTAATTACAGCTGGAAAATTTATTGAGATTTTAAAACGGGCTGTTTCCGCCGATAAGAAAAATATCACGGATTTGTTTGGAGAAAAGAAAGTTACCGGTGAGGTTGTTGTTGATGACGTAAAAAGTTTTTCTGAGAAATATAATATTAATTTGGATAGGTTTTCACAAAAGATCCAGGTAGATCAGCTTCCTGCTCTTGAACCGCTTCCTCTGGGATCTGTGAAATATGCGGATCAGCTCCAGAAACTTAATCTCGACAACGATTTCTTTATTGTTGCACCGGTTTATAATCTGGTGTCTCGCGATGATCCTGATTTGATGGAGAAAATAATTCGTCACGCGTATGAAAAAGGGTATCTTGATAAAGTTGTGTTTGTGGACGATGCTTCCAAAGATGGTACGCAGGATGTACTGAAGAAATTCAACCGAAAATACAATCTCGATCAATTGCAGGTTCAGCTTGATTCAGTGTTAAAAATGCTTGCTCAGCCAGGGTTATCGGAAGTTAAAAAAGCGGAACTGGAAAGCAGAAAAGCCGAGATACAGGATAAAATCGAATATTACCGAAACCCTTCGAGCCCTGTCTTTGATTTCAATATGGTTTTGCGAGATAAGAATGCCAGAAGAACAGGCGCAATAAAAGACCTGATGCTCGGATTATACTCGCTCAGCCAGCATGGGAAAATAAAATCGTTGCCTGAAAAAGCATTTATCATAGACGGTGATTCGTATCTTGACGGCGAAAATGTGGCTGATCAGCTGAAAAACGCGGCATCGATAATCGGTACAGTGGATGAAAAAGGTAAACGCATAATCGGTGCCGGCTTGCCATTATCGAATTATTACAAGATGTCCGAGCTAAAAAAAGCGAAATTGATGGAGAAAGTCAATTTTGTTTATTTTGCTTGGATGCGGGCAGTCAGCGGAAGGGCCCTGACAACTATTTCGGGAGGCGGAGGCGCATATTCAACACCATATCTTCTGCGTGCGTTGAATGAACACTCGGGACAATTCGAAGGCGATGATGCCGAGTTGTCAGTAAGATTGAAACAGCATGAGAATGTGCGGTTTAAATTCTTCTCAACAAAAGAGTTCCGTGTAGTAACCGATATGCCTCAGACAATCAAGGGATTATGGAAACAGGCACGCAGATGGTCCGGGCCAATATTCTATTTGCTCCGTGAACAAGGGCGCAATACGGATAAATATATTTATAGAGTCGGGTTGTTCAGTATGGTTGTGTATACATTTCTTGCTGTTCAGGTAGCGAGTCTTGCGATCACTACAATCGCTACAGGCGGAATATTCAATCTGGTGATTGGCGGAGTATTCTTTACTGCTTTGACATTTCTGAATTACGTTATCCCGATTTTGTTTATGAGCAAAGATACTACCTTCACTGAAAAAGCATATGTATTTAAATTACTTCCTATGTTGACGCTTCATTTCTTGTTCCTTGTGTTTCTGCCGGTATTTTATGAATATATGATTACATTCTTTGATCTGGTTATAGCACGGCCCGCGAATTATATTTATGAAAATCTTATAAAAGAATCTTCATATCCCGCTACTCTGGGGTTGGCAAAGAATTTTGCCAGAAAAGAAGTCAGGGATCAGGTTGACGGCGAGATAAAAGCGAATATCGAAAACGGCAAAGCTGTCCGGATACCGCTTATGGATATCGGAAAAAGGACTTCGGAAGATATTGTAAACGATATTCTATCAGGAAGTACTCAGAATATTTTGTCCAATTTGCAGTATATGTTTGATTTGACCCAGGATAAACTTCCTATGGCGGCTACTAACCTGAAGGATTTTATAGCCGATCCATTAAATCTCGAGAGAATGCGCAAAGGGCTTGTTCTCGCGCTCGATATTCTTTCGTCATCACAATACAAAGATAAAATAAAAGATTTTTCGTTCACGATGCTTCTTGATTTCGATGGGGCGTTTTATAGCGGTGAGGCAATATCTCATGTTGGTGGTGAACGAAAGACATTGTATATGAACCTCAGCACATTGATGCATCTGGCGGAAATGGATCCGGATCAGAAATCGTTTTCCAAACAAGTGCTTCAGGCAGTTTTTGAACACGAATACCGTGATTGGGTAAGAGGCGCGCATACAGAAGATATTGGTGTTGATCCGGTATATTTTCAGAACAAACCGATAAAATATGCGGATGTGGAAAAGTTCTGGAACAACCTCGAATCGCGGGAAAAAGAGAAACCTGTTGTCAGGGATGTCAATGGCGAGGCAAAACAATTCTGGAAAATAGAAATCGACGGTTTGGCGCCGTTTCTCATATCTTCGGATGTTTTGTATGGAATGGGAATAATGTCTGCCGGTAAATTTATGGCGCTGTTAAGCCGGGCGGCGGCTCTTCAGAAGACAAACCTGAAAACATTGTTTGGAACCGGAAAAGTTTCCGAAGTTATTATAGATGATATTGACGCGTTTCAGAATCAATATAAACTGGATATCAAACGATTTTCATCACGAATTCCTGTGGAAGATCTTGAATCGTTTAAAGTTCTTCCCGATGATCAGATAAAATATAAAGATCAGCTCAAATCACTGAAACTCGATTCCGATTTCTTCATCGTAAACCCTGTGTTCAATTTGATGTCGCGTGAAAACGGTGATTTGCTGGAAAAAGTGCTTCGCCATGCCCAGGCTAACGGATACCTTGAAAAAATATTAATCGTTGATGATGCTTCAACCGATGGTACAGCCGATTTCCTTCGTAAAATTAATCGGCGTTACAATATAGATAAACTTACCGCCGAACTTGCTAAAATTGATGCGCAGTTGATGAAGCAAGATTTAGCCTCTGGAAAACGGGCGGAACTTGAGGCAAAACGAAAAGAGGTTCAGGATAATCTCAATTATTATCAGGATCCGAGAAGCCCTGTTTACGATTTCAACATGGTTCTGCGTGATGAAAACGGGCATCGCACAGGAGCAATCCGGGAAACAATTCTGGGGTTATATTCACTTGAACAGAAAGGCGAAATAAAAAATCTCCCGCAGAAACTTTTCATAATCGATGGCGATTCATGGATAGAAGGGCGCGATATTTTAGGCCAACTCAAAGATGCTGCTAACCTAATTGGTGATGTTGATGAAAAAGGTAACAGAACCGTAGCCACTATGCTTCCGCTATCAACTCATTACGGTACGTTGCCTTTCCGCTCAACCAGTTTGACGCAAAAGGTAAATTATACATATCTTGCCTGGTTAAGAGCATTGAATTCGGTTATTACGAAATCTGTGCCTGGTGGTGGTGGTGGTTACAGTGTACCTTATCTAATCAGGGCATTACAGAAACATTCCGGGATTTTTGAGACGGATGACGCTGAATTATCGGCTCTTTTAAGATCGAATCCGAATACAAAATTCAAATTTTTCGCGCGCAAAGATTTCCGCGTAATAACCGATATGCCGGAGACCTTGCTGAATAAATGGAAACAAAGCCGGAGATGGTCAGGGGGGATATTCCAGGTGTTGCGCAAATACGGCAGGAATCTGCCACCTGGGATGCTCAAAACCAGTATAATGGCGTTGGTATTGTATACCGGTTTGGGTATTGCGTTGCCTATATTTGTTGTATATCCTGTAGTTATGCTTTTACTTACCGACGGGTTGGCTATAGTATTGCCGTTAGGGGTCTTCGGTCTTGTGGTTTCTGCCTTGTTGTATACTATCCCGATGTTTTTTATAAGCAAAGATGCCGGATGGGGTGAAAAGTCATACGCTCTTCTTGCGCCTTTGATGGGGTTGAATTTCTTCATATTTACCTTCGTTGCCTCATTTGTTGAGTATTACGCCACCATGTGGGATTTCCTTGCGGTTCGGCCTGCGAAATTTATATACAATAAATATATGAAACCCGTTTTTGAAAAACGGCCTGTTTTTGAGGTGCCGGGTATTGCCAGGCTAAAGGAATTTCTTACAATACCGCTATCGGAACTAACTGAGGTAAGGCAAGATCTTAGTACTCATGTTCCATTCTTCGGTTTAATCGGAGCTATCGCCGGGTTCAGTATATCCCATATGGCTCGAACCAATATTGGCTCAACTGATTTGGCAGTCAATTTCCTGTTTACGGTGGCAGGTATGGGATTCGGAGCGTTTCTCGGTTTATTAGGTGTCGTTCAGAAATATCTGCCGACGTTTGCGCCAACTACTGGACAAATAGATATATACAGGAACAAAAATCTCGCGCGCACTCACGCAAGGGAATTTGTTGATAAATCTATAGAGTCGGATATTAAAAAAGGGAACGCCGTCAGAATAGATCTGTCAGAGCTTAGGGAATCGAATCCCGATAATGTTATAGATAAATTATTTGAGGGCGGATTAATTAATAATGTCAAAAATATGCAGGGATTGTTGACGGAACCTTTATCGCCGATGTCGTCATTTATGCTTGTCAACAAGCTTGTTGACCGCAAATCAAAACAGGATCTGCAAAAAGGGATTAAACTCGCTCTTGAGGTTATCGCCTCATCACAGTATAGCGATTTATTTGAGGATTTTACATTAACCGTTATGCTGGAGAATGAAATGTTTGATCGCGGCGAAGTGCTGTCGCATATAGGAACTGAAAGAAGGACGTTGTATCTTGGTATGAACCTGCTGAAGTACATAGGAAGTATGGATACTCAGGATCAGGCGATGGCTCGCAAGATACTGCAGGCGGTAGTTGAACATGAATTGCGCGATTGGTTGCGTGATGTGAGCCAGATAAAGGTTGGTGAACTCACCGAAAAAGAAAAAACAATTATCGGGCATGTATCTCAAATGCAATGGTTTAAAGATTGGGTCGCGCAAATGGTGGCAGGAAATGTTCCTGTTACGCCACATCAGGAAGATATCGGGTTAATCGATCCGGTTTATGTAAATGATACTATTTTGGATTTCGAGAAAGTAGACGAATTTTGGACTGGTTTTCAGAACAGGTTGCAGATTGCGCAACCAACAGCTGTCAGGTGGAACGGTATGCCTGCAACATCGGAGATTCAGGTATCGGAACCAGATTTTGCGGATTTACCGACGGTAGCAACTACTAAGATAGTATCTATGCCATCCCTTATTGACCCGCAAAAAGCACGTCAGATCGCTGATTCTATTATATCGCAACAGATTCCGTTTAATCAGGATATGATATTCAATATACGTTATCAAAAAGATGCTTTTCAGAATAACATGAAATTTTATCAGCAACAAATGATAGATAACCTAAATGCCATAGGAGCAAAAGATACGGTGCTCGCGAATCTGTTCGGGTTTTTAACAGGTTTAATGGTTGCTGTAAATAGTCTTGAACCTGGTCAGTCGGAAGTGCAAATGAATATACCCGGCGACTCAAGGCCCGTAAAAGTATATCTTACAACTCAGCACACACTTGATAAATACGGTTATGGAGCTCTTACTTTAGCCTATAATGACCATATAGAGTTGTTCCTGCCTCGTGAACTGTTTACCAAATCCGATCCAAATGTATTTATGCAGGTTATAAAACATGAGCTTGATGAATATGTTTATAAAACACCGCATACTCTGGCGGTGTTATCGGAATCGGTTTTGAATAAACGGCCTGATCAGCGTGTTCCGGGTATGGTTAGCGATAGAATCAAATCGGATTTCATCAGGTTGGTAGAAACCGCCAATACTTTAGCCGATTTAAAAATTGTATCCGATTATTTCAGGTATCTTGTGGCGAATGAGCAATCGGAGATAGAGTCTATCCGGTCCAATCCGAATTTGAATGAGACACAAAAACAGGCTGCTATTCAGTTAGCCGGAGAGATTTCGAATCTCGCTAGGTTTTCAGGAGGTATGCTTGAGGCAAAAATCGCCGGGTTAGGCGGTACCATACGCGGTTATAAATTTTTAAATAAAATTGGCGAGGGGACTTTTGGCATTGTTTATAAAGCTGAAACCGAAAAAGGCGAGACTGTCGTTATAAAAATGAATAAAGTTACTCCAACTTTACTCGCAAACCCTCGTGAGTTGAATTACGCGTATCTGACGCATATGAACGATATTCGCGCGTCGAAAAAACTGTATCCGGATACAATCCAGTCCGGCGATTTTAACAGCGCGGAAAACCCGATGCTTGTCCGGCCGTATATGGATGGCTCGACATTACGTCATCAGCTTGATATGGGGACACTTGATAAACAATCTATGGTGAATATTGCTATCGGAGCTGTGGAACAGTTCGGTTTCATGCATGCCGAAGGGGTGATTTATAACGATATCAAACCGTCAAATATTTATCTTCCTGATACTGGCGGGGTGAAGATTATCGATTTCGGCATGACACTCGACAGTTCGGTTTCGATTTCAAAAATCGCCGATTCATTTATAGTAGGCGATTTTATGTATGCGTCACCGGAAATGGCTGGAATTCAAAAAGCTATGCCAGCTTTGGAAAGTGCTTTGAGAAATATTACTGCGTCCGCTACAAAAGATGAACTTGTGGATTTTATAGAATATGTTGGGAGTATATTCACCTCAAGTTTTGCACAGAGTTATCTGAATCAGAATCCGGCGTATCTTGATTTGGCAAATGTGAAAATTCCTGCGCTACTCGATAAAATCAACACATATTCTCAAGTTCCAAGTTCACAAGAAATAGAACAGATAAGTTCAGATCTTGAAAAAGATCTCGTAAAAATATTATACGGCATGCTTGATGAAAGAAGCGACATTTTCTCCTTCGGCATGGTACTTTATGAAATGTTTGCCGGCACAAATCCGCTTATGGTTGGGTTTCAGGCAACAGGCCCTCAGGAAGGAAAGAAGATTCCGGAATTCATAATCGATTCTTTACGTGGTGTGAATGTCGATTTCGATTACTTAGAACAAAAAGCGGGCCCGGAAATAACCAGTATAGTCAAGAAAGCTTTGAGCAAGGAAAAACAAGATAGATACCAGAGTTTTATAGAAATTTTATTCGATATGATCGCCATTGAGTATGGGGACGAGGGTAGAGAGATTGCCGGAATAAGAAAAGATTCTCAGTTGGATACAAATGATCTCGGTGTATATAATTCTATCGATAATATTACATTCGGCAATATCGACGAGACAAACCATAGGCAGGAAGGCGGATTGAACACTTCAATAAGAAAAGTGTTTTCCGCGTATCCGAATACACAGCCTGCTAAACTTGATTCGGTTAAAGATAAAGCCAGAGATATTATAGGCAGTTTAAATTACCTTCAGCTTACTCAGAACCCTCAGACAGCGCAACTGTTGAGTTCGCTTAACATCAAATCCGAAACTGAGTTCAGCGATTTTACTGATCAGCTGAAAACAAAAGTCGATGGCGCCCGGATTTATCTTCTGCCCGCAACCGAAGATCATCTGCTCTGGGTTGGGCGAAGGTATGCTGGAGCGCATTACGGTACTTTTGACGGGAAAGACAATGTATATATTACCGATCGGTTTGCCGCTCTTTTGAGTGACGATGAAAAAGCTGTTGTGTTGATTCACGAAATACTTCACCTGGCGGGGTTAAACCATGATCAGGCGGAAATTGTACAAAAATTTATGCCGGATCAGAAAACGATCTATGAGAATACCGCCAATTTCATGCATATAGTTGCGGATCTTGAATCAACAAGAGACCTGAAACTTATGGGCCCAGTAAATACACAGAGATTCCTGACAATATTCAGCCCTGCTATAAAACAGGCGATTGCCGGCGGAAAAACGTTTCAGCCGCATATGCTTGAATCCTCTATGGGTAACAGGGGATTTCCAAGGCAGTTTACCAATAAGCTTATTGTTGAACTGAATGAAATGCTTGAACTTAACGCCCGCAATGTTTCTATTGAAAACAGGGTACTGGATAAAGCTGTACCTGCTCAGAAGATGACACCGGATAAAATAGAGTCTCTCATCAAAATGCTCGGTAACTCTGATCCGCTTAACAGGAGCTATGCCGCCGATGAGCTTATTGCCATGGGGAATCCATCTATGGGTTATTTGCGCGACGCTTTATCGAATAAAGATAATAACATAAAAGACGGTGCGTTATTTGTACTTGGTGAACTTGGTGCGAGGGACCAGTTAAATAAAATTATTCCGCTTTTATACGATTCATCACCTATGATTCAGAGAACAGCTATTGAAACAGTTCTTAAAATTGCAACTGAAGCGGACGCTAAATATTTCCAGTCAATGTTGCAGGAACGCAAAAATAATATGGTTATTCTTGCGTCTCTGAAAGTTCTTGAAAAATTCAGTATTCCGGTTAACCTGGATGACAATTTTTACCTTATGAATCCAGATAAATCGATTCGCGATTATGCTTTTGGCAAACTCAGCGAGATGGGATTCGACAGGCGAGCCGATGCTGAGTTTGCGGACAATATGTGGACGCTGATAAACAATCTCGGTAAAGTGGATACAACTCTGATTGAGGAATCTACAACGAAAATCAAGGAGGCCGCGGACCGGGCAGTACCGTATTTAAATATTGCCATCACCTTCGATACTACTGTAGCTGGCAGAGCGGCTTTGATACTGGGTGAAATGGGACAGGATACAGCTGTACCGCGTTTACTATCAATGATTTATGAGGGTAAATCGTATTTTAAGGAACCTGCTGAGAAAATACTTCAGAATCCGAATTTTAACAATAAACTGGTTGATCTTCTCAACTCTCAGGATCCTGTGCTCAGGGAACAGGCGGCGATCACTCTTGGCAGAAATAAATTTGAGCCTGCGTTGAATTCTCTGATTCAACTTGCTGTTGATGAACAGAATTTACAACCGCAATATGTTAGGGCGGCGGCGGTTCAGGCTGTGGTACAAATTGGAGGTAAAAATATTGTCCATACATTAACTCAAGTACTTACACCAATTAACGATAGGCTCAGGCGCAACTCAATAGCTCTTGATAAATTGCCAAGGTATTCAGACAAGAGAAAACCTATTGAATCATCAGATACCGTTGACAGATATATTCAGCTTGAACTTGCCGGGGCGCTCCGTGATAAAAAAGACCGGAAAACAGCTCCTGTTTTGCGTGAATTGCTATGGAGCGACAGAATGGCTATAAAACGGGAAGTTATCCTCGGTTTGGGTGAAGTTGGAGACCGTTCGGATATTAAACGGATCAGGGAAACCGCGGTGATATTTCCTGAACTCGACCCAGCGGCGCAAGAAGCCGTCAACAAACTCGGAGGAGCCTGGGATAAACTGCTTTCCAAAGTAGGTTTGTTTGTCGGAGGTGTTCCGGCTAATAAAAATATGTCGTCCGATTACGAAATTCATAAGAATGGCCTTACCGGTAAAGAACAGATTCTCGAAAAAGGAAAATATGACAACTTGTTCGCCGCGATAAAAATCGCAGATAAAAAATATTCATTTAAACTAAATGTGGATACCGATTTCGGAAGTACCAGATGGGCAAGTCCCGTTCCTTCAGATTTAATCCGAAAATGGGTGCTTCAGGTTCTGCGCGGGCGCACAGATATTCTCAATGGATTAAATGGGCGTCAGATTAACATCGCGCTTCTTTCCGAATCCACACGCATTAGCGAAAATCATATTGAAGATAATTTTATAGGAATAAATGAGGCTATTTTTAGAATTGAAGACCTATCAGCTTTCGAGACAATGTTTAAAACGCTTATACTGCATGAGTTAATGCATGAAGCAGGTATAGCTCCGGTTGCCGTGGGCGATCTTGTTTCCTGGGAAAGTAAAGAGTTCAGAAACAGCATTGAGTATGTAGTATCGAATGCGAAAATCCCGCTTGAGTCTTTTGTGGCGAACATTAAACCGGTATTTGCCCATGATTCGTTCTTTGTGTATGTACTATCGCAAATAGCCGCGGGTAAAATAGATGTGACGTCTTTAGAAATCCTCGATAAGTTTGACCTTACTTTAGCTTCAGAAGACCTTATTGCGGAATTTAACGGAAAATTGGGGTTAACCTCACTTCCCGAACAATCTATGCCTGAAACTAAAATTCCTATGGCGTTTCCTTTAACCATAGAGTCATTGATCGAAACACAAAAAATTGATGCGGAGAAAGCCCAACAGATTGCTTCCGCCCTGACAAAATCCGGATTCCCTGAAAACCCCGGTTGGAGGGTAGGTTTGTTTAAAGACGAGTATGAAAAAGTATTTTACAACCCCGCCGGAGTTCCTTTAATCGACATATTGTCGCTTATTGTGGATAAAGATTACGCTAAAGGCGAGTATTTTTATGATTTATTGTTGCAACTGAGTGTTAAATTGTATCGGATTAGCCCTAACGACAAGTATGTTGCTTTGGAAGTGCAGGGCGAAAAATTACCCGTTAATGTTATACCTGTTCCCAAAGCAGACCTCGATAAATACGCAATAGATTCGTTATTTCTTAGAAAATCCGATCGTATTGAAATGTATTTGCCGGTAGAATACCTTTCAAGCTGGAACAATCAGGTCTTTTTCCAGATTCTGAAACGAAATATTGATGAACATATCTATGGATTTAATCATTCTGTCGCGGTATTGATGGAAACCGCTTTGAACAGGGATATAGGGGTTGATATAGCGGGTAAAGTGCCTGATAGGGTGAGAGACGTGATGTTGGAGGCGGTGGATAAAGCCAGAGACCTCGAATCGCTTTACAGCTTATCGGACTATATTACATCAGTAGTCAAAAACAGAAATGCTGTTGTGGAAAAGGTAAATTCGAATCCGGATCTTGCTACATTCCAGAAAAAATATATTGTAAGTTCGCTGGATGCGGCATACGAGATAATGAAATTCGCAGGGTTAATTGCAGAGACAAAAATAGCGAGGCTTGGCGGTACAATACGCGGGATAAAATTCGAGAAAAGGTTAGGTGAAGGCGATTTCGGCATCGTATTCAAAGGACGCGATGTTGATGGAAAAGCGGTTTCCGTTAAAATGATGAAGTTAAGGAAGGCTGAATTGATCAATGATTATATTGGAGTGCAACACGCTCTTCTGACTCAAATGAATGAAATCGTTATGGCAAAAGAAGTTTACGATGGTATTTTCAGCCAATCGGGTGAATTCGATAACGCGCAAAGCCCGTTGCTTGTTTATCCTTATTTATCCGGCGAAACGTTACTTCGCAAATTGGATGAGAATAAATTATCTGAATCGGAACTTCTTGACATAACAATAAAAATAGTTTCGGAATTTAAAAAACTACACGATAAAGGTATTGTATACAACGATATCCGTCCGGCAAACATATTTATTCTCGATAATGGCGAAATAAGGATTATCGATTTCGGAATGTCGGTTAAAAAAGGGTTTACCGTAAATAAAGCTTCCGATTCGTTCATCATGAATGAATTGTTCTATTCATCGCCTGAGATGATAGGAATTCGATTGGCAAAAGATAATTTCATCTCATTATTTGACGAATTATCCAGATCAAACAACAATGATCAGATAATAAAACAGCTTGAGAAAATAAAATATATTTTTACTTCTCAAGTCGGACAGAATTATTTAACTGCTAACTCCGAATATAATGAGCTGGTTAATTCCAGAATACCATCGTTGATTAATGAACTTTCCTCTATGAAAGACTTTGCCGGTACAGATTATGTATCCGGTATCCGAAAAGATCTGGAACCGGTGTTGATGCGGATTCTTTATTCTCTTATGGATGAAAAGAGCGATGTCTATTCGTTCGGTTTGCTTTTATTTAGAATGTTTTACGGGGATAACCCGATTAATCGCGGCATAGCGGTCGCTAAACAGAATCAGACAATGACCGGTTTTACTCTTGATACGAATATCTATTCAACGATAAAAAATTCGAAATATGATTTTGCTGATCTTGAAAGAGCCGCCGGGCCTCAGATGACTGCGATAATAAAAAAAGCGTTATCAATAAACAAAGAAGACCGCCAACCGGGTTTTCCGGATTTACTGGCGGATCTTGAAAAATACCGGGTTCAGGTTAAAAATAATCCGCAAACTGGTTTTGCTCCGGCAAAAGGCGAAACGAATATAACTGACCTGGGTGAATATAATCAGAAAGATAATGTCACGTTCGGCAATATTGACGAAACCGATCATCGACAGTTTGACGGGTTGAATCACCTTATTCAGAAATCGTTCGATTCAAAAACTGTATCATCAGATTACGGCAATGTTAAAAATGAGGCGAAATCCGTTCTTTCCCAGTTGAAATATTTTGATTTGATAAAAGACAAAGATTTAAGAGAAATCTTATCCGGTTTGGGAATAAAATCCCCGCAGGATTTCGCGGACTTTATTACACGCCTGAACAGCCGTATTGATTCGGTATCGGTTTATGAGTTGCCGTCGGACAAGAATTTGTTCTGGGTTGGCAGAAGGTACGCCGGAGCGCATTTCGGCAAACGACGTAACAGCATTTACATGACTTCGCTGTTTACTTCGCTTCTTGATGATAAGGAAAAGGCTGTTATAATGCTTCACGAGATACTACATCTGGATGGTCTGAACCATGATCAGGCGGAAAAACTGCAGAAGGCATTGCCGGTTAACGAAAAAGCATATAATAATCTCGCCAATTTTATGCATATTATAGCAGATATTGAATCCACTCCTGAATTGATTTCTCAGGGCAATACAAACATAAACAGGTTTTTAACAATATTCAATCCTGCTATAAAACAATCGATTGCCTCAGGCAATATATTCCAGACGCATGTATTTGAGGATATCATGGGACAGCGGAATTTCCCCAGATTATTTACGCAGAAACTATTATCCGAATTAAACGAAATGCTTACGCTTAACGCTCAAAATATTCCCATTGACCAGCGGGTATTAAATAGGCCTCTCAATCTTACGGGTATCAGTGTACATAAGATTCAGAGTCTGATTCAATTGCTCGGTGATGCCAATCCGTTATCTCGTGGTTTTGCGGTTGACGAACTGAAAGCTATAGGGGCTCCTGTCGCGGGGTATCTGGCAAAAGAGCTGAAAAACCCTAATCCTTTGATACGGGAAAATTCGTTGTATATTCTTGGCGAACTTAAATCAGTCAAATATCTCAATTCGATAATGGATTCGATGGATGACATTTCACCAAAAGTCCAGATTACTGCGTTGGCTACAATGATAAAAATTGTTTCGGCTGTTGATGTGGCGTTTCTGCAAACTGTTGTCGCACAAAATAAAAGTGAGGCGAAAGTTATCGCGGCGATAACGGTTTTGAGTTCGCTTAATAGTTCTGTCGATTTGAATAAACTTCCATCGGGATCCAAACTTTCTGAAGAGTTAAGGTTAATGTTGATGGTTTCATTAAAGGAAAACGGATATACTAAATCAATTGTCTCAAAAGAAACCGAAGGCAAAGTAACCGAATATGTTAGAATAGAGAAAACCGGGTTAGCACCGATACTTATATCCGGCAAGGTTTTATCCGAACTGAATTTATTGACTGCTCAGGGATTTATCGACTTGATCGGTAAATCGTTGGCGGTAGATGGCAGAAAACCGGATGCGGTTTTCAATGCGGTTGCGGGAAAAGAAGTAGTTATAAGCAACGTCTCCGATTTTGAGCTGAAAAACAATTTGAGCCTTACCGGAAAACCTCAAAAACAACCTGAGATAAAACAGGCAATAACCGCCAATCCGCCTGTGGCCAATCCTGCGGTATCCAAATTACCGAAAGTTCCTTCCGCCGACCAGATAGAATTCGTATCCGCTCCGGATACAGGTATAATTGAGGGATCTCTATTAAAAATAAAGGCGTTTTTCAATACTGTTTTTGGTGAAGCTGAGCCTCAGCCATCTGCGGATATTCAAAAGGTCATAAGTTCTCTTGGAAGTTTTAAAAATAATAAGCTTGATGATATGGAAATCGCACAGTTAAAACGTACTTTAGCTCGTCTGGCGAACAGTAAATTCGATATACCGCAAGATTTTATAGCGGTTCGCAGAGAAATGGCATGGTGGGCGCTAAATGCTCCTGAATCTGTGCGAAATCAGGCTGCATCGATGTTCAGAGAACTATATTTTGATCTTGATGATGCCATTGGTGCGAAAAAAGACGAGAAAATCCGTGCCGGATGGAGTAATCCGGCGACAAATACCGGATCTATAGTAAAGGTGAACAAAAACAACGGAGATTTTCCTGAATCCGATCCGATGAATAACTGGACTACTGTAGTTAACGATATTACAAAATTGTTGCGCGAAACAAACACAATTCACGAAACATTATTCATTCATCATGGTATAAAAGGTATTTCCGATAGTTCAATATCAGGAATAAATATCGATTTTATAGCTTCCGGAGCCAATAAACAGGCGTTCAAAGTAACAGTGAAATATAAAGGGTCCTCATATTCTTTTGTATTCAAGCGAAACAAAAAACAATCCATGACTTTGGTTGAGGAAACATTTAATCTTGCCGCGGTGTATGATACAGCGAATAAAGCCGTTCCTGTCCCGGGGCGGACCTCTGCTCAATTTTATACTGAATCGTTTGTGGATGGTGTTCCTTTGCTTGAAGACGAGAAAAACGGGTTTCTCCTGAAGAGAAAAGGCGAAAACGAGAAACAGTATCGCGATAGAATTAAAACAGCTATAACATCTTTTGCCGGTAAAGCGTTTATGGTATCGAAAAACCTGAATTACAAGTGGGTGATAGCCGATCAGGAACCCGCGAATGTATTTGTTTCCCAAACAGGATCGAATCAATTCGATACAACCGTAATTGATATCGGGTTTATTATGGAAATGAAGCAAAAAAGTTATTTATTGTTGTTTTTAAATCAACTGTTTAACAAAACTGTGCGCGGTGTTATGGTAAAAACACCTGACTACAGTCTTTATACGGATAATTTCGAGATGGATTGGATTTTTGAGGGGATAATGAACGCCGATCCGGAAGCCGGAAAAAAGTTTATTGCCGAATCATTGAGAGATGTTAAAAACGCTATTATGAGTTATACTCCGGCAAGCAGGTTCGGCAACCTATCCGTTTCTCTGGATGACCTGAAGAATTTAAACCGTCAGCTGGTATCATTTATTCAAAACAATAAATCAGCGTTTGACGGAATTAAGATACCGGCTTCAGTCGATGAAATAAACAGTGGTTCTTCGCGCGGGTTTTTCCTTGGCGGTGTGCCTAACGAGGAAAATTTCTCATGGGATCATGAAATGCATAAAGGTTCACTCGTCGGAAAAGAAGCGATCGACGCGAACGCGAAATATCAGGTTGAGCCTGTGCGTATTACTATTGGAAATATTAGTTATAATTTTGATTTGAAAATCGATGCCGATTTCAATAACCCGAAATGGGCTGTCGCGCTTTCTCCTGAGAAAATAAAACGGTTTATGACCGATATATTATCCAAACGGGAAGATATTTTGAAAGGTATAAACGGCAAACAGATATCGCTGGCGCTATTAACCGAATCTTTCAGGATAAGCGAGAACCATCTTGAAGATAGCTTTATCGGTATAAATGAGTCGATATTTAAAATAGAAAATCCTGATTCGCTTGAGACTTTATTCAAAACGCTTGTGTTGCATGAATTGCTCCACGAATCCGGGCTTGCTCCTGAAGGCAATGAGCTTATCGATTGGGAAAGCGTTGAAATGCGAAAAAGCATCGAGTATATGGCCTCTAATACAACAGTGCCTCTGAAAAAATTTGTATCCGATATAACGCCGGCGTTTGCGGTGGATTCGTTCCTGATAGTTCTTCTTAACCAACTTGCGGATAAACGGATTACAATAGATCAGCTGAAGGCTGTAGACTCAATACCTCTAAACCAGCCGTTCGATAAGCTTATATCCGATTTCGGGTCTAACTTCGCGAAATTGGTTGCGCAGAAGAATGAGCCTCCGGCTAAAAATAGTTTTACTATGGATGATTTTAGAAATTATATATTGCTTTATTCCGATTTGCCTGTTTCCGATTTGTTACTGCATTTAACCGACTCGAAACGAACGTTCGATGATTTCGTAAAATCATTATATCCGCAAATGAAACAAAAATTTGAAATCACAAATGAAAATGATGTGCCGGCATCAGTGATATTGCAATTACAGGATTATATATCAAGTGCTGTAGATGCGGAATTAAGCAAGTCTAAATCAAAACCGGTTGCCGGTGAGTCGATGAATCAGAACGATTTGACTTTGAAGATAATAAATACTGCTATCAATAATGCCGGAGGGTTGAATAAACTCGCGCCAAGCGGGCTCAAAGCGAAATTACTCGAGATAGGGATAAACAATATCCAGGAAAAAATAGTTCAGATCAATGACCAGAAAACAGCAAAAGAACTTCAGGCGGTACTCGATATAATTAAAAGTTCGCAAATAGCCATAATACCTTCTTTAGATGGTAGTTATGGTATAAGTACAACCAGCAAGGGGTATCAGTTCACATATTTTGATGTCGTAAACGGCAAAAAGGTGATTTATCTTGGCGAGGGATTGTATTCGGCTCTGCTATCGGGTGGAATAGAGGAAGTTCTTGTTGTTATCGGAGCGATGGAATATTTCAGTGCTTTGCCGGAATCGAGAAATTGGGATGAGATAACGATCAATCAACATGCTTCTCGCCTGCAAAAGCTGTTTGGCACAAAATTATCCGATGTGGTTGAGGATATATCTTTAAGAGGTCTTGAGAACCAGAAATACAAACCATTGATTGACAGCATAATGGAATTAGGCAACATAAAACCCGCATATCCGTTGACTCCGGCGGTAATTAACGAGATTATAACAAATTTGCGAGGTTTATTTGAACTTGAACTGAATATCAAACTGGAGAATCTGGTTGAGCGCGCTAATTTCGATATATCCGATGATCTTCTGCAGAAATCGTTATCTGTGATTCAGGTAGCTATGGCTAAACCTGATATTTACCTGTTCCCGAAAGAATTGATTATGGGTAAATTGTCGCCGGCTAATTTTATGTTGAAAAAAACGTTCAGGCAATTCAAGAGAGAAATACAGAAAAATGATGGACGAAAAGCCATTTTCGTATCCGTATCTTTGGATGGTGAAAACACGGGTAAATTTAAGAATGAGCTGGATTCAAATATGGCAAGAAGAGAAGGTGCGAAAAGCAACGAGCTGTTTGATTTTATTGTTACGGTAAAAGATGTTAATGAGCTCGTTGATTTGATTCGTATAGAATACCCCGATCTTACTGAAACCGATCTTTTGAGCAGGGTTAAGATGATCGACATACCCGACGGCAAACTTGCTGCACACGCACAGCAGTTCGGATACCGCTACCAGACTGTTGATCCGAAAGAATCGATGCGAAATATGCAGGATAAAGGAAAAACCGTGTTTATGATAGATATCCTGCGTGCTTTAGGCAACAAGAAAGTGCCCGGCAACCTGAAGATTGTTGATATACGCCAAAATGTATCGCTTGAAGGGGAATATCAGGGCAGGTTGAGCGATATAGTTGAATCATTCGATGTTTATCTATCTGAAGTAGATAAAATTAAAGCAGGCAAGCTCACATACTCGATGCTTGCGGATTTATTTTACGCGAAAATATACCCTCAATTTAACGATACATTAAAATCAAAATATTTCACGCGCAACGAGGCTTTCGCGGAACTAAGCGCAAAGAATCTGCTTGATGCACAAGTACAAATTCAGAATATCGCGTCGGTTTTTATGAATTTTGTTAATGCGAACAAACTGATGGGAACAGAAATAACATATTTGCGAGATAAACTGAAAGAGCAGTTTAACCTGCGTCTTATCAAAACCGTATATGATAAGATAAAATCCGATACCAATTCCATACCGACATTGGAAAATCTGATGAAAGGGCTTGAAGCGATAGGCGGAGTTACCATAACACAGGATTTTGCGAAATATCTGCAGGTTGAGGTGAACGCCAGAGCGATAAACAAAGATGTTATGGATGTCATTAACCAGAGCTCAAAAATCGATGAAGCGGCGTAATCAATTTAAAAATAATATATATATAAAGATTACGTCTGATAAAAAACAGGATGCGAAGCATCCTCACAAAAAGTTTTTGTTTCTTTTTTCAAAAAGAAAAAGTTTTGGTTTTTGTTATTTAGTATTCGATTTACAAAAAATAATTACAAAAGATCGGATACTGTATCTGCCATTGATTTCAGGCTGAATTTAAAATTTTTCCCCATCAGGTTATCTGTGCATACGTTATCTTTGTCTATCATTTTTACCTGATCGGTTGTGATTTTCGGTTTGTCCGATATTTTTCCCATAATCAAGGCAAGTATTGCGGCGATTGGTTTAGAGATATGGACGACAGGTTTGTTTTCCATACCTACTGCTCTGGACACAGTTCTGGTTATTTCTTCAAATGCCATAACTTCCGGTCCGCCGATTTCTATGGTCTGGTTTTTCTCAATTTTGTCGAGCGATTCACTAATACATCTGACAAGATCCATGATATAGATAGGCTGGAGTTTATTTTTGCCGGATCCGACAACAGGAATAAACGGTGAATTTTTAATTGTATCGGCTAATTTGGCTATTATTTTGCTGTTTCGCAAACCGCATGTTTTACCGAAAACAAGTGAAGACCGCAGGATAACATAGTCGATCCCGCTTTTTTTTATTTCTTCTTCCGCCTGAGCTTTTGTTAGATGGTATTCGCTCGGCGCTTTTAAATCGGCTCCTATTGCGCTAACATATACAATCTTTTTTATGCCGGCTTTTTTTGCGGCTTTAATTAATGTATTTGTCACGTCTTTGTGGATTGCTTCAAGCCCCATTTCTTTTGGGCGGTATATTGTGCCTATAAGGTGAACGATTGAATGGCATCCTTTGAGAGCTTCGGTTAGTGAATCGGGATCGAAAAAATTGACAAAAACATATTTATATAAAGATTTATCAAGAAGGCCGGTGTCTTTGGCTGAGGTATCCGGTTTGATCAATCCTTTAAAATCTTTATTATTGTTCTTGAGATAATTAGCCAGATGGTAACCTATATAACCTGATATTCCTGTAATAGCTATCATTTAAAATCTCCCTGACTCTAAATTTTGATTATATTTTTTTCTTGAATGTTCAATGATTCTTGCGGTAACTTTTAGCTGAACCATTGGATTAGCCGGATCGGTTGTCCGCAAGGTAATGGACGATGAGAATATGCCCGGTTTTATCCATTGCGAGATCTGAACCGGTATTGAGGTTTTTGTTTGGGCCGGCAGAAAAATATTCTTTGTTTTTTCAACCGATACACCGAACTCAGGTATAATTTCTATTATTGTATGAGATATTTTATCATGGTTGGTTATGGTAATATCTTTTTTACCGTGGTATCCTTTTGGAATTGTGCCGAAGTTTATTACCGGAACGGAAAACTCCAATCCTTTTTTGGATTCCTCAATATAGCCGAGCACAACAATCTTTACGATTTCATATTCAGGATCGTTTGTTTTCAAAATTATTTCCTGATGTGTCGGACCAACCGGTTTAGATCCCGAATCGAATTTAATTTCAAGTTTCGTATATTTATGAGGGTATATCGATTTATCTTTCAAAGAGGCATTTACGCATGAACAGCTGGTATGTATATTTATTATACCGAGAGTATCATCTCCGTTATTTTCAATTATGATCTCAGCCGAATGGGTTTCGCCTTTTACAATTTTCTCGAAATTAATAAATGATTTGCTAAGCTTTATTGATGGTTGCGCGTATACATTTGTGAATACTGCGCAAACGATCATTATAGCAAATATTAATTTTTTAATTTCCGTTGGATGGGGTAGTAAGCGATACCACATTTTTAAATCCTATTTCTCTTGCTGTATCCATAACGAATACAACGGTTTTGTATGCTACCCGTTCATCAGCCTGAAGTACGATTTGCCCGTCGGATTTATTGGATAGCTGTATTTCAGTCAGTTTATTGCGCAGTTGATCGGGCTGAATTTTTGTCGCGTTAAAAAAAATGTTGCCATCTTTATCAAGTGTGATTACAGTTTCTTCCATGCGGGCAAGTTGAGCTGTTTTTGCTTGAGGCAGAATCAGTTCGATCGACGGTTTTTCCCCGAATGTGGTTGTTACGGCGAAAAAAATAACAAGCTGAAACACCACATCGATTAAAGGAGTGATGTTTATTATTGTATTTTTTTTATGTTTTCTTGGTTCGGCAAACATTTTATTGTATTCTTATATCATAAATTTTGCTGTGAAGATAAGTTATCTGTTTATCCATTTCAGCTACAATACGATCAACTTTTCGGGTGAACAAAGTATAGGCCGCGAGAGCCGGAATACCTACAACCAGCCCTGCCACAGTTGTGATAAGCGCTTTAGCTATACCTGCAGACAATGCTTGTGCCTGTCCGATGTTGCCGTGCGAGATTATGTCGAATATGTCGATCATGCCAAGTACCGTGCCGAGCAATCCTAAAAGCGGGGCTACGTTTGCGATAAGTTCGAGCATGAAAAGGCCTCTGTCGAGGTTATCTGTTTCCTGTCTGCCGGTAATTTTAATTAATTCCGTTGTTTCTTCATTTGTAAGGTGTGAGTTCATGATAAGAGTTTTCACAATCGAGGAAAACGGGTTTTTATGAATATTACAGTAATCCAGTATCGGTTTTGTGTTGGTTTTTGTGAAATCCTGAAGCATATACAACAGGCGCGAAGGAATAACTTTCGACCGGCGAAGAGTGACTAACCGCTCAATTATAATTGTAAGGGCGATAAGCGAACACAAAAGAATCGGAACCATTGTTAATCCGCCTTTTTGCATAAGCGATAAAAAAGGATCCATATAAGACTTAACCTCCATCAGATTATTTTGCGGGAATTTGATCAATCGGTATTATACCCGAAGTTAATATATACCCAAAGATTTTTTTTGCCTGTTGTGTGGATATATTTATCAGGAATGGGATCAAACTTTGCCGATTCTTTAACAGCGGATTCGCAATCCTGCTTAAAAAAAGGGTTTCCGTTATAAATCAGGCATTTAAGTTCGCTAATATTACCGTCTTTTTCCACCCGGAATATAATTATAGCCTCGCTTGAGAACATCTGAGAACTATAATTCATAAAAATTCTGGTTTTCCAGTTTCTGCTTATTTTTCGTTTCATTTTAGCGTAATAGTCGCCTAATTCGTGTTTTGCGATATCGAACTTGATCAGGTCGATAATCTCTGCGATCGATTCAGTATCGGAAGAAGCCTTATGGATCAGCTCATCGATTTTCGAGTCGGGCGACGCGTCGGCTCTTTGGGACGAGTCGCCGCCGGAGGCTATATCTTCCTGAGGGACGGTTTGTTTTTGGGATATTTTTGCTTTTTTTGAGATATTTTCTTTCTTTTTCGGCGAATCTATTGTTTTTACGGCAACAACCACGGGTGTTTTGTTGATTTCAGTTTCTTTTTTGTTAAAAACATCTTCTTTTATATATTCCTGTTTTTCTTTTTTGGGAACTGTTTTTTCAACCGAATCTGAACTTGGCGATTTATCCTGTATCTTTTTTGCGTTTACATGGCGGGTCTTGCCTTCTGTTTGGTGGATGGACGAGTCGGTTTTTATTTCCCTGGATTTGTTCAGTTTGGGAGTATGCGGGATCCCTTGTTTAGGCAGGTTTTTTGATGGTTTTTCCGGTTGAGAAGCTATATTGTTGTGGTTGGAGATCATATCCGATTTGCGTTGCGGTATTTTGTCTTCGTTGTAAGAATCCACGAATTTTATCTGTACTTTGTTGTATATTTTTGGTTTATCCTGTGGTTTATGTGAGTTGAAATAGATATCCAAAGGCCATTCCATTAATGAAAAGTGAATGGCTAAAGATCCGAAAAATGAGACTAAATATAATACCCGGTTAGAATTTATCATAGTTTATTTTCAAAATTGAATTATTGTATCAAAAAAAATTTGATTTAAATAAAAAAAATAAGTTTATACATATTAAAATGAATATTCGCTTGCGGTATAGGAGGTTTTTTATTGCCTTGACATGGATTGGATTGTAATCATACAATTGTCGGATTAATTTAATTTATGAAATTATTATAAGGAGATAAATATGGAAATATCTGTTGGAGAAATCGCGCGCCTTATACATGGCGAGGTTGATGGTGATGGATCGTTGATAATAACACGTCTGGCTGATATAGGGTTTGCCAGGGAAGGTGATCTTGTCTTTGCCGAGAACGATAAATGGCTCGAGAAAGCTGAGCTGACCGGAGCGTCGGCGGTTATTGCACCCAAAGAGATAACCCGCAAATTAAAAACGATTATTCGCGTGGATACACCTAAATTGGTTTTCGGGTACCTGATGAACATGTTTGCTCCATCGGATGAATATGAGATAGGTATTCATCCCACTGCGATAATTGGGAAAAATGTTGATATAGGCGAGAATGTATCGATTCAGCCGTATGTGATAATCGAGGATGGAGTAAAAATCGGTAACGGCAGTGTAATCGGTGCATTATCGTTTATCGGCAGAAACGCGGTTGTTGGTGATAACTGTGTATTTAATTCCCGCACAGTTGTTTATCCGCGCACGAAAATCGGCAACAGGGTGATTTTGCATTCCGGAACGGTTATAGGAGCCGATGGGTTTGGATACGTTCAGCATGAAGGAAAACGAATTAAAATCCCGCAGATCGGCAAAGTAATTATCGAAGATGATGTTGAAATCGGCGCGAATTCCACTATCGACCGTGCCACACTTGGAGAAACCGTTGTCGGAGCGGGTACAAAGATAGATAACCTTGTGCAGATTGCTCATAACGATGTTATCGGTACCGATTGTATATTTTGCGCTCAATCTGGTGTATCCGGCAGTTGTATAATCGGCAACAACGTTATTATTGCCGGGCAGGCCGGGTTGGCCGACCATGTGCGAGTTGGCGATAATGTGATTATCGGCGCTCAGGCAGGTGTTCCCTCGAATAAAATAATCAGAAGCGGACAGATGTATTTCGGGTCTCCCGCAAGATCGGAGAAAGAAACAAAGAAACAGATGGGAGCGCAGGCAAGGCTTCCCCAGTTTATAGAAAAAGTTAAAGAAATGGAAAAGGAAATAGAAAATCTGAAAAAAGTTATTGAGAACTCGTCTCAAAAATCTCAATAATGTTTATTTATTTGTTTTCAGGATGTATAAGGATTAAACCTGATTTCGTCGCCTATGGTTGTTTGAGGGCCGTGGCCGGGAAGTACTATTGTATCTTTGTCGAGAACATACAGCCTGTTTAATATGCTGTTTATTATATTGTTATAGTTTCCTCCGGGTAAATCCGTTCTTCCGATTGATCCTTTAAATAATGTGTCTCCGGAGAAAAGATATTTGCCAGTCAAAAAACAAACACTGCCGGCAGTATGGCCTGGAGTATGGATAGTTTTGAGGCTATAATTGCCGAATTCGAATGTATCTTCATCTGCTATAAAAATATCCGGCAAAGGTACATCAGTAATTTTTATCCCATAAAGCCCCGCGTGGCTTTTCGCCTGTGATATAAAAAACAGATCGTCTCCGTGAACCGCTATGGGGATATTCAACTTTTCTTTTATATCTCTGAGTGCACTGCAATGGTCGAAATGCCCGTGAGTGAGCAGTATTCTTAATACCTTCAGCTTCATATCATTTACATTTTTTAAAATGGTATCCGCGTCATATCCCGGATCGATTATGACGGCTTCGTGAGTTACATCACAACCGACAATATAGCAGTTGGTTTCAAGTGGACCTGCTGAAATAACTTTTATATGCATTATTATAACCTTTTATTATATTATTATATATTAAAATGAACATTATTTGCGGTTAACTATCAAACTTCATTATATCACACCTTGATAATTAATTTGACATTTATTTTTATTATAACTACTATGTTGAATAATTAAACAAAATTAATGTGTATGTGGAAAAATTTGCCTGGTTTGGTTTTTTGTGGGGTCAGGTAGATATTTTTTGAGGTTTTTTTATTTCCAATTTTAATATACCGGGTTACGAGCTTATGAGCAAAAGTGAATTCTTAATAAACTCTGATTTTCAGGTATGGCATTTCAATTGCTATAATATGGTTGTTGCGAAATGGAGGATCATATAATGTTGAAATCGGCATTTTTTACCGTCCTGTTCATATCGATGCAATTGTTGTTTTCCGGAATTAACATTTCGTACAACCAGCCAAAAGATATTTCGCTTCGATTCGGAAACACGTTTGAGGAAATCTTAAAATACTGGAATTTAAAGACCATCGTCGGGCAGGATGAGTACGAGGTAATCCGCAGGGAAAGCGGAAACGTGCTTCATATTTTGAGCAATAAATCCGCTTCAATTTTATTTAAAAAAATGGATATCGATATCTACAATTATCCGTATATCCGTTGGCACTGGCAAGTAAATAAGTTCCCCAAATATCTTGCTGGCGGAACCGATGGTCAGAACATCGATGATTATGCGGCGAGGTTGTGTGTTGTGTTCCCTTCATGGTCGATTTGGGCGACGAAGTTTCTTGTTTATGTTTGGGATGATCGGGTAAAAGAGCAGAATGTTGTAAAACCGAGTTCATTTTCGAAAAACTGCAAAATTCTTGTCACACAATCCGGCAAAGATAATAAAGGGCGATGGGTAACCGAAGAAAGAAACATCATTGATGATTACCGTCTGGTGTTCGGTAAAAATCCACCTAAAACCGCGGGCGGTATTGGTATCATGAGTGATTCGGATGATACCAGAACATCAACTGATGCCTGTTATTATAATATCTATTTGCGTTACAAAGAATAATGCATGTTCCCGGAAAACTTAAATACCATATTTTCGCCTGGTGTTTCATAATCGTTTTGTTTATGGCGGTTAAAATTTATCTTATTCCGCTGGTTAATCAGAAAAAAGAAAATTTATATAGTCCCGCTCAAATATCCGAGCTTGAAAAATCTATAAAAACGAGTGTACCTTGGCAGGAATTCCACAAAATATTTCCTCAAAGCATTACTTTGCCGGCAATGCCCAATTATTACCCGCAGGGTGAATCGTATCCGATATTTTTATGCATGAAAGACATATATTACGAGGGCGATTTGAGTATCGATGTCTGGTTGTTTGCACGTGTAGAAGCACGGGAAAAAACCATCGCGTTTAAGCACTGTGTATTGCGAATATATTTCAAGAAGAACGGGGCGGCGTTTAATACTGCTACATTAAATAAAACCCAGACGGAAGATATACTTCAGGTACAATCTCAGAAAGAATTTATCGAGTATCTGAAATCCCATTTTTTTGATCCCGCGACATTCACTTCTCATTGAAAACCAAATAATTGAAGAAAATTCCATAAAATTGTTGATTTTTGAATTAAAACTTATATTATTAATTCGAAGTGTGATTATTGTTTAACAAAAAATACTTGCGAATTATCAAGAGGAGGGAGGAGTGAGTTATGAAAAAAATCGAAGTCGTTGATCTTTATGGAGTCGATTATTCCAAAATGACAGAGAAGATTAATGAAATCATGATGACGCTTCAGGAAAAAGGGAAGAGTATTGTTGATTTCAGAGTTATTGGAAGCGCTTTAAATAAATGTGCTGTTTTTATTTTATACGAAGATTGATTGCGGTTTGAATTACGATACCCTCATCTATCAGGATGAGGGTATTTTTTTAGGTTTTATAAGGTAATAAAAACAGGATACTTTGCATCCTGTTTTTATATTAATTCATCTTCAAAAAATTTTGTGACTGCGAGAAAACCGGAGTTCATCACGGATTTTGTTTGCCGCAAACTAATCCCGGTTATATTTGATATCCAGTCGTAATCCGCAAGGTTTAAGCGGATTATTTTTCTGATTCGTTTTATATAATGTTGTTTTTTCGCGACAAAATATTTTACCTTTTTCTCATCGGCAATCTTATTCTGTTTGGCATGATAAATGGAGAAAATCGCTGATTCCAGTTCATAATTCAATTTTCTGAGAATTGCCCGCGTATCGATTTGTTCTGATGTTTTCCTGAAAACATTTATATTATTCATTATTTCATTTGCTGAGATTCCAGATTTTTTCGCGAGAAAAAGAAATTCATGTTTTTCGATTTTTAGATAAGGTGTGTTCAAAAAACGTAGTTTGAATATAATCTTATCCATTGCGGGCATTTTTTCTATTGCGGAAACAAAATTTCTTAAATAATGTTTATTCAAAAGATAGAAAAAAGGGTAATACGCGAATACAAATCTTCTTTCTTTAGAAGACAGGTAATCGAAAACAGAAACTTTATTATACGGACCAGATGTTTTCTTATCTGTTTTGACTTTTTTGGGCGATTGTAGAGGCAATAGAAGATCTTCTTTAGCAGAACTTGATTTAAAAATGAGGTTCCCGAGGTTTTCGCTGTACAGATAAGAAAAAGGTACGCCAAAAATATCGGCGATTTGTTGCAGTGTTTCCTCGCCAACTCTGTAAGTCCCGTTTTCAATCTGGGACATTTGCGGTTGTGATCTGATGCCGAGCTTTTTCATCAGCGCTCGCTGTCCCATATCGCGGGATTTGCGCAGGAGCCGTATATTTTTACCCACTAATTTTTTAATGTCTTTGCCCTGCAATTAATCACCTGGTATTAGATGTTTACTCCGATTGCATCTCTTACTTTGTCGATAGTATTCTGGGCGATAACCTGTGCCCTGACCGCGCCATCGATAAGGATATCTTTGACCAATTGTATATTTTTCTCGTAATAAGCCCTTTTTTCACGATATGGTTCGAAATGACCGATAATTTTATTAAAAAGAGCGTCTTTGGCTACTTTGTAACCCATTCCGCCTTTGCGGTATGTTTGCGCCATTTCTTCTTTTTCCCCGGTTGAGGCAAACAATGAATAAAGAGCGAATACATTGCAATTATCCGGATCTTTTGGCGACTCAACAGGTGAACTGTCGGTTACGATACTCATTACTTTTTTCTTGATTATATTTTTGTCTGCGAAAATCTCTATAGTGTTTCCATACGATTTGCTCATTTTTTTGCCGTCTGTTCCGGGTACGATGGCAAATTGTTCGATAGTGTATTCTTCGGGGATTCTGAAAATTTCTTTGAAAGTCAGGTTGAATTTTATAGCGATATCGCGAGTAACCTCAATATGTTGTTTCTGGTCTTTACCGACGGGGATCAGCTCGGAATTATAAATAAGTATATCCGCCGCCATAAGTACCGGGTAAGCGAATATCCCGTGATTGGGCGATATTCCGTGGGCGATTTTATCTTTATACGAATGGCATCTTTCCAGAAGTCCCATCGGGGTAAGAGTAGATAAAATCCACGCCAGTTCCGTAACTTGTGGGATATCGGATTGTTTAAAAAATATTGTACGGTCGGGGTCAAGCCCGAGTGCGAGATAATCCAGAGCTACGCCGAGAATATTGTTTTTGAGCTCTTTTTTGTCTGTTATTGTTGTAAGTGCATGGTAATCAGCGATAAAATAGATCGCCTGATGTTCTTTCTGCATCTCTATATGCTGTTTCATCGCGCCAAAATAGTTGCCCAGATGAGGCCTGCCTGTAGGTTGTATTCCGGATAAAACTCTCATAGACTCTCCTTAATTATATGTAAATTAGATTAATTCGAATTTATAAAATTGAAACCCTTTATTTATCAGATTGATTCAATTTTTTAATCAGTATATCAGCCTGATCTTTCTTTCCCATTTTATTGTAACAGGTAATGAGCCCTTGCATTATTGTTTTGTTGTCGGGATATATTATGGATAATTTCTCGTAAATATCGGCGGCTTTGTCAAATTCGTTCAGATTAAAATAACAATACGCCAGATTGATCATACCGTCAAGAGTGGATTCTATCTTGATCATTTTTTCAAGATAATTTTTCGCGCGGTTGAAATTGCCTTTTTCCACACAAATTCTTGCGGCGTTTTGATATGAGGAAGTGAATTCAGGGTTGATTTCCATTTCCTGAATATATTCTGCCAGAGCCAGTTCGAGTTTACCCTGGGCGTAATAGGCATTGCCGATATTAAAGTGTTTAAAGATTGCGCTTTTCGCGTCTTTCATAGATCTTTTGTAACACACGATTGCTTTGTCGTATTGACCGAGATCGGCATATACGTTGCCTAAATTGTGGAAATCCTGGTTGAGCGTATACCGGAATCCCGAAAAATGGATAAGTGACAACGCGAAAACCAATCCGCCTGACGCAAAAATATATGTAAATTTAAAAAATTGCCTGTTTTTGAGCATAATTGACAACTCGTAGATTCCCAAACCCGCGAAAATTATATAAAAAGGAATTGTAGGAAGACGGTATCTATCGGTTACGAAAAACATTATGGATACTCCAAAGGTAATCGCGAGGTAAATATATAATAATGAATAACGTCTCCAGCTGAAAAGTGAAATAAGAATTCCCGGTATAGCGAACAGAATAATAAAACTGAGGTTTAGCGGATTGAATTGCAGTATATCGGAAAATTTTTTAAAAAAATAGAAGCTATGATGATTCGATATCTCGAATTTATTTATCATAAGAAGAGTTTTTTTGCCAAGTTGTCCGGCAAATTCGACAGGGTTATTGATGATGAAATTAAGCCCGCGGTTAAACCAGAATTTAGAAACTTCAGCTGAAGAGAGTGATCCGCCCATACTTTTTTCCGCCGTTTCTTTCGAGCTGATATACAGTTTGTGATCCCATAACCCTGAATTTTCAGGAAGATGAAACATTCCGTCAGCGCCTTTGTGATTACCGATATAAAAGTTGACACCGCCGTTTGTTGTCAGCAGAACGAACTCTTTTTCGATAATAAAATTCATAATTGTAACTGGAAGAATAGTTAAGGTTGTGAAAAACGCAAGAATAATGACTCGGCATAACCCTTTTTTGTAATTTTTATCCTGAAAGAAAACCCACAGTGCCAGAAAAGGGGCGAGCATGATTGTGTCCGGTTTACCGAGAGCGGTAAGCCCCAGGGATATACCCGCGAAAACAAGATAACTTTTTTTATTCAGTTTTCTATATAAAATCAACATTAAACATGACAAATTAAGCGTAAAAATAACAACCGGTATCATCAGCAAATCACCTTCAAAACATATGAATACAGGATAGACACTCATTAAAAATGCGGCGATCAGTGCAGGGATTACGCCGGTTATATTGAGTGCGATGAAATAAATAATCAAAACATTTGCTATTCCGCAAAGCGCCTGTATGATTCTCGGCCCGGCGAGGCTTTTTGTCAGAGAATATGTAACTGCGAGAAAATATGGGTAAACAGGGCTACTGTGAAACGATGCTTTATCGGGCATGAGGTTTCCATTGTAGATCCGCATTGCCTGATCTACATAAATCTTTGAGTCAGCTACAGGATGATCGAAAAAAGGTATTCTCTTTATCTCAAAAAAATAAATGATTCTCAAAATTACAGCTATAGCAACAAATATAGACAGCCAGAAAATAGGTTTTTTAAAAAAATCTTTCATCGGTAATCGGTTTCTTTATCAAATATTTTGAGTCGGGTTTTCTTCAAAAGTTTCAGAGTTTCTCCAACCAGATAAAAAGAACCGCAGATAACCAGCAATTCTTTTGATTTCTTACTACCGTAATTATATCTTTTTAAGATCTCATATAGAGTCGGCCCGGAATAAACGGTGGTTTCGGTGGTAGCATGTTTCACACAGCATTTCGTAAGTTCAATAGCGGGTAACCGTCGCTTACTTTTCGGTTCGACACAATATATTGTATGGGCAATAGGAGCGAGCAGTCGCGTGTACGCTTCATAATCTTTATCGGAAAGTATACCGAAAACGAAAATATATTTCCAGCTTGGATACTTTTTTAAAAGTGAATCACGCAATGCAATGAATCCAGGTGGATTATGAGCTGGGTCAACTATAACCGGCGGATTATCCTGAACGAGCTGAAACCTTCCCTGAATTTTTGCTTTTTTCAGTCCTTCCATGATATATTTTTCGATCCGGTTTAATTCAATACCGGGCACTGATTTTTTGAAATATTCATAAGCGATGGTTATTGATAGGGATATGTTATCCCATTGATAATCCGTGTCGAGACGGGATGTCAAACCACTTAATTTTATGTCATCGGATATATAATCAAACGAAGACGCGTTTTTTTTATTGGCCTTTATTTTTCGCTTATCGGATAAAACAAATTTTGTGTTTTTATTGAGACAAATATTTTTAAAAATATCGATTATTTTCTTATTATTGGATGCGGTACAGAATATGGAGTTTTCTTTAATAATGCCGGCTTTGTCTCTGGCAATTTTCTCAAGTGTATTGCCCAGATACTGGCAATGATCAAGACCGACATTGGTTATGGCTGATATCAATGAATCAACAATATTGGTTGAATCGTATGATCCGCCTAATCCTGTTTCCCAAATAACGACATCGACATTTTTCCTAAGAAAATAATCGGCGGCCATTGCGGTAACCGCTTCAAAAAATGTGGGAAAAACATCTTTTTTGTTGAGTGACTCAATGGCTGGTTTGATTCTTTTTACTGTAGATATAAAATCTTCAATGCATATTATTCTGTTGTTTATTTTAAACCGTTCGCGAAGCGATATCAGGTGCGGAGAAGTGAAAACACCGACTTTGAATCCGGCTTGAGTTAAAATTGAGTTTAATATGGCGCATACCGAACCTTTTCCGTTTGTTCCGGCGATATGAATGAAAACAAGTTTTTTATGCGGATTGTTAATAGAATCGAGCAGTTGAGTTATATTAGCCAATCCAAGTTTGGTTCCATGCAAGGATAAATCATAAAGGTAAGATTCCGCTTTAAGATAATCCATTTTTTGTGTGCTAAGCTCACGCAAGAGAGCTCAAAGTGCCCAGTTCTTTTAAAGATCCTTTTCCGTTGTTTCCGGAATTGGATTCTTTAACTGGTTTTGAGTAAGCCGATTGATTTGATTCTTCAGGTTTTTTTTTATTTTTTCCCAGAAGGAATTTAAAAATGAATTCCAGCGTATCTTTCAGATCTTTTCTGTTTACGATCATATCAATAAGTCCGTGTTCCAGAAGGAATTCCGATCTCTGAAACCCATCGGGCAAATCTTGTTTTATAGTCTGCTGGATTACTCTGGGGCCGGCAAACCCGATTAATGCTTTTGGTTCGGCAATGATTATATCGCCGAGTGAAGCGAAACTTGCGGTTGTGCCTCCTGTAGTTGGATTTGTTAGAATGGAGATATAAGGCAGATTCTTTTTTCTCAATCTACCTAACGCGGCACTGGTTTTTGCCATTTGCATAAGGCTGAGAGTAGATTCCTGCATTCTTGCTCCGCCTGAAGCAGATAATATTATTACCGGCATATTATTTTCAATGGCATATTCAACTATCCTTGTGATTTTCTCTCCGACAACCGATCCCATACTTCCGCCCATGAAATCAAAATCCATTATGCCTATACAAACAGGCATAGACCCAATATTGCCATAACCAGTTATTACTGCGTCATTTAATCCGGTCTTGCTAATGGTGTCTCTCTGTCTGTCGGAATAGGGTTTTGAATCTACAAAATTAAGAGGGTCGCCTGATTTTAAATTTGAGTAAAGTTCCACAAAAGTATCTTCATCAATAAGTGAGGCGATTCTCTTACGTGATGATAACGGATAAAGGTAATTGCATTTTGGACATGTCATCAGGTTTTCTTCAAGCTGGGATTTATGAATTATTTCCTGACAACCTTTACATTTTTCCCATAATCCCTGAGGTATATCTTTCTTTTTTATAAGAATTTGCGAGTATTTCGGTTTTCCAAATAGCGACATTTTCAAAATCCCCCTATATAGTGAGAGACAATAATCATTGGGTTTACAAACTGAAAGCGTATTTTATTATAACTCTAACATTTGGTCAATGATAAAATTCACTAATGAACTTCTGCCGCAGATTTACCCAGGGTGAGAAATTGTTATTTATTCTCAAACCTGTATTGTATCTGTTCTGATTCAGAAGGTACAATCAGTTTTTCGCTTTGAGGGTCGAAAAGAGCCTCGTCTTTTTTCTCTGGTGTTTCAAGAGCGTTAGGGTCTTTGAAAAGTTTGCCCATCCATTGATTTACCGCTTCCGATACACATCCTGAACTTCCCATTGAAAGAACAAAGAATAATGCGAGAATGGATAATTTTTTTGACATATTTTGTCTCCTCCTTATATATAATTTCCGCTAATGATAATCTGTAAATCTTTTATCTGTCAACAAAATATTAGACTATCCGGTTATTACTCCGTTTATTATTTTTCCCATGAAAAATAACGTGTATAAACCTTGATTCCCGAAGGTATTTGTGCCTGATTAACATTTATTTTGCGATAAACAGACGCACTACAGCGTTTTTCTCCCAATACAATATCATTTGAGTCATAGCCGCCGTTCCGGTTGACATCCCTGATATTTTGTCCGACAACATTGATTTTGAAAGTGTTTGATCTTACAGTGACAAGATTCGCAATTTTACAGAATTGTGAAAAACTAATTCCGGGTACGTTCAGTAAATCGCTTGTTGAGGTAAATGGAGTTGTTACTGAAAGGTTTAGTATTGCTTGGGCAAGAGCTGTGTCTACTTCCGGAAGTGTCTGCAAAATATATATATCGGCGGTGTTGATGTTTATTCTGCCGAAAACAGCCGGATCGAATCCAGCGGGTTGAAATATCGCTGTATTTAATGTATTTAATGTAATTGGTGTTGATGCGTCACAGTTATCCTCGATCGAGATAAGATTTTGCGATACTGTAAATGGCAGAAGTTTATCGAAACGGTGTTTTTGTTCATCACTTACGGAAACCAGATCGCTTCTGTCATAAGATCCGTTTGCGCATAGATATAACTGGCCATTCATTGTAGCGGATATTTCCATATCGGAAGTAGTACTTGTAGCGAGGTCGAGGTGTATGCCTTTAATCTTGTGGATTTCATCTGTCTGTTTGCCGTTTATGAATATTCTGTAATTGCCGTCAGGTACATTTTCGCTTGCCGGATCGCATTTCCATGTGATTTTTGATCCAGATACAACTGTGGATGGCAAAGTAAGGTATCCGGCAGTCAATGCCCAATTGGTTTTTCTGTAATAATTTGCTCCTGCGGCGTCGTAAGTTACAAACCCTATCATATCGTTGAGGGTTTGGGTATAATTTATTGCTGAAGTGAGAGCTCCGTTCGGATCGTTGAGATGTTCGTTTTTCGGCATATCGTATATGAAAAACATATTCGGGATAAGATCATCCTTAATAGTAACGTAACTGTTTGTCGATGTGTTGGCTGATCCGGGAGTAGCAAAAAATCCCGATTCGTTTCCGGCATTGGTTGAGTTTTGCCATACCTCAGTTGTACCGATCTTGAGATCGTAATCGGGGGATATTTTTTCTCTGGAAGTGTATGGCGAAACAGCGCCTGATTGATTAAAACCGCTTATGCAGTAGTCGTTTGGGTTTGTTGGCGCTATAATATCGATAAGGTTGTTGTTCTGGTTTTTAACGGTTATAGTATCCGTGCCCGCCGTAAGTATGGAAAACGTAGCGCTGTTTGTTGTATCTATTGGAATTCTAACTGACGCGGTGCCGTCCCATGTGCCGTCAGGAGTGGTGCCGAATAGAATATCGAGAGCTTTTTCGCTGTCGGTTAATATCAGGCAATCATAGCTCACTCTTTTTGGATCCGCTGTGGCGATATATGCAGTTCCATTCAATGTTACATCTGATCCTATATGATATGTGCGGTCGTCAGCCGGGTTTGCCGGTGTTCCGTTATCTAATACGAATGTCCAGCCGGAAGTGATGGTTATACTTTTTCTGCTGATGTTTACTATTTCAATAAATTCGCCGGCGTCAATCTCTACTTTGTCGAATTTGCTCGGTATCTGCGTCGAGGACAAAGAACCATCAGCTTCATATTGAAGCGGATCCTCAAGTTCGATGGTTATGTTGCCGTCAGTTACGTTTACGCTGAACTCTTTTGAGCCTGCGGCGGGTACAGTATCAAAACCAACACCTTCGACTTTGCAGGAGATAGAATCGCTGAACGCCTCGTTCTTTGAATACACTTTTATCTTGAAAGTACCATTATCCCATGGAATCTGGAATGTTGCCGAAGCGATGTTGCTCGCGTCTGTCGATGTACCGATATAATACTGTCCTGATGGTGAGAAATTTCCGCTTTGTTTTGATACAAACGCGGCGTTTGTGCTCTGAATGATTACCCTGGCTTCCGGTAAAATCTCGTTTATCTGAATTCCTTCCGTTCCAAATACATAAGTCGAGCTGCTTTTTGATCCGTCTCCGTTTATATCAAGGTCAAGTTCGGTTTCTGAAAATGAGACGGGTACATTATCTGTATCTCTATAATCGAATATGTTTATTGAAGCGAGGCATTCTTTTACCGGATTTGCCCATGAAAGATGGTTAAACAGGTTTTCTCTGTACACATTGATTCGGGGATCATAATTTACATTTACCTTTATCGCGAATCCGTTGGGTGAATGAAATGTATCATAATATAAATCATGGTCTGCGGAATAAATGGTGAAATATGGATTTAAGGAATTGAATTCTGTTGATCCGAGTCCGGTGATTTTGTATAACTCCTCAAGTTCGCCGTATGGTTTTCCTGAATAAGTAGTGATGGCCGATGCGAGTGCTGAATTTAGCGAAGGGAGTTTATCGAAAAGGTCTTCGATATCGATTTCATTTACGGATTCGCCTTGTTGGTTTGCTTCTACAGCGTCATGCCCGCTACCTGCGGTATTGATGTTGATTTTTGCGTTTTCGTCCTGAATGAGCACAGCGTATCTGCCTATAATTGGCGATGAGGAATCATCAGGTTTTTCATGAAGGTAGATCCAACGTGAATCTTTTTTACCCGAGGCTATTTGTCCTGTAGACCTTGTTATGGTTTGAGCAACATCAACATCGGAGCCCAAAAACAGGGTAACCCAATCATCGCTGTTGTAAGAGGTGTTATCGGTGTTCCAATCGTATTTCTCAAAAGAAGCGTTCGGAGTAATGAAATCCGCATCTTGCCTCAGAACGCCGATTGCATGGCCCAACCCTGCTTTGGCAATGTATTCCGCTGAGGCTTCAGTATTTATGTTATAAGATATTTTGCTGTCTATCGACATATTTGTTACAAATGTTGCCGCCATTATCGACATAACCGCCAGAATAATTAAAGTCAAAAGAAGAGCCATTCCCCGGTGATTGGTATTTTCCCTGAAAGGAATATTCATTTTTCGCCCTCCATATTATTTATTTTCCGGTAAATCTATTACCAGATCGTATGTTTGAATGAGCCCCTTGCTTTCCAGCGCGGAAATGATTTTTTCTCTTTTTGTACCTGTTTTTCCGCTGGTATAGTTGGAGAAGCTGGCTGAGCTCAATAAATTAATCCATTCTGCAGTATCAGGTTTAACCATTTTTATTGTAAATTTCAGTTTTTTTGGCATTTTGCCTTTATTTGAGGGATCTGAAGGTTGGTAACCGATGTCGTCCGGATCATTTGAGGATACCGGATTCAGCACATTCCACTGCGGGTTTGACGGTGATCCGGGCCATGAGCTCCAGCAGATCCAGGAAGAATTTAGGTCGTTCCAGCATTCGATTGTCATATCCGCTACACAGGAGGCGATTTTGTATGCGGTTCCGGATAACAAAGTCGCGAAATTATTCTCAAAACTGAAAGTTCCCGCCGATTGTGAGTGACGCGATTTATACGATATCGTATCGTCGGTAAAATCCACATCATTGGAACCGTTGTTTTTAAGATAATAGGCGGTTTCCTGATAACCGTTTATGTCTGTCGATCCATTGTTGAAAACTTGTTTGGATACAAAATATAATGAGTTGGCAAAGACGATCATATTCATATTTTTTTCAGCGTTTATTGAAGCCGAACTCAAATCGGTGGCGATTTTATCGAGGAAAATTCTCGCGTTTTGTACCGACTCAATTTTAGCGTCGCTTGTGCTCCATGCTTTCATTGTTGTGTTGAAAATTGTGTAAAGCATGCTTACCAAAATTGTCATTATGCTCACTGCTATAAGCAATTCAAGAAGAGAAAACCCTTTTTTTGCCTTTTTCATGGTCAATCTTCCTTTGCTATAAATGAACCGTAAGATTCAATCGCTTTGCCTGTAGGTGTCGCAGGAGTTGTTGCGGTACCTCCGGCATAGCAATCTATTCTGTATATTGCTACTCTTGCGTAAAATAAATCCGCAGGGTAGTTGGCTGTATCTCCCGGTATCGGTTTGCCGCTTACATCATCTACCCTGTAAATATAAAAAAACATATTGTCATGAAACTTCTTTTGAAACTTGTATGATCCCGAAGCCACAAAAGGTGGATTTGAATCAGACATTGAGCTAAGTTCGGAAAAAATAAACTGGCTTTGGTTCTGAGCGATAAAAACATCTTCTGAATTTTTCGACGAAACCAGCCCAACCGGATATAGAGCCAGCACAGATAATATTCCAATAACCAGAATCGCAATGGCAGCGGTGATTTCAATTAAAGTAAACCCTTTTTGATTAGAGGAATTAGATAAGACAGACATTTTTATGATCCGTATCATTCCCATGGTTCACCTTTACCGTATTTGTATAAGTTAACTCTTCCAGTATTCGCTTCCACTTCCAAAGTATGGCATTTTGATTTATCTTCCTGTGAAACAGCGTCATATTTATAACCGGAAACATAATATCTGATTGGAGTTCCTACAGGCACATCGAATGAGTCTTTTGTATTTGGGAAAAATGAGTTGGACCTGACCAGATGGATATAGCATGCTGGAGTCGCTGTACCTTTGCTGTAAAATTTGATTGATCCCTGCGAAAGCAGATTTGATGCTCCGGACCCGTTTATTGTGGTTGTGGCGATAAGTACCGGTTGAGGTGGATGATAAGATTTACCGATAATAGAGCCTCCTGTATCTCCGCAATATATAGCCGCCCAGTTTTCCTGCGGTGAAATATCGACTCTATATACAGCGTTGTAGCTTATCGCGTATCTCTGCGCTAATTTTAACATTGTCGATAACCTTGTCGAGGCTGAACGCAAAGAGAGGCTTTCGCTGAAATTGGATAATGTCGGGATAGACAATGCCGCCATGATTACCATAATTGCGATCGCAATAAGAATTTCCATTAAAGTAACGCCGCGCTCTTTAGTCTTCATAGGTCTATTCCCAGTTATTAATTACGATACCGCTTGTGGTTGTGCATGAGATGTCGAATGAGTTGCGGTTGTGTGATGGAATTGAGTTGCTTCCGCCATCAGCATCGACGTAAACGGAATAAAAAGTTCCCCACGGATCGGTCAATTTTTTTACAGAACCTGTTATTTTTAAGTCTCGTGTTTTCAGCTCAATATAAGGCCCGTTCTTCTTGGTGGTGGTGAGCATATTATATAATGTTCCCGAAGAATTCAGCTCATTTTCGTTTGGTCCATAAACACCCCAGTCGGTTCGATACGCATTTAGAGCTATGCTGATTGTTTCTATCATTGCTTTCGCTTTGGCTTTTTTCCCTTCCTCTTTGACTTTTGATATGGTCGGGAAAAGAAATCCAGCGATCAGCGCGATTATCGACAGTACTGCAAGCAGTTCCAGTAATGTAAATCCCGATTCGGTTTTTCGCATATATAAGCCTCCTTTTCAGTCATTTATGTAATCGGAACTCCAGTTCGCGATGTTGTCGTTATTTTTTGTACTGCTTGGGTTGGCACTGTCCCAATCTTTATCGGACCCTTTGGATATGATATCGAAGGTAGTTGTATTGTTAAGGGATCTTCCGGTACCGGTACCGTCGAATAGGAACGGTTGTTTCCATGGATCAAGCATCTGGCCGGACGAATCGATTTCGGATTTGCTGATATCAAGGTATGGTCCGTGCCAGTGTGGGTCGTTCCAGTAAGCGCTGATTCTGTTTTTATTTTTGTCATAACCGCTTAACGCTTGAATAATTGCGGCTCGTTTATTTTTTTCAGTGCTGGTGTTTCCGAAATATTCACCGTCAGTCAGTTCTGTTGGATAAACTGCCATATCGTTTTTGTAGTTTTCAAGAGCTGTTTCCAACCGGATTATCTGTGCTTTAGCTTTTTGTGATTTTGCTTTGGCGTAATTATGAATCATTGTGGGTATGCCTATTGCGAGAAGCAGGACCATAATAGTGACTGCAGTAAGTAATTCAATTAAAGTAAACGCATGTTTGTTCTCCGGCATAGTTTTCTCCTTATAACTGTTGCAACAGTGAAATAAGAGGTAAAAACATAGCGATAACAATAAATCCGACGACAACCGCTAAAAACACAATCAAAAACGGTTCGAGCAGGGAAGTGAGTCCTTCGACGGCGGCATCGACGTCTTCATCATAATTGTCGGCGATTTTGATGAGCATTTCTGCCAGAGCACCCGTTTCTTCACCGACTTCAATCATACTTATTACCATAGGGGGAAATACTTTGCTTGTTTTTAAAGGTTCGACGATAGACTCTCCTTCACGTATGGAATCATGTACATCTTCAACAGCGCATGAAATTACTTCGTTGCCTGCGGTATCTTTAACAATGACCAGCGATTGTAAAATCGGTACACCGCTGGTTATTAAAGTTCCAAGTGTTCTTGTGAACCTTGCAATAGCTATTTTGCGTATCAGAGATCCGATTACGGGAAACGAAAGAAGTATTTTATCTACATAGAATTTTCCTTTTTTCGTCCGACGAATTACCTTGATTGCTGTAACGAATGAAATTACTGCTGCGATCGGGATATACCATTGTTTTTTGAAAATATTGCTTACTTCAATAAGAAACGATGTCATCCAGGGAAGTTTAAGATTGAGATCGAAAAACATTTCTGCGAATTTCGGTACGATAAATGTAACCAGAAACGATAATACGCCAACCGCGACCGTTATTACGAATGCAGGATAAACCATAGCCGATTTGATTCGTTTTTTAAGTTTTTCGCTTTTTTCCGCAAATTCCGCCAGTCTGTTCAACACGATTTCAAGTACACCGCCCGCTTCTCCGGCTTTAATCATGTTGACGTAAAGTTTTGAGAATATTTTAGGGAATTTCGCAAGCGATTCGGAAAACGAAGATCCGCCTTCAACTGAAAAAGTAATATCTTCCAGAGTATTTTTCAGGCATCCTGGTTTTTGCTGTTCTTTCAAAACATTGAGGCTTCGCAATAGTGGAAGCCCTGCATCGATAAGTGTCGCTAACTGTCTGGTAAATAAAGCCAAAGGAGCGCTTTTAACTCGTTTTGGGGCAAACAATTTCAGTTCCATAGAAAGAAAAGATTTTTTTGTGTTCGCGCCGCCCGGCATATTTTTAGAAGGTTTTGCCGATTTATCAATGGTTACTGTTGTCGGGAACAGTCCGTTTTCCCTTAGTTTCGCGATAGCGGTGGTGGTGTTGTCGCAATCTATTACACCTGTTACTTCTTTTCCCGACGGATTTACAGCCACATATTTAAATTTTGCCATAATAGGTACTCCTTATCATGATTCCCTTACTACTTCATCAAGGCTGGTTATGCCTTGAAATGCCTTAATTAAACCGCTTTCACGCAGTGTTTGCATACCCATTTCGGATGCTTTTGCTTTCAACATAGATTGCGGAGCTTTTTCCAAAATAAGTTCTCTTAGCGAGTCGTTTAATATAAGCAGTTCATATATACCTGTTCTTCCTTTGTAACCGGAGTTGTTGCAGTTTTTGCATCCTTTGCCGTAATATAATGTATGTCCTTCGATATCGCTCATGGAAAATCCCCACGACGCGAGCATTTCCGGAGTAGGAGTATATTTTTCTTTGCATTCATTGCATATGGTTCTCACCAAACGTTGTGCAAGTATACCTTCAAGTGATGACGTCAGCAGGAATGGTTCAATGCCCATATCGATTAATCGGGTTATGCTTCCGGGTGCGTCATTTGTGTGTAGAGTACTTAATACAAGGTGTCCTGTGAGAGATGCTTCAATGGCTATTTGAGCGGTATCCACGTCTCTTATTTCTCCAACCATGACTTTGTCTGGGTCCTGCCTTAAAATCGCTCTCAGGCACCTGGCGAAAGTCAGCCCGATACCATCTCTTATAGCGACTTGCACAACGCCTTCCAGGTCGTATTCGATAGGGTCTTCAGTGGTGATGATTTTGGAATCTACCTTATTTATATATTTTAAGCATGAGTACAGAGTTGTTGTTTTACCCGAACCTGTAGGCCCTGTAACGCAGAAAATACCGTTGGGTTTTTCTATGATCTCTATGACTTTATTTTTTATTTCTTCAGGCAATCCTATCTGATTTAAGTCAAGGGAGACATTTGTCCGGTCGAGAATACGCATAACCACGCTTTCCCCAAAAGCAGTTGGCAGAGTGGATACGCGCAGGTCGATATTTTTCCCTCCGACATTCAGTTGGATCCTTCCATCCTGAGGCAACCTTCGTTCAGCAACGTTCAGGTTGGCCAGAACCTTGATTCTCGATGTTACTGCAAGAGCGAGGTTTCTTGGAGGCGGGATCATATCGTACAAGGTTCCGTCAACGCGGTACCTTATTTTAAAATCGGTCTCAAAAGGTTCGAAATGGATATCGCTGGCTTTATCTTTTATTGCCTGTAATAGTACCAGGTTCAATAATTTTATTACCGGCGCCTCATTTACCATTTCGTTTAAGTTAGCGAGATCAAAACGGTCGATTTCACTGGCTGTTTCAAGGTCGAGTTCGCCTTCTTCATAGTTATCTATGAGGGTAGCGATAGAGTTTTCCGCGTCTTCGGGCCCGTAATATTTGTCCAGAGCGGCATCGATATCTTTAGGGTTGCTGATAGCTCCTTTTACTTCGCAATTGAGGATAAACCTGAGGTCGTCAAGGCAATTTGGGTTCAGCGGGTCGGCCATTGCGACTGTAAGTACGTTATCGAAAAAATCTATGGGTACAATACGGTACATTCTAGCCCATGAGGCGTTTATCATATTTGTTATTTGTTGCGGGATATCCAGTTGATTTAGTTTTACAACTTCCATATTGAGGTGATCGGAAATTGTATCAAGCACAATTTCCTGTTTTACGAATCCGAGATCGACAAGAATATGCGACATTAGTTTACCGGAGCGCTGTTTTTCTTCAAGCGCTTCGGCGAACTGTTCTTCGCTGAGAAATCCCTGGCTGATGAGTATTTTGCCGATAATGTGTTCCTGTGAGAAATTCACCTTATTATTATCTCCTTAGGCCCTTAATTTTGTGTAAATCCATTCCTGGTCGTTGCATTTTGTGATCATGCTTTCATATGTTATTAGCTGTTCGCTATATAATTTCAGGAGGCACGCGTCAAGTGTCTGCATACCATATTTTCCTCCGGTCTGTAGATCGGATGTAATGCGGTAAGTTTTATTTTCACGTATAAGGTTTTGGATTGATGGAGTAGAAACAAGTATCTCAAACGCCGCGATTCTTCCTTTTCCTGATGCTATCGGCAGAAGTTGTTGTGATATTATCATTTCGATACATAATGACAACTGGCTTCTTATTTGTTCCTGCTGGTTTGTCGGGAACGCGTCGATGATACGGTCGATTGTTTGTGATGCGCCTGTTGTGTGAAGAGTGGCGAACACGAGGTGTCCGGTTTCGGCGGCGGTTATAGCCGCTTCCATAGTTTCCAGATCGCGCATTTCTCCGACCAGAATTACGTCGGGATCTTGTCTTAACCCTCTTTTTATCGCTTCAGCGAAGGAAGGGACATCTACACCGACTTCACGCTGGTTTACGATACCTTTTTTGTGTGTATGGAAATATTCTATCGGGTCTTCGATGGTCAAAATATGCGCGTCGCTTTCGATATTGATCAAATCAAGCATAGCAGCAAGCGTTGAAGTTTTACCTGAACCGGTAGGTCCTGTAACGAGAATTAGACCTCTTGGTTTAAAAAGGTGGTCTTTCAGCATTGAGGAAAGCCCGATTTCCTGGAGTGTGCGTATTCTTGACGGAATAAGGCGCAGTACAAGGCCGTAACAACCTTTTTGTTTGAATACACTTACCCTGAAACGTGCCAAGTCGCCGTATGCGAAACCGAAATCGGTTCCGCCTTGTTCCTGTAGTAACTGCTGATGGGCTTCGGATGTAATGCTTTTTATGTAATTTTTAGTGTCTTCCGGTTCGAGTATGTTGGTATCGAGGCTGATTAAGTTACCGTTTATACGTAGTGTCGGCGGTTTACCTACAGTAAGGTGAATATCAGAAGCGTCTTCTTCGATAGCGATTTCGAGCAGTTCCTGTATTTCCATAAATTCCTCCGTTTATATTTTACTCATCGTATCCCTGTGTTATCCGGATAATTTCCGACAATGTGGTCATACCGCTTAATACTTTTCTTATACCGTCTTCGCGTAGTGTGCGCATTCCGAGTTCTCTGGCGCGTGCGCGTATGGCGGCGCTTGAACATTTGTTGTAGATCATATGTTGAATTTCGTCGCGCATTAATAGAATCTCAAAAATACCTTTTCTTCCTTTATATCCTGTATTACCGCAGTTGGAACAACCTGCGCCTCTATAAAAAACAATGTTTTCTGCCTGATCGACTGGTAAGTTAAGTGTTTGAAGCTCTTTCGCTGAAGGTTTATACGATTCTTTGCAGTTGGTGCATATACACCTTACAAGTCGCTGTGCGAGAATACATCTTACCGCCGATGCGACGAGAAACGGTTTTACACCTTGGTCGATTAGACGGGTTATCGCGCCGGGAGCGTCGTTTGTGTGGAGCGTGCTGAATACGAGATGTCCTGTTAGTGAAGCATTGATAGCTATTTCTGCGGTTTCCAGATCGCGGATTTCGCCGACCATTATGATGTTAGGCGCCTGGCGCAGGCATGCTCTGAGCACTTTCGCGAAAGAGAGACCGATGTCCGATCGGATTTGAACCTGATTGATTCCGGGTAACTGGTATTCGATCGGATCTTCCACCGTAATTATTTTTTTGTCTGGTTTATTGAGTGTGTTGAGACAAGAATAAAGGGTAGTTGTTTTGCCTGAACCTGTAGGGCCGGTAATTAAGATAATCCCATTGGGTTGGCTGATAGAATTATTGAAAAGTTTTTCATCGTCGGTGAAAAAACCTAATTCACTGAGTCCAAGGCTCAATCCACCTTTATCCAGTATACGCATAACGATACTTTCGCCGTGGTTTGCCGGAAGTGTGGAAACGCGCAAATCTATAGTTTTGTTTTTACCAACCTTAACCTTGATTCTTCCATCCTGGGGCAACCTTTTTTCCGCCATATCGAGGTTAGCCATAATTTTTAAACGCGATATTACCGAACCTTGCAATCTCTTTGGAGGGCTTGGTATTTCGTGGAGAACACCATCTACTCTGTAGCGTATTCGGAAAGTACGTTCCATAGGTTCAAGATGAATATCGCTGGCTCGTTTGCGGAACGCTTCGCTTATGATTAGGTTGACCATTTTGATTACGGGGGCTTCTTCATCGCCATCGCTATCGTTTTCGCTATGAACCTGATCTGCTGAGTTTTCAGAGGATATGGTGATGTTTTCGTCCTGTATATCTTTTAGGAGCATATCAATCTTTTCTTCCTGCGCGCCATAATATTTTTCCAATGATTTCAGGATATCTTCATCGAAAGCGACAATGCCTTCTATTTCGTAACCGAGCTCAAACCGTAAACTCTCGAGGATATCCAGTGCAAGCGGGTCGGATATGGCTACCGTGAGAATATAATTTTCGAAATTAATGGGCATAATATGATATTTATAAGCTAATTCGCGAGGAACAAGCTTGATTATCTCAGGTGAAATCGGTGTTTTGTTCAGTTGGATAAATTCCATACCGAATTGGTAGGCAAGCGCTTTGGCTATTTCTACAGGTTCAGCCATACCGAGTTCAACAAGGGATTCTCTTATGGATTTGCCTGATTTCTGGCTGTGACCGATGGCTTGTTTTGCCTGATCGGCATCAATTTTTTCTATAGCTTGAAGAATGTCTAAAATAATATCGGATTTATTCATAATATGATTTCGTTTTCCCTTAAGTGCAAGTAGGAATTATTATCCTTTATAAATATCGGAATTATGAGAAATTACCTGAATTTTTGAATATGAAAAAATTATATTTTCGGAGAAGATTTTTTATACTTTAATTTTAAGTATTGGTTGAGAGGAGAAAGTAAGGTATTCCAGATTGTCTAATTTGTGGTCGAGTATAAAATATCCGCAGAATAAGCTTACAAAACCGGCGGCAAAAAAACCGTATCCGAAGGAGGAAAATCCTAAATAAAGCGTGATTAGTGTTGCGATAATATTTGTTGCAAGAAATAAAAGAGTTAAAAACAACGCTTCTTTTCTGAATTCGAAATAAAACATTATTATCACCATTAATTGAAAGAATATCAGCATAAATGCTGATAACGCGCCTATTTTAAAAATGATAAGTTGCGCCCATTGAAGTTTGGCTATCTGCATCACCTTAATTGAACAGGTAATGAGGACTAATGTAATAGAACCCTGTATTTTAAGCAGTATTGTCATACTGCGTTTGAGGTCTTGCACGATATCGTCTTTTGCGGATTCTATAGCATAGAGGGAAGCTTTTCCGGTAACCATATGATAAAAATTGCGGTATTTTTTGTAAAAACTGGTTTCCACTCTGACTAAAAAAATTGAAAGTGCAGGGACAATAGATAAATACGCGATAAAGAAGGCGCTGTCGTATATGGGGAAAGTATGGAATAATCCTTTTATATTAACTCCGTAAGGGGAAAACCAGAATATGAATTTGTCTGCCCATACAGACAAATTGATAATTATTCCTGCTAAGAATAAATCGGGGTACTCGATAAAATAGTGAAGGAAATTGAAGTCTATCGGTTTAAAGAAGTCAAATTCCTTTATGAAATTAGCCATAAGAAACACGACGATGACAAATTGCCCTGCGGAAAAGCCGGCGAGGTATCCGATCAATCCATAAACGGAACCGGCGATATGCCCGCCGGCGATACTCATAATACTTCCGATAACAAAACCGATAACAATAGTATTGTAATTTTTAGTTGCGCTTATGAATATCATAGTATTCCACAACCAGCTTATAATAACGTAAAGAGAAGTACTTACAGCTACATATTGCCAGTTTTTATCCACCTGGTAAAAGAATATTGCGCCAATAACCGCCTGGTTTATAATTGTGATAAAGTTTAATGCGATATAACAGGGGATTAAACTATTAGGTTCTTTCATGTATAACCTGTCAGCGACATAGCGTGTTGTGATCATCTGAAATATACCGGTGAATATAATTGAGAACGAAAAAATATAAATTATAGTGGTTCTGAAAAGTAGATAATCGCCGGTATTGAGTACAGGGAAACTCAAAAAACCCAGTATACCGATGCAAATGACAGAAACCAGCATTGGGCCTGATGATATAATTGCTGAATATAGATATCCTTTCATCAAACCGGTATATGTATCTTCTTTTAAAAGTTTTTGCAGCCTGAATCCGATTCCTGCCATTTTGTTTTCCTCAATATAGATATTTTTCGTAAAGGTTAAGGTATCTTGCGAACAGGTCATCCTGATTATAAAACTCGGTAACTCTTTTTATTCCGGCTTTGCTCATGGATGAATATTTATCCGGTGAGCTTAGCAAATCCAGGATTGCCTTAGCGGTTTCGTCGGGGCTTCCGACACCTGTGATAAGGCCGCTTGATCCGATAATTTTATCCTGCGGGAGCCTTCCTTCGAGCAGTTCCCTGCAAGCTCCTACATCCGATGATACAACCGGTACACCCATAGCGTTTGCTTCCAGTATTACCAGAGGTTGTGCCTCGCTTTCGCTGGTAAGTACAATAAGGTCTATTTTTTTATAATATTCTTTTACGTTTACCGGACCGGTAAATGTCATGTTGTTTTTAAGTTCGAGCATATCTCTTAAAAGGGCACACTCATGGTAATAGATTTCGTCCTCATCGGTGGGGCCCATGACAAGAATCTCGATTTCAGGGAGATATTGTGCCACTATCTTGCATGCTTTTATAAAAGTTTTTACGTCTTTTATGGGTACAACTCTGCCCACAAAACCTATAGTGAACTTTTTTTGTCCGTGATTAATTTTTCTTTCTGTCGGCGAAAAACCTTTCAGGTCAATACCGTTTGGGATAATGGACAGTTTGGATTGTTGGGCGCCGCATTGAAGCTGAAGTTTCTGGTTTTCCTCGAATAAAGTAACTATTTCACTGCACTGATGGTAACAAATCTTAGACATCAGGCTGAATGTGGAAATCCACCATTGTTTAAAGAAACTCATGGTTTTTTGAGGGCGAGCTTCTTTCGTTTTTTCGTCGTAAATCCACGATGCCTGAGCGATTTCTATTTTGCGTTCTTTAGTGTATATACCGTGTTCGGTAAGAAGTAGCGCGCTGTTATTTTTAAGTTTTGCGATAGAACCGAGCAGGCCCGCGTAACCTGTTGAAATACAGTGATAAATAGCCGCATCCGGAAGATCTGCGCGCATAACCTGTATTACTGGAAGAATGGTAAACCTGTAAGTCCAGAAATAATCGATAAACGAAATATTTAACTTAAAGAATTTATAAATGTTTGTGATAAGGTCCCAGCCGTGTTTTGAGAACAGAAGGTCATAGAGGTTGATAGTGTTGTTATCGGGGAGGAAATACTGGTATATGTCATCAAATTTGGAGATATCTCCTTGTGATGCCTGAATTACAAATGTTTCGAGCTGGCTGTATGCAACATTTTTGTTACTTATTTTGATCTTTTTTATTTCAATATCCTGATCATGGATAAAAACCTGCCTGATATCCACGACATTTTCAGGGATTTTGTATTTCATCTCTTTTATATATTCCCTGTTGGGTAAAATTATCATGAGGGAGAAGTGAATATCTTTTAAAGCAGTTATCAATTGATGTACCCAGCTTGATACACCACCGTGAATATACGGATAAGTACCTTCGAGAATTAAACAAACGTCACTTTTTCTGCTCATGCGGCTGTATCCTTGTTTAAAATTTTCTGGAGGGCGGATTTAGCTAACTCTTTTATTTGCGGGTCACGATGGCGCAGAGCGATTTTAGTTATCGGAATAATTGCCCGGTCTTCTTTCAGTAAAGAAAGTATACTGATGGATATTTTTTGAACATAAGGGTCTTCATTGAAAATATTTTTCAGGAAAATTTCCGGACCGAATACCATCAGGTTTTGCTGATCGGAATATTTTGCGCATTCAAGTATAATCCTAATCCAATGTGAATTGGATTGATCAGCAAGTTCAGGAACGTTCTGGTATTTTTTTTGAAAAACAGCGAGCAGTGTTGCTACGATTTTTTTCTTAATTTCTTCGGATTTCTCTCTCAGGAATAATCCGGTAATCTGAAGGATCATTTCGTAATCGTATTCGGGATTGAACTCGATAATCTCAAGGATTTTAAGTAATTTGCAGAACAGATTTTTTTTCTTGCGGATATTTATTATGAAACCGAGAAAATAGATCGGGTCATCGTATATGATATCGTTAATGGCTTTGATAGCGATATTTTTTTCATCTTTGTTTTTTGTTCTTATATATAATTCTATAAGGGGTATGAGAGCTCTTTTTTCTTTAAGTATTCTTAAAATATCGATGCTTAAATATCTTATTTCCATATTTTGTGAGTAAACGCGGAACAGAATTCTGTCACGCAGTTCCAAAGGGATATCCCAGTTTTCCCTCAATAACCTTTTCTGAAGGAATCTAAGTGCTACAATCTGTGCTTGGGAGTGAGTTTCTTCAGGAAACTCAAGTATGGTGAAAATTTTATTAAGGTCATTTATATCCCAGATGCGAGTCAGCGACAAAAGAGCCGTATATGAAACAACCGGTGATTTATCCATAAGAAACGCGTGTTCCAGGTAAGGAATAGCTTTTTTGATGTTCATGGAACCTATAGATTCAGCGGCGCAGGCTCTTACGTGAACGCTAATATCGTTCTCCAATGTATCGGATAGCCATTTTAAAACTTTTGAGTCCCGCAAATTACCTGCTTTAAGCGTAACTATGGTTCTGATTTTGTCGTTTTTGTGATATTTATATTTTTTGATCAGCTTATAGATCATATCTTCGGAAAAACGGTCTATGGCTGAATCGGCAAGGATTCGTGCGTTGTAATCCTCGCTGAACGCGGCGGTGTTCAATAAGATGTTCATGATCTTAAAATCTTTATATCTTGATAAACCTTCTATAATCTCGTTTCTGACGGATGGGTCTTGTTCATTGAAATAATGTTTGATCAATTTATCCCTGATTAAATTTGATTTATAATGATTTAAAAACCAGATCGCGATTTTTCGTATGACCGGTGATTGGTGATCGAGAAATTTTATTGTTTTATGCCATTTTATGTATTTATAAAATATTCCAAGAGAATGAATTGTTTCAAATAAAAGATTTTCGTCATCTGTTTGTAGAGATTTTATTATTGTGCGGACACAACTTTTTTTCCTTATCAGCTGGAATACCTTCAGGATATTTATTTTTCTTTTGTATGATGATGTTTCATAAATTCTCTCAAGATACTCTACTGCGCCGAAGATTCTTCTTTTCCCAACTTCATCGATTGCGTAATCGATTATAAAATCGTTAGTTGATTCAAGCATTTTTATAAGGATTTCTTTTTTCCCGGAGCATTCTATACTTGAGAAAGATTCTGTTGCCTCGTTTCGCAGGTGTTCGTTTGTATCTGCCATGAATAAAGAAAGAATTTCAAGCCCGTGTTTTGAGCGCATATGCTTGGCGATGTAGCGGGATAACCATATTTTGGTTATTCTGTCGTTATTATGGATTATTGAGTTGAGGAATTCTGTCGATTCGGTTGATTTTTTCGATATAAGTTCCGAAAATGCGGCGAATTTGACTGACGTATCCGGATTTGATAATAATGTCTGAATGTAATCGATGAATTCAGTTTTCATATGCCAACCAGTAATTTGTTATGTTTCTAACTGAATCCCACGGTTGTTTTATGGATTCAATAAATCTGCAGTCATCTTTTACTTTAGTTATATTTCCGATTTGAAAATTGGCTTCACATCGCCATATTCTTAATTGCCAGTTTGACGAATCCAAATTTATTGCTTTGTCGAGATAGTTTGCTGCTTCTTCGTATTCCCCAAGCTCAATTTTGATTTTGCCTGCTTCAAGAAGCACAGATATGTTTTCCGGTTTAATACGCAAAGCTTTTTCAATTGCGTTCCACGCTTGATTCAAATAAAAATCGGTTGTTGTTTTATCTGCTAAACTGGATCTTGAGAATTTGAAATATTCCTGGCTTAAAGATAAATGCAAATCGAATGATTGTGGATTCAGTAATATTTCTTCTTTTAAGGTGAGAATTCTGCGTTGAAAATTCTCGTCGATTTTTTTTAGTCCTGAAGAAGCGTGAAACCTGATTTCGGGATCGGAATCTTTTAAGGTTTGTTTAAGTAGTTTTACCGCTTCCCGGTTATCTTTCTGAGCCAATTTTTCAATAACGCTTCTTTTTAAGTCGGAATTGGATCCGATAAGGATATCAGCGAATGATTCGATATCGAGTAGTTCGCGCAGATATTCTTCCGCGCTTTTGGGCTGATTGTTGTGTTGCTCGACAACTAATTCGTCATCCAGCGATAATTCATCTGACTCAAATTCGTCAAAGCTTTTAGGTTGAGACATAATTTTTACCGCGAAAAGCACAAGTGCCGACAAGTTGCCCAGCAACGGAAAGACACTGCATAACATCCATGATATATGAAAAAAAAGTAGTCTGTATTTTTGTGCGGTAAAAAGGTAAGCGGTTGCGTTGAATAATGTTCCGGTAAGATACGCTGTTAATATGAGTTTAACAGGCTGGTTTTTAATTACACCGATCACTGTGGCTATGGTATATCCATGCAGGATAAATGAAAAAACAAGAAATAGTGAAAATAATATCAGTTTTGAAGCAGGCTTTTTCCAGAACATTTCTCAATGTTATCCTCAATCTGTTTGAGTAATATTTCTTTGTTTTCGATCAATGATGAGTGAGATCCGATAGAATAAACGAGTTCCAGAGGTTTCCCGTCGTTTATGGTATCGATACCAAGATTTTTGAAAACTGCCATGATTCTATTTATGGCAAGTTTTGCCTGTTCTTCATTTGTGGAAGTTAAAATTATCCCGAAATGGATCTCATCTTTGTACCTTGTTACGATATCCAGGAGCCGCAAGGCGTTATTAAGTGCGCCTGCAACGAATTTGAGCATATTGATACCTTTTGCGATGGGCATTTCGTCTAATCCTTTAATATAAAGCAAGACAACAGACAAAGGCATAAGGTATCTTTTAGCCCGGTAAAATTCCTGTTCGAGCCTGTGTATAAAATAATCGTAGGTGTAAATATTTAATACTTCATCGAGAATATTTTTCTTTTTTACTTCCTGGAAATACATGGCGCTTTCTATATCCGCCGAAACCCAATCCGCAAGAAGCGCGAAGATTTTTACTGATGATCCAGTGATATTGAAGAACGGCATTTTCTCAATGGTGATTGCGCCAATAATTTCGCCGTTGGTCTTTAAAAGGGGGGCGGACATAAGTGGTTCGTCGGAGTGAAGAAGGTATCCTTTGTTTGTCTCAAGAACATCTCTGACACTGTATACTTTTTTGTCTCTTACGGATTTGGCGATAATTCCCTCGTTAAAATTTATAGCGATTTTTTTTATCGGTTTTTTTGTATTTGATATTGAATCTTTAAGAAATAGAGTTTCTTCTCCATACAAGTATATAGAACATTCTTCTGCTTCAAGATATTGAGTTAGTAGATTTAAAATAGAGCGGTAAATAGATTCCAGATCAAAGGATTGAAGTTGTTTGCTGGTTTCATAAAGGTTGGCGAAGGTGGATACATCGTCGAGGATTCTGCGTTCCATTTCCTTGTTGACTTTTTTGATCAGGGTGTTTTCTTCTTCGAGTTTTTCAGCTCTGGTTTTTTCTCTGTTTAGTTCACATAGAGTATCGTTCATTTTCCGTATATACATTTGCCGGATTTCTCCAACAACCCATCCGGCGATAAAAAATATTATGGAGGTATTAGTAAAGAATATGTCGTCAGCAATAGTTTTTTTTGATATGTACATCATCATGGCAAGCATTGATGCCGATAATACAGCGGAAAAAAAACCGGCGAAAGATCCATATCTGGATGCCATAAGAAGGATTACGATAAAATATGGATGCGGGTTAATTCCGTAAAATCCCGGGTTATTGTTCCAGCCCAGATAATTTATTGTTCCCAGCAGTATTAATCCCGTAATTGTTTCTATGACAATTGTTTTTTTTGGGGTAATCATGAAACAAGTTCCCGTACTTTGTCGGATAATGTGTTAGGAGATAAAGGTTTTTGCAAAAAAGGAATATTCTCGCAAAATAATGATCTCCGTTCATTACTTAATAAATCTTTTATCCCCGTCATTATAACAGGGCATTTTTTGCGTATTGCTTTGGCGAATTTAATCATATCCACATTGGATATCATGATATCGGCTATAACGATATCAACAGCCTCCGATTTGATTGTTTTTTTTGCTTTTGCCGGGTCGGTGATGGCGATAACGGAAAAATCCTGAAATTCCAGTGTAGATTTCATTAAATCCATCATGGTTTTGTCTGTGTCTATAATCAGTACTGTTTTGTTCATTTTATACTCTTTACAAGTTGACGGCTGATATTGTTGCAGACTTTCTGTGCTACCGAGTTCAGTGATCCCTGATAAAACAGGAAACTGAGTTCTTCCCGTGTATAACTGCCTGCCCACACAACGTCGGAATTTTTCGCGCTCATTACTTTCATGTCAATCCCGACAACAGGTTTTTTTCGCAGGTCTTCTTTATATTTGAATTCGGTGGCATTGCCGATAATTACCGAATCTACTCCGAGAGTAACGGCTATTTCTTTTATTGTATGGTTGCTGAGGTAATCATTTATATCGGTTTCAGGTTTTATATTGAGTTTTGTGGTTACCGTATTAAGCGGAATAATATTGAATTTGTTTGTCGAGTATAGTTCCGTATAAAATATATGGGTCAATATTGCTCCGGCGTGAGGGTAATCGGTAAAGTTCCCGAAAGGGAGCACGGCTACATTATGTATTTCGCCGTTATTTAATGGATTACGGGAGAATTGCCTTGTATTATCGCATCCATTGTATAAAAAAAACACAAGAATGATGTAAAAAAATACAATATTTCTGAATATGATGTTTCTATCCATTACTTATCCTCCGAAAAAATCGTATTAGAAATATAATACGCTGTAAATATTTAGATAATTTATTCTGCCCGGGCCGGATGTTAAGCCGTTTTCATAATTAAACTGGTACATGGCGCCGATTTCGAAATTGTCGGTGATATCGATTCGCGTTCCTGTTTCCAGTCCATACATACCCATGTTTTTTAGGAACATATCGCGTTCGCTATCAGTACCAACAAAAGCCGTGCCATAAAAAGAAATTTTTTCGGAGATATAATGTTCGTATAGAATTCCGAACTGATGGGACCGTATTTTTGATTTATAAGATAGAATATCATTTAGTTCCTGATCGATTTTGCTGTCTTTCCAGAAATAACGGTATGTAAGAGCGATTCTCGGATCGTGGAATATGTTTAAGTCCGCGCCCGCGACAAACTGATTCGAGTATCCGCCATAGGTGGGAAGGCCGTATCTGCGGGCAGATTCGCCGAATTTGTGTTCGCTGTGTATGGCTTCGGCGACAATTTTTATGGCGGGGTTTACGTCCCAGTTCATTTGAAGCGTGAGGTTATCGGTTTTACCACCGAGTTTAACCGAACCGCGCGGATCAATTTCTTTGTCGTTCCAGGTATAATTCGCTTTAAGCATCAGGTCTTTTTTGTTATTGAAAGTTAATCCCGCATTAAAAGTGTATATATCGTCAGGACCATGATTTATCATAAACGGACCTATGTTCGCGCTTAAAAACTGGTTGAGAAAATACTCAAATTCAATCGTGCTCTCGGAGATGGTTTCGTTTATGTTTCCAAGCACAGACGGGTTTGAGTCGTGCAGGAAATATCGTGAGAAACCTGCTCTGGCAAGTAAATTATGTGCCAGATAAATCTGCGAATGACTGTATATGATTTGCGTATCTTTCTTTATCTCATCGATGAGGGTATATCCTGTTTTTATATTGAATCCGTAAATCTTTTTAAGATTCTTCACTTCCTTTTTGATCTCTTTATATCGTTCCCATGACGGATCTTTTGATTTTAGTATATCTTCATACAGCAGGAGTGATTTGTCCCATCTTCCCTTTTTCTGGAAAACAAAAGCGAGATCGGATTTCAGATCTGCGTCGGTTGGGTTTTTGTCAAGAAGCTGAGAATATATCATAACCGCTTTATCGTAATCGCCCGATTCGGTATATGATTGCGCCAGATACCGCTGGAGTTGCTGATCTTCTTTAAAATTTTGCGGGGCGGATTCGATCTTATCAATAATAGTATTATAATACCCGCATGAAGCGAGGAATCCGATATAATCCCGGAATAAATCGATATCATCAGGATCATTTTTAAGCGCGTTATTATAGTATGCCATAGATTGCGACAATTTGCTCAGTTTCTGGTAAATCCGCGCATATATCTTGGCGAGCGATTCTGTTTGTGGAATTTTTCCCAGGTTGTCAATCGCGATTCCCGCATGGCGCAACGATGCCGGTTTATCGCCTGTCATTTCATAAAGAGAACTTAGAGCGTAATGGGCATTGTAATCCTGCGGCTTAATTTTTACGTAATAATTATAAAACCGGATAGATTCTTTGAAATTGTTCAATACCCAGTAGATTTCCGCAAGCGATTTTATAACTTCGGGGTCATTAGGGTTATTTTTATATAATTCAAGGAAAATTTTCTCTGCTTTTATAAACTCGTTTCTCGCTATCAGGACAGAGCAGATTTTAAACAATATTTTGTCTTTTTCCGCGTTAGGGACAGAGGTGAGCAATTCGTTTAAAAGTTTTAATGCCTGATCGTATTGCTTTTTATCAATAAGAGCGTCTGCAAGCAATTGCCTGATTCTCTGATTGCGTGGGAATTTTGTTAGAAACTTATCGAAGAATTGCATTGCTTTTTGTGTATTTCCCGCGTCCATGTAAAGTGTGATAAGCTGGACTATCCATTCTTCTTTCGGTTCAGCTATGCTTATCAGTTTTTCATATATCACTAACGCTTCCTGTTTTTTACCCGTGGATTCGCAACACCACGCAAAAGATTCCAGCGCGTCGATATTTTTCGGATTCTTTGTGGTTATGTCTTTTAACATGCTGTAAGCGAGATCAAAATTTTTCTTTTGAATGTAAATATATGCGAGGTCAAGTTTGTATTTATCGTTATTTGGGTTGGACTTAATCAACTGTTCGCCGATGATTTCAGCTTTATCCGGCTGATTAGTATTTATGAGCGCGTAAAAAATATCTTCTTTGTATTTTATGTCTTCAGGATAAATTGCGATTAGTTTGTTTAGATAAATTATTGCTTTTTCATAATTTTGTGCCCAGGAGTAGCAGTCAGCCAGTTTTTTCTGAAGTAAAAGGTTATCCGGATCGGTGGTAATGAGTTTTTCATAAATTTCAGCCGCTTTTTTTGGCCTGCTGGTTGTTTCATAAGTTTGGGCAAGCATATGGAGTATATTTGGATCGCCGGGATATTGCTGAAGGAGTTTCTCTATAGCTTTTTCAGCGTTTTTAATATCATTGGACGCGAAATATAATTCGATAATCTTTTCATCTATGTTGATGTTGTCAGGATTTATCTTTTTTAGCCTGTGATATAGCGCGAGAGCCTCTTTATAATTCTTTTGTTTTTCGCAACAGATTGCAAAACCTTTTATGATCTCTGAATTTTTTGGATATTTAGCCATCATTTCTGTGTATATATCTTCTGCCCCTTTAAAATTATTCCAGGAAACGAAAAAAGATGCTATCGGAATCAGGAATTCAGGGTCCAAACCAAATTTGGTTTTAATTTTCGGGAGTATGGAACAGATTTCTTCCTTATTCTTTGCGGCGAATGAAACATTGATCAATTTAAACCAAAATTCTTTATTGTCTGGCTTCAGAGCGACCAGTTTCCTGCAATTATCAAGGCTTATATCGTACCGTTTAAGTAAAAAAGAAATGAAGGCGGATTTCTGAAGCAATTCAATATCGTTTGGGAATTTGTGTAACCCTGATTTAATCAGGCAGATGATTCTGTTCAGGTTTTTATCTGCTAAGTATACATTAATCAATTCGTTGTAATATTCGGGTTTATTTGGATCAATACGTAGAAGTTTTTCAGCTGTATTAATAAAATTGTTCCAGTCTCCCTTTTCTGAATATATATTTTTTAGATTGATATATATTTGTTTTTTGTATTGAGTTTGAGAAAATTCGGGTGTTTTCTCAAGCTCCAGTCGCTTTAAATAACGGGTATATTCATGTATACATTTATCCGGTTGGCGTGTCCACTGGTATAATCGTATCAAATTGGTATGTGCGTCCATATCCATTGGTTTGGCGATTAATACCTTGTTATAAAATGATTCTGCATCATCGATGTTGCCCATAATTTCGTGGATTTTTGCGCCTTGGGTTATAGCGTTAATATCATGTTTCGTTTCTATAGCGAAGTTCAGCTCTGTAAGCGCTTTATCGTACATTCTGCTTTTTTCGAATAGTCCTGCCATCTCCAGATGCGACGGGTAGATGCGTGCCGCAATAAATAGTACTAATGCGAAAAATGAAAAGACTTTCCAGAAATCAATCTTCATATACTTTGTTTTACCCTTGAAATCTTTAGAGGCATTTTTATTTTTACCACCGGTTTTTCAGGTAAAGATATAGTCAGGTTACCCTGAGAATCGGTTTTAACTTTGTACAAGACCTTGCTAAACTCGATTTCATATTCATTATATTTAACTAAATTTGAAAAAATTAATTTTGCCGGTCCGAATCCAGAAACTTCGCAATGGATAATACTATCTATAATTTTTATATTATTTGCGGCACATGTTGATTCACGCAGGTAAATTGATTCAGGGGCAGTATCCGTCAGGAAGACTTTAGCCTCGCCGGAGCCATCGAGAGAGACATAAAGAGATCCCTGATAATGTATAAAACCGATGACACCGGATGATTTCTGCATATCCGGAAACATCTTGCAGTTATCGAATCGGATTGTTCTTAGCTCACCCTTATTTGTTATCAGAAATCCGTTTTCTTCAATGCGGTAAATATCGGTAATTAACCAATCGTAGACGATATCGATGTATTTAGATGTATAAATTGGAAAATAATCCTGGGATATCACGAAATTATAGACTTCCTCAAGAGCTGAAACAGAAGCGAATCGTTCTCCGGAATAAAAATGGTAATAAATGTTTGCCGGTTTGATTCTGATGGGGGATTCTGTTCTTTTAAATGTTTCGATTACGCTTCTGAATCCATAATACGGCCCGTTCCATAAATTTGTATAAATATTTTCATTGCATGCAGCAGTATAAACTTGTATTCCGCCGTTGACTGTTTTGCATACGGGTGAAAGATACGCGTATGAATTTTTCTCTGCGTCAAAAACCGAATCGCCGCCATTGATGTTTTTTATTTTATGTTTGGCGCACAAAACAAGTGCTTCGTCTGGCGGGGAACAGTTACCTGTCCATAAAAATAGTTTTGTTTTATTTGTTTTATCGGCGACAAAATTGTTATTAATATAGTCTATGGATTCGATAATTTCTTTATGCAGCATTTTATCTTGCGGAATTGAAATGTAACCCATATTCATATTCAGGCTTTCGTATCGGCTTTCATCGAGTATTGATTTATTTTTGGAATCAAATTTGTCTGAATAAGGAGGAATAATTATGGCGGTAATTTTTCTTTTCCAGTCAAGTGGATGAGTATATCCGTGTGATGCCGGTTCAATATAGGGGATTTCATAGAGAGATTTCGCGATTGCGTTCAGGTCTTTTCTCCCTTTAATCCATGGGAGATCGTTTCCTGTCAATAATTCTCCTGTGATTATTGAAGCTGAAGTTGGGATAATGTATTTTTTAAGTATGCTGTTTATGATAATCTCCGAACATAATTTTGTGTTATCGATAAGAGATCCGTTTATAAATCCATCACCATCAATATGAGTAAAAAGAATTCTTTTTCCAAAATATGTTGTTAAATCCGGTACTGGTTGCGGACCGTCGGCTTGGAAATTTTCCGCGAAGAATAGAAACGGATTGATTCTCCATTGTTTGTTATAATTGTTTTCATTATAGTACCGTGTAAAGTTTTGTATAGCCATTGCGCCTGTTTTTGATGAAAAAATGGCACAGGATTCACTGTCGGGTATATCTATTCGTTTCAATTTGAGGTATACTTTAAGTGACGGGTCGATTTGCTTTAGCTGTGTGTAATAACTTGTTTCCATCGAGAGTTTACGTTCAAACTCGACCATTTTTTCATCTTTATAAACGGTTTCTATAAGTAGTGGATTATCTGTTTCATTTCCAATGTATTTAACACCGAATTTCTCAAATACCGATTCGATTATGGTTTCATTTGTCGGTTTATTAAGGTTATCCTCAAAAGCTCCGAACTGATCCAGGATGACAATTTTTTTACCGTGTTCAATTTGTTTGATAAGCCACGAACAATATATTTCCGGTTGTTTCATAATACTATCCTGAAACCATGTCATTATTCCGCAATATCTTTCCATCAGTTTATCTTCGGGTAGAGGCAGGTTTACATCCTGATAATCTAAAATAAACCCAAGATGGTTTAAGATTACCTCCGCGTTTTCGGCAATAACGGTTTTCTGGGCGATTTTTTCTTCGTTAGAATCGTAAAGAGCAAGTATTCTGCGTTTAATCAGATATGAATCTTGTTCATCGGGACAAATATTTCCTATGACCAGGTTAAGGAAAATTGGAATTATAGAAAGTTTAATTGTCAATTTTTTCATGGGATATTTCCTTGTATTGATCCGTAATTTTCTGTAAACATATTTCTGTTATGTACGGATAAAAGCCGTGAGCTTTGCTTATCGAGGCAATATTCGAGATTTTTTCTGAATTTGATAACTTGCAGTAATCAAGAGTAAGTATTTTTATGTTATATTTGCTGGATATTCGCTGAAGTGTTTTTACTCTTAGGGACGTTATTTCCGGATCCTGGTCAAGATAAATTTTTTTCTCGAAATCGTAGCTTGTGTATAGGTCTTCCACGAGAGCAAAATTAATGTATCCGGCGATTTTTTCAAGGAGCGGGAACCCATTATTGGAGATGATAATGATGTTTGGATAATTTCTTCTGATCTGTTCAATAAATTTGGTCATTGCTTCTACTGAGCCGGCGTATTTTCCCGGGTTTTTCCATTCGAGGAATTCAGCGGTATCGATAGTATCGAGAAAAATTCCGTCATACCCTTTTTTTAAAATATCGGGAATTATTTTGTTTATAACAAAACTTCTCCAGTGGGCTGATCGCGGATCGATATAATAATCTCCTTCCCAGTCGGGGTTGCGTTCAAGAACGAATTTTTTGCCGGCGATATCTTTCCAGTACCAGCGGAATTCTTCTGCTTCTCCTATACTCAGGTATCCGATGGCTAAAGTATTGTTATTTTTTATCTTTTTTGGGTTAGGTATATTGTCAGGATCCAGAATAGCGAGTTTCAAATCAGATTTTAATTTTGTATTATCAAAAGAGCCGTAATAGCATATCCATGGATAGTTTAATTCTGCTGATTTTTTAACGGATTTAGGGAAACAGCCCCAGCATAGACACAAAATAAATGTGGAAATACCAAGAATAAAAAATCTGCACATAAAACACCTTCTTTTAAATATTACGAGTAATTAACCTGATCCCCTGAACGGCGCAGATAATATTAGGCCGTGATCGATTAATCCAGATATATCAGTACATAAAAATTATCGGATTCTGTAGAAAAAAATTGAGATAGATTGAATAGTAAAGATAGATTGTTAAATAAATCTGAGGATTTAATCTTAATTATTAAAACCTGAATTTATGAACCGAAGCCTAATAATATTCCGCCCTGGTACACCAGAAAAGAGACAAACCATGCGAGTCCGCAAGTATAAAATATGACAAACCAGGTAAGAGATATGGATCCGGTCTCTTTCCAGATTATAACCATTGATGAAATGCAAGGTACATAAATAAGTATAAAAATCATTAAGGTATACGCTACCAGCGGATTAAAAACAGCGTCAGTGCGCAAGGAGTTTATCAGGTCTGATGTATCGTTGTTATTGCCTGATACGCTCAGTATAGTTGACATTGTACTTACAACCAACTCTTTGGCGGCAAAACCTGTAATCAGAGCGATACCTATTCTCCAGTCAAATCCCAGCGGTTTTAGTAAAGGTTCAATCATTCTGCCTAATTTGCCAGCGTAACTGTTTATTATCGTGTATGCCTGTTCTTGAGCTTCTATTTTATCTGATGCCTGATTAAATTCTTTTTCAATAAAGATATAATTCACTACATCATGATAATATTGAGGATATTCAATATTCAAAGCGTTCAACTGTGATTCTTTTAGTTTGTCCCATTTGCGGTATTCGGCGACAGTCATTATTTTGTTTATGCTGACTTTATCTTCAAAATTATCTTCGATGTTTTTAACCTTATTGTATATTTCAGAAAATGTTTTATTTGAACTTAAATCATGTGGATTAGATGAAAATATCTGAGAAACAGGTAAAACCTTTTTATAGAAATCCTGTTTAAGATCTTCTTTTTTTATCAGCAAATCCGCTTCCTGCGGATAATTTTTTGGAAACGAAGTTAAAAACCAAATCGCTATTGAGAACAACAGTATAATTGTGCCTGCTTTCTTAATATACATCCAACTTCTTTGCCATGTATGGATGAAAATAGCGTGCAGGGTTGGTATTCGGTATGGTGGCAGTTCCATGACTAACGGAGCGGAATCGCCGGGATACATAAATTTTCTTAATAATTTTATAACAATGATAGCTATAATCAATCCGATGATATAGATGGAAGCGAGAATATTCGGAGCGATTTTATCGGAAAAGAACGCGCTGGCCAAAAGTATGTATATTGGAAGTTTCGCACCGCAACTTATCAGGGGAAGAATAAGGATGGTGACTATTCTGTCTCTCTTGTTTTCGAGTATTCGAGTAGCCATGATGGCCGGTACAGTGCATCCGAATCCGATAAGCATTGGAATAAATGATTTTCCGTGAAGTCCTATTTTGTGCATGATTTTGTCTATTACGAAAGCGGCTCTTGCCATGTAACCTGTATCCTCAAGTACGGCTATAGCGATAAACAGGAGCATTATATTCGGAAGAAACACAAGAACTCCGCCGACTCCGGCGATAATACCATCAACTACAAGCGATTTCAATATTTCGTTACTAATGGCTGCTGAAGAGAAACCTCCCAGGAGCGAAAAAAAACGGTCAATCAGGTTTACTAAAGGTTCACCGATAGTGAACACAAAACTGAATGTGAGCCACATCAAGAGCAAAAATATCGGAAGCCCGATCATTCTGTTAAGGAGAACTTTATCGATCATATCGGAAAAATCGTGGCGAATTTCGGATGTAAGCCTGGTTGATTCGGAACACGCTCCGCTGATAAAACCATATCTTCTATCGGCTACGATGACTTCCGGAGAATCATGAAAAATAGAATTAAGGTGATTTATGCTTTTCTGAACTTCGTCAAAAATAAGATTATTTTTAAAAAAATCATTTACAATTTTTTTTATGTCTTCATCGTTTTCAAGAAGTTTAAGAGCTATCCATCGGGGAGGGTATTTCTTACACAACTCAGGCATTGTTGAAATTAAGTTCTGGATTTTCTGGAGTTCCTGATTCATTTCCGTTCCGTAATTGAGCAAAGGGTATATTGGTTTGGATGGTGATTGCGCCATATCGATTACTGCGTTAAGCAATTCGGTAGTACCGATTCTTTTGTCTCCCTGTGTTGCGATAATAGGAACTTTCAGGAGTTCAGATAAATAATTAATATCGATTGATAACCCTCTTGCTCCGGCAAGGTCGATTTTATTTAGCGCGATAACCATTGGAATCTGAAGTTCCAGAAATTGTGTTGTCAGATAGAGGTTTCGTTCAAGGTTTGAAGCGTCGACAACATTTATGATTACATCGGGTTTTTCTTCAAGCAGAAACCGACGTGTGACGAGTTCTTCCAAAGAATAAGCTGACAGCCCGTAAGTACCCGGCAGGTCGACAAATCTGATTTCAAATTCACGAATTGAGCAAAACCCTTCTTTTTTCTCGACAGTTACTCCCGGATAATTCCCAACATGCTGGCGTGAACCTGATAGTGAATTGAAGATGGTCGATTTGCCGGAATTAGGGTTGCCGGCGATAGCAATGACCAATTCTTTTTGTTTGCGCGTGTGTTTTTTAGATAAGCCTGAGATTTCCCTGGCAAGAATTTCTTCTGCCATGATTTTGCCGAGAGCGACTTTAGTATTTTTCAGCGAAATGAGCATTGGCCCGGCGTCTTCTTTATTAAGAATTTTTATTTCTTCGCCGGGCACAAATCCCATATCGGTAAGTCTCTGGCGCAGTCCTTTACCTCCGTTTATTCTCACAATAAGGGCCCTGGAGCCGATTTTAAAATCAGACAGTTTCCTCAGTGAGGCAGGAGAATTGGTTTCCGCTTCCATAATGGAAAAAATACCTCAATATTCATTATAAAATTAAGCCCAAACGGCACAAACTAAAATTATTGTATCAAAACAAACCGGTTAAAACTTATAATTAGTTACTTTGAATCATCTTAAAGTTCAGATGGTAAAGCGCCAACCAGTTCCTCGAAACTATCGACAGTGCTTGTTTCGCAATTAACTATCAGATCTCTATTCATTTTAATTTTCGGGAACGCGGTAGTTATATGGCGATTGGCGATAATCTTTTTTCTGTCGTTTGTCTGTGCCTGTTGCAGGAAAATATAGCCTACATGAATGTCAATAGCCATATCCACAAGTTTTCTGGCGTAAAGGTTGATGACGTCTACATGGTTTTTGCTTTTCAAAAACTCCACAGATTCTGCTAGGAGTTTTCTTGCGTCGATAAGTTTGTTTTTAAGTTCCGGATCTGTATTGCCATAATCTTTATTATCCATTTCAGCAAAATTCTTCTCCGCGATTCCGCTAAGAATACTTCCTTTCGCCGCGACAACCTGAAGCTGTGAAGTACCTTCATAAATAGTAGTGATTCTAGCGTCTCTGTAGAGGCGTTCTACAGGATAATCTCTCATGAACCCGCTTCCTCCAAGTACCTGAATAGCGTCATACGCGGCTTTAACGCACATTTCGGAACTAAAATATTTAGAGCAGGGAGTAAGGAAATCGGCTAACCTTTCAAGTTTTTTAGCATCTCTTTTAAGAGCTTTTCTTTCTTCTTCCGGAATGGATTTGTCTTCTGCTTTTCTGAGTGTACCGAGTATTTTATCGACAACAACCGCTGCATCGTATGTAAGGGCGCGCGCGGTTTCTATCTGCAACTGCATTTCAGCGAGCAGATCAGCGACTGCCGGCAACCTGTCTATGGATACGCCGAACTGTTTTCTGCTTGCGGCGTATTTTCTCGCTTCGACGAAACATTGCTGGGCAATACCAAGCGATTGGGCGGCGATACCTAATCTCGCTCCGTTCATTAGAGACATAACGTATGTGACAAGCCCTCTGCGGCGTTCTCCGATAAGAAGAGCGGGTGAATCATTGAACTGAAGTTCGCATGTTGGTGATCCATGTATGCCTAATTTATCTTCGATTCGGCGAATTTTCATGGTGTTGTCTCTCTCGTAAAGGAAAAGAGATAACCCGAGCCCGCCTTTTTCGTGTTCTTCTGATTTTGCCAGAACGAGCGAAATTTTTCCGCAACCGTTGGTAATAAATCGTTTTACACCATTAAGAACCCATGTACCGTCTTCTTTTTGAGACGCGCGAAGGCCTACGTTCTGCAAATCGCTTCCTGCGTCCGGTTCAGTTAAAGCCATTGAACCGGTAACTTCTCCTGAACTGAAACGGGGAAGGTATTGTCGCTTAACTTCTTCTGATGCAAAAGCGTTTATGGTTTCTGCGATACCCTGTAGCCCGAAGATATTCATTAAGCTCGCGTCAGCGCGCGATACGATTTCAATTGCCATGGTATATACAAGGTTTGGGAAATTGAGCCCGCCGAATCTGCGCGGTAGCGTAAATCCCATGACGTCGGCTTTGGCCAATCTTTCGATACAATCCGCAATAGCGGGCGCGTAATGAACTTCGCCGTTTTCGTATGTGCTTCCCTGTCTGTCGATAAGTTCGCTTCGCGGGAAAATAAAGTTGGCTGATATGTCTCCGAGTTCATCAAGAACTCTGTAGTAACTGTCAACGGCATCCTGAGAGTCAGAAGGAGCGAAATCGAAACTTTTTTTATCGGAAAAATCGTATTCCTGGAGTTTGGCGATTTCCTCGAGGTTTCCGTTTTTGAAATAGAACAATATATCCTGATTATCAGTAAAAAAGTTACCCATTATAAAACTCCTCTCTGACGATAAGCTTTTATCATTTTCGGTATTACATCATTGATAGTTCCCACAATTCCGTAATGGGCGATCTGGAAAATAGGCGCGTCCGGATCTTTATTTATGGCGATGATTTTGCCCGATTCGGCCATTCCCGCAATGTGTTGTACCGCGCCGGAAATTCCGCATGCGATGTATAGTTTTGGTCGAACGGTAGTTCCAGTCTGGCCGATCTGGTAATCGTGGTCTACGTAACCGCTGTCAACTGCCGCGCGTGACGCTCCGATCTCACCGCCCAGAGTGTAGGCGAGTTCAGATACCAGCTTGAAGTTATCTTTACTGCCGATTCCGGCTCCACCCGCCACAATAATGTGGGCGCCTTTCAGGTTAATTGTTTTTTCACGGACTTCTTTTTTCAGGGTTTTTATAGAGAACAAATCTTCAGTAAGTTCGGTTTTGAATTCTACCATTGAAGCGCTATTTTTGCCGTTAAGTACCGGCATTTGCATAACTCCTTCACGGACGGTAGCCATCTGAGGCCTTGTTTTTGGGTTTACGATAGTCGCGATGATGTTTCCACCGAATGCCGGCCTTATCTGGTACAATAAATTGGAATATTGTTCGCCTCTGGCTGAATAATCACCAATTTTCAGGTCGGTGCAGTCGGCGGTGAGCCCGACTTTCAGCGCGGATGCCACTCTCGGGGCAAGGTCTCTTCCGACAATTGTCGCTCCGAACAGGAATATCTGCGGTTCGTATTTTTTCGCCAGATCGATCAATACTTTGGTATACGCGAGAGTATTGTATTCTTCGAGTTTAGGGCTCTGTACAAAATAAATTTTATCTATGCCGTATGCCGCTATTTGTGTGTTAATATCAGTCAGTTTGTTGCCGACAACTACACCGGCGACACCAACATCAAGCTGATTCGCGAGGTCTTTTCCTTTGCCGAGCAGTTCCAGTGAAGTATCATTAATTTTATTATTTTCGTGCTGGATAAATACCCACACTTCCGATTTTGTATTACTGGTAACCATAATTAACTCCGATATTTTCAGTTTTAAATTTTTTAATCCAATATATGATTATCAATAAGTTCAAGAACCAGTGAACTTATTCCTTCGTCAGTAGCGGATATTTTCTTATGTTCTTTGCTTGTGAGCACAACACTTTCGATCTGTTTTACCCATGTCGGTGATCCCGCGAGTCCGCAGAGCGATTCATCCATCCCTATTTTTTCAAGGTTCCATTCCTCAATAGCTGAGTTGATTGACGCTAATTTCTGTTTTGCAAGTTTTTCCGCTTCTTCTTTGGATACTCCTGATGCGGAAAATTTCATTGCGAGTTCAGAGCAAGTAGACGCGTTTTTGTGAAGCTGAATTTTTTTCGCGCTGGCAGGGCGGGGAAACGCGTTTGAGACTGAACAGCATGTAAGAAGTGCGGGAAGAGTGCTTTGCTGAATGGCAAAACCGTTTTCAATGATTCGTTTTACTTCAACATGTTTGTCAGACATTGAAATTATGTCTTCGACATAAGTAATTTGTGGTAACCCCAGTTTTTCCGCTACTTGCGGGCCTACCTGAGCGGTATCGCCGTCTATGGCTTGGCGTCCGCATAAGATCATTGTAAATCCTTTAATTTTTGCGATAGCTTTGCTAAGAACCATAGATGTGGCGAGAGTATCTGAACCGGCAAATCTTCTGTCGGTCAGAAGAATGCAATTATCCACACCGCGATATAACCCCTGGCGCAGTATTTCGTTTGCGGCCGGAGGGCCCATGGTTAACAGAGTTACTTTTCCGCCATACTGGTCCTTCATTCTGAGAGCGAGTTCCATTGCGTAGATATCATCAGGGTTGAATATTGCCGGCAGCGCCGCTCTGTTTACGGTGCCGTCTTCTTTCATGGCTTTTCCGGTTACTCTTTTTGTATCCGGAACCTGTTTTGCTAAGACAATGTAATTCTTTTCCATTTTTTCACCTTGTTTTACTGAATGTTATAATTAAAAAAACTACAATATTCCATATTTTATTGGTTGTTTTATCGGAGCGAAAAATTATAACAAACAAGCGGTTTGAGTCAAGAAAAATGTTATTCGAAATCACATAAAATCATTTAGGATGGCCGATATTAAACAATTTAACATGTTTTAAAGATGGTATTTTTTTTCTAACCGACCGGACAAGGTCCAAATCAATTTGAGCATAGACAATAGCCGGGGCGGTATCGGATGCCTGAGCAATTACTGTACCCCACGGATCGATAACAGCGGAGTGTCCATAGCTTGAGTTGCCGTCGTATTTGGAGCCGAACTGGTTTGGAGCGATAATAAACATACCGTTTTCAATAGCCCGGGCGCGAAGAAGTACCTGCCAGTGATCTTTTCCGGTGTGCATGGCAAAGTTTGATGGTACGAATGCTATGTTGCATCCCATTAACGCGAGATTGCGGTATAATTCAGGGAACCTCAGATCGTAGCATATTGTCATACCGATTGATCCGAAATCTGTTTTTATTAAAACCGGCTGGTCGCCGGCAACTACGTAAGAGGATTCATTAAATTCGGGCGAATCACCAAGCCCGACATCAAAAAGATGCATTTTTCGGTAAATCCCGATAAAGTCACCTTTATTATTGATAAATATTGAGGTATTGTAATTCTTTTCCCCAATTTCAGCCTTTTCGGGGATGCTCCCGGCAAGTATGTATGTGGATGTATCGGCGGCAAGTTTTGCTATCGTTTTTATTTCAAATGAATCTAATTTAAAAGACACTTTCTTGTGTTTGCCGATATATAGAAAATTTTCGGGCAAAAGGATAATATCAGCTTTATTGTCTGTGCACTCGATGATCATATCCGATGCGGTTTTGAGGTTATCCCTGATGTTATCTTGTGTATTCATTTGGATAAGCGCTACTTTAAACATAAAAAACCTTTTTTAAATGTTAAAAAATTTTTTAATTGATTTTATAGACAGATTAGTTATATAATAACCAACTTTAATAAAAAAAAGCAAAATTTTTATAAAAAGAGGAGATATTTATTATGTCTATGTTATGCGAGATATGCGGGAAAGGTCCTCATGCGGGAAGATCCATTGCGCGGCGCGGTATGGCGAAGAAAAAAGGCGGTGTCGGTAAAAATATAACCGGTGTTACAAAAAGAAGGTTTCTTCCGAATTTGCAGAACGTAAAAATGCTGGTAAACGGGGCAACAAGAAGGGCGAGGGTTTGCACTTCCTGTATAAGATCGGGAAAAGTAGTGAGATAAAACTCACAATAATATATTTAAAAAAATCGCACATGTAAAATAGTGCGGTTTTTTTTTGCCTTAATGTGGTTTATCAAATATTTATAATCCATTCAAAAAAACAGCCTTTTTCGTCGGACGATATTATATGGTGTGCTCCACATCTCCGGTATCCGTTACTATAAGAATGACTATTTTTTTTTATTTTCCAAATTTTTAACGCGATTTATCCTTTGTTTCAATAATTTATTGAATCTACCTGTTTTCTGAAAATATAAATTGATATTGCTGAATTAGTATCTCCATTCTGAAGTTTTCAATCACACATTGGTTTGTTTAAGGCAAATCTCCTCATTATGAAATACTAATATAATGCTTTTCAAAATTCCTAAATTATTATCAGGATATAGTGAAACAAAAAAAGGCGGTTATTGTCATATCTATTATAAAAGAAAATCAAAAAATGTAAAACTATAAGGAGTTTGATATGAGAATAACGATCCTTGTTGTGATTGTGTATATAGTATTACATTTAGAGTCAATAACGTATTCAGAAGAAAGAGCGATGTGGGTTTGGGGGATGTCAACAGACATTGTTCTTGAGAAACACCCGAATGACAGAACGGATTTATTCAGTTTTGTTGCAGCACCGCATGGTAACCAGAATGCGCGAATCTCAACTCTTTTTATGTCGATAGATCCATATCTGATCGAGGCATTTCCCGATAAAGTCAGGGAATTTATCGGTGATGCTCACAGCAGAGGACTTATTGTTCATTTTCTTACAGGAGACAAAGAGTGGTCGTTCACAGTAAATAATCCGAATACAGGTGAACCGTATAATAAGCCGGCATTGGATATTATAACCCTGATAAAAAATTATAATTCTGCGTCCGGAGAATATGAACAATTCGACGGTATTCAATTTGATATCGAACCATATACGATTTCTTCTTCAGATAGAATAATTAATCCGGAGACGGGAACGCCTTATGTTTGGGATAATGATATTGCTATTATCTGGGACCAATATATAGAATGCCTGAATATGCTTAAAAATAAAATCAATGAACCAAATAATGATGGCAGTATAAATAACCGATTAATATTGGGAGCGGCTATTCCACGCTGGTATAGCGATAACGAAACGTCCGTTCCTAATCATCCACAGATTCAGGATATAGTCGATTATATCGCGATTATGAACTATGATGTACGCAGTTCGGCTCCTGATGGAGTGAGAACTGAAATTGAGTATGCGGATCTGAAGGGATATGAAAAATCAGTATATGTTGGTTATGAAACTATAGAAGTAACATGGAGGGAACTAACGGAAGTTATTGATAATGGAGTATTAATAGATAAAAATTATTATTATAATCTGCAAACATCTTATTGGGCATTTGGTAATAATGAACTGGAGTCAATGATTGCCGCTACTGAAAATAGATATGGCGGGAATCCCGGTTTTTTGGGGCATGCGGTTCATTATTATGAGGATATACGCAATTGTGAGTATTCGTATAGAAACCTTGGGTTGATGAAAACTAATCACGCTCCGGTTTGTTATGTTATCTCTCCATGCGGAGGAGAAACTCTTAGCGGGATAAAGAAACTGGTATATAAAATAACAGATTCTGATAACGATGATGTAAACAGTGAGATATTAATCAGTACCGATGGCATAGACTGGTTTGATTTATTCAGCATAATTCCCGAACGTGACCCGGTTATGTTGTCTGATGGAGTATATGAGCTGGATATATCCGATTTGCCGGAAGGTAATTATAAGATTCGGATTAATGCATTAGAAAAATATAAATCGCTTTTTGGATTCGATGAATCGGATGATTATTTTCAAATTGCTGTTTCAAAAGATGATGTATACGCTCCTGTAAGGTCTGCGGATGCCTTGGTTGGTATTGTTTCTCCTGTGGAGAGGAGTGATTTATATTCAGGGTATGGGCCTTGTAGTGTTTTTGTTCAGTGGGATGGTTTCATCGATCCGGAAATTGAATCGGATACGAGTGGAATCAAAGGTTATTTTTATTCGTTTTCTGATGAGGTATCTACCGCAAAATTCACAAAAGCCAAATGCGCGTATATACATTCTCAGCCCGGTAAACAAACTTGTTTTGTCTGGGCGGTAGATAAAAGCGGTAATATATCTGCTCCGCTGACAAAGCCGATAACGGTCTATGGTGATATTGACAAAGACGGGATTATCGATAAGGCTGATAAGGACGTTGATGGTGATGGAATTCCTAATGATGAAGAAAGAGTTTGTTATACCGATCCTAATAGAGCGCTGAGTTATCCGAAAAAAAGTTTTCTTGATGTGTATGAATTTGATGATGGCAATTTGATAAATTCTTTTTCCAGCGGTTATAATTTAATACGACTTAAAGGGTATACACCCGAATACCCGAATTCGGGACGATTTTATACAAGCGACAAAAATTTATATTACGGTTGGATTTATCCTGTCCCACCAATTCATTTGCGAATAAACAATGTATTGCGTAACAAAGCGTTTTCTGTTCAAATGTGGATTAAACCTGATAATTATTTGAATTCCAACAATTATTATGTTCCGCTGGTGTTTATTGGCGATGTAAATTATGGGATATCATTGTTCCTTCAGCATAGATTAACAAAGTACCTTCAGTTGCGAATATATAACGGGGGGAATTCAAACATATCGAAATATTCCGGTATAAATATTCCAAACGCACAAATATTTGACGGGAATTGGCATCATGTAGTGTTTTCATATAATAGATACGATAAATGCGTAAAACTGTATATTGATGGAAAACTTGCGGGAACAAAAAGAAATGTATTTATTGATGAATCCATAGAGAATTTGTCTCTAATCAGATTTTTTGACGCCCGCAGCGCTTATGATTTCAAATACGCGTATTATAAGAGGCTGATTGAAAATAGCGCGCAACTTGCGTTTATCGGAAAGGCTGGTCTGAATATTTGGAATTTGGAAGAAGACGATGAGAATGCTGATAAAAACAGTAATAATAAATGCCGGTATATAGGTGGAGTTGACGATATTAGGATATCAAACCATACTGTCTATCCATCCGAGTTAGGGTGGTATATTTATCCATTGTCATCAAAAACAGATTCTGATTGCGATGGTATTTCGGACCTTAAAGAAAATGTGTTCTATAGAACCGACAGGTTGAATCCGGATACCGATGGCGATACATTAAATGATGGATATGAAACAAATATCGGAACATCTCCTGATAATTCCGATACGGACAATGACGGGTTGAATGACGGCGAGGAAAAAGTATCAATCAACACTGATCCGCTAAATCCGGATACCGATGGCGATAAAATGAAAGACGGTGATGAATCGAGTTTCGGCAGTGACCCTTTTGATCCACAATCGTTATTTAAGGTTATATCAATAAAAAATTCAGATAGCAATGGAGTTACATTAATATGGACGGATTTTTCCGGAAATTGCGAAAATTATTCGGTTTTGATTGATAACGATGGTTTTTCGGCTCCACATAATATAACGCCAATACAGGTTGATAATCCACAGCCCGAACTTATTAAAGGCAATATATTATCATGGACCGATACTGAAAACCGCAATATCTTATCTAAAAGATATAAAATAGTTTATGTACCTGAAGACTAAAGATCAACGAAGAATAATGTCCGTTAATTTTATATCGGGATGATGGTACCGGTTGCGCTTTATGGTAGATTTTGCGAATTGGATTGCTTTCTCCGGGCACCAGTGAAGGCAAGCCATGCATTGCTCGCATTTATGCAACCATACAGGTTTTTTCTCTTTCAATTCAATATTTGATGCCGGGCAAACTTTTTTGCATATACCGCATCCGTTGCAATTTTCTGTGACCCAGAATTTTTTATCCGATAATTTAACGTGTGAAGCAAAAAGAGGGTAAAATATACCTGACAGTATCCAGTTTGTTAATGGAAATCCTATCTCCAGAAATTCTTTTTCATCTTTGATTATTGCGGATATATGATTTATCATCATTTTTTCATTATCGAAACTTTTTTTCTGTGTTTGCGGTGAGCATATATCGTAAAGGGGCACATAATTTCCCGGCATTTGAATTTTGAAACCTGAGTTCAGATGTGTTCCGGTTTTTCGTAACAAATCTCTCAACTGTACCAGAGTTTTACCTGTTGATCCTCCGCAGGTTGCCACGGCGAAAAAATATTTCGGTTTAATAATCGGTTTAAAATTTTTTATAAATTCAACAACAATTAAAGGAAGCCCCCAGGCATAAACAGGAAATACAATACCGAATCTATCGGCGGATATGTCATATTTCTTATTTATTGTCAGTATAGAGATAAGTTCAGTGTTTCCCAGTTCATTGGCAAGGTCTCTCGCGACTTTAAGCGAGTTACCTGTCGCGGAAAAATAAAAAATAGCGGTTTTCATATTTGTTCCTTCCGGGTAAATTTATTGAATAATTATTTTTGGAAAATATCAAAAAAAAAAGTAAATGTAAATAAATATAAATTGGAATTGAGAATAAAAAATAATCGATCCAATTGAAATTTTATTTTTTTACGGATAGAGAAAAAAAGGGGTATATTAAAAAATTAATTTGATTGCGTTGATTTTTATTGTCGTATAAAATAAGTTAATTTTTGTAATTTTCGATTTCTATCGGTTTTATCAAACAGGAGTATTTATGAAAAGGAACCTGTATATAATATTAATTTGTGTGATCATCGGAATATGTATTACTTCAGGTGTTTTGTTTATCTATTTACGAATTCAAAAAGAAAAACGTGTTGTAGTAGTGTACCTGAAAAAAGATAAAAAGATTTCGCAAATAATTTTGAGGGATTTTGAGAAAGAGAATAATCTTAAGGTCATTGAAGTTTATGCGAAAGATGTAAAACACAAAAAAGGAATTGTTGGTAAGCTGATTTCCGATCGCGGGAATCCTCACGCCGATGTTTTTTGGACAGATGATATCGAGTCCGCGGTTAAACTGAAGAACAGGGGAGTGTCGCAAAGTTATATTTCGCTTAATTCTGTCGGAATTCCGTCATTTTTTAAGGATCCGCAGGGTTATTGGTCGGGTTTTTCCGCAAGGGCAAAAGTGATTCTTGTGAACAAAAAAGTTCAGGATAAACCTAAATCCGTGACAGCATTGACCGAACCGGTATGGAGACAGCGTTGCGTTATTCCAAACCCGGTTTTGCCTTCCACGCATATGCAATTTGCGGCGCTTTTCGATTTTTTCGGAGAAGAAAGGTTTAATTATTTTCTAAGCGGTATGAGAAACAACCTTGTTGCAGTATTATCCAGTGAACAGCTTTGCGCGGATAAAGTCGCTTCGGGTGAAATGGATTTTACTATCGTGGACAATGATATCGGCATAAGCAGTATCATGCAGGGTAAACCGATACAAATGGTATACCCTGACCAGCAGGCCAGTCAGATGGGGTGTCTTCTCATACCAAATATTGTGGTTTTGATAAAAAATTCACCTCATCAGGCAAATGGGAAAAAACTGATCGATTATTTGCTTTCAAAAGAAACCGAACAGAAACTATCTTTTTCTGATTTTGCTCTTATTCCTCTGCATGAAGGTGTTCCCACTCCAAATTACATACCTTCAATCGATAAACTGCACGTTATGCGTATTGACCTTTCAACAATCGCGCAAAAAATGAATCAATCATCTCAAATTATTGAAGACTGGATGAAACAAGAACCGCAGGAATAATCTGTGCCATAATTTGGATATTAATCGCCGGTAAATATTTCCATAAACCAAAATAGAGTAGCCGTTTATTTCGCTGATATTGTGTATCATGATTCTGAAAATGTAATGTGATATAATCTTATATTCTTGTTAATCAATACAATAAAAATATTACATATATAATTTAAAATATGTATTAAGAAAAAATAAAAAAATGAAATAACGGATAAAATATAATTGACACATTACCAAGTGTGTTATAAATTAAAACATTAGGAACAATGTTCATAGATCAAAATATAGAGCTCATAAATGCATATTAAGAAAAAATACTTATTTGCAATAAACTATTTATTAATTAACTCCGTAAATATAACATAAAGTAATTATTATTCTAAAACGGATTATAAAAGATTGGTTTTATGCTAATGAAACCTTTTGCAAACAAATTGTTCATACTCATCATAGGTCTTATAATAATATCTGTATGTGTAATATATGTTATAACTAAGGGTACCGCAAGGCAGATAACGGAAAACGCCTCTTTTTATGATTCTTGCGAGCTAACTCATTCGATAGTGGCTAAATGCCATTTTGATCCGCATGAGATAAATGTGGGGTATATGATAGATTATTTTCCATCGAATTTAATAATGAAAATAATGGATAATGATCTTGTTCTTAAAGAGAAATTAAATGTTTACAGAAAAAAAATCCGTTTCTATCCTTTTTCATCTCAGGAAGAATTGCTTTATCATTTGAATTCCGGAGATATATGTTGTGCGGTTTTGGATGGTATAGGGACTCTAATTTCCGCTTCTCAAAATGATGTGGTTGTTCCATCGTTTTCGCAATATGGATTTGAAGGCGTGATAGCTAATAAAACACAATTAAATAAACGGTTGCGAAAAACGAGGGTAGGTTATTGTCCGGGTACGGTGGATCAATATGTTCTTTCAAGAGCGGTTTCTGTTATGGGTATAGATGGCGAGAATATCAGGTGGATTGATATATCAAATGATAAGGCTATCGAGTTGTTAAAGAGCGGACAGATAGAAATGGTTACCCTCAAAGAACCATATCTTACATATGAGTCTATGAGTAATGATGATTTAAAGATTATCTATAAACAGTTTACAAGCGGCTACCTCTTTTTTTCAAAGAGATTTTATGATAGAAACTTATCTTCTGTGTACCATATATTGAGTGCCCATATCCGGGCAATACAATATTTACGCGATGATAGCGGGAACCTGTTTCCCGTTGTTAATACCCTTAAAGAGAATATCGAAAAAGTATTGAATAAAAAGATAACGTTGAGTGTGGATCAAATTCATTTTTTAGCTGTGAATGATATACTTGGTATTGGTAACTGTCCGTTGATTGATGAGAAAACCTTTTCTATAGGTAGTCAAATGCATAAAATATACTTGTTTTTGTACGCGAATCGGCTGATTGATCCAGATATATCCTGGGATAAAATAAAATCCTGTTTTAATTCAGAAAGCCTGAAGTACATTTTATCCAGAGAAACAGAGTTTGACCTCAACAAATATATTTATTCAAGGGATAAGCTACATGATGGAAAAATTTAGTCGAATCAAAGACAGGTTCCCCTTTTTCATCAGTATAAGATTAAAAATAATTGTTTATTTCTGTTTGCTTTTTTTCCCCGCGATTATTATTTTAAAGATTATTGATTTGTACGGATTGCCGATAGTTCATTTCAATGGGGAATTCCATAACCTGCATGCGAATATAATGCAGAGTATAACAACACTTGCTGATAACAAAAAAGCGATTCTTGAGGCATGGTTGAGAGAACGCAAGGATGATTTTATTTACCTCTCCACTAACCGTGAAGTTCAAGAATTTTTAGCCGATATGGCAAATTCAGGTGTGGTAGATGGATCTGCCGGCAAAAATTTATCTAAAAATGAAGATGCTGGTAAAAAATATGCGAAGTTCTATGATTTTATAAGCACGTATCAAAAAAAGGCGGGAATATTCTGTCAAAAAATTAGTCTGGTTTCCATACCGCAATGGCGTACAATCATATCAACTGATGAATCGGAAATAGATACTTTTGTGATGGATAAAAAAAAGGATTATAATGAAAATATTTTATCAAAAGATATTTATTTTAATATAAATAGGAATAAATCTTGCTCAAATAAATTTAATATAGAATTTTATTCATATATTGATCCTCATGGAAAATTTGAAAGCGGCAGAAGGAAGAATGAACGTTTTTTGTTTATTCTTACCGTTAATACTGATTGGATTGTTAATAATGTGTTTTATGATTCGGGGATACTTGGTAAATCAGGTGAGATATTTATTGTCGATAGAAAGAGGCAGGTTTTTGGACAATTCAATAAAGATGAGGGTTCTTCTCCTGAAGCCATTTTGAATATGCGCCCTATAGTTATGGCTTTGGACGGGGAAGAAGCTTTAACGGTATCGATAGATCACAAAAGGTCGAAATGCCTTGCGGCTTCAAGATATATACACATTTTACCAAATGCTGGTTTGGGATTGGTCTTTAAATCTGATTTCGATGAGATTTTTTCACCGATAAAAAAAAGCATGATTTTTGCAATCATAAGTTTAGGTTCGTTCATGTTATTGATGCTCATAATAACCTATGTGATGGCAAGTAAGGTGACTATGCCTTTAAAAGAATTAAGCGTTGCCGCAGAGAAAGTTGAGGCGGGTGACCTGAATGTTCGCGTTAAGGTGGAGTCAAATGATGAAGTGGGTGTTCTGGGCAACTCTTTTAATTCAATGGTTACAAAACTTCGAAACTGGTATAGCGAACTGGACGATAAAATAAGGGAAAGGACATGTTTGCTCGAAAAAGCTAATGACGATTTGCAGAATGAAATCAAGGAAAGACAAAAACTCCTTTTTATGAAGGAAAATTTAAATATAATATTACAAACGTTTCTTAAAACAGAAAATTCCAGTGATATATATTTTAAATTGCCGGAAGTAATATCAGAAAAAATGATGTTTCCTATTGTGGCGATAGGAATTTTTGACGTGATAAAAAATGAAATTTCCTGGAAAGGTTCTGTTGGATTTTCAGATGGTTCGGATAACAGTGAATTTCTAAAGCGTGATAGTATAATAGTTGATGAAGTTTTCAGAAAAGGGGAATCGTTTATTTATATCAATACAGATAAATTGGTTGTGGATAAAAAATCTTTCATGTCAAAGATGGATATAAAAACGTGTATATGTATCCCGTTGAAAGCGAAAGAGAAAATTACAGGTGTTTTGGTTCTTGCGGATGATAACCAAAGAACCGATGCCGGATCTTTTATTAGTGTTTTAGAAGTTATTGCAAATCACCTTGCGCAGGAAATTGAACGCAAACAAATAGAAACGGAACTGATATATAAGAATACCGAACTGGAATCGTTTGTGTATTCAATATCTCATGATTTGAGAAGTCCAATGATTTCGATGGAAGGATTTTTAAATAATCTTGTTATGGAGAACAAAGATATTTTTTCCAAAAAATCTAATCATATTATCGAAAGGGTATTGGCGAATCTGAGAACAATGGAAATTCTTATAACCGATCTGGTTGATTTATCACGGGTTGGTAGAATTTCGGGTATAAAATCAAGAGTAAATATGGCGTCATTTCTTGAAGAGATCAAGTGGGGGTACATTGAGGATTTGAAAAAAAATAATATTCAATTCGAAATTTTTGTGCCGAATGATTTATATTTGTTTGCCGATGAGAAGCAATTATACCAGATAATGGACAATTTAATATCAAATGCTATTAAATATATGGGAAAGAATACATCTCCCGCGATAAATATAATATGTAAATATACCGAAAATGATAAAATCCGGATTTGTGTAAAGGACAATGGAATTGGGATTGACCCTAAGTATCATTCAAAAATTTTTGAGATATTTCAGCGATTAGATGCCAGCGCGACCAACGGCTGTGGATCAGGAATAGGTTTGACATTGGTGAAAAAGATTGTTGATGAGAATGGATGGAAATTATGGGTAAATTCGCAACTCCATGAAGGTTCTGAATTTTGGATTGAATTGCCAAGAAAAGGTAAGGATGATTTCTATGCGTGTCCGTCCGATAACGATATTGCTTGTTGAAGACAATATGGATCATATTGAATTGACTGTTACAGCCTTGCGTAACAATGGGCTAATAAATAAAATCAATATTGTTACCGATGGGCAGGAAGCGCTTGATTATCTTTATGGCAATAATAAATACAGCGACCGAAATGAGTATCCGTATCCTGAACTCATATTGCTTGATATAAAATTGCCAAAGGTTGACGGGTTTGAGGTTCTGAAAACTTTAAAAAACGATTCTGAATTGCGGAAAATACCGGTGGTTATTCTCACTACATCCGATAATGATAAAGACATAACATGCGCATATATGAATGGTGCCAACAGCTATATTTCTAAACCCGTTAATTTTGATGAGTTTCATAAAAAAATAAACGATCTGAAAATATACTGGGTGCTGACCAATACTCTTCCACGAACATAGGTTTTTGTGGATGTATATTTATGAGGAGATTTTATGCCTGATAAAAAAGAGATTTTGATAGTTGAAGACAATCCGGATCATGCGGAACTTGCTTCTATTGCTTTAAAGCGAAGTGAGGAAGATTACGAAATAAGTATCGCCAAATCTGTCCAGGAAGCTTTAGATATATTTCCCAAGAAACAATTCAGCACTATTCTTCTTGATTATTCCCTTAAAGGTGATACCGGAATGACTTTTCTTGAGAAAGTGAAGAGAGAGAATAATGATTTGCCTGTTATAGTGGTTACAGGTTTGGGAAGCGAGAAAATCGCTGTTGAGGCAATGAAAATGGGAGCGTATGATTATATAGTAAAGTCTTTGGGGTATTTGGAGATGCTTCCTATTTCTGTTGAGAAATCCACGAATTATTATGAAAATCTTCTCAAACGTAAACAGGCGGAGGCGCAAATTCAGGAAAACATCAGGTTAAATGAAATACTGCTCGATAGTTTGCCGCACCCGGCAATGCTGATGGATAAAACAAAAAGTGTTCTTGCTGCCAATAAAAAAGCTAAAGAATTAGGCGTTGATATAGGTTCGCCATGCTGGAAAAGTATGTTCTTGTTTAGTGCTTGCGACAATGATTCGATACCATCCTGTGATCCTTGTTATTTCGAAAAGGCACTTGAAGATAATAAACCTTATATTTTACCAGAAAGCATAATAGCCGGCAGAATATGGGAAACTCACTGGATACCGCTTGGAAACGATAAGATTCTGGTTTACCGCGTGGATATAACAAAACGTAAAAAAGAACTCGATCTCCTTGACCAGACGAATAAATGTTTTCTGAATTTCGGTATTGACCCTCAAGTAAATATAAAAAAAATAATTACAATGGCAGGAACAATTTTCGGCGGTTTGTTTTCGATTTATATAAAAGATAGTAAATCATTGATTTCAATAGAAGAGGATTGGAAGTTCCCGGAAGGTTTTGGAAGGACATTTAAAAAGGAAGAGATTGCGTGTTTTGATATCCTGAAATATTCCGACGATAAAGCGATTTTTAGAAAAGATCTGGATAAGTTGGATTCTTATCGGGATAATCCTTTGATTTTGAATAATAATATTAAATCGTACATAGGATCGCCTGTAAGGTTTCACCATAACACTATAGGAGCAATGTGCATTTTTTTCGATAAAAACATTGATATTGAAACAAACGAACTGAACGTATTGTCGATATTATCCCGTGCCTTGGGGATAGAAGAGGAACGTAAAGATTCCGAAGAAAAAGTGAAACAGGCGGCGGAAGAATGGGAATCCACTTTCCAGTCTATTACCGACATGGTTTCAATACATGATACTGATTTTAATATAATCAGGGTTAATAAATTTTATGCGGATATGTTAAAGAAAAAACCCGAAGAACTGATCGGGAAAAAATGTTACGAACTGTTCCATGGTGCCAAATGCCCCCCGCCGGGTTGCCCGCATAAGCAGACAGTGGAATTGAAAAAACCCGTCAGGTCTGAATTTTACGAATCGCATCTTGATATTCATGTTGAGGCATCTACTTCCCCGATATTTGACGAGAGAGGGGAAGTCACATCTTATATTCATATCGCTAAAGATGTAACAGAACGCAAAAAAATGGAGGAAGACCTTTTCAGGACAAAGAAATTGGAATCCATCGGTATTCTTGCGGGCGGTATTGCTCATGACTTTAACAATCTGCTTACAGGTATACTCGGCTATGTTTCCATGGCGAAAGAATATGCGTCACCCGATGTGAATATTTTAAATATGCTTAAAGAGGCCGAAAAAGCGTCTGTTCGGGCAAAAGATTTGAGCCAGCAGTTGTTGACTTTCTCAAAAGGCGGTGCTCCTATAAAGAAAACAGCTTCTATTGGAGATCTCGTGATGGATTCCATAAAGTTTGTGTTGCGCGGCACAAAAAATTCATGTGAATTCAATATACCTGATGATTTGTGGAGCGTAGATGTAGATGAGAGCCAAATAAACCAGGTGCTGAATAATATAACTATAAATGCCTGTCAGGCAATGCCTAATGGTGGTAAAATCGTTGTTGGCTGTGAAAATGTGGAAATCAAACACAAAGACGCCATTGGCCTCAAACAAGGATTGTATGTGAAAATATCAATAAAAGATTTTGGTATTGGTATGCCGGATGAAAATATTGAAAAGATTTTCGATCCATATTTTACTACAAAGGACGAAGGGAGCGGATTGGGACTGGCAACATGTTATTCTATAATAAAAAGGCATAACGGCAAAATAACAGTGGAATCTAAATTAGGAGAAGGTTCTGTATTCTGTATATACATACCGGTATTGAAAAAAGAACCTTATAAATGCAAAGAATCTGTTCTTCAGGCTAACGGCAAAAAAGAGCTCAGAAAAGGCAGGATTTTAATCATGGATGATGAGACAATGATAAGAAACCTTCTTTCTGAAATGCTCAGATATAGTGGATTTGAAGTAGTCGCGTCAAAAGATGGAGCAGAAGCGATAGAGCTTTATAAAAAGGCGATAGAAGCAGAACAAACATTTGACGCAGTTGTTATGGATTTGACTGTGCCTGGAGGAATGGGTGGCAGGGAAGCTATGGAAATCATCAAAAAGATTGACAGCAATGCCAAGGTAATTGTTTCCAGCGGTTACTCAAACGATCCGATAATGGGCAATTATAAAAAGTATGGTTTCAGCGGTGTTATTGAAAAACCATATAAGGTTGATCAGCTTATAAGCGTACTTCAGACAATTCTTTATTAATCATTCTATAACAGATATTTTATAGATTCTTCCTCTTGTTTCTTCTCTTGGGTGCGATAGATTGTTTGGGCCTCCTCCCTGATCGGTAAACGAAGTTATTTCACCTTGCGATGTGTACCCATCGTTCAATATCACAAAATTTCCCGCGGTTGAATACGATGCAGCAAAGATTGTATAAATTATCCCCGGCCGGCTTTTCCATTGGATAATCACATCTCCGGCAGAAGGTTCAACAGCTATTGAAATCGCGGTTAAATATGATTGGGTATCTTTAGGATCAGTTCCGGCAAGGATCTCTTCGTAATCATTGAACTTATCGTTATCGGAATTTTGATTCAGCGGATCCGTGAGATGAGTATATATTTCATCTCCGTCAGATAACCCGTCGTTATCTGTATCGGCATCGAACTGGTCGGTTCCATATGTCCATTCTACTTCATTTATGACACCGTCAATATCGTCGTCGCCGGAAGGATTTTTCCTGAATTCCATAGATGGTTTTGTTCCATCGTATACAAAATATCCTGTAGCGGAAGATAGCGAACCTGAATTGAAGTTTATTCGTACGCCGGCTGAACCGGACGCATTTTCGATACCTGTGGTAGCGGAATTCCCGTAAGCGACAATTGGAGATGATATTCCCGACAATGTTGCGAATTGAAACTCTATCGATGAATCAATTTCGTGCAAAATAAGCTGAAAACTTACCCGGCTTAAACTATTTGCGGCAAAACCTACGTTATTCCAGTAAATTACAAGGTTTCTTGCTGGGGCAGATCCTGTTACGCATGCGTATATTGCTCCGCCGGCTGTTTTTAAGTCATCCCAGAACGGTGCGATGTAATTGTTCGGTTCACGAATATCGGGAATATTATCGTTGGAATTGTCGGTTGAATAATCGTTGAAAGTCAAATAACCGTTGGTACTTACTTTAATATTCTGGTAAATGTTACCGAAGAATTTAAAATTAAACCCGATTGGGATCTGGATACTGTTATCGTCACCTGTCAATGAGAGAAGATTTGAACTGTTCACAATCGATCTAAGGTTATATGGAGCTTGAGTAAAACCTGGTTCGTTATGAGCAAACCAGACGGAGGAGTTGTTTATATCCTGAACCGAAAAATAAACTTTTTCATCCGTATAATTTTTCACATTTACCCATGCTTCACCATCATTAAATTGTATGGTAATCGTGTTTGTACCGGCTCCGCTTAAGATGGTTCCTTTCACTGCCGGGTCAACAAAATAAGCTGAACCGGAAACCTGAACCAGGCACGAGAAATTGTTAATAGTGTTTAGAAGATAACCGTCATGGGACCACAGTTGAAGCTTCAATAATGATGTGTATCCGCAATAAGCGTCGGATGGTTTTTGAACAACAAGTTTGGCATAAACCGGTATAGGATCTATATCATCATTTATCCCGTCATTGTCGGTATCGGATTTAAGCGGATTTGTGACAAACCCATCAGTTCCCGGATAAATCTCTTCACCATCGGTGAGGTTGTCCGCGTCAGTATCCGGGTGAGTGGGATCGGTTGAATATACGTGTACTTCGATACCGTCGGAAATAAGATCGCAATCGGTGTCGCGGGTTTGGGGATCAGTAGAAAAAATCAGTTCGTCGAAATTTGAAAGCGTGTCGTTATCCGGATCGCCGTTTTTGCCGTCGCTATTATATTCGGATAATGGATCCAATGAGTGGTCAATTTCCCACTTATCGGGTAAGCTGTCTGAGTCGGTATCGGAATTGAGCGGATCCGTTTTGTGGGTATTGATTTCTTCAGAGTTTGTTAATCCGTCGTTATCCTCATCTGCCGATGGATCAAGAAAACGTGCTTCAGCGTACTTTTTTGTCGAGATCAATATGGTTGTATTTTCATTCACTGAATTGTTGTTGTACGAATATTGGATACCTTTGGACGCATCACCATTCTCAACGCCCACAGTAGCGCTTGAGCCATGTGCGTAATTGCCTGTTCCATTGGTAAGTTTCTTATATGAAAACTGGATGATATTGCTTTTTTCATAAATTATGGTGTCAAAAGTAAGTTGCGCAGTGACATCGAGAAAGAAAGGAATTTCTTTCCAGCGTGTATGAAATGTTTTTCCGGCGTTGGAGTTGTTTGTGAAATACAATATTGTCCCATCGGTAGCGTCGAGGTCATCCCAGAAGGGAGCGATAATATTATTTGGAGACGAAGAATTAGGTATATTTGTGTTTAAATATATTTTATCGTAAGGAATATTTTTTTCGAAAGTCAGAAATCCATTGGAATGAATATTGACGTATTGATAATTTATTCCATAGAATTCAAATGGAAATCCTATAGAAATGTCATTTACGAACATATCTACTTCACCGATCATTCCTGTATTTGAGAATCTGTCGTCAGGTTGATTTGATGGAATATGGTTTATCTGATAAGGTGAATTTTTCGAGAAGCATGTTATGTTCAGGCCGGCGGAATCGGATGCCCAAATATCGATATTGGCTTGAGAAGAACATAAGGTTTTTATTAATACTTCTCCTCCTGTCGTTTGTATAACAACAGATTGAGTGCCGGCACCTGTAATTATTGATCCTTTTTGAGCCGTCGTGTCAAAAACAGCAGGTGAGGAACAATGCAATGAAAACTGAATTCCGTCTTTTTCTATAAGATTTCCGTTCAGATCTCTTATGGAAACAGATACAGGAATTTCCCCTCCAGGTAAAGAAGCTTTAGTGATATCTATATCAACATAACATGCAGAAGCTATAAAATCGGTATTATCAGGTATTCCATCGTTATCCGAATCTATGGAGCAAGGGTTTGTATAAAATTTGTCTGTGCCGGGAGTAATCTCTTCCGTATCTGAAATAGAGTCGTTGTCGGTATCTGCGTTGTATGGATCTGTAATATATCCATCATAGCCGTATATAATTTCTTCAGTGTCATAAATGCCGTCGTTATCACTGTCAGTTTCGTTGTTTTGAGCATCAATATTTGTGTTCAAAAATATCATAAGGAAAAGGAAAGGAAAAATTTTTCGCAATGTTCTTAACCTCTCTTCTTTGAATTATCTTTTAATAAATATATAACCTATATATCTGATTCCGTCAAATCAAGGGTGATGCGGATTACAGAATATTGTCCGACGATAATTTTATAAAAAATTTTACATAAGCAATGTAAATCTATATTGCGCAAACTATTTTTATATGTTATAAATTATATGGATTTAAAAACACCTTTACAAAATTCGTGGGAAGAAAATAATGGCTAAAACAGTCATGCAAATCATGTTTTTTTCTGCTATCCTCAAGTTATTGCTATTCAAATACTTATCCTTAAGATACATTTGTGAGAAAATCAAAAAAAATAATATAAAATTTAATGCGGAGGCTTCCTAAAATGTCAACAAAATGTTCGAGATGTTGTTTTTCAAGTGCCCTGCTATTCCCGAAATCCTTTTTATTTATGTTTGTTTTTATCTTTTTTTTCTCGATTGGTTTGTCTCTTTATGCTGAAGACCTTATAGTTAACAGCGGAAATAGCGGTACAACAGGGTATTCGATAAATACCAGTTACTACGCGGTATCGCAGGTTTCGGGATCCGCATCTGCTGGTACAACAACTATTAATGTTGCAACGGTAACCGGATTTGTCGCGGGACAGGATATACTTATTTTAACTATGCAGGGAAACACTGTCGGACAATATGAATTGAACAAGATATCTTCGATTTCTTCCTCAACATTAACGCTGGAGTCTGCTCTTTCAAATACTTATACTACAACCGCCCAGATTATTGCCTTTAAGACATACGATAATGTAACTATCGAAAATAGCGGAGTTTTGACTTGTGATGCGTGGGACGGTTCAAAAGGCGGTGTATTGTTTATAAATGCTTCAAATCTTACTGTTGATTCAACAAGTTTCATTGATGTATCTGAAAAAGGATTTTTGGGAAGTACCGGGGCGATATCTTCACCGGCAAGCAAAGGAGCGGATACCAGCAATTCAGCATACGGTGGCGGTGGTGGAGCGTATGGTGGTGATGGTAGCGACGGGTACACCACAATAGCCGGTGGGGCGGGTTACGGGCTGTTTTATTCCCCTGTGTGTATGGGGTCTGCCGGCGGAAGAAATAGCAATCGGAATAAAAATGGCGGTAAGGGTGGTGGAATTATTTTCATTAAATTAACCGGAACTGCCACAATCGACGGTACTATACAGAGTAACGGGCAGAATTCCCCTGATTCATATTCATACAACGGTGGCGGTGGCGCCGGTGGCTCGATTTTTATTATCGCAAATTCTGTATCAGGAGTAAATGCATCCTCTTTTATAAGGGCAAATGGTGGATCGAATAATGGAAGTTCTTATTGTGGCGGTGGCGGTGGCGGTGGCAGAATAGCGGTTTTAACTGATTCTGCTTCATATAATTATCCGGGGTTGGTATCGGCTTATGGTGGTTTGGGATATAATGGTATGTATGGTGGTGCCGGTACATTTTATCTTAAGGAAGGGACTGATGAAAAACTGCGGATTGAAAATACAACTTATATCTGTGATTACACACAACTCAACGACAATGGGCAAAATGTAGATATCAATGTTTTATATATACATACCGCAAAAGTTAATTATGCGGCTTTTGAGGGATGCAATACTCTTGAAATACGAAACTGTGACCAGTCTATTTCACCATCCGCTGCGACTGTTTTTGACAGTATTAGTTTTAGCGTCCTTCTTGAGGTCGGTGCAAAGAATTTAACTTTAGGCTCAACAGTAAATGTGAACCATATAACAGTAGCAGGGTTGGATTCTACAAATAAAGCTGTATTAAATTTGTCAGCCGGAGTGACCGTAAATACTTCAGTAAACCTTAATGGGTTTACCACTTTGAACAACAGTACAAATTTTGTATCGCCTGCTGTCGCTTATCTTACAAATAACGATAACGATATTACCAATAATTCCACAAAAACTTTACGTATGGCAAATTTGAATTTGGGTGAAAGCAGTGCTGTCGTAAATAACGGAATTATTGAAGTGACGGGTAATGTTTTTACTATCGGAAACGGGAGTTCTTATGATGGAACAGGTACATTTGATCCGAATGATACTGACAATAACCTTACTGTGGAATCCGGCGGTAGTTTTATTTCAAAAAGATCCGATGCGTTCAAAATGAATAGCGTTCTGGTTAAAACTGGAGCCTCGTTCACTCATACAAATAATACTACTTCGGAAAGTTATAAACTTAATTTTGACTGTACGGGAGATTTTACCATTGAATCAGGGGTTACTATAAATCTTACCGGATCGGGATATAACAGTGGATATGGAACAGGCAAAGGGAACAATGGTTCATATAGTTCAGGTTGCCCTCATCGGTATACCTCTTATCCTTATTATAGTTATACAGGAGGAGGCGGTGCAGCGTATGGCGGAAACGGTTCAAACGCGAATGGTGGGACTGGAGGTACTTCATATTATGGATCGGTAGTGAATCCGATCAATATTGGTTCCGGAGGAGGGATAGGATATTACACATATAGAGGGACCAGTTATTATGATTGTTATCAGGTTACTACATATTATGGCGGAGCCGGTGGAGGTACGTTTATTGCCAATGTCGGCGGTACATTTACTCTTAACGGTTCAATTCTGGCTGATGGCGGTGACGGCAACACCGGAACAGGCAATGCCGGCGGTGGTGGTGGCTCCGGTGGTTCGATAAATATTACCGCAGGTTCATTTACCGCAGGTTCAGGTACGGTTATTTCCGCAAACGGTGGAAAACGAACAGGTAGTGGTTATGGCGGTGGCGGAGGTGGTGGAAGGATTGCGATAAAAGCTTCCACATCATATAATTATGAAGGTACAATGTCGGCATACGGAAATGATGGTTTTAACGGATACGGCGGCGCTGGAACGATATATTTAAGAAAAGGCGCACAGGAAGAAGTTTATGTAAAAAATACAACAAATGCCGCGAGAGCTCTGACTTATATAACAAATACAGCCGAAGATTCCGGAAATTTTACGAATGTTGTTTTATATGATATCCAATATGTTTCATTAAATTTAACCAATCTGCTGACAAAATGCGAAACTATGCAGATAATTGATTCTGTAACGAATATTTCACTCAATAATGAATGCACAATAAATACATTAAATATAGACGCTACTTCATCGACTGCATCGCGAAGAACAACAATTACCTCAGCCTTTCCTTTGTATATGACTGATGCCACAGTTGTCGGAAAAACAACCAGCATACATGGCGAACTGTCTTTACCTGTGTTAACCAGACTTGGCGGAACACTTACCTTAAACGGATATACAACCTTATATAATTACGGTTATATTAATTTACTGGTTAAGAATAATACTGACAATGATATTTACAATTATTCCACCGGTAGAATAGAGTTTCCGTCACTTACATTAAAATCAGGTGAGATATTTGAGGAATACGGAGTTTTTTCCGTGCAGGATTCAAATCTAACAATTGATTCCGGCTCAACATTCAACATTGATGCTGCCGATACGATGACATTCAATAATGTAGTAATAAAGGGCACAGTTGCCGGCAAAAATGCGTCTGCTTCGGAAAATCCGTTCAAAATTCATTTTGTTTGCCTTGGGAATTTTACGATGGATTCGACCGGGTCAATTAATGTCAGCGGGAAAGGGTATTCGTATGATCAAGGGCCCGGCAAAGGAGCAACTACGGCTACTACTTCTTATGGCGGTGGCGGCGGTGCGTATGGTGGTGATGGCAGTGATGGATATTATGTTACCGATAGTGGTGGAAATATGTACGGATCGTTGACTGATCCAAGAGAACCCGGTTCAGGTGGTGGCAGTAGCGGAGCGTCTTATGGTGGTGCGGGTGGAGGAGCTGTTGTAATAGAAGTACCAAATGGAACATTGACATTGAACGGGCCGATTCAGGCTAATGGAGGAACACCAACATCAGGTGCGGGACGAAACGGAGGTGGCGGTTCCGGCGGGTGTGTGAATCTGCGGGCATTGAATATGGCGGGCACTTGTACTATTCAAGTGTTAGGTGGGGCAAGATACAGCACTTCTTATTATGGTGGTGGCGGCGGCGGCGGAAGAATAGCCATAGTTTGCGCAAATGAATCGACCTTTACGTTTAACTGCAGTTATTACGGTGCTGATGGGTACAACACGATGTATGGCGGTGCAGGTACATATTATACAAAAATAGGCGGTGTGGAAAAGTTGTATGTAACCGGTTCAGCAATAGCAAACCGTGATTATACAGTTATTAATGATTTAAATGTGGAAAATGATGAGATAAATCTGGCATTATTCTCTGCTTCACAAGCCAATGTTAAAATCGCGGCTGTGGCAAGCTGTAATCAGTTTGATGTTACAAATTCTGACATGGATTTTACGGAAATAACTCATCCTCTTAATATACCTTTGATGAATATTGTTGTGGACTCCGCATTATCTAACCGCAGAGTAAAAATAAACGATAAGATTAATATTACTGATGTATCTCTTGATGGGTATAATACAACAAAACATGCCGAACTCGAACTCCTTGCGGGGGCAACAATATCGGGGTCACTTGTGCAAGCGGGTAACTCATATGTTGAAAACAATTCGGTGATTAATCTTCCCACAACATATACATTTACCGGTTCAGACAATGATTTAACGAATAATTCAACCGGGGAAATCATACTCCCGACTCTTGTGATCAACTCAAATTCCTATGTAATAAACGCGGGTATAATTTCTCCTGTTGATGAGGATTTAACTCTTAATGGCGGAACCTATGATTTGGCGAAATCAACTACGGATACATATACCGATATCTGGATAAAATCCGGCGGATTATTGACTCATCAGCAGAACACTACTGATGATGTAAAAATTAACATAGCCTGTGCTAACCTTCAAATTGACAGCGGCGGTACCATGGATGCCTCTGCCAAAGGATACCCATGCGATCAGGGGCCTGGCAAAGGAGCGGCTACGGCGACTTCCACATATGGCGGAGGCGGAGGCGCTTACGGTGGTAAGGGAAGCCCTGGGTATAGCAATGTTTCAGGAGGTACCGAGTACGGATCGTTGATTAATCCTGTTGACTATGGTTCCGGAGGAGGTTCAAATACGGGAGGTAGCTATAGGGGTGGTTCCGGCGGCGGTATAATATTTTTGAATGTCTCAGGTACAATAACCTTAAACGGTATAATGAAATGTGATGGAGAAAAGGCTCCAAATGGATCGAGTCCATATTGCGGTGGTGGCGGTGCGGGAGGAACAATCAGAATTAACACTGATATATTTACCGGAACAGGAACAATACAGGCAAATGGCGGCGATAACTTTGGGACCAGTTATTATGGAGGAGGCGGTAGTGGAGGCCGAATCGCTGTAACTTGCAATACGAACACATTCGGCAGTAATTTTTACGCAACCGGTTCATATGGATATAGCAGTTATGGAGCCGCAGGCACGATTTATTTTAATGTAAATAACGTTAAGTCCATATATATCAAGAATAACTATAATAGTGCAAGAGAAACCACTATTATTCAGAATAACGATGAGGTTCCGTCAGCGATTGAGTTGCTTTCGATAAAGGGAGCAGAAGTAGATTTGCAGAAAAATTCTCTTTCTGTAAATAATGTGGAGATTGTCGGTAATAATTCAGCGGCTCGGGGAACACTATATGTACCGGCGGGAGTAACCATAAATACACAGATTTCCTTAAACGGATACACCACATTAAATAATTATACAATAATCAATCTGCCTAATAATTTTCTCATAACCGGAGCGGATAATATAATCAACAATTATGCCGGCGGTAGAATTGTTTTTGCGTCAATGAATTTTGGGAATACAGCCGTACAAAATGACGGTGTGATTGAAATTCAGGATAAAATTTTGCGCATAAACAACGGGAGCACATATTATAATGACAAACAATTGACAACCAACGGTGTTGCTGATCCCGATTATGATCTAATTGTTGAGTCGGGCGGTACTTATGTAAGCGAAACAGCAAATACCATATATTTTAAAAATGTAAACGTTAAAAATGGCGGCAGGCTTTTACATAAAGTTAACACAGATACAGTAGAGTATACATTAAATATAAATTGTTCTCAGGATTTTCTAATGGAAGGGTTAATAGACACAACCGGAGCGGGTTATGCCCCGGCTTCTACCGGAGGTTCCGATGGTGTCGGGCCGGGAGCAGGTATAGGAACAACAAATACAAGTTACGGAGGGTCAGGCGCGGGACATGGAGGGGATGGAAGCGACGCATATTCTCTTATTCCGGGTGGGGTATCCTGTGATTCTCTTGTTAATCCAACCGAATTAGGGTCAAGCGGTGGTAATACATACCATGCGTCATATAAAGGTTCCTCCGGTGGTGGCGCCGTACTTCTTAATGTGGCTGGAACTATGACAATTAACGGCAACATAAAGGTTAATGCGGATAATGTAGCTAATAGGACAGGCAATATTTGTGGCGGTGGTGGCGCTGGAGGATCGGTTAATATTCATGCTTCGACTATAACCGGAACCAATGTTAGCGCCGTTATCGAAGCAAAAGGTGGAAGCAGGGTTGGAACATATTATGGCGGTGGTGGTGCCGGAGGAAGAGTCGCTCTGATTTGTACAACCTATACTTATCCGGGCAAATTCGATACCGCTGGTGGAAGCGGTTACTATAAATTCGGTGCGGCAGGTACTGTTTATGTTGAGGACAGTTCATCAAAACATATTCTTATGTATGGCAATACAACCGCAGGGAGCATGGATACAACAATTATCGATGGAACTGTTCCTCCGGCGGATATAAACACATATACAGTGAGTTCGGCAAATCTTATACTGAATAAATTGAATACTTGCCAGACAATGACAATAATCAATTCGGAAGTAAACATAAATACTCCTGATGAATGTACAATCAATACCGCTTCGGTTACAGTTAATAGTTCGTTAAGTCCACGAAGGACGGTTTTGTTCCCTAACACGAGAATCCGCAATTTATCTGTTCAGGGTTACAGTACAACGAGGCATGCGGAAATCGAACTTAGAGATGGCTCTAAAATACTTGATCTACTGGAAATAAACGGGTATACAGGTTTATTTAATTATACGGATTTAAACCTTCCCGGTAAAACTGTTGAACCTAAATATGTCCTGACCGGATCGGATAACGATATTATCAATTATCCTGAAGGCGAATTGATTATCCCTGATTTTATTGTTTCCCAGAGTTCGGTTGTTCAGAATTTCGGTTCGATTTTACCTGTTGATACCAATCTGACCATAGAATCCGGCGGTACATATGATCTTGCTAAAAATGTGACCGAAAATTACAGCAATGTAGTGGTAAGTGGAACTCTTACGCATACGGCGAATTCGGATTCTGAAAATTATAAAATAAAAATAAATTGCACAAATTTTACTGTTAATTCAGGTGGTATTATCGACGTTTCCGGCAAAGGATATACCGCCGGTAATGGGCCTGGTGCAGGAGCTAATACAAGCAACTCTGGTTACGGTGGCGGAGGCGGTGCGTATGGCGCAAGTGGAACTCTCGGTTTCAGCAATGTTGCCGCTGGGCAACCTTATGGATCGATAAAAAATCCGTTGGAGTTAGGTTCGGCAGGTGGATCAAATACTTATAGAGGATTCCTTGGCGGATCTGGAGGCGGAGCGGTAAGGATTATTGCGACATCATTTATAAACAACGGAACAATCAAATCAAATGGTAATAATTCCGTAACAGCAACTACATATAATGGTGGTGCCGGATCAGGTGGTTCTATAAATATAGATACCGGTTCATTTGGAGGTACAGGAAGTTTTCAAGTTATAGGCGGGCATAATCAGAACACAGGTTATTATGGTGGAGGCGGTTCCGGTGGAAGAATATCGGTTAAATGTGATTCTTCAACTTTTGCAGGATCGTATGACGCATCGGGAAATTTTGGGTATAATAATATCTATGCTCCTCCGGGTACGGTTTATGTGCGGATAAACGGAGTAGAAAGTCTGTATCTTGAAAACAAGTTTTCGTCAATCGCAAATAGCATTTACATATATCTTGACGAAGGTTCAGAACTAATGACGCTTGAACTTTTGCGGATTGTCAATGCCTGGGTTAGAATAAACAAGCTCACAGGCCTGAATAATGTTTTTATGCAGGGTAATAATAGTAATTTTGACGCTATTCTGGAGTTGCCTTCCGGAGTGGTTGACGTTTCGAATCTGGTTACTCTCAATGGATACACCGTGATAAAAAATTACGTGAATATCAACCGTATGGAATTATATAATCATTACAACGATATATACAACTATTCTTCCGGCAGTATTACTGTCCCGACACTCAATATGGGAAACTATTCCTTATTTGAAAGTTACGGGAATTTTAATATTGAAGATAAAAATCTTATTATTGGTTCATATAGTACGTATACTGTAACCGGGAAAGACACACTTGAGTTCGCCAATATCACAATTCGCAATAATGGGCTGATGACTCATCTGCCAAATACAACCCAGGAATTGTCGAAAATTGATATACACTGTACAGGAAACTTTACAATAGATTCCGGCGGTAAAATTGATGTGAGCGCAAAAGGTTATTATACTCCCAGAGTTTCAGGTGCGAATGGAAGCGGTCCGGGTGCAGGAACTGGAACTACTAATGTTAATTCTGGCGGTGGTGGCGGCGGATATGGTGGGTGTGGAAGCAACGGGCGCAATTACAGCGGGACAGGCGGAGTTGGCGGTATGAGTTATGGCTCAATCGATAATCCGATCGATCTTGGGTCGAGTGGTGGTAATACGACAACATATTACGGCGGTTCAGGCGGCGGCGCTGTAATAATTGATATCGACGGTACATTTACATTGAATGGTTATATCTATGCTAACGGTGAGAATTCTGTTGTAAGCGATTACCGCGGTGGTGCCGGATCCGGTGGTTCAGTAAATATAACCGCGGATACTTTCGCCGGTACAGTGAGCGGTGTAAAGATAAGCGCTATCGGTGGATATAATTACGGTACTTCGTATTATGGTGGTGGCGGTTTAGGGGGAAGAGTCGCTATTAAATGCAATACGTATACTTGTGTCGGAACCATTGACGCTTACGGGCAATATGGATATGGAAGTGGAACGTATTATGGTGGCGCGGGGACAGTTTATACAAAAATAGGTTCTCAGGAAAAATTAGATATAGTTAATACAGCCAATTCAGGTTATTACGCGTCAAAAACACCTCTTGATCAGGGCAGCTCAACGCTTTCGATAAATAATTTAAATTTAAAATATGCATATACCGAACTCGTAAATATGAATTCAATAGAAAATGTAAGCGCATTGAATTCAAAAGCTGTATTTGATCCTGTAATTCCTTATACGATAAACAATATTTCAATACAGAGAAACGCGAATGCTTATGGGTCTACTGTTATAGGCGAAAACATTGTTGTAGAGAGTATTGATATGATTGGCAATTCGTCTTATAAACCGGATCTCACTGTAGAAAATGGCGCAACAATAGCTACCAGACTTGACCTTAAAGGATATACACAGGTTCTGAATTACGGTATAATTGACCTTTTGACAAAATCAAGTGTCGATAACGATATTTATAATTATCCATCAGGTATTATGAATGTTGATAACCTGAATTTATCGACGAATTCATATTTTCAATATAGTGGTACAATAACGATTTTAGATACTTCCACTATGAATATGGATGCCGGCAGTACATTTATGTCAGATACATTAAATCAGTTGTGTTTCGGATCCGTATGGATTAAGAATACGGCCTTGATGAGCCATATGGCTAATGGTTCCGCTAAAACCGCTATTTTGAATATTGCTACGACCGGAGATTTTACAATAGATTCCGGCGGCAAGGTTGATGTATCCGGCAAAGGATATGTCGGTGGAGAGGGAACTGGTAAAGGAGCAAATGCTCCTACAGGAAACCAGTATGGCGGTGGAGGTGCCGGGTATGGCGGCGCGGGTGGTGTCGGCTATAGCAATATCGCCGGTGGTATAACCTATGGCGATCGGTTGAATCCGATGGATCTTGGATCAGGAGGCGGCACAGGATACGCCAGTTCGACTCCGTATACCGGTGGTGCAGGTGGAGGAGTTGTTCGCCTTAATGTCAGCGGTAATCTGACGGTCAATGGTATCATTTACGCTAATGGTAATCCATCAAGCGCACTTGGTGGTACGAATGTTTGTGGCGGAGGCGGATCCGGAGGTAGCATATATATCAATACAAATGGATTTGCGGGTACGGCTACAACCAACGCTATTCAGGCAAACGGAGCGAACAATTATACTTCATACAGCACATCATATAGAGGCGGTGGCGGCGGTGGAGGAAGAGTGTATATTGGGTACCAAACATTGTCATACAATAAGGGTGTTCAGGCAAACGGCGGATCGGGGTATAATAACGTAAAAGGCGTTACGGGAACAGTTGAAATATCGGTTGACCCGGCTGGGACAATTCCGATGTCAGCTAATCCGGCTCAGCTGATTGCCAACAGCAATCAGATCACTGTTGTAACTGCAGGTCCTGTTAAAGACGCTATTACAAATACTGTTCCTGATGGCACAGAGATTACTGTATCTGCCAGCGAAGGTTCAATAGTAGATGTAACCGATACAAATCCGAACATCGATGGGATCCAGCTTCAAACTGTGAGCGGTAACGTTACGTTTTCAGTTAAAGCCGATATCGGAGTCAACGAAGGGACAATCATCGCTGAAACCGATTCAGTTAACGGTACTGCTCATGGTACTTTGAATATACCTGTGGTTATAGGAATACCGGCTGGCACATTTGTGCTTAATGCCGATCCTGCGCAGATAGTCGCTGACGGCAATTCGACAACAACAATAAACAGCCAGCCGATCAAAGACGCTTACGGCAACATAATTCATGCGGGAGCTTATGTTACGATAAGCACAAGTTTAGGTACTATAACAACAGCAGATGCAAACACAACAATTTCAGGACGCCAGGTTGTTGTAGGAACCGATGGCACAATTACATTTACAGTAAAAACAACAACTACATCAGGTACAGCCAATGTAACTGCCACAACTTCAGGAATAAGCGGTAACGCAAGCGGATCTGTACCGGTGGAGATGGTTCCCGGGGCATTATCGAAACTTGTCGCGATACTTCCCGGTGAAACATTCAGTAAAACTTCAGGAACCGGAAAAACGGGTACTCCTTCCGCGCATACTGCCGGTTCAGCTTATACGGTTAAAGTTTATGCGGTTGATGTTAATTATAATATAATAAAAACCTTAACCGATTTGATCGAACTGGAATCATCTCAGGAATTCGCTCAGGTTAACCCTGTTCAGCAAGCTTTTCCCGGCAATAATTCGACAGATAGAATAGAGTTTAGCGTTACAGAATATATATCCGGGACAAATATATCATTAACAATTAAAGATTTAACCAATTCTTCCTACGATACCGTATCAAGCAATTACAATATAGTATCGGCAACAGCGAAGAAACTTCAAATCATATTGCCCGGTGAAACAGCATATCCCGGTTCTGTTAACGGCAAGACAGGCAGTGCATTAAATCAACGGTCGGGAATACCGTTTTATATTTATATTAATATAGTAGATCAGTATTTTAATAAAGTTACCGGCAGAACCGATAAGTTAACAATAACTTCAAATGGTTCGGGAGCGGTTTTGCCTGCGCCTAATCTTGTTAACGGTTCGGCGTATGTTGAGGTTGCGGAATATCAGGTTGGATCCGGCCGCATGTTATCCGCATCGGTATCAGATTCGCAGATAACTTCAGCTCAAAGCGCTTTGTTCGGCGTGTTTTATACGTTGCCGGAGATTATATCTATATCTCCCAATGAATGTAAACCAGGCATTAGTAAAGTAGTAACCGTTTCCGGCACGGATTTTGTCAATGGTACGACAATAGAGGTTCTTGGAGGCGGGATTGATGTTACAAATGTGGTATTCAATAATAGCACCAGTTTAAGTGTGACTCTGTATGTCTACCCGACAGCTACTCTTGGCGAGAGAGATGTAAAGGTAATCAATCCGGAAGGTTCTGAAGATATTGGAGGAAGCCTCTTTATCATAGCAGATAACGATTTCCCCGCTTTTTCCAATATTACAGCACCAAAAGGTGCAACTGCCGGTGACCAAGTTACCATTGAATTCGATTCCAGCGAGCTTCTCGCTTCTAACCCGACGGTAACTCTTGATGGGAATCAATGTACTTTTCAGTCGGAAACCGATTCTCATTATATTTATAAATATGATGTTATCGGTACTGAAAACAGTGGTTATGCGGATATTCTGATTCAAGGAACAGATTTTGTCGGAAACACCGGTTATGGAATGGTTAAAATACTGCTTGATTTCAATGATCCGGTAATTGCCAACTCAAAAATTGATCCGTTGGTAATTTCTCCAAACAACGATTTCAAAAATGATTCGGCTGTAATATCGTTTTCTATTACCGATGAAAGCAATGAATTTGATATAAAAGTGATTATAAAAAGCGGTATTACAACTATAAAAACCCTCTGGGACGGATCAGTCAGCGGAAAATATTTTTATAAAATCTGGGATGGAAAAGACCAGCTCGGCAATTATGTACCTAACGGAAATTATATCGTTGAGGTATCGATAACCGATCCGGCAGGCAACTCTATCGCTGGAAATATTGGCACCGTAACAGTGAATTATTCAGCTGATATTCAGCCATATATAGTTTTTAAAGAAGAAGTTCAGTTTGCTACAATAACAAACGAGGTTATCAATCTTCCGATCACTGTGATTAATAATGGACAGAATGTTCACGGCCTGACGTTGCTTGATGTAATAAACAACGATAATACTGTCCAGATAGATTTCGTTGATGATCCGCTGGATATAACTCTGGATCCAACGCAGGAACAAATAATTGCCCTTAATGTCGACTCAACCGTTGCGGCTAAAGACCGTGTAGATATTCAATTGAGGTTAACTAATGAACAACCCGCTCAGATTGACTATTCATATATGCGGATATATATGAATCCGGTACCTAAACCTGATCTTGTTGTGACTGTTCAGGATATAACTATCGTTCCGGGTAATCCCGATGTCGGGGTAAATACACAGATTAAAGTAAAAATAAGAAATGTCGGCAACGATAATGCATCCAATATACCTGTCAGTTTCACAAGTTTCGGTAACGCGATAGGTAGTGGTACAATAGTTATACCTTCTCTTGCCGCCGGAGCGGATGTAACAATAACCAATAATGTTACGTTTACTGCTGATGGCGCGAAAGTTATCGAAGTCAGTATTGACAGTAACAACCTCATCTCAGAACTTGATGAATTCAACAATCAGGCGACAAAAATCCTGTTTGTCGGGCAGAATCCTCTTATGTCCGGTGGAATCAGAGTATTGTTCCAGGCGCCAACGACTGCCGCGAAGGGAAGTATGATAAATATAACGGGAAGAGCTGATTACGCGTTATTGATAAATGGAGAACCGAATTACGATTATCCCGTAAAAGGCGGTACCATCAATTTGCAGGTAAAAACAGTTGAAGGCACAATAGTTATGACACAAAGTGGCTGGTTTACCGACAGAGAAGGTAACTTTGAGCTCAATTTTGAGTTGCCCGATGTAGTGTATCCGTATAATTACGCGATAGTAAAGATAATTGTAACCGACCATACATATATCGGGTATTCGCAGGCGGCGATTTATGTTTATCAGCAGGGGCAGAATATAGCTGAGAATTATGATTCAGCCGACATTGATGGTGACGGTATATTGAATTTTGAGGATAACGATATGGATGGCGACGGAATACCGAACGGTATCGATTCGGATATGGATGGCGACGGAATACCTAATACCGATGACCCGGTTATTGGCGGGCCGGTAGCCGGCGATCCGGATATAGATGGTGATGGAGTACCCAATTATTACGATGACGATATAGACGGAGATGGAATATCCAATTCAGCCGACAGTACACCTTATGGGGGAGGTTCTTCGTATGCTTCAGGTTCCGGCGGTGGATTCGGCAGTGGAAGCGGATCGGGTATATCATCGTCGGCATCTTCCACAGGTTCATATACTGTTCCATACAGTGGATTTGGTAATATCAGTATTCCTTCAGGCGGAAAAATTTATACAGGTACGGGTGAGAGCACAACTGGATATCAGGGTGATCCAATTATTCTCAATGATTCTTCCTTTGATGCTTATATTCATTCAAGAGATATAATTTTCAGCAATGATAATCCTGAGCTTGGCGAGGAAATAAATATTGTTTCGGTTGTTTGGGCGGATGGTTTCGGTACGGTGGAAAATATACCTGTATCGGTGTTTGAGGTATATCCCGCAATTATGGAAACACAGATTGGGCAAACTCAATTTATACCGCAATTATCAGCGGGTTCAAATTATTCAATATTAACATCATGGCAGAGCTTTTACGAAGGACTCTATATTATTGAAGTGAGGTTGAGCCCTGATTTCACCGATATAAACGCCATCAATAACAAAGCGACACGTGCCATAGTTGTTGGCGAACTCAACCAGCTTCTTGATGTAGTTATCGATCTTCCTCTTGCGGGAATGACGTTTACGTCTCTGAAAGATACCATTGAAGTTAAATTCGAGGTCTGGAACGGATTTACAATGTTGACTCCTGATGATCTTGATACTCTTGTTCTGAAGTTTTCAGGATCTATGGCGATGGTAAATGATATAGTTGTTATTCAGAATGGAGAAATGAAGAACGCCGAGTTTAACCCGTTAAATAATGTGTTTACGGTAAGAATTCCAGCTCCATTACCGGTTGGAGAGAGTCAAAACGGTTTGTATCCAGCAAGTATAGGTGTAATTGCGCAATTGTTAAATCAGGATGAGGTTTTAAACGGATCGGATGAGGAAAATGTAAATCTTACTACCGGTGCGCAGCCTCCTTCTTCTCTTACCCTTTTTGCGACAAGTTACGGTGTACAGCTTACATGGCCGCAGGTAGAAGGAATCACATCCTATGCCATATACAGGGGAAATCAGGAAATAGCAAGGGTAATCTCAACAGATATAAATGGTACTTACACATATATAGATTATAATGTGGTTCGTGAATCGACCTATGAGTATTTTGTGACATCTGTTGATCCGTTAACCAATAAAGACGGTATAATTACATCACCGGTTAAAACAATAACTGTTCCGTCACGAAGAAGAAGATAAATTAAATAATATAAGGAGGAACCTCAAATGTATCTAAAAAAATTCAAAACACCTTTAGTTGTGGTTTTGATGCTGGTTTTCTGGGTGCTAGCCTCTAAGGTTTATTCAATGCCTGTTATGGAGGGTACATTTGGATCAAAAGGAGAAACAGGAATATGGTTTGATACCAGTTTCGATCGATCGTCGCCGAGTTGTCTGACATCGCTACCGGGAATAAATTTTGCCGGTGCCGGGTCCGGCACGGCGGTGGCGCAGGTTCATGAACTTGATTTTGCGGTATCCACAAACAGTTCATCAGGAGGATATTTTATTACGGAATCCGCTTTTGCTTCGGTAATAAACCTTGAAGTCACGCCCGAATATACCGACAGTTCACCCGTTCAAACCGGAAATCCTTATATTATACAGCGCTATACAATTACAAATAATTCGTCATCAACCGTTACAGGTGTCTGGTTAATGAGTTATTTGAACGCGGATTTATTCAGGGCAAATGACAACGGACAAAGAGTAGGTTTATTAAACGATGAAAAAACAATTGTGGATATATTGAATGAATCAAGCATAAATAATTTGTCTATCCATCAATTTCAGGATGACGGTACGGAAATATTTTTTCACGCTGCAATGTTTTATAACCATTCTTACCATGGAGCGGATCGGTATATGGTTAAAGGCCCGGGTACAATAAGCGGAGGAGGCGATGCAGTGTATGACGAGATATATCTTAATGGAGCGGAAAACTTTGATCTTGCTCAGGAACTATATGCTTCAGGTATTCCGCTTGAATTAATGGTTCCCAGTGAATACGCTGAAGCTTTAGCTTTCAATATCGGATCACTCAATCCGGGTGAAAGTGCTGATGTGGTTGTGGCATTATCGACAGAAAGAGGAAATTTCGCGGAAGATTATCTTAGAAGTCTTTATTCGCAGAATTTCGCTGTTCCTGAACCAATGACAATATATCTTCTGGCAATGCCTTTTTTGGGGTTGATTTTGCGAAAATTAAGAAAATAGTCGCATAATGATTATATAAAATAAAACAAGCCAAAAGGTTCTATTAATCTCCCCGACTTCCTTTCAACGTTTATAGACAAAAACGTATCTAATATACTTTATTGTATCTCTTATTTGTTAATGGTATATTTGAAAAAGGAAATTATATACAATAAATCATAATATCAAACTCAGACTGGTATCGTAGGATGTCTTTTAAGAAGATTTTTTCTGCCATAATTTTAGTTTTTGCAGTTTTTGTAATGGATAGAGTTTATTGTTTTGATGAAGATAATCAAACCACGGATAATCCCCTTCTTGAGGAAGCAAAAAAACTTTATTTGAACGGTGATATTGCTCAAGCCGCCATATCTTTTTATGAAGTGCAGAATCAATCTTATGTTACTCCTGTTCAGAGATCGATTGCTCAGGAACAGTTCAATTCGTGTGTTGAGTTGCTACGGTCTAATCCTGAACAAACAGAACGGTTTGGGGATATTGTTGCTCTCCAGAAAGAAGATTTTAAGATACAATTTTTATTACAGACGTACGCTTCAATTCTTGAGTTTCAGGGAAAAGTGGATGCGTCGTTGAGTGTTTATCGCCGGATTTATAATAGATGGCCGGGCGCTTCACAAAAATATATGCTGGGCCGTAAATTGGAACATTACGGTATGTACGCGGAGGCGTTTGAGCTTTATCAGGATTTGCTAAACGATCCGCGCTATCGGATAATTGTTCTTCGCCAGATACTTGAAGGCGCCCAGTATTCCAGCGAAAATACAAAATCTGTCGATGAAATTATTAAAACATATTACAATGATATCATATACAATTATGATTTAATAAATATACTTGTATCCGTTTATGTTTCACAAAACAGGTATCGGGAAGCTCTTGAACTTGCTTGTGAGATGGTGTCGAGGTATCCCAATACGGTGGATTTTGTAGTAAATAAATTTGCGCCCCTTTATAAAGAAGGTAAACTTGACAAAGATTTGATTGATTCCGTGCTATCTGTAAAAAACGGTGAGGATCAAAAATTTTTATTCGTTAAGATTCTCGCTGTTTCCGGAGATATGGATACGGCATTATCGGAATTGAATGGTTTATCGTCTCCGAAAGCTCTGGAATACAAAGCAGATTTACTTTTTTCTTCAGCAATGTTAAATCAGGCGAAAGAAATATATCTGCAACTGATAAAAAAACAGCCTCAAGATAGCCTGTGGTTTTACCGGCTTGCCGAAATTTCATTGAAAGCCGGTGATAAGGAATCCGCTGTTCAATATTTTAAGACATATCTGGGTTTCTCGGAAAATATGAATTTCAATACTTATTTCCAGGTGGGAAAGGTTCTTGAACAATCCGGTATGAACGAATTGGCGAAGAGTTTTTATGCCGGAGGAAAAAAGTTTGCCAGCGAAAATACATATGCGCAAATAGAGCTCATACGATATTATATCGGAGATAAAAACTATAAACTTGCGGCAATGGAAATAATGGAATCCCAGAAACAACCGCGAATGTCAACATCAAATCTGATACTTACCATGAAGTATATGCTTGCTTCCGGCTCGGAATTTGAATTGTTAACCGATGAACTTATTTCTGCAATAAGGGTAGAGGAGAAATCCAATGGATCGAATGAGGAACTCTCGAATTTGTTTTATTGCGCTCATGTATTTGCTAATGAGGCATACAAAACAGATTTTGCGGTTGAGTTCTTTAAGAAATATTATAGTTTGATGTCCGCAAATCCGGAAAGTGATATAAGGTTGATGGAGTTTGTAAAAAAACTTGAGACCGCTAATTGCCCGGATAAAATAAACGAAGTACTTTCGCTTGTTCCGCCTAACTCGCAATATTATCCTCGCGCGCTCCATAAACGAGCGCAGATTTTGCTTGATAAGGGTGATGCCTCTGGATGTTTGGAAATACTCAAATCCGATATGTCCGTTAAAGACGATTTGCTGAAAGCTCAAGCATTATTCAAAATTGGTCAATTGGATCAGGCTTACAAATTATTGACTTCTTTTCCCGTACATGTCTCCGCGGTACAATTATTGAAAGGTGATATAGCTTTAAGCAGAAAACAGTATGATCTTGCTATCCAAAATTACGCGAAAATCGGGAATTCGTCCGACGAATTATATATGGTTGCGAGATACAGAACCGGCATGGCATTTTTGTTTGAGCAAAAGTTCAAAGAGGCTCAATCTGTTTTTGATAAACTCGCGGATTCGAATTTATATTCAAAAGAAGCGGGTGATGCGATCAAGATACGAAAAATTATGGCGTTAATGACTCAGAATAAAGATATTCTTAGAAAATGGTCGGAATCTGAATTTTCTGTGTTTAAAGGTGATTATAGTTACGCTGTGAAACAGTATAAAGAGCTGATTGAGGCAACCGGAACCGCTGTTTATTCTCCTGATTTGCGAATCAGGTTGTATGAAATATATCTTATGTCAGGCAACAAACAACTGGCGCTTGTGCAACTTGATGAGATAACAGCTTTATTTCCCGATTCATCTTTCGCTTCGGGGGCAATGCGTTACTCTATAGCGCTTCAGGCGGAACTGAATGCCGGGTTCAATAAAGAGCAGGCATACATAAAACTGCTGGAAAAATATCCTGATTCCATAGACGCTGATATAGTTAGAGGTGAACTTGAAAAGATGAAATCAGACAAAATTACGGAAAAACAGATGTAATGAAGAAAACAGTTATAAAAGTTTTTTGTTTAATATTTATTGTGAACCCTATATTTTGTTATGGAGAAATTTTAGTTCCGATGGATGATTCGCAGGCGGATCATCTAAAAGCATATGGCCTTGCATATTGGGCGCTTGAGCCCGCGCAGGGGATAAAGGTTAAATGGCTGCTCAATTATCGGGCGGGATCTTTTTTGTTCGAGGATAATCCATCCATAATTTCCAGAGCGAATATTATGGGTGTAACTTATCAGATAGTATCACCGTCTGATGTGAAAAATATCGAATCGGAAATATCCAATAATAATATGGATATAGTGCCGCTCGAAAAAGCGCCCAGGATTGCCGTATATTCACCGCCGACCGCTCAGCCCTGGGACGACGCTGTGGTGCTTGTGCTAAATTACGCGGAGATACCGTTTACGAAAGTATGGGACAGGGAAGTTTTGTCCGGTGACTTATCAAAATACGATTGGCTTCACCTGCATCACGAGGATTTTACCGGACAGCTTGGCAAATTCTATTCGATGTATCGTAACGCTCCATGGTACGTACTTATGCAGGATCGCAATATGCAAATGGCTAAAGAGTTCGGTTTTGATACAATACCGCGATTGAAGGCGGCAGTTGCGTTAAAAATAAAGGAGTATGTGGTTAACGGCGGGTTTCTTTTTGCCATGTGTGCCGCAACCGATACGCTCGATATAGCTCTTTCTGCTCAAAATGTGGATATTGTACCTGCGGAAATAGATGGAACCCCAATTGGTCCGGATGCGCAAAACAAGCTTGATTTCAATCAATGTTTTGCTTTTGAGAAATTCAATATTGTTTTTCGGCCTGAGATATACGAGTATTCCGATATTGATGTCAGCCAGGAAAACTTCAAAAACGCTCATGATAAGGAAGATTTTACTCTATTTGAGTTCGCGGCAAAATATGATCCGATTCCAACAATGCTCACACAATCTCATCGCAGAACGATAAAAGGGTTTCTTGGACAAACAACCTGTTTTCAAAAATCAAAAACCAAAGACCGGGTTATTGTTCTCGCTGAAGTTAAAGGAGAAAACAAATCAAAATACATTCATGGTACTGTTGGAAGAGGGACATTCGCTTTCTATGGAGGTCATGACCCGGAAGATTACGCTCATGAAGTCGGCGAGGCGCCGACAAATCTTATTTTTTACAAAAATTCTCCCGGATACCGCTTGATTCTCAATAATGTTCTTTTTCCCGCGGCAAAAAAAGAAAAACTTAAAACCTGATTATTTATCTACGCTTATCGAATTTTTTTCAAGAAAGGTCCCGATTAATTTATCATCGCCTAATATATGGTCCAGCAACCAGTGAACAAGATGATTATGTGTTTTATGCGCCAAAATGTCACTATATCCATCCGATTTAATTTCTTTTTTTAATGATTTAACATATTCAATGAATAAGGAATGTTTCAATTTGTGTGTTTCCAGCTCCGGATAACCAATTTGAATCATCAGCTCTTCTTCTGAAGCAAGGTGCTGGATACAATATTTATCAAGAAAATGAACGATGTTGGCGATCTCATCTTTTCCGCATCCTCGTGATATTTGTTTCGCGAGCTTGTTTATTGATTCAAAAAGGCTTAAGTGCTGGTTGTCTATTACTTTAACGCCGATTAGAAATCTTTTTGCATAATTGTTCATTGAAATTCCTCTTTCATATTAACTATATCGGTACCATAAAATATGCGTTTAGCATTGGAATAGTTTTTTGTAACTTTTTGAACCGTATTATTCTACCGGGCATTCTAATTATCAGCGATGACTTTTGATAGCAATTTTGATATCAATTATGATAAATTACTCATAATGATAAATAAATTTAAAGGAGAATTATATGGATGGTAATTCCGGTCAGAATCTTGGTGAATTTTCAACGGATGTTAAGAGCACTATAGCTAAAGTTGAAAAAGCTCAAAAGATAATGGAATCAGAAATTTCAAAAGTTATTGTAGGGCAGAAAAAAATTGTAAATGAGCTCTTATGGGCGCTTTTTTGCGGAGGTCATGTATTGCTTGAGGGAGTACCTGGTCTTGCCAAAACATTGTTGATAAAAACCATATCGCGTGTGCTTCATCTTCATTTCCAGCGAATACAGTTTACACCCGATTTAATGCCGGCCGATATAACAGGTACCGATGTTATAGTTGAGAATCCGCAAACAAACCGCAAAGAGTTCAAATTCATAAAAGGACCGATATTTGCCAACATTATTTTAGCTGATGAGATAAACAGAACACCGCCGAAAACACAGGCGGCTCTTCTTCAGGCGATGCAGGAATATGAAGTTACCGCTCAGGGAAACACACATAAACTTGAGAAACCTTTTTTTGTTCTTGCTACACAAAACCCGATTGAGCAGGAAGGGACATATCCGCTTCCTGAAGCTCAGCTTGACAGGTTTATGATGAACGTAATAATAAATTATCCCGATGCCGACGAGGAAATGGAAGTAGTCAGGCGAACAACATCCGCGCTTGATTCTGATGTAAAGCCGGTTTTGAATAAGGAAGATATTTTGTTCTTACAGGATCTTGTAAGAAAAGTACCTGTTAGCGAAGAAGTTATCCGGTACGCGGTATCTATTGTGCGGCTGTCCCGGCCGGATAATAAGAATTCTCCGGATTATGTTAAGAAATATGTACAATGGGGTGCCGGGCCACGGGCTTGCCAGTATCTTGTTATCGGAGGTAAAGCAAGGGCGATTTTGTCCGGCAGGTACGCGGTGTCATTTGATGATATTCAGGTACTGGCTCCTTTAGTTTTGCGTCACAGGCTGATACTGAATTTTCAGGCGGAAGCCGAAGGTGTAAATACTGAAGGTATAATCGAAAAACTCATCAATTCCATGAGGAATTTTGATCTTGAGAAAGTATCTTGATCCAGCAGTCCTTGCGCAATTGCAGGGACTGGAACTTAAAGCAAAACTTGTTGTCGAGGGTAATCTATCGGGTATGCATAAAAGCCCTTTTAAAGGGTTTAGCGTAGAATTTGCCGAACATAAATCGTATTTTCCCGGTGATGATATCCGGTATATTGACTGGAAATTGTATGGCAAATCCGAGAAGTTTTTTATCAAGCAATATGAGGAAGACACCAATCTAAAAAGTTATCTGCTTCTTGATACAAGCAAATCAATGGGGTTTCCTGAAAAATCGCAGACCAAACTCGAATATTCTATTTTCCTGACTGTAGCGATGAGTTATCTGATGCTTTCCCAGCGCGATTCAGTGGGCCTTTTGACATTTAATGATTCTATTTGCGATTATATACCGCCCAGAAACGAGATGTCGCATTTACACTATATAGTTGATATTCTTGAGAAGATAAAGCCTGCAAATAAGACATCAATAAGCCATTCATTGAAATATCTCGCTTCCAAAATCAAGAGAAGAGGATTGATCATTCTTATATCCGATCTGGTAGATGACCAGGAAAATGTTTTAAAACATCTTGCTTATCTTCGCAAAATGAAACATGAGATAATTGTATTTCATATAATGCATCCGGATGAAGTCAATATCCCTTATCACGGTACAGTAAAATTCAAAAATATGGAAAATCACGGAGAAATTACCGCCATACCCGACCGTATAAGGAATAACTATTCGAAAAACCTGCAAAATTTTATAAATACTTATCAGCAGAATTGTTGGCAGGAAAAAATCGATTACCATAGAATAATAACCAGCGTTCCTGTAGAAAAAGCTATATTGAATTATATTGCAGGAAGGAAAAAAGTTTAATGTATTTTCTGAACTTATGGTACTTATGGTTTTTGCCGGCACTTGCGATTCCCTTCCTTCTGAATATACTGAAAAACAGAAAAATTAAGCATATTGAATTTCCTTATTATGAATTGCTTTTTAATTCAAAAATAAAGAACCTGGCTCATTTTAAAATAGTTAATTACCTTCTTCTTTTTTTGAGGTTATCCATAATTGCTGTTATTATTTTTTTTATGGCAAGGCCTGTTTTTGTTACAAAATATGCTGATGGAAAGGTTATCGAGGATATACCGACAGTATTTATTATTGATAATTCACAGAGTATGTCATACTTGAACGGATCGATATCCCTTTTAAATAGCGCTTTGGTTTTGGCGGAGAAATCAATATTATCATTGAACAAAAATATTTCCTGCGCATTAATTTATATGAATCGGTACGGAAATGTTGAGATAATGGAATCATATTCCAATCCGGAAAAACTTCTGAATGTGTTGCGCAATCTAAAGGTGCAGAACCATAAATTCGATGTTGCGCAGTCGATCCAGATGGCGGTTTCATATCTCCAGGCTGTCAAATCATCAGCAGGTAAAATAGTCGTTTTAACCGATAATCAAAAGCATAACTGGTATGAGTTCCAAAAACCGTCCGTAGATAAAAAAATTAATATTAATTTCATATATCCAAAGGGGATATCCATTAAAACCGCCGGAATCGTGGGGTTCAAGTTTCCGCAAAGGCTTCCGCTAAGAGGTGATAAAAGTTTTGTAGCGGTTACATTAAAAAATTTTTCCGATGTTGAATGGGAGAACGTAAATTTAAAATTTTTCATGGAAGATGAGCTTATGGATAAAACATCCGTTACCTTGAAACCCGGGCAGGTATTGGATCATATATTTTATTACCGTTGTGATCAGTCAAAAAAATTTTTAAAGGGTATTGTAAAATTTGAATGTCCGGATTTCTCAATAGATAATAATATCTGTATTGTATTTCCATCATACTATCCTGACGATATTTATTTAATTGGTGACAATCAAATGAATTTATTTTTGAAATATGGATTATTAACATATATAAAAGATCCGGGTTCATTTATTAACGAATGTGGAATTGATTCATTAGGTTCTATAAAAAGTGGAGTTATAATATTCAACAACTATATTGATTCAGAAACAAGTGCTATTCAACTTAAAAATTTTGTTGCGGGAGGCAATTGCGCGGTGGTTTTTTACACATCCGTTAAGGATGATAAAAATTCCCGTCAGATTGCTGTAGCCGGATGTGATATGGAAAACCCGCTTTTTCATCCATACAAACAAATGGGTGGCGGTGTGTTTTCGCAGATACAGTTTGAGGCGGGAAAATCTGAGCGGCTGTTTCCAGAATTGGAGCAGAGATCAGTTCTCATGAAATCAGCTGATGGTATACCGTTTTTGGAAGAGATATCTCTGGGTAAAGGAAAAATATTTGTGTTTTATGCGGATTCTTCGGGTGAATTATCGAATTTTGTGAAAACAGGCGTATTCGTTCCGCTGTTGCATAGGATAATGGATCGGATTATTACATTGCGGAATGGAGATATACAATATTATAACCGCGATATGAGTATGGGATTAGACTTATCATCGGATTCGCGCTTTAGCATCCAATGGATCACACCATCGAATCAGGTTTTTTCTCCCGACAGTGTTTTTATTAGCGGATGTTACAGGATAGACAATCTCCCGTTTGATAATCCGGGGTTCTATACCCTGAAAAACGGCTCGGGTGAAAAAATATTCGCCTGCAATATCTCCGCTTATGAGGGGGACATGACATTTATTGATGAAAATGAGTTAACCAATATTTTCGCAGATAATAAAGTATCGTTTTCTAATTTGCTTGAGAACTCAAATAATGTGTTAACTCAAAATGCTCAGGGATCGGCTATATTTATTTTTATTTGTTTATTGTTGTGTATAGTTGAACTTCTGATCGCGAATCTTGCGGGGTAATTTATGTGGTTATGGTTTTTATTTGGATTTATTGCGTTAATTGCCTCCGCGCTTTATTTTATTGCGCGAAAGAGGGTTGCGTTCAAAAGTTATCTTATCATGAATGTTTTGCGCATAATATTTATCGGGATACTTATATGGCTTATAACAAATCCGGTTTTTGTGTTTAAGCGGACTGTAACAAGAATGAAAAAAGTTTATTTTCTTGTAGACAGCTCTGCAAGCATGAATATCAAAGATATTTCCGTCGAAGGAAAATCAAGAATAGACTCTGTTAATGATATAATTTCCGGCGATTTGAAAAAAAAGTTGAAAAAAAGAAATATTGAAGCTGAAATAATAGAAATCGGTGATTATCCCGTGAAAAATAACAGCGGTAGGGTTACAGCGTCATTAAATGAGAGCAAGATTATCTCGAATCTAAAGGATTTTTTCGCGCGTTTTAATGATCCTGACCCTGCGCGGATTTTCCTTGTTTCCGATGGGCAGGATACGGAGTCCGTATCGGCTGATTCTATTGATTATCCATATCCGGTATATACTGTCGGTTGCGGTAACCCGAATAAGCAGAAGGATGTTATGATTGAATCTATTGATGCTCCATCGATATCCGAGCTTGAGCAGGAGGTGCAATTCAAACTAAAAATTCAGAAAAGCGGTTTTCCTTCAAATCTGCCTGTTACCGTGAAAATGATTGATGAGAGTGGAAATACTCTGGAGGAAAAGAAATCGGATGGGGTGGATTTTAATTTTTCATACATCCCAAAAAAGGTTGGGCTTGAGAGTTTCCGGTTTGAAGTTTCAACTGATGGATTATCCGAACCGTTTCTTGCAAATAATATTGTGGAGACAGGTTTGCTTGTGCGCAAAAATTTCATAAGGATAATGGTTTTGGGGGTTCCTTCGTGGGATTTAGGATTTTTTATCCGGTCGATAAACGGTATAAAAAATGTCAGGTTATCTATTTACAATATTGTCGGTACTAAAAAAGGCGAAATATTTTCCATGAATTCCAAATCGTTTGAAAATATAAGCGATGTAATGAAATCGCTTCCTCACCAAGATATGATTGTTTTAAGCGATGTTTCAGCCGATATGTTTGCTACGGATGATTTAAATGAGTTAGTAAATTTTGTCAGAAAAAAGGGTGGCGGGTTAATGGTTTTTGGCGGTAGCCGGACATTGGGATCCGGAAACTGGCAGAATACTTGTCTGAGGGATATTATCCCCGTGGAATTGATTGACAATGATTTTATGGCGGTATCCGTTTTGGTTAATGCCGATAAAACTGTGGTTTCGGATCCGGTTTTGTCGGGAATTATTGGGAAAAATGATTTCAGCCGGCAACCTCCTCTGTATGGTTTGAACGTAGTTCATAAAATAAAACCGGCGGCCCGGCTTATTCTTGAAGGGAAAACTGAGCAGGGCGGGAAAGTCCCGGTTTTTGCCATGATGAATTGCGGGGCAGGCAAAACCGCTCTTTTTTGCGCGAGAAATTTCTATAAATGGAGTACACAGGAAAAAAATAACTTTTCAGGCCAGGATTTTTTATCGGTTTTTTTTAAAAACATGATTGGTTATCTTGCCGCATCCGATGAAGAATCATACATATCCATTAACATACCCGGTATAAATTATATTCTTGGCGAAAAAATACCTGTTGAAGTAACGGTGCTTGACAGGACATATTCACCGGCTAAAGGATCGCAAGTTAAAGGGAGCGCGGTATCTGCCGATGGAAAAACGGTCTCTATTGATTTTCTTCCTGTCGCGGGTGAACCGGCAACGTTTCATTCCTCTTTTCTTGCGCCTGAAGCAGGGAAGTATTCAATCAAGATTCAGGCAACGAGTTCATCGCGAGATATATTAAATGCCAGGTCGGATATTATAGTCCACAATCCGGTAGTTGAGTTTAAATATATTGAGGCAAATTGGGATTTGCTTGAGAAAATCGCGAAAAAATCGGGCGGCAAATTTCTTGATTTGGATTCATTTAAATCAAATGTTGATGGCATAAGGTCAAAATCTGTGAATGAAAAATTATCTATAACAAAGCTTGTTATTGATTATCCGTTTGTTCTTTTGTTTCTTATCGGAATAATTACTTTGGAATGGTTTTTAAGAATAAAGAATGGGTTAAGCTGATGGGGACATTTTATAAGAGAAGTATAATGATTGTATTTTGTGTTATGGCTATTTCTATTGGTGCGTCAGGCGAGGATAAACAGGTTTACGATTTTCAGATCGCTCGTGTCCATTATGATGGTGGTGGCGATTGGTACAGCAATCCGACATCTCTGCCGAACCTGCTCAGGGCTTTGAAAGAGAGAATCGGTCTGAATGTACCTGAAAAGGATGTGGAGATTACTATAGATGACCAGGATATTGGCAAGTATCCGATGATTTATATGACAGGGCACGGGAACATAAGTTTTTCTTCATCGCAGATTGAGGTATTGAGAAAATATTTTCTCAACGGCGGTTTTCTCTGGGCGGATGATAATTACGGGATGGATCAGTCATTTCGAAGAGAAATAAAAAAACTTTTCCCTGAATCGGATATGGTAGAACTTCCGTTCAGTCATAGAATTTATGATTTTTTCTATAAGTTTCCAAATGGATTGCCTAAGATACACGAGCACGATGGCAAACCGCCGCAGGGTTTTGGGGTATTCGTTAATGGCAGGATGGTAATTTTTTATACTTACGAAACCGATATTGGGGATGGTTTAGAGAGTCCGGAAGTGCACAATGATTCACCGGAAAAACGTGAACAGGCTCTGCAAATGGCCATAAATATTGTGTTGTATTGCCTGAATAATTAAAAAAGGATGCGAAGCATCTGTAGAAAAAGTTTTTGTTTCTTTTTTCAAAAAGAAAAATGTCTTTAAATTTATAAAAAGAACAATATAGTAAAGAAACTACTTTTTAAAAACCAGAATTACCGCTAAAATAATAAGTACAAATCCGGCGATATAGTTCCATTTGAGCCCTTCTTTCAAATAGAAAACTGAAAACAGCGAAAAAACCAGAAGAGATATAACTTCCTGCATAGTCTTTAGTTGGGCGGCGGTAAAGTATGAGTGCCCAATGCGGTTGGCAGGTACCTGGAAACAGTATTCAACAAAAGCTATCAGCCAGCTTATAAGGATGACTTTCCATAACAGAGTGGATTTGAATTTAAGGTGACCGTACCAAGCGATTGTCATGAAAATATTTGAAATGGTAAGGAGTATAATAGTAGGCATTTTGCCCTCCTAAAAAGATTTATAAAGTTCAAACAAATAAGATGGATATTATAATCAAACGGAATAATTTATATAAATAAAAAATTACCTGTATAAAATTTTTAAATGTTATTGATGTTTTTTTAATAAGCAAGCAAAGAAGCAAATATTGTTCCTTTAAAAAAGTTTCCTCTTATAAAATTCCAATTTATTCTCCATAAGTAGGGCGCAATAAAAAATTGCACCCGCAAAAAAAAGATTCATATTGTGTAACATATTAATAATAAATCAATTATAAGAATAATAAGATAGTAGGGGGAAAATATTGCAACATAATGGGGCATAAAATGCCTGAGAGTCAATAATATGTATAATATCTATAAAACAATATATAGTAATATGATATGAAAATATATACACATAATGGAGATAGTTGGCACATCTATTGCGGTAAATATTGCCCGGGCAAAAAAACGGGAGGGATAATATGATAAATTATTATGAGGTACTCCAGATAAACAATAAGGCGGATCAGGCAATAATAAGGGCGGCTTACAGGGCATTGATGAAAGAACTCTGCAATCATCCTGATCATGGGGGGGATGTACGTGAAGCGCAGAAAATAAACGAGGCGTATGAAAATCTTATCGATCCGCAAAAAAGAAAATTATTTGATCAGCGGTTAAGAAGATGGACCGGAGTCCAAGAGGATAATAGCGGGTACCATTTTGTCATAAGATGCGCCGATTGCTCGACATTAAACCGAGTTGATCTTGAGATGCTTGACAAAATAAAAAATATACGGTGCGGAAAATGTGGTGAATCGTTAAAAATCGCCAAGGCGGATAGTGATTCGCATGAAACAAATAATGACAGGCATGTCATGAACCTGGTAAGAAATCTTGAGGGAAATAACTGGCGGGTTGTGAATTCCGGTGGGAATTATGATTATAAGATTAAAAGCGATTTTTTTCTGAAGAATTATATTTATGTGAAAAAAGTTGGAAAAATTACTCCAAATAATATTGAGGAGATTCTGGAATCGTTTAAGAGTACTTTCTCGCGTCACCTTACACCTGTCGGACATTATTTTGTATTGGTTGCCGATAATATCGAATATATATCATATATAATAGAGACGATAAAAAGGTATAGTGAGCAGATGAGCGGTTGGTCGTACGGAATAATCATTCCGGTTGATTTGTCGAGGAAACAGGTTTTTATGTCGCATGTAAACTTAAACAGGCATCCTGCCGATATAATAAAACTGAGAAGTTATTTGTTCAATTGATAAATAGATAAATTAACGGCACACGGACATAAATATATGCGCAGAATAGTTATAGAGAAAGTCGAAGAAGGAATGATATTGGGAAAAGCGCTTCTTAAATCCGATGGGAAAATTTTGCTTGGACAAGGATGTAAATTATCTGCCCGCATAATATCACGATTGTCGGAATGGGGATTTGAGTCTATCGTTGTTGAGGGTGACCCGCAATCTGCTGATGAGATTATTGAATCCGCAGGAATAAATAATCAGAATATGTCTATGGACGAAATTTTCGTGCAGATAGATAATATGTTTTCTAAAGTTGATGATGATGAAATAATGATGAAATTAAAAAATGGATTAAAATTTCACATATCAAGAAAATATACGGCAAATGACACTGAAAGAGAAGAAAGAGTTTAAGAAAATAGTAAGTAAGATCGAGAGTCTGCCGACTTTACCTCATGTTGTAAACAAGTTGAGCAAAATTCTTGATAACCCTATGGTTTCCGCGGAAGAAGTGAACAGGGTGATTTCCGCGGATCAGGTTCTTACTGCAAAAATACTTAAGCTTGTCAATTCTGCGTTTTACGGGTTTCCCGGCCAGATAAGCACAGTTACTCACGCGATAGTTATTCTTGGGTTTACAGCGGTTAAGAGTGTTGCGATTTCCGCTTCCGTTTTCGATATGTTTCCGATGAAAGGAACAGAGAATCTTTTCGATCGCCAGAAGTTCTGGCAACATTCCATTGGGACTGCTGTTATCTCCAAATTACTTGCGAAAGTGATAGGGTATCAGGAAGAGGAAGTTGCGTTTGTCGCCGGGCTTTTACATGATATTGGAAAAGTTATTCTCGACAGGTACTTCAACGATGTTCTCCAGCAAATTATGGAAGAAATCGCCAGTGATGGGATATCGTTTTATGAAAGCGAATTGCGTATTATGGACTGTAACCATCAGAATATCGGGTTGTGGCTGGCGGAAAAATGGAATCTTCCTGCGGAATTACGGGAATCGATATCTTATCATCATAATCCCGAGAAAGCGGGAGTCGGCTTTAAACTTGCCAGCATTGCGCATATAGCCGATGTTTTTGCGCGCGCAAAATGTATTGGTAATGGCGGCGATATACTGGTACCGAAAATATCCCATGACGCATGGAATCTGTTTAATCTGGATGAGACTGCTATAGCTTATCTGATGGATGAGATTGATGTGGAAATAGAAAAAGCCGAAATTTTCTTCTCCATGACGCAAAAATAATATTTTCAGTCACCGATAAGCCTGTCCAAATCCTTCATATATTTATTTATTAACGAACATATTACGCCAATACCGCACACAAGGTTATCAAGAAACATTACCGGTATAAAAAGAATGGTTTTCCAAAACGATAATTCTTTTATTGTGTATTTATAAAATGGATAGTTCAATTTTACGTATAGAAAAATAAAAAAAACCGACATGAAAACAAACCATATCGAAAACGGGCAAAGAATAATAATGCCCGATATAATTCCAGCGAGAATTGTGCTTATCGCAAACGAGTTTTGGGCGTTGGCGATACCGCTTTTGGCAATGTCCGCCAGAGATTGATTATAATTAAGAGCCAGCTTGATGTAACCGAAAGAGCGGAGAAAATCGTTTTTGACTAAACTGACTAAATTAAATTTTTTTAAATGAATCACATCGATATTCTTGTCCAGTAAAATCTTTATTCCTTGCGAGTATAAACGGAATCCGAAATCGATATCGCTTCCGCCGGTTTTAATATTGAATTTCGGATCAAAATAACCGCTTTTATCCCAGACATCTTTTCTGATTGCACCTATAGCGGTAAAAAACCAGTTTACGTATTCAGGTGAAGTTAGGTACGTGAAACGAATCCACATGTTCTTATAATTCGAGAACACATCCGGATTAGGATGTGTTTTGCTATATAATCCTATAACGCATTGGCATTGATCGTCTTGAAAATGAGCTGAGATTTTACTGAGTGTATCTCCTTTAAGGACTATATCGGAGTCAATAAACAAAATGATTTCGCCGGTGGCTTTATTTGCTCCTTCATTTCTCGCCGCGGCGAGCCCCTTGTTTGTATTAAAATTTATCAATGTATTGATGGGAAAATTATTTATAATTTCAGCTGTATTATCGGTGGAACCATCGTTTACGATTATAACCTCAAAATCCTTGAAAGAGCTCATATATATTGAGGCAAGTGACCGCTCAAGATATTTTTGCGCATTATAAACCGGTATTACTATAGATAGTCGTGGCATGGTATTATCTTTTGTTGTTGTGATTATTGTATTCTTTATCAGATTTGTTTAATTTGTATAATCTCAGAATCGGATTGTTAAATAAATATGGGCCTGTCGGTTTTTTTGTTTCGTGAACGAGTTGGTGATTATACATTATTTTTAAATAAAAATCTGTTTTGTTCGGATAATCCTGCGGATTCTCTATATAACCGCTATATTCAAAACTGCTTAGAAGTATATAATCTATATTGAATTTCATTACGAAATTATAATCAAGCTCCTTTGCTCTAACAATTTTTATATTATCCGAAAACTCAGGATAATATCCTGAAACCGGCCAATTGACAAATATTTTTGTGTTGGAAGGTATATTTTTTTCAATCCAGTTTCTCATTAAGTCTCTGGTATCGGGTTTGAGGCTGGTAACGATTCTTAAAGTTTTTATTTCCGGATAATAAAGAAGGATAATAAATAGAACAGCTATCAGTATATTCCGGTTGACTTTCGTTTTTTTATATATAAATTCAAAAAATTTGGCGGCAAAAATAACCGCGAACAATATGTAAAATGGGAATAAAGGCAGAATATACCTATCTGGGGCGGGAAAAATCTTGTAGATATGTTCTACCGCAACATAATATGGCAACAAAGACGATATCATTATAAGGTATAGTTTATTAATCCGTAAAAACGCAAATAATATCCCGGCGATTATAAACATAAACAGGATCCATCCGGTTGCAGGTAGAATGGATTTTATGAAATAAAAAACGTAATAATAATCTATTCCGGATACGGTTAGTCCCATATGCCCTTCTTTTAATAAATGGTTTTGCTCAAAAAAGAGTGAATCTATGAGATATTTCCATTCATTGTTGATAAACAAAGGCAGAAAGCCTGATGCGAAACCGCATATATTGCCGCATATAAAACACAGCCATCTTTTGATCTGGAAAAATGATTTCACTTTGTAATCCTGATTTAAAGAATAAAACAAATGAGCGCACAAAAAAGAAAAATATAAAAATAGGCCGTTATATTTCGCGCAAATCGCGATGGAAATAGATAACCCGCAGAAAAAATAATCTTTTTCACGATTGTGAGTATAGAGGTTAAGTATACATATCATGGAAATTATAAACATGAATGTGAGAAGTATATCCGGCGTACCGTATTTTGAGCTGATTACATGAAGAGGGCTTACAGCTATTAATGCGCAACAAAGCAAGGCGAATTCAAATCCGAGGAAAAATCGCGCGAGAAAATAAACCGCGATTATTGTGAAGGAGCCGATGAGAACACTCGTTAATCTTAAAGCGAGACAGGAATATGTTTTCTGCAGGTTTTGGGGAATCCCGTGCCAGCAAGAATAAATTTTAAGTGAAAGATACGATATCGTTTTCAGGAGTGGCGGGTGATTGTATCTGCCGATCGCGAAGTTTCCGTTAAGAAAATTTTCAACGGTTTGGGTGGCTATTTTTTCGTCGAAATGATACTGAGCCGGCAATCCGAAATCGAAATTATCGAATCGCAGGAAAAAGGAAAAAAGAAAAACAATAAAAATTAAAGATGGCCTAATGCTTTTTTTGTCTAACATTTACGTTAAAATAAAGTTCATGTGTATTGTGTCGATTTTAAAATTAATATTCTTGTTTTATTATGCTACAATGTTACATAAATTTTTATTATGAGTCAATTACGGTCTGTTATGCTAAAATCTGATCAATAAAAAGTCATTATTTTAAAAGATGCTTGACTCCGAAATTGATATTGATTAAATTGTATCGTGTAAAAAATTATCCCAGTTTAAATTTGGATTTATCGAGAGGAAATTATGGCTGAACCGATAAATGATAAAAATATGAATAAACCGGCCGGCGATTCCCGATCTTTAACGCCGGATGAAACCGGTGGCGGGTTTGTGCCGGAAACAAGTTTCTGGAAACAATTGAAAGATCTCTATGCACGGTACAAATCACAAATCGGGCTGGCGGTTTTGGTCATTTATGTGATTACCCTTGCTATAGCCACAATAATCGAGATTCTTGAACATTGAAAATAACCATTGAATATAAATAAAATAAGGAGCTTTATGGTATGTTGACGTATTTGCGAAAGAAAATGAAGATAATTTTCATAATCATTCTGCTTGGAATTATCCCTGCCTTTACGTTCTGGGGAGTCGGAAACATCTTTCGTAGCGCAAAAAAACAGGTTATGGGCGAGATTTATAACCGGAAAATAAATGCCAATGAATATAATAGCGCGTATATGGCGGTATACTGGGATGCTCAGCTTACCGGCAGGCAGCTTACCGGCGAACAGCTCAATGACCTTGCTTGGAACAGGCTCATACTCCTTGAGGAATCGAGAAAATACGGTATAGATATAAGTGATGATGAAGTAGCCCGCAGGATTGCCCAGCTTTTCTCCAGAAACGGAAAATTTGACGAAGCGTTTTATTTCGATTTATTATCCCGAAACGGCATATCGCCTTCAGCTTACGAAACTCAGACAAAATATTCGCTAATGATAGAAAAACTGCGCGACCTTATTCTCGATGGCGTAAAACTTAACGATAACGAGGTTTATGAACAGTACCTGGCAGATAACCAGAAACTTAGTGTGGAATATATCCTTTTCGCTTACAGGGATTTGCTTGCGCAAATCAACTTTAAGGAAGAAGACCTGATCGCTTATTATAACGAACATAAAGATGATTACAAGCGTCCTGCTGAAGTAAATACTTCATATGTGGGAGTGAAAACGGAAGATTATCTCAAGGGGATCAAGGTTAGCGACGAAGACGTGAAAACCTATTATGACGAGCATAAAGATGAGTTTAAGCAGGAACATCAGGTTCAGGCAAGACATATTTTATTTAAAACTCCTGAAAAAATGACTGAAAAAGAAAACGAGGCGATTGTTGCCAAAGCAAAAGATGTGCTCGCGAAAGTAAAAGCGGGTGAGGATTTCGCGGAACTCGCGAAGAAGTATTCGGAATGCCCTTCAGCTTCCAAAGGAGGCGATCTCGGCTTTTTCGGTAAAGGAGCGATGGTTAAACCGTTTGAGGATGCGGCATTGAAACTCAAAAAAGGTGAAGTTTGCCCGGATCTTGTAAAAACTCAGTTCGGATACCATATAATTAAAGTCGAGGATGTAAAAGAAGAAAAAGAAAAGAGTTTTGATGAAGTAAAATCGGAGATAATCAATAAACTTACCAAAGAGCAGGCTGAATCGAAAGCGAGAGAAGTTATTGAAGAAATATATTATAAAAGTGAAGATCTTGAGAATATGAAAAAAGCCGCAAAAGAATTCGGTGTGGAAGTAAAAGAAACAGGGTTTTTCTCCAATTCATATATTCCCGGAGTAGGCAATTCAAATGATTATTATGAACAGGCGTTTAAACTGGACCTCTTTAAAGTAAGTGAAATAATACCTACCGATGATGGATTTTATTTGTTTTCTACGATAGAAAAGCGAACCGGAGCAATACCTGAATTCGCTCAGGTTAAAGCTCAGGTTGAGATTGATTATAAGAATAATAAAGCAAAAGAGTTGGCTGAAAAGCAAGCGCAGGAAGCCATAGATAAAATAAAGAAGATCATGGATTCACAGAAAAAATCGTTTGCCGACGCGGCAAAAGAAGCCGGATTTGATGTGAAAATGTCTCAGCCGTTTACAAAAATGGCTCCTGATTCCAATATGGGTTATTCGCAGGAACTCGGAGATAAATTATTTGAGCTAAAAGAGAATGAAATCAGCAAACCTTTGGAGTCAACGTCTGGTGTAATCATAGCAAGAGCGGTTAAGTATGATACTCCATCTATGGCTGATTTCGAAAAATCGCGCGGAGAACAGGAAGCCAAACTGAATATGCAGAAAAAGTATATGTGTTTCCAGGAATGGTTCAATATGGTCAAGAAAGATGCGAAATTGATTGACCTGACCAAATACGCTCAGGGTACAGCTCCTGCATCTGAGGAAGAACAGGCTCCGGCGGATGAACCGCACGAACAATATCCGATAGAGGAATAAAGATTATTTCCTTTTTTCGGATAAAAGAGACATTACTTCGTTCATAAACTGGGTTACGTCTTTAAACTGGCGATAAACGGAGGCGAACCTCACGAAAGCGACTTCGTCAAGTTCATGAAGCCTTTCCATAAGTTGTTCACCGATTTCTTTGGTGGAAATTTCCCGAACGTTTTTGTTTTCGATATAACGTTCGATTTCGTCAGTAATGGATTCGATTTTTTCAAGGCTGATGGGGCGTTTTTCACATGCTTTCATCAATCCGTTTAATATTTTCTGGCGTTCGAACGGTTCTCTTGTACCGTCTTTTTTGATTACCTGGATATTTGGCCGCTCGAGAGTCTCGTATGTAGTAAATCTGCGCTGGCAGTTGAGGCATTCTCGTCTGCGGCGAATGGCTCTTCCTTCTTGTGATATTCTGGAATCGACTACTCGATCTTCCATAAAAGAACAAAACGGACAACGCACGGGTAACCTCTTTCTGAAAAAAGTGTGATATTTTGTTAAAAAATCTTTTAAAGAAATCAATAATAATGTAAATTCTACGTACAACGATAAAACAAAAACTTTTTTATATTGTATCAATATTCTTATTATGCACAACAAAATTTGGCTTTTTTTAATTATTTTGATTTTTTTATCTATTGATTCGCTTGCCGGAGATATAATAGACCGCAAAGCTGTTGATCATATTGTAGCCGTTAAAAATAATGTTCTCGGATTAAAAAGTTACAGGTATAAACTTACAAATAAGTTTATGAAGAAGAAACTTATAACTGACGAAATGGTCTATAGTTATGAAAAACCTCTAAATATCAGGATCGAATGGTTATCCCCGCGTTCAAAACGCGGACAGCTTGCAGTTTACTCGGATAACGTGATGAAAGCGGCTTTTTCGTGGATGCCTTTTGTAATTGAGGTGAATCCGGATTCCGATTTGGGAAAAGGCGGGTATGAGTATCCGATTTACCGTTCGACTGTGGGTGATCTATTGACTCAGACTGTTGATGATTTCAAAAGGCTTATTAGCGCCAGAGTGATTGAGGAAAACGCGCAATATGTATTATATGAGCTTGCAAACGATAAAAACAGGGCGAATGTTAAAATAGACAAGGTAAAACAGGTTCCTATCTATATCGAACAATTTGATTTGAAAGGAAATCTCGTTAACGCGGGTTATTTTAAGGATTTCGAAGTAGACGTGAAGTTCCCTAAAGATTATTTTAAATTATAAAAGGAAAATTATGGAATTGGAAATACAGGGGTATTTTCTTCTTATCCCGTTCACAATTAATTTTTTGTTGGCGTTGATACTTTATTCGCGGGGTGAAAGAGCGTATGTGAAAATAAACAGGTCATTTGCCATGTGGGTATTGACTATTTGTTTCTGGGATATGCAGCTTATTGCCCAGACATCCACCATGCCGGAAAAAATGCTCAGGGTTTTATATCAGATATCGCTGGCGGGCCAGTGGGTAATGCCTTCCGCGTTTTTGTATTTTGTGTTTTGTTTTACTCATGAGAAAATTACATTACGTAAAAGGTTATGGATTTGTGTCCCCGCGTTTTTTTTCTTGTTTTTAGTGATTCTTGACGTATTGGGATTCGGAACAGTCATTGATGCCATACGTGTCAATTCTTACGGTAATATGGGGCGCAGTGTTGTTTACGAGATGTATTCATTTTTAGCATGGCTGATTTATTTTATCATTTATATTTTTTGGGGGACAATTCTGTTTGCCGGGCATATCAAGCGGACAACAGTTGCTTTTTATGAAAGCAGTTTGTTAAGTTTGTGGCACCAGTCAGAGTTCTTATTATCATCGGGAGCGGTTTTAATTTTTATTTTTGGATTGACTGTGGATATAATAATCCCTATATTTAAACCGCTGGTTTTTCCGGTATCGGGGATAACAACGCTGATTATGGTGGTGTTAATGAGTTATCTATTGTTTAAAGTCGAAAAATAAAAGGTTTATGATATGGAATTTTTTATAAGTTCGAATGAAAAATATTATTTGTTGAAAGTAAAAGGGGAAATGATTGGAGCGGATTGTGCACAGGTATCGAACCAATTTATAAATACGGTTAAGGAATTGGGAAAACCTGTAATTATGGATTTATCTGAAGTTGAGTATATAGACAGCAGGGGATTGGGAATAATAGTGTTTTTATATACTCACGTGAAGAAAAAAGGAGAACGATTTTTACTTTCCGGTGTCAGCAGGGAGATAATGAAAATACTGAAAGTTACCGCTCTTGATACTATCCTTGGAATTTACCCTGATATAGAATCAATTGTGAATAATGAGTTATGAAACAAAAACATCTATTATTAATAGTTCTTACAGGATTGATACTATTTTTTTATGGGCTCGGATCCCGTGATTTCTGGGGAACAACTGAAGCAAGAGTCGGCGAGATTGTTCGTGAAATGCTGGAGAAAAACGATTGGGTTATACCTCATTTGAATGGGCAACCGCGTTTGACAAAACCTCCTCTATATTTCTGGAGCACAGCTTTACTTGCAGGATTGCTAAACGACTCGCAGGTGAATGAGCTGATAGCAAGAATTCCATCAGCGTTTTGCGCTGTTTGGGTTTTGGTCATTACTTATTTGATCGCTCAAAAAATATATAATTCGAAAACGGGGCTGATTTCGGTTTTTATTCTCGCTACAAACATACTCTTTTTCTGGTGGGCTCGGCAAGCCGCTATTGATATGATGATGGTAATGTTTTCGTCGGCATCGGTCTTGTTTTTTGCTTACGGATTGTATTCGCAAGGAAAGAAAAAGGATGTTTGTTACCTTCTCATGCATGCTAATTTTGGTCTGGGTATGCTGACAAAAGGCCCTGTGGCGGTTATAGTTCCGGTATTAGGGATGATAACGTACCTTATTTTGGAAAAACGGATGGCCGAGTTGAAACGTATGTGTTGGGGCAAAGGGTTAATCATTTTTATTCTTATACTTTTGCCATGGGGATTCATGGTGATAAAAAGGTATCCTGCCGCTCTGACTATTTTTTATAACGAGACATTTAATCGTTATACCGATGCATTTGATCATAACCGGCCGTTTTATTATTATTTTGTGAGTGCTCCATTATACCTTTTGCCATGGGCTCTGGCGTTGCCGTTTATTATACGTCGAATGATAAAGTATAAAGAATGGAATTTGTATAATTTCCCGGTATCTTTTTTTGTCCCGGCTTTCATATTCTTATCAATATCGGGTTCGAAAAGGTCTTACTACCTTTTGCCGTTATTTCCGTTTGCCGTTATGGCAATAGGATATTACCTGTCGGGCTTAAAGATATCCGATTTCAAGTCTGCTAAAATCAGAAAAATACTAGAGCTGTTTTTAATCAGGAAATATAGGATTATTTCAATATTTATTATTTTTGTGTGTTTTATTGGATTAATAAGTTTCTTTAAGGTATCAAACAGAAAGTATTCGGCAGTTGAGTTGTGCGATAAAATCAATGAGATTGTCCCTGAAGAAGCTGTTTTTATGACATATAGGTATTCACGGCCATATATTGTATATTACTTAAAAAAACAGGTTGATTCGATTGATTCGGAAGAAGATCTGAATTTAAAATTAAATAAATTGCCTCGGCTTTATGTTCTTCTGCAAAAAAAGGATTTTTTAAGGATGAATTCTGTCAATGCCGAGGTGATATTGGAATATCCGGATTTTACCAAATCAAATAATGATATGGTTCTCATTACGCGGGCGAAAAGATAGGAGAAAGAAAATTGGATGTGAAACAGGTTGATTTATCAGTAGTAATTCCAGTATATAATGAGGAAGATAATATTCTGCCGTTGCTTGAAGAGATATCCGCTGTTTTATCGAAAATGGGCATGATATCCGAAATTCTTGCTGTAAACGACGGAAGTACCGATTTGACATTGGATAAACTTAATTCTGCAAGGAAAAAATACAGCAATTTGCGTATATTGAATTTGCGCAGGAACAATGGTCTTTCCGCGGCTATAGATGCGGGTTTTAAAAACGCGTATGGAAACATAATCGTAATTATTGATGCGGATTTGCAGAACGATCCGGCTGATATACCGAAACTTGTGTCTCTGATAGGTGAAAACGATGTTGTTTGCGGCTGGCGAAAAAACAGGATAGACCCATTGAAGAAAAGGGTATCCTCAAAGGTAGCCAATTTTGTGAGAAATCTGCTCACCAGCGAGGATGTGCATGATACGTGTTGCGGGCTGAAAGCTTTCAAGCGCGAAAGTGTAATAAATTTTAAAATGTATAATGGATTACACCGTTTTTTGCCTACACTGCTGAAGATGGAAGGTTATAAGATAGCCGAAATACCTGTTAACCATCGTCCCCGAATAATGGGAAAATCAAAATATAATATTGGAAACAGGGTTTTTAAATCCACATATGACCTGATCGCTGTACGCTGGATGAAAAAAAGATGGATGAGATATCGGGAGGATATAATTAATGATTGATATACCGTTAAATAAATTTATGTTAATATTGGGCTTCATCGGGCAAACGGTATTTTTTTCACGGTTTGTGATTCAATGGATAGTATCGGAGATAAAAAAAGAAAGTGTAATCCCTATGATATTCTGGTATCTAAGTATTACCGGAAGTATTATACTTCTTGTTTACTCTATATATAGAAAAGATCCTGTTTTTATTGTAGGGCAAAGTGTTGGATTTGTTGTATATATAAGGAATATTTTTCTTGTTCGCGGTAAAACCAGGAGTATGAAAACAAAAAGCGATTAACGCGATAATTTATATCAATCAACGAAGAAAGTGCAAAAACGGAGGCAAAAATGAAAAAATATTATGCAATTTTATTCTTAATCGGTTTGGCACTCAGCATAACCAGTTGTGGGAAAAAGGAAAAAGAAGCAAAAAAAGCTGGGGAACAACCTGTTCAGGAACAGGTAACACCACAGGGAGAAAAAGCCGCTGCGCCAGAAACAGCATTGCCTGAAGCACAACCTTCCAAACCTCAGGAGATACCTGAACTCGGTGTAGCCGCTGATTTTACTCTTCCAAAACTCGACGGGACTAATCTTAGCCTTAAAGATCTCAAAGGAAAAGTTGTCATTCTCGATTTCTGGGCAACATGGTGCCCGCCATGCAGAAAAATGATCCCTGAATTGCAAAACCTATATAACAAGTATAAAGATCAGGGACTCGAGGTTGTCGGATTGTCACTTGATGAGGGAACTCCGGATAACGTAAAAAGTTTTGTCGAAAACACAAAGATTACATACCCGATTGTTCTCGGTAATCGCGAAGTCAGCAAAGCATACGGTCAGATAAACGCTATTCCGACAACATTTATTATTGACAAAAATGGAGTAATACGTGACAAACATATAGGGTATCAAGGCGAACAGGAAATGGAAGAAATTATAAAACCGTTGCTTGGAAACTAAGCGTTAAATCTGATTAAAATAGTTACTTGATACAGAAAAATAGTATAATAATAGGAACAAAATAAAGAATCCTTAAATGGGAGATTTTTGTCTATAGAACAAATAAAGGCAGAAAGACAATTAAATAAAAATTAGATTTATTATATTTTTTAAAAACCGGATTTATTAAAGGGGGGATTTAATATAATTTGACCGATTTGCTAAAATTCAAAAATATGGTATACTTATAATGAACGTCGTAAAACAAGATAGTTGCCTATGAATATAAATGTTAATGAAACAAATGACGATCGTTATACTATTCTTTCGGACGAGGATCTGATATTGCTCGCCAAAGATAGTGATTATGAGGCTTTTGATACATTTCATCAGCGGTATTTGAAAAAAATACTCAATTACGTAAACCGTATGATATGTGATTATCAGAAAGCTGAAGAAATAACACAGGAAACATTTTTGCAGGTTTACAGAAACCTGGATCGCTTTGTTCCTTGCGGAAAAGTATCCTCATGGGTATTCAAAATAGCCACTAATCTGACCAAAAATGAGTTGCGGGCTCAAAAACGCAAAAACATTTTCGGTCTGTCTCTATATAAAAAGATTATTTCTGACGATCAGGAAACGGAACTTATCGAAGTTATCCCTGATAAGACGGATAAACCCGATAATATCGCCCAGCATAAAGAGTTATCTGAAATACTCGAATCCGCGATCAAATCGCTTCCCAAGAAATATCGTGAAGTTATGCTAATCTGCGAGGTGTATGGCTACACTTATCAGGAAGCCAGTGAGATACTGGCTTGCAGTAAAGCCAATATCGGCATAAGATTATGCAGGGCCCGCAGGAAAATGCAAAAAATATTGGCTTCCATGAACGGACGCCTTCCTCATATTCTGGATATTGCCGAGCGCAAAGCCTGATTGCATATATTGTACTAATTGTGATTTTATCTGATATCATTCCCTTTTATGTTGTCATTGCCAGCTCTTTCTCTCTATCATATCCGCTTTTAGAGAAATACAGATTGAAATTGCAGGGATTAATTGCAACGATAAGTATGTGTAAAAGACATGTTCTTTTTCCCTGAGGAACATTAGCATTGTGTTTGAGGAAACAGTAAATTAAAAAACATCTTTTGAACAAAAGATTAAACGGCTAAAAGCAATATTATTGAAATTGTATAGAATTAAATCGGTTTTTGTATCCTATTTTGTTGATGTGGAAACTATAAAGAAAATTCCAAAGTTTAATTTCATCAACCTTATTATAATCAATAATGAATTACAAAATGTTAATATAACTATCAAATAAATCGTGTTTAAAATCTGTATATCTATAAAAAAGATATATTTAAAAACATATATAGTATATAATTACACTGTAATATAATAACTCATAATATAAAAGGAGATTCAGTATGAAGCAAACGATGGTTGTATTAGCCTTTGTAAATCTGATTCTAATTTCTAACTTGTGTGGGGCTGATTATGTAATAACGAAAATCTCTCAGGGTACAACCGGAAATCATCATGTTCATATAAATAATAATTCTGAAGCTGTATGGTCTGGTTCTGATGGAACTTATCAGCAGGTTTATTACTGGAATGGTACAACAATAACAAAGATTGATGTGAATTCAGATAATGGATATTTTACATATCCAACGATAAGTGATGATGGAGATATCGCATGGGATTCACGACATGGGAGTATATATGAAATTGAGTATTATAACGCATCAACACATGTTGTTCAAACGCTGGTTAGCTCAAATATAAATAAATCCAATCCATGTCTGGACTTGAATGATAATGTAGCATGGTATGGTTATAATAACAATGATTTTCAACTTAATTACAGAACATCTGATGGAACGATATCTCAACTTGCTAATGGACAGCATCCGGAGACAAACAACCAAGGTGATCTTGTATGGTGGGGAAGTAGCTCTGGAATCTATTACCGTGATGTAACTACAGGACTAATAACAACCATTTCATCATCTGGCCAATTTCCAGATATAAATAACAACAACGAAATTGCATGGACCGACAATGGGGATATTTTGGTATACGACAAGACAACAGGCTTTACTGTAAACATAACTGAAGCAGAATTGTCATATGAGAACAATCGTTATCCAAACCTTAATAATAATGGTGATATTGTTTGGATTGGAGAGAGCTCCTTATATTTTTATGAAAAAGCAACAGGCCTTATTGAGAAAATTGCTGATAATATTAGCTGGTATTCCCAACCGCAAATTAATGACAGTGGCGATATTGCATGGAGAGGAACAGATGATGAAATATATATCGCGAGTCGGTCAAATACAGTTCCTGAACCAATAACCATGATCTTGATACTGATAAGTATATGTGGTATGTTGATAAAAAGAAGAAAATGATATAAAATAATATTTTCTTGATTAAAAGATTATAGAATAAATAGAACATAATAAAATATAAATATTTGTTATACAATATGATCCCGGTCTTTTGTAGGCTGGGATCATTTTTTTATAAAAATAATTATTATTAGGGTAAAAAATCTTTTTGTGAATAAAAGTGCGCCCAGCAGGATTCGAACCTGCAACCTACGGATTCGTAGTCCGGCACTCTATCCAATTGAGCCATGGGCGCACATAAAAAACGAAGGAAAAATGAATCTTAAAAAAACGTGTTTATATTATATTTTTATTTTAAAAATATCAACTACAAATTTATTGCAAAGCCTATCAAATATTACGTTTGTATATATCATATATTAAATTAAGGTGTTTCAGCTTGTAGTCGTTTTTCCAGAAATAGTTTTCCTGCAGGATACTGTTGAGCCATTCGGGCACATCCATGCCGTTGGGAATAACTATCAGTTCGGGTGGTTTAGCCGCGAAATCCGATTTGATCTCGGCAGTTGCTCCTGGCATATCTATAAAAAACGGATTGAAATAACGCGATGGCGCAAGTCTGTTTGAGTAATACATGATCTGATTGTTCGGTTCCCCGCTGTTTGTGCCTCTGCCGAAAACATAGATGTAGTTTCCCGGCGATGTGTTTTTCTCAATCCATTTTCCGAACGATTTTGGTTCGTTGGGAATCTTATAAAAAATTCTGTTCAGCGAAGTTTTCACGATCGCCGCATACGGTATGGCGGTTATATATATGAATAACAGCAAACAAAACGCTGGTTTGCGAGCCACTGTATCATCGGCAAACAATTTTTTTAACAAGAAATCGATTCCTATTGCGCTAATTATTGCCAGAGAAGGCATAATCTGTTTTAGTTGATGTCCGTAATAATAGCCCGATATATTTGTGCCGGCGAAATCGAATAAAAACCATATTATGAGCCCTCCGAATGGAATACACGATTCTGATATCCGTTTTCTTTGATAAAAAAACAAAAATATAAACGGGCAAAACATTACAAGCCGGGATCCCTGCCAGACTTGAAAAAAACCGAATAATCTTTGAAATGGAGACAGGTTTAACGATGTTTTTCCGCTTTCCAGAAGAATAAGCCAGACGTTTTTCCAGTAATCCGCCAGTGATACTTTATATAGATAAATCGGTGTAATCACAACAGCGGTTGCTACGGCAAACCCGGCCAACAGCAGAATCAGCCCGCAGAAAACCCATTTGCGCGGTTTTAGCGAAATATAGAAAATTGTTATTCCCGCAAGAGAAAACAGTGCTGTCTGTTTAAATGACGTCGCAAACCCCATGGCAATACCAGCGCATAAGATGTAAAACATCTTAAAAGGTATTCGCCGGCTGACGGAATTGAGCAGAATAAAATAAAGTGCCAGAGAGGTGAATGTTATCATAAATGATTCTGTTTCCGCCGGAATATGACTGTCGAGCAGGCGCCATGACATGGCGATTCCAAATAGTGACATCGCGAATATAGCTGTTCTTTTGCCGGCTAATATTTTTGTAGATAAATAAATGAGAATCGAGGCAAAAACCAGCGAAACCCCGGCAACTGTTCGTACAACAATCACATTATCTGCGAAATATTCGGCAAAAAAGAAAATTAAAAATATTCCGGGCGGTTTATTGTCCAGAGCGCCGATGTACGGCGGTATGCCGAAATCTTTCCATACCCTTGCGATATAGCTCCATGTGCCTTCATCGGTTCCCATATTTAAATTAAAAGCTGATATAGCTATGAACATAGCGATTAGTATTGTTTCGATAAAAACATTAAAACTTATTTTGTAAAAATTATCCGTAATTTTGCTCATTAAATTTACCTCAACTGAAAAAAAGATCGGCATTTAGTAATTTTATTTAATTAAGTTAAAACGTTTTCTCACACCTGATGGAAAGAAGCGAGTTCCTTTCTTTTATTTTATTGTTATGTAAACACCGGTACAATGCCCTTCGTGACCCGACAAGCACAACCAGTTTTTTAGCTCTGGTTACTCCGGTATAAAGCAGGTTTTTCTGCAACATCATATAATGTTCCTGAGCCAGAGGTATTATTACCGCCGGGTACTCGCTCCCTTGTGATTTGTGAACGGATATTGCATATGCCGGGTTTATGTCCTCAAGCCAGGCCCGTTCGTAGGGTATTTCCCTTCCTTCAAAGTTTAAAGTCAGTATACCTGATTCTTCATCAATATCTGTAATGAATCCGATATCGCCGTTAAAAACTTCAAGGTCATAATTGTTTTTTATCTGCATTATTTTATCACCTTGCTTATAGGTGAAACCGCCGTAAGATAATTGTTTTTTATTATGGTTGAGCAGATCCTGCAAAACTGAATTAAGGTTCTCGACTCCGACTATACCTTTGCGCATTGGTGAAATTACCTGAATATCATGAATGGGATTCAGACCGAATTTTTCGGGTATCCTGTTTTTTACAAGTATTTTTATCAGGTCCAGTATTTCCTCAGGATTATCTTTCTGGATGAAAAAAAAGTCTGTCGCGTTTGGAGTGAGTATCGGTTCTTCGCTGTTGTTTATTCGGTGAGCGTTTAAGACAATCAAACTGTCATGAGCCTGTCGGTAAATTTTTTTCAGCACGATTTTAGGTATTATATCTAAAGACACCAAATTCTGCAAAACCGCTCCGGGGCCTACTGATGGAAGCTGATCGGCGTCTCCGACAAGTATAAGCCGTGTTCCATCTTTTATCGCCTGCAGAAGGTTATACATAATAAAAATGTCGACCATTGATACTTCATCTACAATAAGGTTATAAGTATCTATCGGAAATGTGGTGTTTCGCAGAAAAGTCTCTTTTGCCGGAATGTATTCGAGCAGGCGGTGAATGGTAGACGCTTCATAACCGGTTGTCTCCTGCATTCGTTTTGCCGCTCTGCCTGTTGGCGCGCATAGTTGGAACCCCTGATTTGATTTGCGCAGGAGTTCAAGGATAAGTTTAACGATAGTTGTTTTGCCGGTACCCGGGCCTCCGGTTATCAGGATTATCTGGTGGTTGATAATCTCAGGCAGGTTTTTTTTTAACTCATCGTCGATTTGGATTTTGAGTTTAGATGCCGTCTCAGCCAATGATTTTTCATCAATTTTTACAGGGTATTTTGCTTTGCCGTTTATCATTCGCGCGAGTTTTTGGGCGGCATAAAATTCGTACTCAAATAAGGTTTTGAGGTATATCGGTTTATCATCATATTCCTGTTGTATTATTATTTTTTCATGCGACGCCATGTCATCGATTACCGGTTCAATCACATTTACCGGAAGCTGGAGTTCATGCGCGATTTTTTCTGTGAGTTTATTATATGGTGTGTATACATCGCCTTCTTCTGAAAAATCGTGGAGGTAATAATAAACCGCCGCCTCGATTCTTTCTGGTGAAGAAGGTGATTTGCCTGCTTTTAATGCGATTTCGTCGGCTTTATGAAACCCGATTCCGCGCAGTTCGTAGGCGAGTCGGTACGGATTATTTTCAATAATCTTTACTGAGTTTTCTTTATATTTATTGAATATTCTCAGTGTTAACGATTGGCTTAATCCTATATCGTTTAATGTAATTAGAATGTGGCGGGTATCTTTGTGTTTATTCCATCCCTCGACGATCATTTTAATCCGTTTTTTTCCGATTCCTTCAACTTCCTTGAGTCTGCCGGGAACCGAATCGATGATTTCCAGAGTTTTTTCACCAAAGGTATCGACGATCCGTTTAGCCATTTCAGCACCGATACCGCCGATTAAACCAGATCCCAAAAACCGCTCGATGCCTTCTCTGGACGACGGAGTGCATTCCTGACAGCTTTTCAGGTGAATCTGAGGGCCGAACCGCGGATTATATTCCCATTTACCTGTAATGACAACAAACTGTCCTTCAACCGCGTTGGGCACAAAACCCACAACGGTATAAGGTTCTATTTTGCCTTCCTCGATGAACCTTGCAACGATATAATTATTTTCCGGATTCCTGAAAACAATCCGGCTGAAAGCCCCTTTCATTGTTACAGGCAGGTCGGATTGTTTATGAGCGGATAAGTCGTGATTGATATCCATTATTTTTTAATATATTTACCGATAAGTAATTTAAGTTTGTTATACGATTCCATTGAGATTTTATCCGGGTTTGTGAGTATCGCGCTTTTTAATGCTGAAGAGCATGAACAATGGTTATCGTTTTGCAGGTTCTGGATAACTTTACGGAGAACTTTCTTCGCGTTCTGGACGTTTTTTGTCAGATACTCAATTATCTGGTCAACCGTGACATGATCGTGTGATTCGTGCCAGCAGTCATAATCGGTAACCAGAGCCATGGTTGCGTAACAAATCTCTGCTTCTCTTGCCAGTTTTGCTTCAATAAGGTTAGTCATGCCGATAATATCCATACCCCAACTGCGGTAAAGTTTCGATTCGGCTTTTGTCGAGAAAGCAGGTCCTTCCATATTGACATAAGTACCGCCTTTATGTACCGATAAATCAAGACTGGATGCGGATTCAAACAAAGCGTCGGCTATTACAGGGCAAACCGGATCGGCAAAACTTATATGCGCCACGATTCCATCACCGAAAAAGGTTGAGATTCTACCTCTGTTAGTCCTGTCTATAAACTGATCCGGTATAACTATATCCATCGGATGTATATTCTCTTTCAAACTTCCGACTGCGCTGACAGATACAATCTTATCAACACCGAGTGTTTTAAAACCGTAAATATTTGCCCGGTAATTTATTTCAGTAGGAAGAATCGTATGTCCTTCTCCATGGCGGGGAAGAAAAACTACTCCGACACCGTCTAATTCACCTATTATGTAATTGCCGGAAGGAGAACCAAAAGGAGTTTCGAGTTTTTCCCTGTGGACATTATGAATTCCTTCTATGTCATATAAACCGCTACCGCCGATAATTCCGATTTTTCCGGCCATTACTTTTTCTCCTTGTCTTTAAAAAATGTTATTAAGTTTAATATTAAGCGAGGTTTTTATCTTATCATACAGTGATTACACGTGAAAGAAAAAATCCGCGCCAAAAAGGTGACGAATATTTTTTTATAATTTGATTGATATGGATCTTACTTTATAATAGATTTTATAAATACCCCTAAAATTTCTGAGGACAATTATGGAAAATGAAGAATTAGATGACCTTAGAGTATTTGGTTTAAATCAAACTGGATTGAGAAAAACTCTCATCAATTACGATGAATTCCATTTTGAGGAAAAAGAATTGGTTTCAATAGAGGACTGTTTTGAGTATAAAAACAAACCTTCCATCACATGGATAAACATAGATGGTTTATATGAAACCGAATTGGTTGAAAAATTAGGAAGATATTTTGATTTACATCCCCTTACTCTGGAAGATATATCATCCTCGGATCAGCGCCCGAAAGTCGAGGATTTTACAAATTACATTTTCATTATTTTAAAAATGCTTTATTTTGATGGGGAAACCAACAAAACCGTTTCCGAACAGCTTTGTATAGTGGTTACTCAAAACATATTGATTACTTTTCAGGAAAAACCCGGAGATATATTCGATCTGATAAGAAATAAACTGAAAAACAATAAAGGCAGAATCAGGAAAATGGCATCTGATTACCTTGCGTATTCACTTATTGATGCTATTGTGGACAATTATTTTGTGATCCTTGAGAAAATAGGGGAGAAAATAGATTTTCTTGAGGAAGAACTTATAACAAACCCGACACAAAATACCTTGATCGACATTTATGAATTGAAAAGAGAAGTATTGTATTTATTGAAATCGGTTTGGCCATTGCGAACGATTCTCACGAATCTTGAAAAAGAAGGGTCGCCCATAATAAATGATTCTACAAGAATCTTTTTTAAAGATGTGTATGATCATACAATTCAGGTGATAGATTCGATAGAGCAGTACAGGGAATCCCTTGCGGAAATGCTCAATATTTATGTATCCAGTTTGGGAAATAAAACCAATACGGTTATGAAAATCCTTACTATTTTTGCCACGGTTCTTATGCCGCTAAATGTAATTACCGGTTTTTACGGCATGAATTTCGAGTTTATGCCCGGGTTGCATAACCATTGGGGATTTTTCGGAGTCGTTGTTTTAATGGTAATTGCAAGTACGGGCATGCTCTATTTATTCAAAAAGAAAAACTGGATTTAATTTTTTCCAAAGAAAAAAATAGCTTTTTTTTTTAATTGTACTAAAATATATCATTTCTATATTGATTCGGGAAATATATCCTGAAAAAGATATGAGGCAGTAAACCGTTTTAATAATATTTTTATCAAATTTAATTGAAATCAAAGTAATTAAGACGGTGTGTAAAATAAATACAACCAAGGAATAATATATGGACGTAGGCGATTTGCCAAGTCTTGAAGATCCTCCAGGTAGTAAGAACCTGAAAGACCAGCTTTTTCGAGCTAAATTCAATGAATTTATATTAGCTTTTTTGGATTTTTTAAAGAATCTTGAATATTATAAGTATTATTGTAGATTTAAGATCCCCCCATTAAGTATTTTTATCGAAATTTCCGGCAACTTTACTTTAATAACTATAAAATGTTTCAGAACAATTATTAATTTCTTATTTTCCAATCCAATAATTAATCAATATCGAAATCTGTTTCTGTTTATATTCCATAGCTTTTTTTCCAATAAATTTATAGCCAAATTATCACTACTATTCTCACGTTCAAATAATTTTATTTATCTCTGGATATTATTCAAAATCAACAAGGAGTCGGTTCCCATGTGAGCATAATATAGGTTTGGTCTTTTTTTTACTTAAATACACGGAAAATTAAACAAAAGGATAATATATGGATACAATTTTGATAAAACCGCAATTTCTAGAACCCGTAAAACTTAAGCGTGGTGATCTGATAAAACTTACCGTGCAGGACGCTGATACATTTCGCAGGCATTATTCCCTGCTTGATTGCCCTCCCTCGGATCTGAGCTTTTCCATGATGTATACATGGGATTTCTCATTAAATATAAGATGGAGCATTATCAACGATAATTTATGTGTTTTCGCCGATTGCGATGATGCATCTGTTGTTATCGGTCCTCCTCTGCCAGGTAAAAAAATAGAGGATACCGTCGCGGCTTGTTTTGATATTATGCGAAATCGGAACGAGCAACTCGGGAAAACAGGCAGGATGGGAATTTACAGTATTCCTGAAGAACTTAAACCTGTTTACGAATCTATCCCCGGATATAAACTTGAGTTTCAGGGACAAGATTATATTTATACTTCGGAAAATCTAATTAACCTGCCTGGAAAAGAACTGAAGAAAAAAAGAAACCTGGTAAACTTTTTTGAGAAAAATTTCAATTATAATGTCTGCTCATATAACCCTTCCGAACATAAAGAAGGTTGCCTTGATCTCCTGAGACGATGGAAGGAAAAGAAATCCGAAAAAATCGATCCGGATATAAGGCATAAATTTGAAACTGAGTGCATAACAGCTCAAAACACGGTTATTTTCGCTGATATACTTGGTTTAAAAGGGATTGTTGTTACAGTAGACGGTCAAATTGAAGCATTTACATTCGGCGATCCGCTAAGCCGTAATACCGCCAATATCCTTATAGAGAAAACCAACCTTGAGATAAAAGGTTTGGCGCAGTTTATATACAGGGAATTTGTTCAACGGTGCTGGAGCGGTTTTGAACTTATCAATTCCGGTGATGACTGGGGAATAGAGTATCTCGCCTTAACCAAATTGAGTTATCAACCGGTAAAAATCGCGAAAAGTTATACTTTATTCGAAGCATAATTTTGTTTTAAACAAAATAAAAAAGGGGAGGTAAGTCGTTACCTCCTTTTTTTTATTTGCTGAATTTTATTGATTTAATCTGGTGCTTTATTTTTTATCTTTTAAATTATTCGGAAATAACTGTTTAATAAACAACCCAACAATGGACATTGTAAGAAAAATATTGACATTATAAATATCACGGGTATATAATGTTTTTATTAAACATCAGGAGAAGAATGTATTATGAATCTGAAAATTAAAGACATTGTTGATTTGCTTCAGGTATCCGAAAAAACCATATACCGATGGATAAAGGACAAGAAGATACCGGCATATAAGATAAATCATCAGTACAGGTTTAATAAGACTGAGATACATGATTGGATACTCAAGAATAAGATTCAGGTTTCCGGCAAGATATTTGATCTATCTTCTACCCCGAAGGCTGTAAACCTTTTGGATCACCTTCGTGAAGGCGGTGTATACTATAATATTGAAGGCGAGGATGTTTCCGAGGTTATAAAAAACGCGATTTATACGATATCAACTCCTCCTGAAGCGGATAAGGATACAATTGTAACATCGCTTCTTCAGCGTGAAGAGATGATGCCGACTGCTATCGGTAAAGGGATAGCGATTCCCCATCCGAGAAACCCCATAATAACCGATATAGACAAAGAGAGCATTTCAATTTGTTTTTTACGAAACAAAATTGATTACAGCGCTCTTGATTGTATGCCTGTTGAGACAATTTTTATTATTTTGAGCGCAACTCCACAGCGTCATCTTGAAACCTTATCCAAAATTTCTTTTATGTGCCAGCAGGATGATTTTATAGATTTATTGCGGGAACAGGCTCCCAGAAAAAAGATATACGATTATATCCAGGCAAAAGAACTCGAATGGAAGAGTAGATAGGCGTATTCATGAACGATTTTATTCTTGCGTTGTTTGTTCTGTTTGCCGGCGGTGTGCTGGTGCCTTTTTCTGCAAACCGTTATAAATCTGTATTTTTTGCTGGATTCGTTTTTGCTGGATCGCTTTTTGTGCTTAAATTTGCCTTTCGAGCTCTTTTTGCTGCACAGGTACCGGAAAAGTTTTTTCTTATGCCATACCCGATAGGCGAGATAAGATTTTCCTGTGATCCGATGTCGGCTTTTTTTCTGGTTGTGATTGCTTTGGGCTCAATATTTTCTTCTGTTTATGCCGTGGGTTATTTAAAGCCGTATGAAGGCAAAGATAATCTATCTGCTCACTATTTTTTGTTTTCACTGCTGATTATTTCAATGTTTTTGGTTGTAACCGTTCAGAACGTGATAGCGTTTTTGATTGTGTGGGAGATAATGTCGGTTTCGTCGTTTTTTCTGGTTGCATTTGAATATGAGAAAAATGAAGTTGTTCTGGCGGGATTGAAGTATCTCATTACAATGAATATTGGTTTGATTTTCATATTGATTGGGTTTGTTGTTTTATCCGTAAAAAGCGCGAGTTTTGATTTTGAAGCGTTCAGGAACATAGGGTTGTCCCGCAAATGGACTGATTTGATTTTTGTTTTATTTTTCATCGGCTTCGGAACGAAGGCGGGGTTTGTACCTTTTCATACTTGGCTCCCCCATGCACATCCCGCCGCTCCAAGCCATGTTTCTGCGATAATGTCGGCGGTTATGATAAAAACGGGTATTTATGGAATATTGCGTTCAGTTACTTTTTTTCAGAATGTATCTGTTGAAATACCGTATTTAGTTATTTTTATATCGGTATTGACGTGTGTGTTGGGAATTATGAACGCATCCGCGCAAAAGGAAGCGAAAAAGCTTCTGGCGTATTCCAGTGTGGAAAATATTGGAATTATCGGATTGGGAATCGGGTTTGGAATTCTCGGCAATTTTCTCGGAAACAAGTTTATAACAATATTCGGATACATGGGAGCGTTTGCGCATATAATAAACCATTCGTTCTTCAAATCACTTTTGTTTTTTTGCGTCGGTTCGGTGTATCAGAAAACGCATACTTTAAATATGGAGAAACTTGGCGGGTTAATAAAACGTATGCCGTTAAACTCCATGTTTTTTCTTGTGGGATCGGTTGCGATATGCGCGTTTCCGTTATTTAACGGTTTTATAAGCGAGATAATGATTTATTTATCAGCGTTGTCGGTTATTCAGTCGAAATCACCTTTATCTTTTGCGGTTGCGATTATGAGTATTTCGTCGCTGGCATTTACCGGTGCGATTGCCATGATATGTTTTAGCAAAATTTTTGGGATTATGTTTCTCGGTGAACCAAGAGAAAGTTTGCCTGAAGATATCGGCGATCCGTCAAAACCTATGTTGTTAGCTGAATCGGTACTTGCGCTTATTTGTCTGGCGATAGGCCTTGTGCCGCAAATGCTGATTTATTTTGTTCAGCCGGTGGTACAGATCTTTTTATCTGATAATACTTATACGGATTTCGGGATTTATTTTAAGTTTATGAATAAGATTTCATTATTTTTTCTTGTTTTTTGCGCAATTTTCGCGTTGCTCTTTTTTGTGAGAGCAATATTTCTCAGGGGGAAGAAGGTATCGTCATACAAAACATGGGGATGCGGATACCAGTCATCATCGGCAAAGATTCAATACACAGGATCATCTTATTCGGATTTTTTTATGCGTATAACAAAACCGTTTATTAAGATTGATGAGAAACAATATTATCCGCGTGGTTTGTTTCCAAAGAAGGGCAATTACCATTCGGTTTTCAAAGATATGGTTGATTATTATGTGGTTTATCCATTAGTTAAATTAGTCAGGCGAACATTGGATTTGTTCGGTTGGATTCAAAGCGGCAATACCCAGCGCTACATTCTATATGGTTTGGTTTTTCTGGTTCTGGCAATAATATGGGTTTTATGGTGGTGATATGATTAAAGTATTGAATATTTTATTTTTATTCGCGGTTCCTTTTTTATTCACCGGCATAATAACCCGTGTAAAATCTTTAGCCGCCGGAAGAAAAGGTCCTTCTTTATTACAGCATTATTATGATTTTTTCAAACTGATGAAAAAGGGAGAGGTTATCAGTCGCACAACATCGCTTATTTTCAGGATATCACCATTAATAGGTTTATCCACAACAATTTTCGCGGGATTATTCGTTCCGGTTTTCGGTCATAAATCCATATTTGGATTTCAGGGCGATTTTATTCTGGTGGCATATCTTTTTGGTCTTGGAAAATTCTTTTCGCTGATCGGATCTTTGGAGACTGCAAGCAGTTTTGAAGGGATGGGATGTGCGCGGGAATCTACGTTTTCCGCTCTTGCTGAACCGGGTTTTTTTATGATAATCGCTTCTCTTGCGTTTCTGGGGAAAACTATGTCGTTCAGCTCAATTCTTGCCAATTCATATATTAACCCTGAACTTTCGGGTATGATTGTTTTATTGGGAGTCTCAGCTTTATTTATTATGATTCTTGTTGAAGGATGCAGAATTCCGGTTGATGATCCGAACACTCATCTTGAGCTTACAATGGTGCATGAGGTTATGGTTTTAGATAATTCAGGGCCGGATTTCGGGTTTATTCTATATTCTAACGCGCTTAAAATGCTTATTTTTGCATCTATTCTCGCGAATCTGATTATTCCTCCGGGTGGCAATTTATGGTTCTCGATGTTGGTTTTCATGGTTCTGGTGGCTTGTGTTGCAGTATGTGTGGGAATAATTGAGTCGGTTATAGCAAGGTTCAGGATGTCCCATGTGCCACAATTTATATTTCTCATTACTTCCATAGGGTTTATTGTGGTTGCGTGCATGATTTTATTTAATTTTGGAGAGATCAGATGAAAAATATTATTATTGTTTTGTTCGGGTTGACAATGATCCATGTAGCATCAACCAGCAGGATAGAAGCATATGTAAAGACATTGGCTTTGCAGGGCGCTCTTCTTTTTACAATGGTTATTGTAGATAATCTGAATCATTTCAGCTTGAACTTCTTGTTTCTGATCGTTGAGACATTAGGGTTTAAAACAATAATAATTCCATGGTTTCTGATGAAAATAATCAGGAAAAACGAGATTTATAGGGAAATAGAACCATCCATACCGTCATTCTGGTCGATGGTCATAGCCAGCCTGATATTTACTTTTGGGTTGACGCTTGCTTATGTTTCCATATTATTTGCGCAGGATGTTAAACCTCTGTATTTTGGTATTTCCATATCAACTATGATTACAGGTTTATTCATAATTATGAGCCGCAAAAAAATTATTACCCATATTATGGGTTACATGATGTTCGAAAACGGGATTTTCCTTTTTACATTGTCGTTAATAAATGAAATGCCGCTTATTGTGAATCTCGGTGTTCTGCTTGATGTTTTTATAGGTATTTACCTGTTCGGGTTGTTTTTTAATAAAATTCAGTCTACTTATGAGAAAACTCATATCGATACTTTAACTTATCTTAAGGATTAAACAGACATGATCCCGTTACTATTTTTATATCCGGTAATTACAAGCGTAATTTTGTTTTTTATCAAATCCAAACCGCTCAATATTGCGGTTTTATTTGGTTATTCGGTTTTGCATCTGATTTGTTCGGTTTGGTTATTTGTTTCTCCGTCTGGTTATTCGGCATATTTTAAAGTGGACAGCCTGAATATACTTTTTCTTATCCTTCTTGCGGTCGTGTTTTTCGGTGTTTCAATCTACAATATCCAGTTCTCAAGGAATTCTCAGGAAATACCGCAACGCCATACTCGTTATACAATATGTTTTCTTCTGTTTATATGTTCAATGACAGGAGCGATACTCAGTACCAATATCGGATTGTTCTGGGTATTTATTGAGGCGACCACATTGACAAGTGCTCCGCTGATATTTTTTGACCGTACGAAATCGTCGTTGGAAGCAGCGTGGAAATATATTTTTATCTGTTCAATAGGTATTTCGCTTGCCTTTGTAGGGATAATCCTTATTTCTATGGGATCAACATCACTTAATTCGCTTTTTTTTGCAGATTTATACAATAACAGCACGAAACTCAATCCATTCTGGCTGAAGCTGGCGTTTCCGTTCATCCTAATAGGTTTCGGCACAAAAATGGGGTTGGCTCCCGTTCACGCTTGGTTGCCGGACGCTCACTCGGAGGCTCCGTCTCCGGTATCGGCGATGTTATCCGGTGCGTTGCTGAATTGCGCTATGCTCGGTATTATCCGGATTTACAAACTCATGGAAACTTCAGGCCTCATTTTTTACGGGAAAACGCTTTTATTAGTAATGGGGTTTACATCAATGCTGGTAAGCGCGGTTTATATAATTAAAATAAAAAATTATAAACGGATGCTTGCGTATTCATCTATTGAAAATATGGGAATTATTTCTATTGCCATTTCTATCGGCGGCGCAGGTTTGTTTGCGGCGATGCTTCATATCTTCGCGCATTCTCTCGCGAAAGCGGCTTTTTTCTTAACTTCCGGTAACATTATTCACCGCTTCAAGACAAAAGAGATCGATAATGTTCACGGCCTTCTGGCAAACGATAAGGTCACCGCCTGGATCTGGGTACTTTGTTTCTTATGTATAACGGGGTTTCCGCCGTTTCCGATGTTTTTGTCGAAATTCTTTATAATAAAAGAGATGTATTCTTCGGGCAACTTTATTGTTCTTGCTCTTTTTATTTTGTTTTTAACGGTTATCATGGCGGGAATGAGTGTTGCCGTATTCAAAATGTTTTTTTCTGTTGAGCATCACCATCACAAGCAGATACCGGAAAAAAGTATTTTTGATCTGTGTGGGTATTTGCCTCAGTGCGTGTTTATTTTGATTTTGCTGGTTACCGGAATTTATATGCCCGGGCTGATAAACAGGTTGATTTTGTACTCATCAAAATTCTAAAAAGGTTGCTTATAATGAAATGGGTAGTTACAAAAAACAATAAACCGTTGGAAATTAAAAATATACCTGAGCTCAGCATAAGGGATTTCAGGCAAGATATAATCGCGTTAGCGAAACAAAAAATGAGGGTTGTTTCTTTCTTCGGGTTAAGAAAAGATAATGCTGTTACAATTTACTGCGTAATGGCTGACGATGAAACATCAAGATTGTTTGTGGCGTCATCCAAACTTAATTTGAATACGACATACGATTCGATTTCCCAATCTGTTCCGGCGTTCAGCATGTTTGAGCGGGAGTTCTATGAGGAATTCGGTATATTGCCGGAAAACCATCCGTGGTTAAAACCAGTGCGTTATTCCGCGGGACGATTTGATAAATCGGCAAAGATCGAAGAATATCCTTTTTTTACAATGGATGGTGAGGAGATTCATCAAGTGGCGGTAGGGCCTGTTCATGCGGGTATAATCGAACCGGGTCATTTCAGGTTTATGTGTTGCGGTGAAAACATATGCCATCTTGAAATACAGCTCGGATACCAGCACAGGGACATAGAATCGCTTATCCTTAAGCGTAATGATTTTAACAAAAAAAAGTTCAATATGCATCTTGCTGAATCGATAGCGGGCGATACTTCTATCGGGCATGCGTTGGCGTATGCGGGTGCTGTTGAGGCATTGTCAAATTGTGTGGTTTCGCGCAGGGCTGAATCGATTCGCGCGATTGCTCTTGAACTTGAGAGAATCGGCATACATATCGGTGATCTCGGCGCTATATCAAACGATATAGGTTACCTAATGGGCAACGCTGTTTTCGGGGCGACGCGGACTCTGGCGATAAACTCAATGCTTGCCATATGCGGAAGCAGGTTTGGGAGAGGGTTAATCAAAGTCGGTGGAGTTGCCTTTGATATTGATACGGAGTTGATGAAATCATTATCAAAAACATTCAGGAAAATAGATCATGACGTAACTTTGATGGGTGAAACCATGTTATCTCAGGCGACTGTTTTATCAAGGCTGGAAACCACAGGTATTGTGGATAAACATACCGCTTCAGAGATAGGTATGGCGGGGCTTTCCGCGAGAGCTTCCGGGTACTCTATCGATGTGCGAGCCGATCACCCTTTTGGGATATATAAATATTACCCGATATATAAAACGTCTATCGATAACGGTGACGTTTTTGCCCGGACTTATCTGCGGTATGTGGAGATTGGCAACTCAATAAAATTTATATTTGAACAATTTGATAATTTACCGGAAAACAATACTCCCTTATTAAACGCGACAGGTGAATTTGCCGGAGATAGTTTTGTTGTTTCCCTTGTGGAAGGTTGGAGAGGTGAAATCGCTCATTGCGCCATAACCGATGCCGACGGCAACCTGATCCGATATAAAATAAAGGATCCGTCGTTCAACAATTGGTTTGCGCTCGCGCTTGCAGTAAGGAACAATGGAATATCTGATTTTCCACTATGCAATAAAAGTTTTAATTTATCATACTGCGGTTTTGATTTATAAGAAAGGCAATAAAATGTTTGATCTTTTAAAAGTGAGGATAAATCAGGGTAATCAGGCAATACCTGATATAAAACGAGCTGTAATAAACCCTATGTTCAGGGGATTGCCTGAAATCACCGCCGAATCTTGTGATAAATCAATAGAAGAAATATGTCCTGTCGGTGCTTTAAGTTCAAGTCCTTTATCTATCGATATGGGAAAATGTATTTTCTGTGCCGATTGTGAAAGGGCATGCGGTAAAGGCGAGATTAAATTTACCAATTTTCATAAAACTTCAGCTACTTCGCGTGAAACACTGATTGTTGATATGCATACGAATGCGCAATCGTATGAAAAAACCGCGATTCAGGCGAGAAAAGATATTAAAAAATTGTTTGGGCGTTCTCTTAAATTGCGGTCTGTATCCGCGGGAGGCTGTAACGGGTGTGAAATGGAGTTGAACGCCTGTTCCAACGTGAATTTTGATATGGGACGGTTTGGCATAGATGTTGTTGCTTCACCTCGACACGCTGACGGAATTATAATAACGGGCCCAATAACGGAAAATATGGTTTACGCGCTTAACGATAGCTATTTAGCTGTTCCGCATCCGAAAATAATTATCGTAGTGGGAAGCTGTGCCATAAGCGGTGGGAAGTTTGCCGGTTCACCTGCAATAAACAGGGAATTTCTGAAAAACCATAAAATCGATTTATATATTCCCGGTTGTCCGGTGCATCCGCTTACCGTTATAAACGGTATTTTGAATTTTATCGGAAGATGATTATTCCAAATATCTAAGCCAGTTGAATTTATCTTCAGTTCTGCCCTGTATAATATCAAAATACATTTCCTGAACTTTTCTTGTGATTTCTCCGCGGCTACCGTTACCGATAGTTATATTATCGATTTTCGTTACCGGAGTAATCTCTGCGGCAGTACCTGTAAGAAAAACTTCGTCGGATATATATAATGATTCTCTCGGAAGAATATGCTGTTCTATGCGTATACCGAGTTCTCTTGCTATGACGAAAATACAATGGCGCGTGATTCCCGGTAAAATAGAGCATGTCGTAGGCGGAGTATATATGACGCCGTTTTTAACCATGAACACATTTTCGCCGGACCCTTCGGATACAAAACCTGAATGATCGAGAGCTATTCCTTCGTCGAACCCGTTTTTAATTGCCTCAATTTTTATAAGTTGCGAGTTCATATAATTCGCGGCTACTTTTGCCATGAACGGAAAAGTATTTGGTGCGGCCCTGTGCCATGAAGCGATTCTACAGCTTATACCTGTTTCCAGCGCTTCTTCGCCCAGGTATCTGCCCCAATCCCAAGCGGATATACATACATTAACCGGACAGTTGAACGGATTTATCCCCAAGTTACCATACCCGCGGAAGGCAAATGGGCGTATATAGGCTTCATCGAGATTATTAATTTTCAGAAGGTCAATAGTAGCCTGTTCAATTTCTTCCTGAGCAAATGGGATATCCATATAATAAATTTTGCATGAATCATATAATCGCTTATAATGATCGCTCATGCGGAACAAAACGGACCCTTTTGGTGTTTTGTAGCATCGTATGGAATCAAACGCGCAAGATCCGTAATGGATAACATGCGATAAGATATGAATTTTAGCGTCGTCCCAGTTTACAAATTTCCCGTCAATCCAGATTTTGTCCGCTTTAAATGCCATTTTGTAACTCCCTTCTTATATAAAAAATGAAAAAAAGCATGGTTTGTTTTTAAAACTAAAATATTATACAAAATCAATTTGAAATGGTCAAGAATCTGATTCTTTATCCAGAATTTTTCCTATAATAAGTGAATTCTTTCCGTATTTTGAGCGGATTTTATCTATTGATTCATATAACTTGTTCTGATTTTTTGTGTTGCCTTCATCAAAAAGTCCGAATTGTTTTTCCTCGGTAATCACAAGTTTAGAGGCAGTTACACCAATCAGCCTTACTTTTTGAACCAAACTGACTTTATTTAAAAGTTGTTTTGCGTAATCGAAAATAAGGTTGTCCAGATTAACGGCATTTTCAAAAGATACGCATCTCGATATCGTATTGAAGTCAGAGTACCTGACTTTCAGAGTAATACATTTGCTCCAGAACCCGTGTTTGCGCAGGCTTGTTCCTACTTCCTGCGATAGTTGGGCAAGAGTGGCGAGAATGATATCTTTGTCGTTTATGTCAGAATCGAAAGTTGTCTCTTTTCCCATTGATTTGGTTTCGGATTCAGTAGTCACAGGGCGGTCGTCGATGCCACGGCTCAGATAAAAGAGGCTTTTTCCGAAATTTCCGAGTTCGCGTGTCAAAAATTCTATCGATAATCGCTGAATATCCGCTACAGTGTTCAACCCTCGTTTTTTGAGTAATTGAGCTGATTTTTCACCGACACCGTATAACTTTTCCACTTTCAGGCTTTTCAAAAAATCTTTTTCTTTACCGGGAGTTACAACTACCAAACCATCTGGTTTTTTCAAATCGGAAGCGATCTTAGCCACAAATTTGTTTGAAGCGATACCAACTGAAGCGGTTAGTCCTGTTTTTTCTTTGATCCTGTTTTTGATAAGTTTACCTAATTCAAACTTGTCTTCAGGGATATTCGGGCATCCGGTTAAATCAAGATAAGCTTCGTCGATAGATGCTACCTCAAATAAAGGTGTGAAACTCTCAAAGATATCCACAAGCTCTTTTGAATATCTGGAATACAGTTTGCCATGTACAGACACAAAAATTCCTTTTGGGCATAATCTTTGCGCTTCAGAGACAGGCATCGCCGACCTGACACCGAATTTTCTTGCTTCATAACTTGCCGAAGATACAACACCTCTATGTCCGGGCAATGCCCCCACAATCACAGGTTTACCAATCAGCTCAGGATTTTCGAGCTGTTCAACCGATGCGAAAAAAGCATCCATATCCACATGGGCGATACATCTGAAATTTTGATCTTTTTGCAGTTCCATTTTATCTCTGAAAATTAGAAGAAAATGTTATATCGATCAGTTCAATTTTATTCAGGCAAGGTAAGATATAATTTTATACGCGAGTTTCGCGGCATAAAAAGATGACGCGTTGTCGTTTTCTTCCGGAGCAAGTTCAACCAGATCCGCGCCGATAACTTTTTTGCCTGAACAAGACAGTTTATCGAGAAATTCTATTATTTCATACCAATAGATTCCTCCCGGCTCCGGTGTGCCGGTTGCCCTGACTTCACTGATGTCGACAGCGTCTATATCAAATGTGAAATAAACATGGTTGCTGAGGCTGGATATTGCCTCGTCCATCCAGTCTTTGTTTTTACGCAGTTTATATGCGAAAAACATGTTCAGGTTATGTTTATCTATCAATTCATGTTCCTCTTCAGACAAACTCCTGATGCCGGCGGAACAAAAAGGGATGTTCATTTCGAATATCCTGCGCATTACACTGGCGTGTGACCACAATTTATCTTCATACTCGTATCTCAAATCGGCGTGAGCGTCAAAATGCAGTACACTTAAATCAGGATATTTTTTTACCGCTCCTTTAACAATGGGAGCGGAAATAGAATGCTCACCGCCGAGAAAAAGAGGGAACTTATTTTCGGATAAAATCTCCAGGCATTTGTTTTCAAGTTCATGTGCGGTGATATCCCAAATATTGTTTGTTCCTATAGGTTCGTCGGTAAAGATGCCTATCAGGCTGGAGTTTCTGCGGAGTTTCTCATCCCAGAATTCCACTTGCCATGAAGCCTCGATTATGGCATCGGGCCCATTGTGTGTGCCTTTACCGTAAGATGTGCTGGCCTCAAATGGGACAGGGACAACAACTACTCGCGAGCTATCTTTTCGGGTCAATTCATCAGGCAATCCTAAAAACCCGTGAAGTTCCTGCATATTATACTCCTAAAATTCAGGATATAAACTTATAGAATAAATACCGCCGCGGCAACGACAGTTGTCCATAACCCTTTTTTATCGCCGATGGCTGTCTGGGTTATGTTGGTCGTTTTAATGATTTTACCGCTGGCTTTGTATTCCATTTTTCGTTCATCCCAGGCTTTATCGGGATCGAAATCGATGCCAAGGGTAGTTGCCAGCATAGCGGCCGCGAGATCTTCGGCATAATCGCCTGCGACGTTTTCTTTTTCGCCGAATGAATGATGTTCGGATAAGTATCCGTATTGTTCTTTATCTTTAGGTAAGGCAAGGCCTATTGATGATGCGATTAGACGGTTAGGCTCATTGGTGGCGCATCTTGCCATAACGCAGAATACTATTTCTCCGGGATTGAGCATTTCCAACCCTTTTTCCTTAGGGATAATTTTGCAGTATGGCGGATATATGCTTGATACGGTAACCAGATTACATTTTTCTACGCCGGCCTGTCTCAAAGCCAACTCAAAACTGCTGAGATATTCTTTATGTTTTCCGACACCCTTTGTTAAAAACATATATCTTGGTACCATAGGAATTCTTTTTACTGGCGTCATTGTTTTTACCTCTTCGACTATCTGTTTATTGTTATCTGTTTCAAAAATTTCATTATCAAATAATTGCGCAAAATTTCGATTACCGCTCATTTTTTTAAGCCATCAATTTTAAGAAAATTTATGAATAAATTTTAAAACAGATAAGATACTAAATTTTTTCTTTTTTGAAAACCTAAAAATTAATAAAATTATAATTTTTACTTAATCTATTATTTTTTGGAATATAGATGATTGAATATAATTTATTTTTGTTTTCGGATAGTCTAATATATTGGCATTGAATATGGAGGTGATATATGTTTATTTTGTGGGAAGATTTCAGGGCGATTCTTGAGCGGGACCCTGCGGTTAGGGGATTTTGGGGAATGCTTGAGGTGATTTTAAGCTATTCCGGATTTCATGCAATAATAAGCCACAGGATTTGTCATTTTTTACATACCAGATTGAGGTTACCTCTTATACCGAGGTTGTTATCGCAGTTGTGCCGGTTTATAACCGGAATAGAGATTCATCCTGGCGCTCAAATTGGAAGGGGATTTTTTATTGATCACGGAATGGGAGTGGTTATTGGGGAAACGACCATAATAGGTAATTACGTAACTCTCTTTCAGGGAGTGACTTTAGGCGGAACAGGCAAAGAAATGGGCAAACGTCACCCAACTTTAAAAAACCATATTGTTGTGGGAGCCGGTGCGAAGGTGCTTGGCAACATTATAATCGGCAATAAAGTCAATATCGGTGCCGGATCGGTTGTAATTAAATCGGTACCTGATAATTGTACTGTCGTTGGTGTGCCTGGTGTGATTGTGCGCCGTGAAGGAGAAAAAGTACCTGAAATCAGCCTTGATCATGCGAATCTGCCTGATCCGATAGCGGCCCGGTTACAGATGATTCAGTCTGAAATAGATTGTATTGAGGATCACATCAAATGTTATAATGAATTATGTAAATTCCGAAAAATAAACAGGGAACTGATCAAAAAGGAAGTCGATGAATTGAAAAAAGATGAAACCGATACGAATTTATCTGCTGAAGAAGATATTGACAAAAATAAGTGAAAGTCTTACACTATATCTTTTTTCAATACAATCGGAATAAAATATAGTTTGCAATATGAATAAAAATACACGATTTGATTCAGGCTCCATCGGTTTGGTACACACCAAATATTTTACTTTTGCCAATCCGCCTGATGAATTAGAACTGGAATGCGGCAAGAAACTCGGCCCTATTACAGTAGCATACGAAACTTACGGTAAACTTTCCGAAAAAAAAGATAACGCGATACTGATTCTGCACGCGTTATCCGGTGATGCCCATGCTGCCGGATATCATACTGCCAACGACAAACAACCCGGTTGGTGGGATAACATGATCGGTCCCGGCAAAGCATTTGATACGGATAAGTATTTTATTATCTGCTCAAATTTTTTAGGGGGATGCAAAGGTACTACCGGTTCAATAACCGTCGATAAGAATACGGGCAGAAATTATGGGTTGAGTTTCCCTATGATTACTATAGCCGATATGGTCAAGGTTCAGAAAAAACTCATGGATTATCTTGGAGTGCAATCACTTCTTTCTCTTGCCGGCGGTTCAATGGGTGGAATGCAGGGTCTTGAATGGATAATAGAGTATCCTGATTTTGTCAAATCGGCGATGATTATCGCTTCAACAAGCAGGTTATCTCCACAGGCTATTGCATTTAACGAAGTTGGGAGAAACGCCATTACAACCGATCCCAATTGGCACAATGGCGATTATTATGGAAAAAGTATACCTCGCCACGGGTTGGCTATCGCGAGGATGATCGGTCATATAACTTATCTATCCGATATATCTATGCACGCCAAATTCGGGCGAAGGCTCCGCGAAAGAGAAGCTTACGGATACGATTTTTCATCGGAATTTGAGGTGGAAACATATTTACATCATCAAGGCGATAAGTTTGTTGAGCGTTTTGATGCCAATACATATCTCTATCTGACAAAAACGATGGATTATTTTGATCTGGCAAGCAAATTCGGATCATTAAATTCGGCTTTTGAGAATGTTACTTCCAAAGTTCTGGTGATGTCGTTTACTTCAGACTGGCTGTTTCCTCCGTATCAATCGAAAGAAATTGTTAAATCGCTTATGAATAACGATAAAGATGTGTCATATGTTGAAATTACGTCGAGTTATGGGCATGATGCGTTTTTATTGGAAGCCGAGCATCTTACAAAAATAGTAACAAATTTTTTAGATAATTTGAAGGTTGATAAAAATGGCAAGAAAAATTGAAAGCCTTGTTTTTCACGCCGATTATGAAAAAATAATCTCTATTGTGGAACAGGATAGTAAAGTTCTTGATCTTGGATGCGGAACAGGTGAACTGTTGTTCCGTTTGATTCGCAATAAGAATGTCAAAGGGCGAGGAGTGGAAATCGATCAGGCCAATATATTGAAGTGTATTGGCAAAGGGTTATCTGTATTTCAGGGTAACATTGATGAGGGGTTGAAAGAATATCAGGATAAATCATATGATTACGTTATCTTAAATCAGACACTTCAGGTAACTCATAAACCTCAATTCGTCCTTAAAGAAATGCTCAGGGTCGGCAGAAAAGCTATTGTGAGTTTTCCTAATTTTGCGTATTGGAAAATACGCGCGCAACTTTTTTTCCACGGCACAATGCCAAAAACAGAGACACTTCCCTTTGAATGGTACGAGACACCCAACATAAAATTGGTTACGATAAAAGATTTTCGTAAATTCTGCAAAGATAACAAAATAAAAATCCTACAGGAAATTTTTATTGGGGATAATGAAAAAACGTTAAGATCAGTATGTTTGGCGAATATATTGTCTTCGGAAGGTCTTTTTGTTATAACCGATAGTTGCGCAACCGATTAAAAACTCAACCAATATATTAGCCGGGTGAATTTGCCCATAGCCATAAGGAATCCGATTGTTATAAGAATAACTCCTGCTATTATCGTTAATGGATGAATAAACCGTGTCAGTTTCTTGTTAACCGATAAAAACCATCCGATTGCCAGGGCGGATATAAAAAACGGTATTCCCAACCCAAGAGAGTACATCGTAAGCAAAATGATGCCCCTTGTCATTTGTGAACTTGAGCTGGCGATAACCAGAACCGATCCCAGAATCGGGCCTACACAGGGTGTCCATCCGGCGGCAAAAGCGAGGCCTATAACAAATGCTCCAAGTATTCCGAAAGGTTTTTTAGCGATATGGAACTTTTTTTCCTGTGACAGAAAATCAATTTTCAACACGCCGATAAGGAAAAAACCGAGCAGAATAATTATTACTCCTCCTATGCGTGCGATCATATCCTTGTACTCTGATAATATCTGTCCGATAAATGACGCGGAAGCACCAAGAGCAATGAATACCGCTGAAAACCCCAATATAAACGATAACGAGTTAAAAACCACACGTTTTATCATCTCTCCGGATTTGATCCCTGATTGAAGTTCCTTAAGAGAAAACCCTGTAACAAACGCGACATAAGAAGGAATTAACGGCAATACGCAAGGCGATAAAAACGATAATAACCCGGCTGCGAAAGCTACCCATAGAGTAATATTTTGATCAGCATGCATTTGAATATCCCCCAACATTTTAAATAATTAATTTTTAAGGTTGATACTTCCTCTGACAAATTAAGTGCATACTTTTAATTGTTACTGGATGCTATTGTAAATGTTTATTGGTTGCCAGCGGTATTCTTTGACTTGTTTATTAGAAACAGAGGGATATTTCGGGAATATCGTTAATGTAAGAATATTGTAATTCAACAGCGCAAATTGGGCAATTTAATTTTGATTCTGTTTTTGAATCAGTCGATATATCAAGATTACTTTTGCATACAGGGCAGACAAGTTCAATAAAATGATTATTACCTGCATGTACACTTTGTTTAATATAGCTATGTATTGATTGATCAATGATTTCTTGGTTTTGAACCATTTCTTCAATGAAGGAAATGTTTTCAATGCTTCCTATGAATACCGCCGATAACATTAGATTATTTTTATGGTAAATCTGTTTGAAAATTTTCTTGTCGGTATCAATATATTCTATTACATCGCAATTTTTCAGTGCGGATACAGGATTTCCCATTATTATAAATGGATAAGCTTTTGTCTTTCCTCTGATGGATTGTACCGCGCAATAAGTTTTCTCGTGTCCGAGGATATTTGTTGCGGCTGTAATACCTTGTAGCCACGCCCGGCGCCAGCCTATTGAAAACTCGGGATATTCATCCATGCAGATGCATACGTCTCCTGCCGCGTATATATCAGGATACTCTGTGCGCATGTGATAATCGACACATATTTTTGAATCGAGTCCAAGAAAATCAAGATTTGGTTCAAGCGGTCCATTTATTATAGCTAAATCGGCATCGATTATTTTCCCGTTAGATAACTCTATAGCCTTAAGTTGGTTATGATGAGGTATGAAATTTATTATCTCAGTATTAAGGATGAACTCCACATCATCAAGTAAGTTATTAATGAATCCGGTTCCTTTTTCGTTCAAATAATCCTGAAATAACCTTTTATTTTTAAGAATCACGGTAATTTTCGAATCAAGCGATCTTAAAGCCCGTATAATCTCAAAAAGATGAATGTTATCGCCGACGATCACTGATTTTTTCACTTTGCCGTTAAACGACATTAGTGTATTTGTATCTTTTATGGAATTTAAGGTAAAAATACCCGATATTTTCTTTAAATCAGTGTTCAGTTTTGTTTCAGCTCCGGTAGCTATCAGGAGTTTATCATAGGCGATGGATTCACCGGTTTGCAGAAGAACCGATTTGCCAGCGGTATCGATTTTCATAACCTGTTTGCCCATATGTATCTGAAGGTGGTTATCCGGAGTTTGCATATCTGGAGGATACATTTGCGGCAAGCTTATTTTTCCCGCCAGATAATCGGCAAGATAAACCTTGTAATAAGTCGGGGTTTGTTCATTTGTAATAATTATAATATTACTGTCTGGAGAGTATTTCCTGATTGTTTTGCATGCCCAATGTGAAGCTACTCCATATCCGATAATAACAATATTCATCTATTCCCCTCTCTGCTGAAACAATATAATTTATCGGAATTGTTTTTTAGCGGTATATTTTTTTTTACTTTTTTTTAAAAAACCATTATGTATTTATTTGAGCAAGTAATATAAACCTAAAAAGAAAGGTACGGAAAATATTGACGCGATATAGCTATAAAAAACAGTTGTTCCGATAAGTTTATAGTCTGCTTCTTCATTTCTGGCTATCAAAGGTAAAGTCGCTGATGATGGAACACATGCTTCCAGAACCAGAAGAACAGCAATTTCATGAGGTATTGGCAATAATATTACAACAGCGATTACAATAACTGGGATAACAATAAGTTTCAAAATAGAAATTTTTGTTATGGTTAATTTACATGCAGGAACTTCGGCCCGGGAATTTATGAAGATTATTCCCCCGGTTACTATCATTACCAGTGGAACAGTAATTTTGCCGAGCATCTCCATGCTGGTTAACAAAGTTTCCGGCATAAATCTATTTAATCCGGTAAACACAATTATAAGCGATACCAGAACAGCAATCACAGGATTATTAAGAATTGAGCGCCATGTGAATGTAAGATTGCTTTTTCTTTTTAAAACGTGAGGGCTTACGCTGAAAAGAAGAGCCGAAAATGGTATATTGAAAGTAAATAAATACAGGAAAATTTTACTTCGTTCCGGTTCAGGAAACAAAACGGATATTATTGGAAGTGGAATATAAACCGCGTTTTGAAAAGTAATAAGTAACTTGAATTCTCCTGTTTCCTTTACTTTTTTGTCTATCGCGAGGTATATCGAGGCTACAAAATAACCCAGCGCCAGAATTGCTACACAGGATATAGGAAGCCATATGAGATCCTGGATATTCTCTATGGATGTGTTTTTTATAATATGAGTAAAAATGTAACATGGAAATGTAATTTCAATGACTAATTTGCTTAAAGTCAAAAGACAACATTCGCGAATCAACCCGCGGGATAATCCCCAGAATCCCACAAGGCCTATCAGGGTTATTTGGATCATTAAAGATAACGTTTTTTCGAAAATCAAAAATGGATTCAAGGCAGACTCTTATTTATTATTTAATCTATGATATTCCGATTCTACATGGTTTCTATGTTGCTCTTCTTCTTTGGCTAAAAAAGCAAACAGGTTTTTTACATGTTCCATTTTCGTTTTTTGGCTGAGAAGTGAATAGAATTGGCACGATGCTTTCTCTCGTTCGAGAGCGAGCTCAAGGATATCATTGACATTAGCGTCTTCTTTTATTGTGTGCCGTTTTTCGATATATTCATTGTTGAGAAGCGTTATTTCCTGGGTATTAATAGATTGTATTATTTCATCCATACTATGGGTGGAAATAAACCTTAACTTTTGAAGATGGGTTTCTTCTTCATTCATTAGCATAGTGAGCAGGTTTTTGCTTTCCTGATCTGCAACTTTGTTTATAGCGTTCTGATAAAAATCCCTGCTTTCTTCCTCAAATGTGATTGCGCTTTTTATTACCATTTCAAGAAGCATGTCTTTAATTATTAAGGATGCTTTAATATTTTTCATGATATATTTTCTCCTCATCAAAATATAATCATTTATACCTGAAAATGATTATCTATTCAATTATTTTCAAAAAAAATAAATATGGTATTGCCGGTAAATAGTTATCAAAAACATAACCAAAGCTTTTATATTTGTATATCAAAAAATATAAAAAGCCGGCATAAGAATCAAATCAAATGCCGGCTTTTTTATATACTTAAATCAAAAGATTATATCGATTCTTGAAGTAATCTTTGGGCACGGATATTTTTATCAACACCAGTATTAATAAGCGGTTTAGGCCCTTCTACTGGTGTACCGCCATTTAGCGCGGGGCTAAATCCAATCAGATCACCGCCTAATATGTTGCCGCTTATATGTACTTCCTGTGTATCGGAACCGGAAATCAATACTCCGGACCCTATTGTTGTTCCGTCGTGAATAACCAGTTTATTGTCGCTGGAATTCTCTATTCGAACACCTTCTCCGATAACGACATTTTTACCGATAAAAATATTGGTTCCTGTGATGGTTACATCAGAATTGATTATTGTGCCTTCACCGATAGGTATTTCGGGCGAGATATATGTGTTTGGCGAAACCACGATTTGTATACCTTGTTCAGATAATGCCTGGAGTATTTCTTTCTGTTCATTTTCGTTTATTACCTGAATTCTGTTGAATTCATCAACACGGACTTTAAATGAAGCGAGCCTTACTTCGTCCATAGATTTTCTTTTGAGCATTTCATTTGCGCGTAATTTCAGGTACCTTATAATTCCTTCACCGACAAACCCGCGCATTACCGGATCGTTTTCCAGCGATTTAATTGCCTGAACATAAGTTGCCGGAAGAGAAACAATACCTTTTTGTGCTCGTTCTTCTTCTGTCATTTTATATACGTTCTGGGAAATGGGTTCTCTTGGTTTTAATCCTGATTTAATTCCCATTAATCCAGCGTGAATCATTGCGGCAAACTGCAGGTGAGCTGTTCCCATGGGATCAGGCATACGGAACTCAATTCGGGGAGCGCCTTTTGAGCCTTCAGGCCAACCGGGTATTCTAACCATAGCTGATCTGTTTTTTGGGCCCCATACAGGTAGAATGGGTGCTTCAAAACCAGGAACAAGCCTTTCGTATGAATTCGGGTTTTGGTTTGTAAGGGGCATTATGCCGGCGGCGTGTTGTAATATACCTTCTACGTAAGATTCAGCTATTGGAGATAATTTTGTAGGTGTTTCTTTTGCTGGAGCGAACGCGTTTTCGCCGGTAGAAATGCGTTTTAATGATTGATGAACATGCATACCGCTTCCGTTTTGATCAGGAAACACTTTGGCGTTAAACAAAGCGATTAATCCATGCCTTTTGGCGGCGCGTTTCACTATTTCTTTATAGATCATGATGTTGTCTGCCATATCCATTGCCGTATCGTGATCCATAGGTATTTCATACTGGCTTGGCGCAACTTCATGATGCGCGTATTTTATTCTTACGCCTATGCTTTCTGCACCGCGAATAATATCCTGAACGGTTTTAAGTACATTTTTGTTTCCGCCGGAGAACACATCGTAATATTTGTTCTGGTCAACAAGGCTTCCGTCAGGATTAAGCAGGAAAAATTCCGGTTCCGGAGCGAGAACCGGGATAAATCCCATTTCAAGAGCTTCCTCAAGAGCTTTTTTGAGCAGTTGCCTTGGATCTGAGCGGAACGGTTTCCCGTTTGGCATCAGTATATCCGCATAAACAAAAGCTTCTTTAGGTGAACCATCCTGCCAGTTGAGGATTCTCAGCGAATTTGGTTGAAGCCGTGCCGTCATTCCTGTGGATACATCTGTATCCCCGAAATCTTTAATCAATTCTGCGGGAATAGCTACACCGTCGCTGAACGGGCCGGTTTTTCTGAAATCTGTGGATGGTACCGAGAAAAATTTAAGTTCGCCTGACATATCTGTTACAGCAATATTGACTTTTTCAATACCTTCCTTTTCAAGTAATTCAAAAGCTTCGGAATTGTTATTTGGACGTTCGATTTTTTCTCTGAAATTATAATTGTCTTTCGTCTTTATTTCTCTTGGTACGTTTTCCTCAGGTTTCATCGGAACAGCCCAAATGGCTCCGATAGTAGGTTGCCCATTTTCAGGCACGAATACACGCATAGTGCTTGGTTCAAGGCGCGAAACCATGTCGCTTTTTGATATGTAACCGAATCCGGCGATGGATGATCCATCGAAAGACAATCCATCTTTAAGCAAAGATGCTATCTCACCCACTGGAGCGTATACTCCACGAATCCTTCCTTCCGGATCCATAAATTTGACTTCAACGAAGTCCACATTATTTTCGCTGATTACCTTGAGCACGTCATCAGCTGATTCAACCCTGCCGATATCCTGTAATTCACCGAGTTCATAGTAGCTTCTTCTCAATATAAATTCCATTAAATCGTTGCCGAAAATTTCTTTTGCCAGGGTACCTTCGTTTAGCCAGCGTATTGCCTGGGGCAAGCTTGTCGGCAGAGAACCAACACCCAGCGCTTTTCTTTCCTCATCAGTCATATGGTAAATATTACCGCCGGCCGGATCTGTTGAAGTAATGGGTCGTCTGACCTGGAGGTTGTCTTCTATACCTTTTAAACCCGCGGCAAGCATAGCGGCAAACGCAAGATGTGTATTCCCGTACGGATCCGGTGTTCTGTATTCGATTCGAGCTTGTTTTGTACTCGTCCAACCGGGTATGCGGACTGATGCGGTACGGTTTTTAGCGCCCCATGCGACTGCAGTAGGCGCTTCATATCCGGGAACCAATCTGCGATATGAATTCTGTGTCTGATTAGTGAGAGCCGCTATTTCAGGGCCATATTTCAGTAACCCTTCGATATAAGATTTTGCCATATTGGATAACCCCATTCCGAGCGGATCGGAAGGATCTGAGAACATATTCACACCTGTAATATTGTTTTTTAATGATTGGTGAACATGCATACCGCTTCCATTCTGATCAGGGAAAACTTTTGCCTGAAAAGTGGCTTTTAAACCATATTTATTAGCTACTCTTCCGATGATAAGTTTGAAAAGCATTGTGCTGTCGGCGACTTCAAGAGCCGTTCCCACACCGACAGGGATCTCATATTGTGAATTGGCGACTTCATGATGAACATACCTGGCGTCAATGCCGACGCTTTGAATTGCTCTAAGAATCTCCTGAAGAGCGTTCTGCATATCTTCACCCAATCCGCCTATTTCAGTATAATAACCTTTATCGTCGTATTTGGTACCATCGGCTTTAAGGAGGAAAAATTCCGGTTCCGGAGCCATTAAAGGTGTGGCATTTAAAAGAGAATTAGCTTTCTGTTCCATATTTTTGAGCATGTTTCTGTAGTCGGTTGGCAGAGGTTTTCCGTTCTCGTCCAATATATCGACAAACAGGTATGCTTCTTTCTTTGACCCGTCGCCAAAATCAAGGATTCGCAGTGATGAAATATCGGGAAGCGCCCTGAAATCGATTGTATCCCGGGTTGTAGGCAGAAGTTTTCTTACTTCTTCCCGCATATTTATACCGGTTTTAAGTACATCGCCTTTCTTCAATTCCCGCAAGGAAACTTTTTCGAAAAGGAGATGTCCCTGGTGATCGGTGATGGCGAATCTGACTTCGGTAATACCATTTTTTTCCAGCATCTGGATAAGTTCTTTTTGATTTCTTGGTATGGTTCTCTGGCTATATTCCGGTATAGGATATGTAAGCTTTTGAGTCGGATTGTCTTCAAGTTTCATAGTATTTGCCCAAATTTCGGCATGATTTCGTGAACCGTTTTGTCCCTGATAAATGCTTAGTGAAGAAGGTTCGACTCGCAAAGACATATCACTTTTCGATACAGTGCTGAATCCAGGTATGGAAGATCCATCGAAACCGACTCCGTCTTCAAGCATACCTTTGGTAAACTCTACCGGAGCGAGAACACTATGGGTTTTGCCTTCCGGATCGAGAAACTTAATTTCAACAAACTCGACCTGATACTTATCGATATTTTTCGCGACATCTTCAATGTTATTTACTTTACCGATATCGAATTTAACATCTTTTAATCCTCTTCCTCTGATTATAAGGAAATTGATTACGTCCTGGGGAAGGAACGATTTCACAAAATCGCTTGCCTCAAGGTTGTCAATAGCTTCGTCCATACTGGTGGGCAAAGAGGTAATTCCCGCTTTTTTGCGTTCTTCGGCATTCATTTTATAGATGTTAGTTTCAACAGGTTTTCTTGGAGTCATTTTCTTTTCTATACCGTCAATTCCAGCCATAATCATTGCCGCGAAAGTCAGATGTGATGTTCCCATCGGATCAGGGCAACGGTATTCGATTCTTGCCGCTCCTTTTGCTTCGTCAGGAAAACCAGGGATTCTAACCAGAGCGGATCTGTTGCGTTTGCCCCAGGCTATAGCTGTTGGAGCTTCAAATCCGGGTGTGAGCCTCATATAGGAATTCGGATGCTGGTTGGTTAGCGCGGCTATTTCATGAGCATGTCTCATAAGCCCTTCGGAATACTGTTTAGCGACCAGCGATAACCGCATATCGTCGTTACGGTCGAAGAATAAATTATCGCCGGTTTCCGTGCTTCTCAGCGATTGGTGCACGTGCATACCGCTTCCGTTTATATTCTGACGGACTTTAGCTTTGAAACTCGATTTCAGGCCGTTTTTCTCAGCGGATCTGCGAACGATATCTTTATAAATCATGATTGTATCAGCCATCCATAACGCGTCGTTGCTGTACTTCATCGGGATTTCATATTGACCGCCGGGTACTTCATGATGAGCGTACCTGACATTCATACCGATACTTTCGGACGCGATCATAATGCCTTGAAGTGTATTGCGGATATTTTCGGAAACACCTTCAAGATCATAATAGTAATCTTTGGTGTCTGCAGGATTGCCATTTTTATCGAGCAGGAAAAATTCCGGTTCCGGCGCTACAGTAGGTACGAACCCTTTATTTTTTGCTTTATCTATAACTTTTTTCAATACATTTCTGAAATCGCCTTCATATGGTTTTCCATTTTCAGTAACCAGGTTGATATACATTATCGCTTCGGGAGTTGTTCCATCGCTCCAGTCAAGTACTCTTAGAGTGGTTGGATCTGGAACAGCTTTTAGTTTTGCTTTTGATTTAATTGAGGGCAAAAGCAAAGAGATATCCGAAGGTACTGAAATTCCTTTGTTCCAAACATCGCCTTTTTTAAGGTCGGATAAAGAGACGGATACATATTTCAGGTGTCCTGTACTGTCTACAATAGCGAATCTGGCGCTTTTTATTCCTTTTTCTTCCATTATACGAATGACATCTTCTTTTGTTTGCGCCTGTGGAGGTTCTTCCCTGAAATTAATTTGTTCTGTTAACTTGTGGGGCTGATTTTCATCAGGGCTTTTGGGAACTGCCCATATTGAAGCTCTGATAGGTTTGCCTGGTTCTGCACGGTAAACCTTGAGCCTTGTCGGATCAAGCGATGCAACCATATCGCTCTGATAAATGTAGCCGAAACCCCTTATTGATGAACCGTCAAAAGGTATGCCATTTTCCAAAAGGTCGTTTATTTCTCCGATAGGCGCCATAACTCCGCGTACTTTGCCTTGTGGATCGATGAATTTAATTTCTACCATTTGCACATTATATTTTTTCAGTACTTTAGCGGCATCATCGACGGTATTAATCTGCCCGATATCAATTACGTTTTGGACCTGAGTTTCAGCAAACTCGAATTGTCCTTTTACTCCGGTTAATGATTGATCGAGTTTCAGTTTTATCGCTTTTAAAAAGTACATGTTTTCGGCCTGAAATTTATCCATTATTTTTGTATATGCGGGAAACTGTTCTTTTACAAGATTTATGGCTTTCTTGAACTGTTCTTCATCGTTCATTCCGACCATAGATATTTCTTTTGGGTCTATAAGTGGTGTTCCTGCGAGGTTAAACATAACACCGAGTGTTTTTTTGCCGAGTTCCTGATCCATACCGTAACTCTGGTATCGTTCCAGTTTGCGCAACATTACAAAAAATTGAGTAACAGCGAATTTTGATTCTTCTATTTCTTTTTGCGACATTTCAAGTGTATTCATTGCGCGGATAATATGGGGTTGAAGAACATTGAATAAAAATCCCTGTTCTATTTGCGCAAACAGCAATCCTGTGCTTCTCAGTGAGTTAATATCCAGCATGACAAGATTAGCTTTTTCGTCTATCGATGTCATGGCATTGGTTTGGAATCCGAGTTGAAACCATAATTTGTCGTCTACCCATGGATATTGATTTCTCAGAAGTTCGGTTATTGAGGAAACAAGTGTACCATAATATGCAAGAAACACTTCGAGATATTCTTTGTTATTACCCTTTTTTTCAATGGCCTGGAGTCTTGCTTCAACTGCTTTGTTAGGCACGTTTCGTCCGATATCTTTTATGACTTCCATTAAATCTGCTCGTTTGGATATACGATTCAGGCTTTTTTGAGTCATGCTGAACATATATCTGCCTGATTTACCCAGTTGGACTTTGGCTAACGGTATATCTTCGCTCAGGTTGTCGGCGAATTTCGGAGCGGTCTGAAGGACATGTTTGTAAGTTGATAATGGCAATATTTCCTGCACGATTTGGTCTTCAACAACATAATCTAACGGTACATGCATATTGGGAAGAATGTTTCTTGAACTTAAATCAAGTTGATTGTAGTATGCGAAAACAACTGTTGTATTATCAATTTTAACTCTGGCAAATATTACAGAACCGATTTTGCGTACTTCTTTAAGTGAAACTTCAGGAGCGTTTTTGACTTGCCAGTCAGTGAGTATTGTATTTGCTCTGTTTAGTGCTTCTTTTATTCCATCTTTGAAGAAATTAACATCGGTTCTGGCGAGTTCTGAAACGGTGTTGCCAACAAAGTTTGCCCTAAAAATTTTACCGAGTTCCCTTTTTCTCTGTTCATTAACTATTGGCGTATCTGCCATCCACGATGCAAGAGCTAACGATTGTGCTGCGGCTTTATTAAAGAGTTCTTCAGCCATATTTTTGCCGGTTAAAAGTTCAAGGTAATTGCTTGTTTCCGGCATACTGTTGGCTCGTGGTGTTACTACCTGATAACCAATTCCTTTTTCTTTTAGTTTATCAGTTAATCCCGAGGTATGGAACCCGCCGGCAACTAAAATGGCGGTGTCTGTTTTCTGGTTTTCCATTAGTTTGAGAAGGTTGCTTATCATTGCTTCATCTCTTTGCTGAGCTGAAAAATAGAATTGCGACAACAGTTCAACACTTTTATCCAAGAGTTCGGGGTTCTTTTCATATGAAGCAGGCATATTGAGTTTTTCTGAAGTTTTATCAAGATAAGAATATAGATTTTGAGCGATGAAATAATCCGGATACTTTTTTAAAAACGCGATGTCTTCCTGAGATAATTCAAGTGTAAAGAAATGGTTTAAAATTGAAGCCGCTTTTGAGAAACGGGCGCATTCTTTCTGCTCATCGGATACGAGCATTTTATCCGCGATATAATCCTCGAGTTGTTTGCATTCTTTAATAAGCTCGCCATAATGGAGCCCGTCTATGGTTTTTAAGTAAGCTACGTAATTTTTAAAATCAGCGAATTCAGTGAGGTTAAGTTTAAGGCCGGCTGATAATTTTTCAATATAATCATAGTATTCCAGTTGTGAGATTCGGTTGATTTTAGCGTAAAAATCTTTCTCTATAAATTCTTTTTGTTTAGCGGCGGGTAAAACGTATTTTATTTTTGCGTAGACCTGTTCGAATTCCATTTGAGCTTTATCCGGATCGAACTTTTTCTCGAGTTCAAGGCAATTGAGGTAAATATTAAAATGGGTAAGTGGTTTTGTATCGATCCCTTCTTTATTCGCGTTGTCTCTAAGGTATTGTACATATGGTAGGACATTATCCTGGTTTTCATTTATTTCAAAAAGGCTTAATTTTTTCTGGAACTCTTTGAATGAGTCTGTATAAAGTAAATCTCCCAAAAGCATTAGCTGGCCTTTAAGAGAATCCACAAGATCCGATGCGTCTTTCTTTTGATCAAGAAGAGAAATATATGCTGTTAAATTCTGTTTATAAAGCTGGGCGTCGTCAATACCCCAAATAACGACCGGTTTATCATTATTGATGGCAAAATACTCAGTTCCTGTAATAATACCCTTTTTTAAAAACATATCTGACACTTTAATCCTCACATTCTTTAATGGGAAACTCTGATAAGCTGACGTGTCAATTTTATCGGCGACACCCTCCATTCCGATCAGCGTGACTTCATCTTTTTCCTTTAAATACTCGAGTAAAGAGGCGATATTTTTTTGGATATTGTAAATACAATGTGCATCCTGAATATGAATGATTTTCTTTTTTGTTGAGCCCTTATAAGACTCTTTCGTGATGCCAAGGTTTGGGGGGATTGTAATGCTTATATTTTTACTTGAAGGTGTACTGCACAGGGCCGATTCAATCTGAAAACAAAACAAAACCAGTGAAAAAACAGCCGTAAGTCTTTTCTTTGAAAACATGAATTTGCCTCCCATATATAATTTTTAATTTATTTCATATGCGATATTATAGCATTAATCAGGCATGAATACCATCGCAAATATATTTCATAATTGAACTGATTTGCAAACATATATAGAAAATATTAGTCATGTGGATATTGCCCGATAAGTTATGTTTGCCTGTTGTTGGATGTGAAAAAAACTATAGCTTTTATTTGAAATGGATTTTGATCGATTCAAGATTACAGTGTGAATAAAAATAAAGGCGGATATAAACTTGATCGATATTGGAAAAATCTAATTATTAAGAAAATATTGGAAGTGTCCCGTTGAACTTTAACGAAAGGATACAACCATGAAGTTAATCAGATTTAGTTGTATGATATTGTTTTTGCTGTTTTTCACTAAAAGCTCATTTTCCCAGTATAGAAAATACGAGGAAACCAGAGTGCTTCCATTGGAACCGGATAAATCAATAACTGAGAAAATGGTGATTGAAGGGAAACCTGTTCTTATTGAGAAAAAAGAGGTTATTGTGCAGAATGATCCGGCGGCTATTGTGGAAAAGAAATATTATATTTTGAGAAATGAGCCTGTTATTGAAGAAGATAAAGGATTCATAAAAAACACGGTAGATTTTTTAGGCAATACTCTCGCTTTTCCGTTTGAGTTTGTTGGCGGAGCAGTTAAAACGGTCTTTTAATATCTCTCGAAAATAAAAAAGGCGAATACTATAAAAGGGTATTCGCCTTTTTTATTAGCCGGTAATATTCTTATCACAAATAAATATGTCTTGACAGAATTCCGAGAGCTTTACCTTGAAAAAGAGAATTATCGGGTATTTCATAACGGCATGCATGGGTGTCGATAACTATAAATTTACCGTTTTTTAACGGATAAATGTTATCATAAGAGTTTCGAACGATAAATTTTCGTGTGCCTCTATCTGTTTCTACTTCCCAAGAGAGATGGTCGCCTTTTTCCTCAAGAAATACGATTTTTTTGATTACAGGAACAAAATATCGTTTATCGAGTTTAAGGAGTATTAAGTATTTTGTGTTTTGCGGGAACTCATCGAGGTCTTTAATTATTCCGATTTCCGGTTCATCTTCTGTAGAAGCGTTTTTTAAAGAAATATATTTGTTTGTCTGGTTTAACGGGTATGAGCGAAACACCTTTACATGCGGATAAATTATCCCGTTGGTTTTTAGCTGGAGAGTATCTCCATCTGTAATAGAAAACTCCGAATTTTCAGGTGATATATAATTTATCCTGTGTTGTTCCATACAAACCTCTATAAATTATTCATATCAAAATTAGATTTTAGTTTGAACAGATCCGATTGAATGCGTACAAACTTACTGTAATATCCGTTTTGAATTTTTATAAGTTCTTTTGGTGGTCCGAATTCTTTCAGAATACCGTTTTTTATCACGATAACCTTATCTACGTTCATGATTGTAGATAACCTGTGAGCGATAATGAATGTGGTTCTGTTTTTTATCAGATCCGAGAGTGCGTTTTGAATTAATCGTTCCGATGCGGCATCGATGGATGATGTAGCCTCGTCCATAACAAGTATCCGCGGGTTGCGAAGAACTACACGGGCGATGGAGAGCCGCTGGCGTTCGCCACCGCTTAGCCCGGCTCCGCGTTCGCCTATGCGGGTATCGTAACCGTCGGGCATATGTACGATAAAATCATGGGCATTGGCGATTTTTGCCGCTTGAATTATCTCATCCATATTCGCGTTAGGTTTCGCGTAAGCTATATTTTGCGCAATTGTTCCACGGAACAGGTACGGGTCCTGCAATACAACACCGATCTGGTTGCGCAAATCTGTTTTGTCGATGAGGGTGATGTCGGTATCATCTATAAATATTTGGCCGGAGGTCGGTTCATAAAACCTGCAGATCAGATTCGCGATCGTGGTTTTGCCTGATCCGCTATGGCCGATTATGCCGACTTTTTCGCCCGGATTGATCGCAAACGATATATCCTGAAGTACAGGCAGGTATCTCACGTATCCGAAAAAGACGTTTTTAAATTCGATTTTTCCATTTATGTTATTCAGGTGAATAAAATCTTTATCTTCTTCGGATTCTTCTTCCTCGTCGAGAATCTCAAAAATCCTGTGGGCGGCTGTAAGAACCTGTGTTGCCCATTGGCTTAGTTGAGCTAACGACGACAATGGTCCGTAAAACATCCCCAGGTAACTCAAAAATGCGATAAGTGTGCCGAGGCTGATATGATATTTTGCGTCGTCGATCAGCACGAAATGCCCGCCGACATACCATACAAGTATACCTCCTAAACTGAACATCATCGACATTATTGGGAAAAAAGTCGACCATGACTGATTGATGGCTAAAGCATCCTGCATGAGCTGATTGTTTCTTGATTTGAATTCATTGATTTCCCGTTGTTCCTGCGCGAATGCTTTTACTACTCTTATTCCCGATAAACTTCCGCTTAAAAAACTGTTTATCCGCCATCTGCTGAACCAATAACGGTTGCAATACCCGATAATGTGTTTCCAGTACATTCTTGTTGCGACCATAACCAGCGGGCCCGGAATCAACACAAATAACCCGAGTCTCCAGTTCATTGAGAATAACACCGTGCCTATACCAAAAATTAGGACGATATTAAGCAAAAATCCTTGTGATATGTTGGAGATGAAACTCTGCAATACTTCCGTATCTGCGGATACTCTGCTCATCAGCCCGCCGACCTGTTTGCGGTCGAAAAAGTCGATGGATAACCGTTGAAGTTTGTTAAACAATTTCGCCCGCAGATCGAATACAAATCTGTTTCCGACTCTTGTGTTTATGCGGTTATTTACCACGGTGATCACGATTCGGGCAAGTTGAATGCCCAGCAATGCGATAACCAACTGCATAAGCCACATCGGGTGCTGGGCGTTGGGGCCGAGTACATCATCGACTAAAGTTCTTGTCAGGTATGGTGGTGTCAGGTCGATGGTTACTCCAATAAGCAGTAAAATAAACATAACTATACACGATTTCATGTATGGAGTTGCCATTTGAATAAGCCTGGTGGCGGTTTTGCGTTTGGCGGTCTGGGAAATATCGGTTTTTTTGGACCGGGCCAATTTTTCTTCTTCGGCGGCGATCCATTCATCCAGAATAACCGATTTAAGTTCAGGGTTGCGGAGCATATCATTGATTATTTTTACCGCCAGCGAAAATTTGTCTGCCTGTGAATTGGTGTAGTGGACTGTTTCAAAAAAGGTTCCGTCACTGGATACTTCAAGTACTTGTCCACCGACAAGATTGTGGGATTTTATTTCGGTAATGTTGTTCAGATCGAACCTGTTAAGTTCTCGCGGCGTGGATGAATTGCTATAAACCAGAAGTTTTCTATCGGCAACAATAACCCATTGTTTTCCGTATCCTCCATCTGTATCGATATCGGATGATAACGAAAGATCTATTTTATCGCTGGCGATATTGTTTTCTTTAAGAAGCTCAATTATATTTTTAGGCAAAGTTTCTCGTATGGACATAAAAATACCTTAAAATTGAGACGAAATCATTAGTATAATATTTTACACCGATATAATGAAATTTTCAATATTGCCTGAAATACAGTTCAGCAAAATATTTAAAAAAATCAAACTGAATATTATATTGAATTATCAAAAAAGATTAATAAAATAAGTGGGCACATTCGATATAGATCATAATATTTATAATTATTTTTTATGTAAAGGTTAAAATGCGGGGATATTTTTTAGGATTAATTATTACATTTATAATTGCCGGAAATATTTTTTGTCTTGATGAGTTTGTTGCGCGAGATATAAAGAATTATGTCGAAGCCGGTAAACAAGATTATAAGAATAAAAAATATAATAGCGCAGTTGCTAATTTCAAAAAAGCTTATGATCTTAGCCCGGATTCACCGGAACTCAAATACAATTTATCCAGGGCATACATCGGGCAGGCGGTTGAAAAAAAAGACAAAGGCGATGTTGAATCCGCCAGGAAATTGCTCAAAGACGCGATAAATCTTGTAGATAATATGGTTGACGCGCGGGTGTTTTTAGCGTCCATTTATTTAAATGAGGGGGATTACGTATCCTCAAAAGGCGAACTTGAGATAGCGAAAATATACGACGCGGATAATCCGGCGATTTATATTATGCTCGGTGAAATATATTTTCAGCAGGGTGATCCGGCGAACGCTATAAAATACTGGGATAACTCCATTACCAATCCGTCAAACAATATTTCATTGAGCAAAAAATTAGCCCGCGCAAAAAGAGAATGGATTATCCAGAAAAATTTTGTGTCCAAAACATCTCATCCGTTCAGATTAATGTACGGTAAAAATTATGCGGGATTCGCCGATAGGGTGCTTAAGATACTCAAATCAGCTTATGCGGATATTGGTCAGAAACTCGATTATTATCCTCTCAATGAAGTAATTGTGATTATATATGAAGCCGATGAATTTTTTGAGGCTACATCGGCTAAAGGACCTGTCGCGAGTTTATATGACGGTAAAATACGTATCAGGTTATCCCCGAAACTAAATAATGACCAGTACCTGAAAAGTATAGTTTACCACGAGTATACTCATGTACTTGTAAGGTACCTTACAAATGACAACTGTCCGTTCTGGCTAAATGAGGGGCTCGCACAGGTATTTTCCGAACCGGTTACGAAATTGGATCTTACTACCGTATCGAATCTTGAACTGGAAAGCGATCTGTTTAGTCTAAAATTACTGGAAAATTTTGAAGGTGATAATAAATGGATCGATTATGATATCGGTCTTAATAAATCTATACGTCTTGCTTATATTAAATCATTGATAAGCACAAGTTATATTTTAAAAAATTATGGTTTGGAAAGTTGCATAGATATCCTAAATGATCTTAAACATAAAAAATCAATAGACAATTGTGTTAAAAAAAGATTGAATATATCGATAAATGAATTAGATGTAAGAGTCCAGAAACGGATCAGCGAAGTTAAAGATAAACTTATTGCTCAACTGGAAAACAGCAGGAGTATTAAAAAAGAAGACAAGGTTAAATGAAAATAAAGTTGCCGGTTTTTATAGCAGTACTCAATTGTGTTTTTAGTTTATACGGTCAGGATATAAAGTCACCGGCTAAAACAAGCGTAGCTGTTTTTCAGTTTTTAAGTGAATCCAAAAATTCCGCGAAGGAGGTTCTGGATTATTCTCTCAGGGAAAAACTTGCGTCGGTTCTTTTTACTTCAAATAAATTTCAGGTTGTGGGGTTGAATATAATTAACGACCGTATTATGAAAAGGAACCTTGATGTCAGGACAAACCTGAACAATCCGCGTATAATTCAGTATATAGGCGGATTGGTTGAGGCGCAGGTGCTTGTTGTAAACGATTACAGCATAGTAAATGATCAGATTATAATCACGACAAAAGTTTTGGATGCCACTGAAGGCGGAATTATCCGGTCGTACAGGATGAGCGGGAAACTTAATAATATAGATGCTGTTTTAAACCGGATAGCTGTTCAGCTTGAAACCGATACGCAAATATGGAAACAGATGGGCAAACTCGAAAATACCTCTTCAATGGCTCATCATTTAGGCAAACTTGTCGCTCAGACTGAATCGGTTATAAAAAACGAGGACAGAAAAAAGGCTGACAGGAAGAAAATCGACTGGAAAAGGTATCTTAATTACATTTTTAACGCGCGAATATATTTTGCGAAACATTTAACGCAGGAACTCTATTATTTGTTTAGCAATTCTCAGAATAAATCCTTCTTGCAGAGTTGTGCCGGTTGGGCGTTTTTTTTAATCGGTGAGAAATATTATAATACACATGATTATGAAAAATCGGAAAAAAACTTCGAGTACGCTTTGCGGTTTTTGCCTAAAGATGAGAAAATTATGCTTAAACTCGCCGATTTCTATTTTGAGCAAGGCAATTCCGATAAATCCGTCAAAATTTATACGCGATGTATTGGCACGTATCCTGAAAGTGTGGACGCTTATGTAGGAATTACCAGAGTTTTCCTTAGCCAGAACTCGTACCTGATGGCGATTTATTTCGCCGGCCAGGGATTATCTATAAATCCGGAAATAAAGGATCTGTACCTGCTATTGGCTACCGCATATGCTATGAGCGATAAATATGACAAGGCAATAGCCACACTTCAGGTCGGATTAAAAAAATTCCCGGATGATCAGGAACTGAATAAAATTCTGTCTTATTGTTATACCCAGATTGGAAACGAATATATCCCTCAGGATAAAATTCAACCGATAATCGAAGAAAGAAAATAAGTTCAGTAGGATAAATTGCTGAAAAACTTTTTGTTCAGATTACGAGACGACACCAGATTCAACCGGTTCCCTCTTTTTTTGTGGGTATCATCGTTTTTTATTTGCGGATTGTTCTGGGGTGATTTCGTATCTGCCCGGATACTGGCGGTTGTCTGTGTGGTTTTGATTTTCGCGTTAATTTTTTTATTTTTATTCTGTTCGAAAAAATACCTTTTTTTTGCCGGGTTGGTTTGTGTGATATCTTTCGTATCCGGCGTAATCAGGCTGAATATCCATGATGCGAAACTGAATTTACTGGGAAATGTTCTTTTGCCTTATACCAATTCAAAAAAAACAATAGAATTAAAAGGGCGTGTTGTAAGTTTTCCACAAATTAAAGATGATAAAACCAAAAGAGCAAAATTTTATTTTTCTTCATATTCACCTGTAAAAGCGAAATTTGCTGTTCATATGACTATTGAGGAAGAATCATTTGTCCCTCGATTTGGTGATCAGATAAGCATGGAGGCGAGATTATACCTGCCTTCGCGATACAGGTTAAACAGAACTATAACCTATCGTGAGTATTTATATTTTCACGGGATATCTTTCATAGCAAAAACGGATTCAGGTAAATGTGCGTTGATAGCGCGCAGAGGTTTTTTTTCTTTTTTGAATACTGCCCGGCAAAAGATGCTCGATAACCTGAATGCCGGTGATAACATATCTGAGGAATCGCAGTATGTGAAGGCTATGGTTTTTGGGGAAAGGCTGAATCTTGCTTACTACATGGTCAACAGGTTATCGGAGTTGGGGATGATCCATATTCTTGTTGTATCGGGATTGCATGTAGGGTGTCTCGCGTTTGTTCTGGTAACTTTTTTTCAGTTTTTGGGATTGAAAAAGCGGTATGCCGAATTGTTACTTGTTCCGGTACTGTTATTTTATCTGTTTCTTGTCGGGTTTGGCGTATCGATAGTAAGGGCGGTACTGACGGTATTTTTTTATATATTTGCCGGATTATTAAACCGTGAGCGCAAACCAGAGTATGCCATACTTTTTGCGGGATTGCTCCAGCTTATATTTATACCGAGATTGATATATGATGCCGGGTTTCAGTATTCGTATCTTGCGGTAATGGCGTTGATTTTTGTGTATCCGGTTCTGGCGCGGGATGTGTCGAAACGGGGGGTTCTCGCGCGATACGCTGTTACTTCACTGGCTGTTTGGATGGTTATATCGCCGTTTTCCGCGTACAGGCAGGGTGTATTTTACGCGTTTGGGTTTGTATCGGGCGCGCTGGTGGTGTTTATTGCTGATGTTGTGGTAATTGCGGGTATGTTTGCATCGGTTGCGGGGTTTGTGTCGGGTTTTCTGGCGCAGTCGATTAATTATTTCAATGTGGTTATGATAAATCTGATATTGTTTTTGTCGGATTTGTTTTATGAGAAAATTCCGATCCGTTTTTATTTCGCTCAGATAAATTATATTTTCCTTATTCTTTATCTGATTTTGATAGGGTGGATTTTGTTGTATATTCCCAACAAAAGGTTACAGGTTATTCTTATTTCATTGTTGTTTCTGGGGATAGTTGCTGTTGGAATAATTCTTTAATAAAAAACAGGATGCGAAGCATCTATAGAAAAAGTTTTTGTTTCTTTTTTCAAAAAGAAAGAAGTTTTTTGTTTTGTCAATAATATGCCGTTAATGTTCCTAATAAAATTAAGATAGGTTGAATAAAATTGTGGAAAAAATTTTTTTTGTTTGATATTATATTGCAAAATTTTAGTTTTTGGAAAATCATATCTTTTGTGCGCCCGTAGCTCAGCTGGATAGAGCAACGGACTTCTAATCCGTAGGTCATAGGTTCGAATCCTATCGGGCGTATTTATTTATCCTGCTTTTATTGCCAATAAACTTTGAATGCGTTAACCTGCAAAAATTTAATAACATCCCCATGACAGAGACAAAACGGAAAGTACAAGTATTCGATCATTGGTTTGATGATTTACGCAAGCTCTGTAAAGAATTTTATCCATGGATAAACGATGAGGCATCAGGTTTTCATGTATACATGGACAGACCGGATAATTTTTTGAAGTATTTAAAGATTATACCCACAACATCATCGCGTTAACTTTATAACAAAAAAATAAAATGTCTGGCATTAGACTGTTAAATAAATAAAATATGCCTAATATTTTTCAACATTATATATTAATATTGACTATTAATTTAATAAGGTGTCTAATGAAAATGGTAGATGAGATATTGATAGTATATGAAATTAACTTTTTAAGGTGCAAAATGGTTCAAAAAGAGACATCTATCTCAAAAGAAATTAATGTTAACATGGCATTTCCAGTAGTTTGTATAGGAGCTTCTGCCGGTGGTTTGGAAGCGTTCAAAAAGTTATTGAAAAAATTATCTCCCAAAACCGGTATGGCTTTCGTATTAATTCAGCACCTCTCTCCCGACCATGAAAGTATATTGGACGAACTATTGTCTAGAGAAACCAATATCCCTGTAACTACAGCAAAAAACAATATGCGCCTGGAACCTGATCATATTTATGTTATTCCCCAAAATAAAGATATGGGCATTGCAAATATGAAACTTGAACTTTCACAACCTCATAAAGTGAAAGGATGCCAAATGCCTATTGATTTTTTCTTAAAAAAACTGGCAAAAGATCAAGGTAACAATGGTATTGGTGTAATACTTTCAGGCACAGCTTCAGATGGTGTCAATGGAATAAGAGAACTCAAAGCCGCAGGCGGTATTACTTTTGCTCAGGATAGAGATTCTGCTCAGCAGTCAGGAATGCCGCTTAACGCTGTCGCTTCAGGATGTATAGATTTTATTTTACCACCCGAACAAATCGCCGAAGAACTGAATAGAATCAGCCAACATCCTTATATTCAAGATATCCAGAATAACGATATGCTAACATTGCCGTCTGAAAAGGAAGAAGTATATAAAAAAATCTTTTATGGGCTGAAAAGACACACTGGTGTCGATTTTACGTATTATAAATTAACAACGATTGCACGACGCATTAATCATCGCATTTTATTACTTAAATTAGATTCTATAGAAGATTACGTTATGTATCTGCATAAAAATCCGGACGAATTTAAATCCTTATATGACAATATTCTTATCAATGTTACCGATTTCTTTCGCGATCCGGTTCAAATAGAGGCTTTAAAGACTGAAGTGTTTCCAGCAATTCTCAAAAATAGAAAAGCAAATCAGGCTATCAGGATTTGGGTTCCCGGATGCGCTACAGGAGAAGAACCTTATTCAATCGCAATCGCTCTTATGGAATTTCTGGACGATACAAGGTGTGAAGCGAATATTCAGATATTCGGTACCGACATCAGCGACAAATCTATCGAGCAGGCACGTTCAGGTCTATATACAGAAAGTTCCATGTCAAACATATCGGAACAGAGGCTGAAACGATTTTTTGTTAAAGAAGAATATGGATACCGGATTAATAATTCAATACGTGAAATGTGTGTGTTTGCCAAGCATGATATAACCAAAGACCCGCCATTTTCCAATCTGGATTTCATAAGTTGCAAAAATCTAATGATATATCTGGGAACAGCATTGCAAAAAAAAGTTATTCCTCTTTTTCATTATGCCCTTCAATCTATAGGATTTCTTATGTTAGGGCCTTCAGAATCGATCAACTCGTATTCATCTCTTTTTGAGCAGATAGACAAAAAAAACAAAATATATTCAAAGAAAGTAACTAACAAACCTCTGAGGTATGAATTCCCTATCCCTCTTCATGGTATTCCAATAAAAGAGAATTTTGTAAAACAAAAACAGTATTCTGCAGGGTTTGATCTCATAAAAGAGGCTGATAATCTCCTGTTAAAAAAATATGTCCTGCCAAGTGTCCTTATAAACAGTGATATGGAAATAATGCAATTCTTTGGCGATACAGACATTTATCTTAAACATACTGCAGGAAAAGCAACTCTTAACATCATGAAACTGATTAACGAAGAGCTGTTTGTCACATTGCGAACTTCTATCAACAAAGTTCAAAAAGAGGGAAAAAGTGTTATCCAGGAAGGAATCTACCTAAGACATGACAATCAAAAGCTATGTATGAATATTGAACTAAACCCCATTATAATACCTGAGACTAAAGAACAATGTATACTTATAGTGTTCTGTGTGGGAAGACCATTTGACAGCTTAAAGAATGGGAAAAAAGGCGTTGCCAGGCAAAAAAATATTGGCATTTCCGAGAGTGACAAAGATAAAGAAATTTTGAGATTAAGTCAGGAAATTGAAAAAATGAAGGAATACCTTCAAGCGGTCACTGAAGACTCGGAAACTGCAAATGAAGAATTAAGAGCGTCTAATGAAGAATTAATGTCGAGTAACGAAGAATTACAAAGCACTAATGAAGAGCTTGAAACCGCTAAAGAAGAACTTCAATCTACCAATGAAGAAATAGCTACAATTAATGAAGAACTTTCAACCCGGAATATCGCGTTAGACAGGTCTAATAATGATTTAGTTAATTTGCTAAGCAGTGTTAATATTCCTATTCTAATGTTGGATAATGACTTGTGCATTCGTCGTTTTAACAGTATGGCAGGAGAGCTATTGAATCTGATTCCTTCCGATATCGATAGAAAATTTACAAACATAAAACCAAATATAGATATCCCTGATTTTGAATCTTTCATTAAGAGTGTTCGTAACACTCTTACCGTAAAGGAACGAGAAGTTAAAGATCATACTGGAAAATGGTATTCCATCCGCATACGTCCTTATATAACTATGGACAATAAGATTGATGGAGTCGTCATTACCTTGGTAGATATAACTGAATTAAAAAGAAATATGGAAAGCTTACAACAGGTTCTTGTTTATACGGAAAATATCGTCAACACTATACGTGAACCGCTTTTGGTTTTGGACAATAAGCTGAAAATTATATCCGCAAACAAGTCTTTTTATGAATTTTTCTGCCTTGAAGCAAAAGAGACTGAAAATAAGCTGATTTACGAATTATGTAATCAGGAATGGAACAGTCCAACATTACGAAAGTTATTGGAGGAAGTTTTACCATCAAAGAAAAAATTTGATGATTTTGATATTGAGATTGATTTTTCCAACATTGGGTCAAAAAAATTGCTTTTAAATGCTCGACAAATAATGGGGTCTGAATCTGGAATTCAAAAAATTCTCCTTGTAATTGAAGATGTCACTGAGCGTTATAAATCAGCCGAAAAGTTAACAGAACACATTAAAGCTCTGGAAATGGTTAATCAAGAACTCGATTCTTTTGTGTATACAGTAAGCCACGATCTTCGTTCTCCGCTCATCACAATTCAATCCTATTGTAAATTGATGTTAAAAGAGATATCAGGTTGTGACGAGAAGAATATTACAAATTATCTGGAAAGAATTCATAAGGCTTCTCTTAAAATGAATAATATGTTTAACGATCTGATGAAACTTTCCAAAATTTCACGCATATTGAACCCTTATGAAGATATATCAATAGCCGAATTAATTCATTCTGTTCAAGAATGTCTGGAATTTGAAATTAATGATTCAAATGTTGATTTTAGAATACAAGATAAGTTACCCATTATTTTTTGTGACAAAATTAAAATTTTTGAAGTTTTTCAAAACTTAATACAAAATGCGATAAAATTCTCATCTAAAATTGAAGGACAGCGTCCAATAATTGAAATAGGATATACAGATAAAAAAGATTCACATGAATTCTATGTAAAAGATAATGGTATTGGTATAGAAATGAATTATGCAAAAAAAATATTCGATGTATTTCATCAGCTCGACCCAAAAAAAGGTTATTCAGGAACAGGTGTAGGGTTAACCATTGTAAATAGAATAATACAAGAACACTGTGGAAAAATTTGGGTAGAGTCAGAAATTGGAAAAGGCGCAACGTTTAAATTTACAATATCGAAAAAACTAAAGAGCAAAGCTGTCTATGCTCCAAGTAAAAACTAAAAAATATTGTTTTTTAGTTTTTCACAGAAGTAAAGATGCTCGTAATGTACTTAAAAAAATTTAAAGGAGGTAATGATGATTTCTACTGAAAAAAAACGTTACCTTTTTAGAATGATAATTCCAGTATATCCCTCGTTCAATATCTATTCATTTGTATCCAACAAAATGACATCCTTAGGCGCAGTTTGTATTGCGAGCACTGTCAATGATATAGCTTTTTGGGATGCAGAAGTCATTGATGAAAACAACTTAAGGCTATTCGGACCGCGCAGTATCTATGGGGGCGCTGACCATGATATACTCCAGAAACAAAGACCAGCTGATATTGTTGGATTGTATGGTGGTTTGACAAGCACAATTCCAAGACTTTATAAGATTGCTCAATTTTACAAAAAGCTGGGAGTTATTACTATTGCCGGAGGTCAGCATTTTGTAGAAGAAACGATAGATGAAGCATTTTCTAACGGTATTGACTATATTGTAGTTGGCGATGGTGAAGAGACGATAAAAGAACTCCTTTTAGCTTTGCAGAAAAATTGTTGCGTCGATGACATAAAAGGAATCGTATACAAAAAAAATGGCAAAATCATAAGGAATCAGATGCGACCACCAATTACTGATTTTGATTCACGCCCCATCCCTGATTTTGCTCTTGTTCGGTATGCTAAAATTGATATATATCCTGTTGAGCGTATACGTGGATGCGGTATGGATTGTGAGTTCTGTACCGTAAAGGGAAAACCGCGATATGCATCTCCTGAAAGGGCAGTTGAAATAATCAGCTCTATTGTTGAGACACGAAAGGCAAAAAACTTTTTTATCGTTGATGACCTTTTTGGACAGCAACGTCCTGAAACATTACGTTTCTGCAACATGCTGGAAGACTATCAAAAAAGAATTGGAAAAACCTTAAGTTTTACTGTTCAAATTCGTTTGGATAAAGCATATGATAATGAACTTCTAATTTCCATGCGAAATGCTGGAATCAATAAATTAGCTATTGGATTTGAATCACCTATTGAAGAAGATTTGAAGGTTATGAAAAAGAAACTAAAAGTTCAGGATTTAGTTATGCTTTCACGTTCTCTTCATAAAAAAGGTTTTTTTGTGCACGGTATGTTTATTTTCGGATATCCATTAAAACGTGATGAACCATCAGCGATTCCTCTTTCAGAAAGAATCAAGCGATATAAAAAATTTATTAAAGAAGCGCAAATCGATACTGTACAAATATTATTACCTATACCTTTGCCTGGAACTGAGTTGCGTCAAAGACTTATGCAGGGCAATAAGGTTTATGCTAATTGTGATATTGGTTGGGAATATTATGACGGGACTTTTCCGATTTTTGAACCAGATCCACCGCTTACACCACAGGATATGCAAAATGCCGCCCGTAAAATCATGGGAACATTTTATCAGTTTAAATATATGTTCATGATTGGATTTAATATTATTTCTTTTATTTCTATCCTGGCGTACCTTCACAACATTAAATTGGGCTGGTGGCGATGGTATCGCTATTGGCGCAATTATTTGATCCGATTTGCCGGATGGGTTACTATCCGCAAATGGACTCGTTCCTTCAGGAAAGATGCATTTTTGCAGAAGATTCAAACCGCGAGACAACATTTAAAGCAGAAGGAAACATGCAAAAGTTGATCTTTGTAAACGTGTGTTTAACAAAATTTGAGATTATTATCAAGGTGTTAGCCCAAAAGAAAAATAATAAGTGCTGTTGTTTCTATTTTCATAACAATCTGTGAGGATAAGGATGACTAGTGAAGAAGAAATAATACAAGGGATTCCTATTTCTTCAGGTTTAGCAGAAGGATTTATTTATATACACCATAGCGTGCTTCCGATAGATATTCCTGAGACAATTGGTCTTGGAGATATCAGAAAAGAAACTAATCTTCTTGATGAGTCTATGCTGAAAATATCTGATGATCTTTTTGCTTTATCGAAAAAAGTTGAAAAAGAGATAGATGCAAATCTCGCCAAAGTGTTTGGTGTTCATAAACTTATAGTGGATGATGTCTCTTTGAAGACAGAATTAAGGAAAGAAATTAGCGAGAATTTGTTAAGTGCGAGCAGTGCTGTAAAAAAAGTATTTTTGCGCTGGGAAAAACGATTTTTATTGATGGAATCACAAATAGCTAGAAATAAAAGCGATGATATGCAGGATATTTCGAATCGATTACAAAATGCTCTGGCAAAAATAATTATTCATCCATTAGAGAATGTTCCTCCAAAATGTGTTCTTATAGCTTCTAGATTATTGCCATCAGATACAGTCTTTCTTTCTTCCAAATCTATTGCGGCGATACTTTTAGAACATGGCAGTATAGGATCTCATGCGGCGTTGTTTGCCCGTGAAATGGATGTACCGTGTATTGCAAGAATTCCTAATTTGGTAACCAATGCATATAAAGGAAAATGGAGTTTGGTAGATGCCGATTTGGGAAATGTTGTGATTTCTCCCGGTAAAAACCAAAAAAATATTTTCCAGATAAAAATTGACAAAAGAAAATATTCTCAGAATTTGGCTCAAAAACATGCCAGTGAACCAGCGATTACAAAAGACGGTATTAGAATTTCTGTCTTAGCTAATGTAGGATATTCAAATGATACAAAACGAGCTATTCTAAATGGTGCTGAAGGAATCGGTTTATATCGTATTGAACAGGCTTATCTGGGACTCATTGAGCCTCCAAGTACACAGGACATTCTTAATGAAATGAGATCTGTTTTAGAATTAGCAAAAAAAATGCCTATTTATGTTCGTTTATTAGATATTGGTGCTGATAAACCATTACCATTTATGAAGTTTATCGCAGAAACAAATCCTTCATTAGGGCGTAGAGGGATTCGTTATCTTCGTGAGTATCCTCAGCTTCTAATAACACACCTAAAGGCTCTCCTTGAGCTTTCAAAAGAGTTTGATGTTTCTATTCTTGTACCTATGGTAACACTTCCTGAAGATGTGATTGCTGTAAAAGAGTATCTTATAGAGCTAAGTTCGGAATTAGAAATTACTTCTATTCCTAAACTTGGTGCTATGATAGAAACGCCTGCGGCTGCACTTTCGGTAAAAGAAATTGCTAAACATGTTGATTTTTTGAGTTTTGGCACAAATGATTTAACGCAATATTCTTTTGCGGCTGATCGGGAAAATGCTGCTGTTGAAAAATATTTTAATGATAGTTCAGATGTTATCTTCAGATTATTGAAAATCGCATGTGATGATGCGTCAGAAACTCCTGTTTCTGTGTGTGGTGAGCTGGCTGGACGAGCTGAATATGTTGCCAGACTGTTGCAGTGTGGAATAAAAACATTGAGTGTTGCACCTTCATTGATTCCTTCAATTAAGGAATTAATTCGAAAACTATCATTTCATGACTAAAAGTACTTTCTATTTGATGCACAAGAACATTTTTTGACCATCCACGTTCGACGGTTTGATTAGCGTACCACAGCATCGGAAGTTGATTTACTATGTGTCAAAGTACGTAGCGAAGGCAGATCCGAAGCCCGAAGGGCAAGGTTCTGCCTGTGGGTTTAACAGTGGGCTATATATGGACGCCATAGGTCGATTCTGGGGAGTTATCAAAAGAAATATCCTTCCCATGGCAGAGATAAAACGGATAGTAAAAGAGATAGGATTTTGGCTTGATGATTTTAAGAAATTATGTAAAACTATTTATCCATGGATTAATGATGAAGCATCAGGCTTTCATATTTATATGGATAGACCTGAAAATGTCATAAATCAAATTTTTATTTTTTAATTTATTTGGAATAATATATTTGATATAGGCAAATCTTATGAAACCAAAAAATTTCTTATTCATTTTCTTTGTAATCTTAATTTGTATAGGGGTATGGATTTCGTTTAAAACCCCTAGCCAAAGTATTATTCTTTTTACAGCAGGATTTTTATGTTTAATCTTTCATTTTTTAGATAAATTCGAGAGTTTTGAGGGGTTTGGAATTAAAGGAAAATTGAAACAATTAGACAATAAAATAGATGAAGCAGATAAAATTTTAAACCATTTAAAAAAGATTGCCATTCCTCTAGCCGAAAATGTTATATCCGTTACTATGCGTATGGGGCGTTGGGGTACAATAATCCCTAGAAAAGAAAGATATCGGCTCATGTCAGAAACCATTTCAGCATTAGAGGGAATGGGGTGTGGTATAAATGAAATAGAAAAAACAAGAAAAGATTGGCATTGGTTTAATCTATTTGATCAAGTAGCACCAATCTATAAAACCATTGAAAAATATTACTCAGATAAAGAAAACGTACTGTGTAAGCAAGCAAATAGTGATTCTTCCTTAAAAAATGAATTGGATAACTATAAAATTGAAAAGCAAAATGAGTTAGATGCATTAAGTAAGATAATTAGAAAAAAAGAATTATGGAATTTGTATGATGATTTAATGAATTTTATAAAAGATATCAAAGCTCTTGATGAAAAAGCCAAAGAATCTATTTTATCTGAATTGTCAGAATCTTTAGAGGATATAAAATATTATATTGCGAACAAAGATTTTCGCAGAAAAGAGCATTTCTTTTTAAATGATGAAGATGAATAATTTAAAAATTTTCACAAAAAAATAATACTGAAAGAAAAATTTTATATACCTCAATAGGAGGATGTATGCGTAAACTAAATAGATTCTTATTTAACTTAATATTGCTTAATGGTTTATTTGTTGTATTCTTATCTAATACTCTCGATGGGAGTATTTTAGATTGGCTAATAAAGCCTTCTCTTAGTGAAGAAGAAAAAGAATGGAAAATGCATAAGAGAACTGTAGATACAAGCGACGCAAATTATCCATTTCAAATTATTAACGATGGTTATAAATTCATTACAATTAAGGAAATTGAAAAAAAAGGGAAAACCGATTATGTAGTTGAATGGGGTTTTCAATTTAAAATTAAAAATACTTCAAATCAGAATTATTATGTAACAGTTAATTATATTCTTAAAGACAAAGATTCTTTTCAAGTGGATCAATGCAGAACTCTGCGATATGTTCCAGCTAAGGGTGAAGGCACAATAAGACAAACGACCACAATGGATTATTCTGACTACAAAAAAGGTGTTGCTTCTAGTAGTTGGACTATTTCATATTCTGAGAATCAGCCTTATGGCTCTTTTATTGAAGGTATAAAACATATTGAACAATGACCACTGAAAAATTATAAGTACTGTTTCACTTTAATTTGGGCAGAATAAGAGGCAACTTAAGAGTTCTTATGATTTGTATTTATTGCTTAAAAGAAAAAAACGAAGATCAATTTACTCATGCAGAACATGTTTTACCTCAATCTTTTGGAAAATTTAAGAACAACTTTACCCTGAAAAATGTCTGCAATCATTGCAATCAATATTTTGGAAACAACCTTGAAATCTGTCTAGCAAGGAATACCATTGAAGGTTTGTCAAGGTTTGGGTTTGGTACTAAAAAAAAATCTGATTTCAAACACACAAAACAAAATATTTCGATCAAAGTTACAGAAGAAGGACCTTTCAAAAATACTATCGCATTTTTAGAATATTCCTCTGAACAGAAGGAGCTAATAATCAAACCATATCCTCAAATTGGGTTCAAAAAGATTAACTCTGATGATTATGAGTATTTTTTATTAGAAACTCTTGCTCATAAAAATGAATTTGAACAACAAAAATATGATTTTAATGACTGGCGAATTTATGGATGTGAAAAGCATAATGTAGATAGTGTTTTTAAAAGTAAAGGATTTGTTTTGAGAGAAACAGGCACTATAAATAATGAATCTGTTCAAAATAATATTCTTTGTGAAATTAAAGGAAGAATTGATATTAAAATTTTAAGAGCAGTTTCTAAAATATGTTTTAACTATCTCGCATATTGGGAAGACACAGATTTTGTATTAAGACCTGAGTTTAATCCAATACGTAATTTTATATTAACCGGAGAACAACAAGAATATTCTTTAGCAAAAATTATTGATACACCAATATTGAGTGATGAAAATGAACCACTCAGAAGGTTAGGGCATATAATAATATTAAATTGGGCAATCGAGAAGAATGCAATTTTTGCTAAGATTTCAATATACAATCAATTAACATATTGCGTAAGTCTTGCAAGAAATTTTATGGGCAAGCATAAAAATATCAGAAGAGGGCATTTTTTTAATATTTATGATCTGGAGATTTTAGAAGTCCGATAAGATTATTTATCTCTTTTGAAATTACGCCCCTTTAACCCATCTTTGAAACTCATAAATTGCTTTCAAATCCTCGGACAAAAAGTTCAAAGTGGCGATGGTCGGGCGTACTTTTTTAAGCTCACGAATAAGCAACGTTACAACCGCTATAATCCCTTACCGTGAATTTAATTAAGTGATGTTGACGTGCCCCCCGAAAATAGTACCATTGAAAAGTTAGTGATTTCTCCTATAATGTAGAAAACATTAAGGAGGAAAGCATTATGAAAAGAAACAGGTTCAGGGAAGAACAGATCATCAGGATTTTA